>MDTD01153317.1_pt1 | contig 154141 bp, 137 predicted proteins | sample 811221 | NCBI WGS metagenome assembly MDTD01 (sample SAMN05326646, study PRJNA326480) | marine metagenome | isolation source: seawater | place: Pacific Ocean: South West | collected 2011
ACTTGCACTCGGATGGAATCATCCGAGCGGCAATAAGTTGATCGATTTCAACAAGATAGCGCATCTTGTCTGCGTCCGAACGGACGCAGGATGCGCTAGATCTTGCGGCCGCGGACGATCGGCTGCAATGCCTCGACCCGCGACTGCAGCCCCGGCAGGAAGGGATTCACCGCCAGCGCCCGGCGGAAGGCCTCGTAGGCTTCGTCCTTGCGGTCGAGCTCGTCCATGATCAGGCCGCGGCCGGACAGGGCGCCGAAATGCCGCGGCTCAAGCTCCAGCACCCGCTCGATATCGGCCAGCGACAGTTCGTACTCCTCCAGCAGGTAGTACAGGGTCGCCCGTTTGTTCCAGGCCTCGGCGAAGTCGGGCTTCAGCTCGATCACGGCGTAGAAAAGGTCCATGGCATGGGCCAGATCGCCGTCGTTCATCAGCCGGGTACCGGCCCCGAGCAGCAGGTCCGCCGTCGGGCTTCCCGACTCCGACCAGAGCGTCAGAATCCGCTGTTCCACGGGTTCCGCGGACGCCCGATCGTCGCTTTCGCGCAGGCTCTCATAAAGCCGGTCCAGCCGCTCTTCGCGGCTCGGCGCCTCGGCCGCCGCAGCGTCAGGTGCGGACGTCGCCGCGGCAGTGTCATCCGCGACGGCAGGTGTGTAAGCCAGGGCCGGCAGCAGCACCGCCAGACCCATGACAGCCGTCATGGCAGCAGCAGATTTCTGGGTCATGTCCTGATGGTAGGGTGCCGCCCGCCGGCCGGCAAGGTGCCGCTACCCCGCCGCGGCAAGCGGGCCGGCCACCAGCTCGAGGCCTGCGGGGACCGGCCCGCCGGTCGCCCAGTCCAGCAGCTCCACCGTATGCACGGCCGGCATCTCCAGGACCGGCGCCAGCTGGGTCAGGCAGCCGATATTGCCCGTGGCCAGGACATCGGCGCCGGTACGTCCGACATGGCCGGCCTTGCGGTCGCGCAGCCGGCCCGCCAGCTCCGGCTGCAGGATGTTGTAGGTGCCGGCCGAGCCGCAGCACAGATGCCCCTCGGCGATCTCCCGCAGTTCGAAGCCGGCATCCGCCAGCAGCCGCCGCGGCGCCGCAATCACCTTCTGGCCGTGCTGCAGCGAGCAGGCCGCGTGATAGGCCACCCGCAGCGGCCGCGGCGCGCGGGCCGCCGACAGGTCCAGCCCCGCCGCCGCGCCGGCGGCGCAGAATTCGCTGATGTCCCGCGTCCGGGCGGCCAGGTCCGCCGCCGCGCCGGCCAGCTCCGGATCCTCGCGCAGCAGGAAGCCGTAATCCTTCAGCATGGTGCCGCAGCCGGAGGCATTGACCAGCAGGGCATCGAAGGCGCCCGCCGCTTCCGCCCGCCGCAGGGCGCGGACATTGGCCCGCGCCGCGGCATGCGCATCCGCCTCGCGCCCCAGATGGTGGACCAGGGCGCCGCAGCATCCCAGGCCGTCGGGCACCACGACTTCGCAGCCATGGCGGGTGAGCAGGCGGATCGTCGCCGCGTTGATCTGCGGCGCCAGGGTCTGCTGCACACAGCCGGCCAGCAGGGCGACCCGCCGCCGCCGCGGTCCCTCCGCCGGAAAGACGCTGCCGCCGGGCATGGCCTGCGCCGGCGGCAGCGCTTCCGGTGCCAGCTCCAGCATGGCCCGCAGACGGGCGGCCAGCGCACCGCCGCGCGGCAGCAATCCCCGGCCCAGCCGCGCGAGAGACGCGCCCCGCATCGCCAGCCGGAACAGCCCGGGGCGCGGCAGCACGGCGGCAAGCAGCGCGCGCAGCGCGCGCTCCGCGGCGGGCCGGCGGTAATGGGCCTGCACATAGGCACGGCCATGGTCGACCAGATGCATGTAGTGCACGCCGGAAGGGCAGGTCGTCATGCAGCTGAGGCAGGACAGGCAGCGGTCGATATGGGTGACCGTGGCCGGGTCCGGCGGGCCGCCGCCCTCCAGCATCTCCTTGATCAGGTAGATGCGGCCGCGCGGGCTGTCGCGCTCGTCGCCCAGCAGGACATAGGTCGGGCAGGTCGCGGTGCAGAACCCGCAATGCACGCAGTTGCGCAGGATCTGCTCCGATTCCCGGGTCGCCGGATCCGCCAGCTGCGCCAGGCTGAAATGGGTCTGCATCGCCTCTCCCCCGCCCTAGCCGCCCGTGCCGGGCGGATCGGCCGCAAGCCGGCCGGGATTGAGCACGCCCTGCGGATCCATCCCCGCCCGGATCCGCTCCGCCAGCGCCGCCAGGCCGGCCGGCTGGGGCTGGAAGACCGGCACCGCCAGGCGCAGCGCCTCCGGCCCGCGCAGCAGGGTCGCATGGCCGCCGCCATGCGCCTGCAGCAGCCGGCGCAGGGCTGCGGCATGGCCGTCCGCGGCAGACGCCGAGGCGGCGAACCAGACCAGCCCGCCGGCCCAGTCCAGGAAGGCGGCACCGTCGCGCAGCAGGCCCTCCGCCTCCGCCGCCGCCAGGAGGGGCGGGCCGCCGGTCGGCGGCAGGGCGATGCGCCAGACCGGCCGCTCGGCCGGCGCCGCCAGCGGGGCAGCGTCCCGGACGGCCGCCCAGAAGGCGGCCGAGTTGTGGCTGTGCAGCTCCTCCATCTCCACCCCGCCGCCCAGCAGGCGCCGCAGCGCCGCGCAGCGCTCGGTGACCGAGATGGCGGTTCCCTCCAGGCGCAGTGCCGTCACTGCCGTCCCGGGCGCGGCGGCACGGTCGACGCCGCAGCTCGCCGCCAGGCCGGCCGGCAGCCAGGCCGCGCCGCCGACATCCAGCGGCGCCCCCATGGCCCTGCGCATGGCGGATCCCGCCGCCTCCGCGGTCTGGCCGAACAGCAGCAGGGTGCGGGTCTTCTTCGGCCGCGGCAGCACCTTCACCGTCACCGTGGTCATCACCGCCAGGGTGCCGAAGGATCCCGCCAGCAGCTTGCAGAGGTCGTAGCCGGTGACGTTCTTGACCACCCGGCCGCCGGTCTTGAAGGATTCGCCCCGGCCGGAGACGGCACGGGCGCCCAGGAAATGGTCGCGGGCCGCCCCTGCCTGCGGTCGTCTCGGCCCCGCCAGGTTGACCGCCAGGCAGCCGCCCAGGCTGCCGGCATCCGCCGCGCCCAGCAGGGCCCGGGGCTGGAAGGGCTCGAAGGCCAGCTGCTGCGCGCGGTCGTCCAGCGCGGCCTGCACCTCGGCCAGCGGCGTGCCGGCGGCGGCGCTCAGCACCAGTTCTTCCGGCTCGTAGAGCAGGATGCCGCTGAGGCCGGAGAGATCCAGGGTCGCACCGGCCTGCACCGGCCGGCCGATGCCGTCCTTGCTGCCGCGGCCGCGGACCGCCAGCGGCACCCCTTCGGCCGCGGCCCAGGCCACGGCCTCGCGGACCTGGTCCTCGTGCCGCGGGCCGAAATGCGCCGTGGAAGCCATCGACATCAGAAGCGCGGGATATCGGGAAACGGCATCTGCCCGCGATGGATATGCATGCGACCCAATTCGGCACAGCGATGCAGTTCCGGGAACATCTTGCCAGGGTTCAGCCGATGATCCGGGTCGAAGGCGCATTTCATGCGTTCCTGATGCGCCAGGTCGCCGGCATCGAACATGGTGCCCATCAGGTCGCGCTTCTCCACGCCGACGCCATGTTCGCCGGTCAGCACCCCGCCGACCTCGACGCAGAGGGTCAGGATCTCGGCGCCGAAGGCCTCCGCCCGCTCCAGCTCGCCCGGCGCATTGGCGTCGTACAGGATCAGCGGATGCAGGTTGCCGTCGCCGGCATGGAAGACGTTGGCAACCCGCAGGCCGTAGCGGGCCGACATCTCGTTCATGCGGGTCAGCACTTCCGCCAGCCGGGCGCGCGGGATGGTGCCGTCCATGCAGTAATAGTCGGGCGAGATCCGGCCGACCGCCGGGAAGGCGGCCTTGCGCCCGGCCCAGAAGGCCAGCCGCTCCGCCTCGCTGCCGGACACCCGGGCGGAGGTCGCGCCGCAGGCGCGGGCGAGCGCCTCCACCTCGGCGATGCTCTCCGCCACCTCCTCCTCCGGGCCATCCAGTTCGACGATCAGCAATGCCTCGGCATCGCGCGGATAGCCGGCATGGACGAAATCCTCCGCGGCGTGGATCGCCGGCCGGTCCATCATCTCCATGCCGGCCGGCACGATGCCGGCGCCGATCACCCGCGCGACGCAGTCGCCGGCCGCCTCCACCGCGTCGAAGGCGAGCAGCAGGGCCGCCTGGCTCTGCGGCTTCGGCAGGATGCGGACCGTCACCTCGGTGATCACGCCCAGCAGCCCTTCGGAGCCGCAGACCAGGCCCATCAGGTCCAGCCCGCCGGCATCCAGGTGGCGGCCGCCTAGGCGCAGCACCTCGCCGGTCATCAGGACCAGCTCGATCCCCAGGATGTTGTTGGTGGTCAGGCCGTATTTCAGGCAGTGCACGCCGCCCGAATTCTCCGCCACATTGCCGCCGATGGTGCAGGCGATCTGGCTCGACGGGTCGGGCGCGTAGTAGTAGCCCAGATGCTGCACCGCCTGGGTGACGCCCAGGTTGGTGACGCCGGGCTGCACCACCGCACAGCGATTCTCCAGGTCGATGTCCAGCACCCGGTTGAACTTCGCCATGCCCAGCAGCAGGCCGTCGGCCAGCGGCAGCGCGCCGCCGGACAGCGAGGTACCGGCGCCGCGGGGCACCACCTTGATCCCCAGGTCCTGGCACAGCTTCAGGATCGCCGCGACCTGGTCGACGGTCTCCGGCAGGACGGTGGCCAGGGGCCGCTGGCGGTAGGCGGTCAGGCCGTCGCTTTCGAAGGCGCCGAGGGAGGCATCGTCGGCGATCACGCTGTCCGCCGGCACGATGCGGCGCAGGCCTTCCAGCAGCTGCGGCCGGGCGGCGATCGCCGCCTGGTCCGGTTCCGGCATCTGCACGATCACCTCCCGCCGCATCGCGGCTCGACCCCGGCCCCGGGCTCTGTCGCCCCAGAGGCTCGATTGTTCTGTCTACGGAGGATGATGGGGCGGTAGCGCCCCGCATGACAAGGCCGCCGGGAATGCCGGCGGCCCCAGTGGTTTCGGTGGAATCCGTGGGATCAGGTCGCGGGCAACGAACGCCCCTGCACCAGCCGGGACAGACCTTCCCCGTGGCGCGTCAGCGCGCGCAGAGCCGGCACGGTCCCGCAGCGGCGGGACAGGGCCGGATCGTCAACCCTGAACGCCTCAGCCCTGGCGGGCCTTGAAGCGCGGGTTCTTCTTGTTGATGACGTAGACGCGACCGCGGCGGCGAATCACGCGGCAGTTCCGCTCGCGCTTCTTCGCCGACTTCAGCGAATTGATGACTTTCATGACCAGACCCAACCGAAACCAGAATCGACCCACAATCGGACCCCTAGGAATTGCGGGTCCGGGCGAAAAAAAGCGCGCCGGGGATCGGGGTTGCCCCCGTCCGCACCGGCGCACGCCGTTCCGAGGCGCGGTTTTTAGCCAGCCGCCCCGCCGCTGTCAACCGGTGCCATGCCCAGGTCGGCGGCATTGGCGGGCAATTCGCCGGTGATGCGGTAGCGGACCAGCGGCAGCTGCTCCCGCCCCCAGAAACCCTCGTCCTGCCAGCGGTAGAAGGGCACGCCGAAGACGCCGGCCTGCTCCGCCTCCGCCCGCAGGCTGTCGTGCATGGCCCGGCCGGGCCCGGCCAGCCACGCCGCGAAACCGGCGGTGTCGGCCCCGGCTTCGGCCAGCAGGCCGGAGATCACGGAAGCATCCTCGATATCCAGTTCCCGCCGCCAGAACGGCGGGAAGGCCAGGTCCAGGAAGCGGTCCACGATGGCCGGGTCCTGTTCGCGCGCATAGAGCATGGCGATCGAGGCGATCGAGGAATCCCAGATCTTCTGCGTGCCGCGGATCGTCAGGCCGCGCAGGTTGGCGTGGCGACGCACGTCCATATAGGCGTACTTCACCTTGCGCCATTGATGGGCCGTGCGGTCCTGCTCGATCACCCGGCCGTCGGCGTCCAGCCGGGCGCTGCCCAGATAGTCCGGGATGTTCAGGGTCAGCGGCAGCCAGTCCAATGTCACGCCGCAATCCCGGGCCAGCTTACGGGTCGGATCCAGGGCCAGATAGGCATAGGGGCTCTTCACGTCGACATAGGCGGTGAGCACCCCGCCCGCTGTGCCGGCGGCAGGGGTCACTGTTCGAACTCCAGCCGCACGCCGCACAGGTAGACCGCGCCGTCCGGGCCGGCACGGTCGCGGCCGGCTGCGGTCGCCCGCACGCTGCCGGCATCGGCCGCCCGGAAGGTTATACCGGTCATCTCCTCGCCGCTGCCATCGGTCGGTGCCGGCGCGAAATGCAGTTCGGCATTGTCCAGGGCCAGCACCAGGACGTCGCCGCGACGGACCAGCGGGCGGTCCAGCACCGCCTGCCAGCGCGCGGCCAGGGCTTCGGGATCGGCGGCGGTCAGGGTGACCGCGCTGACCCCGGTCACCCGGTCGGTCCGCTTGTGCGCCTCCCACTCCGGTCCGGCCGGGTGCCAGCCGCCCGTCGGGTCGTCGCCGCGCTGCTGGTCGATCTCCAGGAAGGCCGCGCCGGTGTCCCGGGGGTGCAGCTGCCAGCAGGAATAGCCGTCGCCGGCGTCGGTGAACTCGAAGGCGGTGCGCACCTGTGCTGCCGCGGCACGGGCGCGATAGGCGGCCTGATCGTCGGTCTGCAGGATCACCATGTAGCCGGCATCGCCGCCGCGGCGGTCCATGAAGCGCCCGGCCGGCGTGTCCGCCGCGGTCGGCGCGACCACCTCCAGGAACTGGGTGCCGACGGGAAAGACCGCATTCTCCAGCCCCCATTTCGCCACCGCCGGATCGCGAAACGCCGGCGAGAGGCCGAGGATCGCCGCGATATCCTCCTCCACCGGCGCAAGGTCGCGCGCCACGAGGCAGACCTGTCTGAGATGCAGCATGCGTTCCCCCTTATGCCCTGTCGTTGTCACCCGACGCCCGTGCTTGTCGGGGCCGGAGTGTGCGCCCGTCCGTCCGTCCGTCAAGGCGGCCGGGCGGGGGCGGCACCAGCATCGCCGTGCAAAGACCGGCAGGCTCCGCTAGTCTCCTGGCGGATTTCTTGCTTGTGCCTGTGCGCAGTGTCCCGAAACCGGAGAGAGGATCATGGCCCGTTCGACCGCCTTCCTGCCCGCCCTCGCCGCACCGATCGGCATCGCCCGTGCCGCCATCGCCGGCGCCGCCCTGCTGGGACTCGCCCTGCTGGGACCGTCACTGGCCGGCGGGCCGGCCGCCCTTGCCGCCGGCATGGACGGGTCAGGTCTGCAGCCCGGCCTGATCGCCACCTACGACTACACCTATGGCGGCGTGCGCCACCTGGACGAGGTGCCCTGGGACGACATCACGACCTCCGGCTGGAATCCGGAGCCGATTCCCTTCCTGGACCATACCTTCCGCAACCAGGACGTCTTCGCCTCCGGGGTGGAGGAGAAGGTGGTGATGTTCATCACCGGCTTCATCCATCTGGCGCAGCCGGGCGACTATGCCTTCGTGGCGAAGTCCAACGACGGCGTGCGGGTGTTCATCGACGGCAAGCAGATCCTGGAGGATCCCGACGTGCACCGGGACCGCTTCTCCGAGCCCGGCACGATGACGGTCGGCGCGCCGGGCTGGTACCCGCTCGACATCCAGTACTTCCAGCGCAAGGGCACGGCAGCGCTGAGCCTGTACTGGCAGCCGCCCGGCACCGACAACCTGGTGCCGGTGCCGGCGGACGCCTACCGCCACAAGCCGCGCGGCTGAGGCGGCGTCAGTTCCCCCCGCCCGGCGGCGCCCGCGATCACGTCGCGGGTATGCCGGGCGATCATCCGCTCCTCGTCGGTATCGATCGCCCAGGCCGAAGGCCCGTCGCCCGGCAGGGTCAGCCGCGGCCCGTGGCGGTCATTGGCGGCCGCATCCAGGCGGAAGCCCAGGAAGGCCAGCCGCTGCAGCACCGCCGCCCGCACCGGCGCGGCATGGGCGCCGATGCCGGCGGTGAAGACCAGGGCGTCGATGCCGCCGATCGCGGCGGCCATCTCCGCCACGCCGCGGGCCACCCGCTCCACATAATAGCCGACCGCGCGGCGCGCGCCGGCCCCGTCGTCGGCCAGCAGCGCCCGCATGTCGGAGACGCCGCCGGACAGGCCCTTCAGGCCGGAGTCCCGGTACAGGAGGTCGCTCAGCCGCCGGCTGTCGAAGCCCTCCGAATCCATCAGGTAGAGCAGGACCCCGGGATCGAGCTGGCCGCAGCGGGTGCCCATCGGCAGTCCGTCCAGGGCGGTGAATCCCATGCTGGTGGCCTGCGACACGCCGTCCACCATGCCGCACAGGCTGGCGCCGTTGCCCAGATGCGCCACCACCGCCCGGCCGGTTTCCTCCCGGCCCAACAGCTCCGGCAGGCGGCCGGCGACATATTCGTAGGACAGGCCGTGGAAGCCGTAGCGCTCGATCCCCGCCTCGAACCAGGCGTAGGGCAGCCCGAACAGGCGCGACCGCTCCGGCTGGCTGCGATGGAAGGCAGTGTCGAAGCAGGCGACCTGCGGCAGCGCCGGATAGAGCGCGGCGACCGCATCGACCGCCGCCAGGTTGTGCGGCTGGTGCAGCGGCGCCAGCGGCACCAGGGTGCGCAGCCGGTCCACCTTCCCCGGATCCAGCAGCAATGGCGCCGCGAAGTCCCGGCCGCCATGCACCACCCGGTGGCCGATGGCGACCACCTGCGCGCCATGCACATGGCCCGGCAGCCAGTCGAGGATCGCCGAAAGCGCGCCGCGCTGGTCTGTGGCGCCGGCCGCCAGGGCGGTGTCGGCCACGCGGACCGTGCCCTCCGGCCCGGGCTCGAAGGCCTCGAACCGGGCCGCGGTGCCGCCGGCCCCGAGGCCGGAGACCTGGCCATGGCCGATTTCAGCCGGTTCCGCCCCGCTGCCGTACCCGCCGCCGCTCCCGGGCTCGGGCAGCGCATAGGCGGAGAACTTCACGCTGGAGGAACCGGCATTGATGGTCAGGATCGCCCGGGTCACGACTTTCCCTCCGCCTCGCCCCGGGTCAGTCCATGGGCTTGATCAGCATGCCCTCGGCACGGGCATGGGCCAGCATCACCGCCAGGGCGCAGGAGGCCAGCCGCGCCGCCGGCCCGTCGGCGCGGCTGGTCAGCACGATCGGCACGGAGGCACCCAGGACCAGGCCCGCCGCCTCCGCCCCGGCGAGATATTCCAGCTGCTTCGCCACCATGTTGCCGGCCTCGATGTCGGGCACGATCAGGATGTCCGCCTCTCCCGCCACGTCGGACCGGATATGCTTGGTCTGCGCCGCGGCGATGGAGACGGCATTGTCGAATGCCAGCGGCCCGTCCAGCAGCGCGCCGGCGATCTGGCCGCGATCGGCCATCTTGCACAGGGCGGCGGCGTCCAGGGTGGCGGACATGCGGGGATTCACCGTCTCCACCGCGGCCAGGATCGCCACCTTCGGTTCGGCGATGCCGACCGCATGGGCCAGGTCGATCGTGTTGCGGGTGATGTCGCGCTTCTGCATCAGGTCGGGGGCGATGTTGATCGCCGCATCGGCGACGAACAGCGGCCGCGGATAGAGCGGCACGTCCAGGCAGAAGGCATGGCTGATGCGCCGGTCGGTCGACAGGCCGTCGCGGCGGTCGACCACCGCCGCCATCAGCTCGTCGGTATGCAGGCTGCCCTTCATCAGCCCGGCCAGGCCGCCGTCCCGGACCGCCGCCACCGCCGCCTCCGCCGCGGCATGGCTGTGGGGCACGTCCTTGCGATCATAGCCGCCCAGGTCGATGCCCGCCGCTTCCGCCGCGGCCTCCAGCTTGTGCCGGGGCGCATAGACCACCGGGTCGATCAGGCCGGCAGCGGCGGCGTCCGCCATGCCCTGCAGCGCGGCGGCGTCGACCGGATGCACCACGCCGATCCGCATCGGCCCAAAGGCCGCGGCCCGCTGCACCAGGTCATGCAGGAAGTGCGGCCGCGCCGCGCCGCCGCCTGCCGCGGCAGCCGGCGCCGCCTCCACCACGACCCGTCCGTGCATCAGCATCTGGCCGCCGGCATCGGTGCAGCGGCAATCCAGGGCGATACGCCGTGCCGCCGCATCGCCGGGCAGGCCGTCGCTGGCGGCGACCTCTGCCCTTGCCTCGACCCGGCTGCCGGAATCCGGCGCGGTCACGAAGGACAGGCCCTCCGAGGTCCAGCGGACATGCCGGCCCGGCAGGCGCCGCGCCACCATCTCCCCCAGCAGCGCGCCCAGCCAGGCGCTGCCGGCACCTTCAGGCGCGGTGTCGGCAAGATCGAGCCGTTCGCCAGCGGCGATGTCCTGCAGAAGCCCGTCGGCGGTCATGGCGCTCCCCTGGCCGTCCCTCAGCCGCAGGCCGCCACGGCGGCGTCGATCGAGTCGCGCAGCACCGCGCCGATCAGGTCGATATCGGCCTCCGTCACCACGAAGGGCGGACCCAGGGTGACGATGTCCCGATGCACCTTCGTGCCGCCGGGATAGAAGAACACGCCGCGCGACAGGCCTTCCGACACCACCTTGAAGCTCAGCCCCGCCTCCACCGGGAAGCGGTCCAGGGTATCGCGGTCGCGCACCATCTCGATCGACCAGAGCAGGCCCTTGCCGCGCACCTCCGCGACATTGGGATGCTGCCGCAGCGGTGCCAGAGCGGCCTCCATGCGCGGCTCCAGCGCCGCCACCCGCGCCACCATGTCCTCGCGCTCCATGATCTCCAGCACGGCATCGGCGGCGGCGCAGGCGGCGGGATGGCCGCCATAGGTGTAGTACATCAGCTGCTGCCCGGTCTCCGCCAGCGCCGCCGCCAGCGCCTCGCCCGCATAGACGCCGGCGATCGGCGCATAGCCGCCGCTCATCCCCTTGCCGCCGACCAGGATGTCCGGCACCACGTTCCAGTGGTCGACCGCGAACTTCGCACCGGTGCGGCCGAAGCCGGACATCACCTCGTCGGCGATCAGCAGCACGCCGTGCCGGCTGCAGATCTCGCGCAGGCGCGGCCAGTAATCGTCGGGCGGCACGAAGGAGCCGCCGGAGGAACCGACCACCGGCTCGGCGATCACCGCGGCGACGTTCCGCGGCCCGCTCTCCTCGATCAGGCGGTCGATCTCATCGACGCAGGCGGTGCCGCAGGTCGGCCGGCTGAGGCCCAGCGGGCAGCGCAGGCAGTAGTGCGGCGGGGCCTTCGGCCAGTCCGGCAGCCAATCCTCGAAGCCGGCGCGGCGCTCGGCATGGCCGCCGACGCCGAGGGTCATGATGGTGGCGCCGTGATAGGACAGATCGCGGCCGATCACCACCCGGCGCTGCGGCTCGCCGCGGGCGACATGGACCTGGCGGGCCAGCTTCAGCGCCACTTCCATCGCTTCCGAGCCGCCGCTGTTCAGGTGCACCCGGTCCAGGCCGGCCGGCAGCCAGCTTTTCCGCAGGCGCTCCACCAGCCGCAGCCGGCTGTCGGTCTGGAACGGCGGCACGACATAGCCGAAGCGACGCACGGCGGCGGCCATCGCCTCCGTCACGTCGGCGCGGCCATAGCCGATATTGCCGACCACCGCGCCGCCGGCGGCGTCCAGGATGCGCTGTCCCTCCGGCGTGTAGAGATAGGGCCCCTCCGCGCGGTCGACGGTCAGGTTGGCCCCGAAAGGGACGAAGGGCCAGGGCCGCTCCATATCGGCCGGGTGTGTCCCCGGCGCCTGTGCCTGCTGGACCGCTTCCGTCATCGCCTGCCCCTTCCCGACCGTTGCGCCGCCTTGTCCGAATTTGCGGCACCGGCCGGGCCAGATGCCGCACCGGGCCTGCGCTGCTTGCTGCGCTGCACCGCTTTTGCGAAACTTCCCAGCGAACGTCCGGCGGGGCAAGGCCAAACAGACGGACGGACGGCGACTGCGACGACAAGGCGCCGGCGTGACCGGCGACCCGGGTCGACGGCGGGATCTTGGGGGAACCTGGCACGGACCGGCAGGTCCGTGCGGGCACGGGGGAAGCATGGAAACCGAACTGGTACTCCTGTCGCGGCTGCAGTTCGCGTTCACCGTCACCTTCCACATCATCTTCCCGTCGCTGACGATCGGCCTGGCCGCCTGGCTGGCCACCCTGGAAGGCCTGCACCTGTTCACCGGCAATTCCGACTATCGCCGGGTGTTCAACTTCTGGATCAAGCTGTTCGCCGTGTCCTTCGGCATGGGCGTCGTGTTCGGCATCGTCATGGCGTTCCAGTTCGGCACCAACTGGTCGGTGCTGTCGGGCAAGACCGGCAATATCCAGGGCCCGCTCCTGGCCTACGAGGTGGTGACCGCCTTCCTGCTGGAGGCGACCTTCCTGGGGGTGGTGCTGTTCGGCCGCGAACGGCTGCCGCCCTGGGCCTATTTCCTGTGCTGCTGCATGGTCGCGATCGGCACCACCCTGTCGGCGTTCTGGATCATGGTGAACAACACCTGGATGCAGACCCCGGTCGGCTTCGAGCTGGACGCCAACGGCTATTTCCTGCCGACCAGCTGGTACGACATCATCTTCTCCTACGCCGTCTGGATGCGCTTCCCGCACATGCTGTTCGGCGCCTACCTGACCACCTGCTTCGTGGCGGCCGCGACCGGCGCCTGGTTCCTGCTGCAGAACCGCTCGCCGCGGCAGGCGAAGATCATGGTGACGATGGCGCTGGCCCTGGCGGCGGTGCTGGTGCCGGTGCAGATGGTCTTCGGCCACCTGAACGGGACGGAAATCAACGAAACGCAGCCTGCGAAGCTGGCCGCGATCGAGGCCCGCTGGGAAACCCAGCAGCCCGCCTCGCTGACCATCATCGGCATCCCGCTGCCGTCGCAGGAGCGCAACATCCTGGCGATCGACATCCCGGTGCTGGGCTCCTGCATCGACGCCGGCGATTGCAGCGCAGAGGAACCGGGACTGAAGAGCTTCCCGCCGGAGGACCGGCCGCCGGTGGTCATCCCCTTCTTCACCTTCCGCATCATGGTGGGCATGGGGGTGATCATGCTGGCGGTGGCCTGGTACGGCATGCTGCTGCAGGCGCGCGGCCGGCTCTATACCAGCCGCTGGTTCCTCTGGGTCGTGGTGGCCTGCTTCCCGGTCGGCTGGATCGCGGTGATCGCCGGCTGGTACACGGCCGAGGTCGGGCGCCAGCCCTGGGTGGTCTACAACCACCTGCGCACCGAGGACGCCCATTCGCCGCTGACCCTGTTCGACCTGATCGTGTCGCTGGCCGGCTTCGTCATCCTCTACCTGGCGATCGTCGCCGCCGGCGCCTGGTACATGCTGCGCATGGTGCGCAACGGCCCGCAGCCGGACGACGCGCCAGTCGACGATTCCGGGCAGCTGGCCTCCTCGAAACGGCCGCTGGCGGTCCCGCGGGAGACCAGCCTCGGCATCGGCGACTAGCGTGGCCCGGCAGCGGGCAATGGAACAGATGGGCAGCGGGCTGCTGCATCCCGGCACTGGCCGGGCGCTTGGGAGAGAGCCGTCATGACCGTCGATCCGACACTGGCCGTGATCTGGGCCTGCATCCTCGCCATCGGCTTCCTGATCTACGTCGTCCTGGATGGCTTCGACCTGGGCATCGGCATGCTGTTCGGGGTGGCGGACAGCGAACATGACCGCCGGGTGATGATGAACTCCGTGGCGCCGATCTGGGACGGCAACGAGACCTGGCTGATCCTGGGCGGCGCCGGCCTGTTCGCGGCCTTTCCCATGGTCTACGCCTCGCTGCTGCCGGCGCTCTACCTGCCGGTCATCATCATGCTGATGGCGCTGATCATGCGCGGCGTCGCCTTCGAGTTCCGCTACAAGGCCACCGGCGGCTACCGGACGATCTGGGACCTGGGCTTCGTGCTCGGTTCCGGCGTCGCATCGTTCTGCCAGGGCGCGGCGCTGGGCACCCTGATGCAGGGCCTGCCGATCGAGAACGGGCAGTATGCCGGCGGCCCCTTCATCTGGTTCAACGCCTTCAGCATCTATTGCGGCTTCGGCCTGATGGCCGGCTACATGCTGCTGGGCGCGACCTGGCTGGTCCTGAAGACCGAGGGCGGGCTGCAGGAATGGTCCTACCGCCGGATCCGGCCGCTGATGATCGTGGTCTCGCTGTTCCTGCTGGTCGGCGTGATCTGGATGCTGATCGACTATTCGCACATGGGCCAGCGCTGGTGGCGCAACCCGGCATTCCTGCTGCTGCCGCTGGGCGGGCTGGTCACCGCCTGGCTCTTGTGGCGCAGCGTCGACCGCCGCCAGGAACTGATGCCGTTCTGGGCCGCGGCGGCCGGCTTCGGCCTGGCCTTCGTGGCGCTCGCCTTCTCGTTCTGGCCCTACGTGATCCCGCCGTCGGTGACGATCTACGACGCCGCCTCCGTCAGTGCCGCGCAGACCTTCATGCTGCACGGCATGGCGATCCTGCTGCCGATCGTCCTGATCTACACCTGCTTCGTCTACTGGATCTTCCGCGGCAAGGCGACGGCCGAGATCGAGTACGACTGAGGCATCGCCGGCGCGCCGCGGCCGCGCGTCCGCGACCCGCCATCCTCCACCTCCGCGAACCTTCCTGTGCTCTTGCACTCACGCCCAACTTGTTTATGTTATAAACTTGTTGATTGGAGATGAAAGGGAGATGCAGCCATGATGGCGGGTAATCCGGAGGCGGGGCGCGAGGATCTCGCCTATCTGCGCGGCGTGCTGGAGGACCGGCGGCCGGGAATGCGAATCGGCGGTCTGCTTTACGGGGGCGCCGGGCTGATCTACGGCACCCAGGTGCTGCTGGTCGCCGTCGATCTGTCGGGGGTCCTGCCGCTCGGCGATGTTCACGGCTGGGCGGCGGTGGCGGCCAATATCCTGTTCTTCGGCCTGATCGTGGCGACCGTCTGGGCGAACCGGCACCAGCTGGAGGTCCGGGGCACCGCAAACCGCGCCATCGCCGCAGGCTTCGCCGGCGTGGGCTTCGCCAATGCCGCCGCCGCGGCGGCTTTCGCCCTGGTCATGATGCGGACCGGCAACCCGGATGTCTGGCTGCTGTTCCCGGTGGTGGTCAGCGCCTTCCAGGGGGCGGTCTGGTACCTGTTCGCGGCGCTGGCACGGCGCTTCTGGATGGGGGCCGTGGCGGCCGGCTGGTTCGCGGCGGCCCTGGCGGCGGGCGCCCTGATCGACCGGCAGGGCGCCTACTTCCTGGTCTTCGCCCTGGCGCTCTACCTGCTGATGGCCCTGCCCGGCGTCGCCCTGCTGCGGGCCGCTGGCAGCGGCCGGTCCTGACCGCACCCGGGAGGGAGGCATCGTCATGGCACCGCCGGATATCGGCAGGATCGACGAGGTAATCCACGGCCGCCTGCGGCTCGGCGTCATGGCCTATCTGGCCAATGCCGAGGCGGCCAGCTTCACCGAGTTGAAGGAGGCGCTGGAGGTCACCCAGGGCAATCTCTCGGTGCAGCTGCGCAAGCTGGAAGAGGCCGGCTATGTCGCCGTCGACAAGAGCTTCTTCGGCCGCAAGCCGCTGACCACCCTGCGGCTGACGGAAGCCGGCCGGCGGGCGTTCCGGGACTATCTGGCCGCCCTGTCGGACGTGATCGGCCAGCCGCTGGGCTGAGCGGGGACGGGTCCAGCCTCTCCCAAGACGAGATCAGGGCCTGAGCGCGATCAATTCCGGCTCCAGCCGGACACCGCCGGCATAGGGGCTGTCGTGCAGGGCCAGGAACATGAACACGGTGGTGGTGGCGACCGCGAAGACGGCCATTGCCACCCGCCCCGCCTTCGGCCGGTCCAGATGGGCGACCGCCAGGGCGACATAGCTGAACAGCGCCAACACAAGCACCGTCAGCCAGGCGTTGAGCTGGCCATGGCCACGACCGATCGCCAGCCGGGCCTCGCGTTCGTTGTGGATGTCGTCGACGACCTGAAGCAGGTGCCGGGCGGCCGGGACCTCGCTGCGCTGCTGCGACAGCCGCAGGCTGTGCCGCCAGATCTGCGCCAGCGCGGCCTGCGCCGACGCGGCCGGTGCCCGATTGCGGTCGCGTCCCCATTCCTGCACCACCACGGCATCGACATAGCGATCCAGTGTCTCGACGGCGGCGGTATCGCCCAATCCGCTCGCGCCGGCGATGGTTGCGAACCGTTGCAGCGCGGCATGTTCGGCGGCGGCGCCGTCGGTGGCCCATTGCTTCTGGTCCCAGATATCGGCAGCCAGGAAGCCGAGAAACAGGGCAAAAACGGTGGCGATGGACATCAATGCCGCCGCCACGGGCGCGTCGGTGCCGTCCCTGCGGAAGCGTCCCTGCAGGATCGACAGCACCGCATTGCCGGCGGCAAGGCCAACCACGGCGACGGCAAGGAACAGCAGAAGCTGAACGAACCAGGGGCTGTCGAAGATCAGGCCTTCCATGGCGCTCAACCAGGCATGGGGCCGGCAGGCATGGGGCGGGCAGGCATGGTCTCTCGCGACGCCGCCAGCAGCGCCCAGCTGGCGGCATAGGTGCCGCCGGCCGCCAGCAGTTCCGCATGGCTGCCGCGCTCGACGATCCGGCCGGCCCGCATGTCGACGACCTCGTCCATCCCGTCCAGGGCGGCCAGGTCATGGGTCACCCAGACCATGCTGCGCCCGGCGGCAAAGCGGCCGATGGCGGCACGCACGGCAGACGCGGTGTCGCCGTCCAGGCCGGCCAGCGGCTCGTCCAGCAGCAGGATCGGCGGATCGCGCAGCACGACCCTTGCCAGGGCCAGGCGCCTTCCCTCGCCGCCCGACAGGGTCTGCCCGTGCTCGCCGACGAAGGTGTCGAGCGTGTGCGGCAGCCGGTCGACGAATTCCGCCAGGCCGGCGATCTCCAGCGCCGCCCACATCGCGGCATCGTCGGCCGCCGGGTCGCCCAGGGCCAGGTTTTCGCGCACTGTGGCCGCGAAGATCTCGCTGCTTTGGGACAGGCTGCCGACCATGTCGTAGAGGTCGGCCTCCGACAGCGCGTCCAGCGGCACGCCCCCCAGGGTGATGCGCCCCTCCTGCGGCAGGTGAAAGCGCAGCGCGAGGTTCAGGATCGTCGACTTGCCCGCGCCGCTGGGCCCGGTCACCGCGACATGCCGGCCGGGCGGCAGGTCCAGGTCGATTCCCTGCAGCACCGCGGGCCCGTCCGCCGCATAGCGGAAGCCGACCGCTTCGAACCTCAGATGCAGGTCGCGCGGTCGCGGTGCCGGCTGCACCGGGTCGACGACCGCCGGCCGGCGTTCCGCCACCGCCAGCAGCCGCTCCGCCGCCTGCCGGACCTGGCCCAGATACTGATAGGCCATCGGCAGCGGCGCCACCGCCTCGAACAACCCCATCAGGCCGAGCATGACGAAGGCCAGCTGGGGGGCTGACAGGGTGGCGGCCTGAACCATGCCGGCGCCGAAGACAAAGGCCAGCAGCACCGCCGCCTGGCCGGTCAGGCCCACCGCGGCATTGAGCCAGCCGGTCAGGCCGCTCATCCGCGCCTGCTGCGCCAGGAAGGCCGCGTCCAGCGCCTCGAAGGCCGCCGCACGACGCCCCGAACGGTCGTAGACCAGCAGCTCCGCCATGCCGCGACCGGCATCCAGCGCCTCGGTCCGCAGGGCAGCGCGCAGCAGGGCCAGCTCGCGCCCCGACGCCATCCCGGCCCGCGCCGCGATCCACGGCAGCGCGATCCCGCCCAGCAGCATCAGCAGGGCGGCCGCAACCGCGGCTTCCGGGATCAGCCAGGGCAGGACGAGGAGCAGCAGCAGGAAGGCGACGCAGGCGACGACGGAAGGTACCAGCACCCGCAGGTACAGGGTGTCGAGCGCGTCGATATCGGCCACCACCCGGTTCAGCAGGTCGCCGGCGCGCAGGTCCTGCAGCCGCGCCGGCGCCAGGGGCAGCGCGAGGCGGAAGAACCAGGACCTGAGGTCCGACAGCACCCGGAACGTGCCTTCGTGGGTCAGCAGCCGCTCGCCATAGCGGCCGCCGGTGCGCAGCAGCGCAAAGAAACGCACGCCGGCCCCCGGGCGGTAGATGTCGAAGGCGCCGGGATTGGCCATGGTCAGGCCCGCCAGCGCGGTCGCCGTCAGGAACCAGCCGGACAGGGACAGCAGGCCGACGACGCCCAGCAGCACCACCACCGCCATCGCCGCGCCGCCGGCCAGCCAGGCCCAGTGCGGCCGGAACATGCGCAGGAAGAAGACCAGCGGCCGCATCGGATCAGCCTCCCTGCCCCGGGGTCCCGTCCGCCGCGATCGCGGCGCCGCAGCGTCCCCCGGCGACCGGGATCACCCGGTCCGCCATCGCCGCCACCGCGGGGCTGTGGGTGGCCACCACCAGGGTCCGCCCTGCCGCAGCCGTGCGAAGCGCGGCCAGGACCTGCGCTTCTGTCGCCGCATCCAGGCGCGCCGTCGGTTCGTCCAGCAGGAACAGGTCCGCCGGACGATACAGGGCGCGTGCCAGGGCCACCCGCTGCGCCTGGCCGCCGGACAGGCCCAGCCCGTTCTCCCCCACGACGGTGGCCAGGCCCTGCGGCAGATCGCGGGCGAAGTCCAGCACGCCGGCAGAGCGTGCGGCTGCCTGCAGCCGTTCGGGGTCGGGCTGCGCGTCGCCCAGCGCGATGTTCTCCGCCAGGCTGCCGTGGAAGACATGGGCCTGCTGCCCCAGCCAGGCGATGCGGCCGTGCCAGTCGGCCAGGTCCAGCGCCGCGGCCGGACGGCCGCCAAGCCGCAGGTCGCCGGCGGTCGGGTCGACGAAGCCGGCCAGCAGCGCCAGGATCGACGACTTGCCGCCGCCGCTGGGGCCGACCAGGGCGACATGCTCGCCCGGGGCGACCTGCAGGTCGGCGCCGGCCAGGGCGGTGCGGGTCTCGCCCTCCGCCTCGTCCTCACCGTCATAGTCCAGCCGCACCCCCCGCAGCAGGAGCGCGGGCGGGCCGGGGGGCGCAGTCTCGCCGCCCGCCTTCGGCAGCGGCCCCTGCAGGAAGCCGCGGATGCCCTCCGCCGCGCCGAGGGCGGCGGCCCGGTCGTGGTAGTGGCTGGCGAGGGTCCGCAGCGGCGCGAAATATTCCGGCGCCAGCAGCAACAGGAACAGCCCGGTGAACAGGGTCTGCTGCGTGCCGCCGAAGTCGAGCATGCCCAGCAGGTTCAGGCCGATATAGAGGGCCACCAGGCCGATCGACACGGCGGTGAAGAATTCCAGCACGCCCGACGACAGGAAGGCGATCCGCAGCACCCGCATCGTGCCGCGGCGATAATCCTCGGCGACCTCGTGGATCGCCGCCACCTCCGCCGCGCCGCGGCCGAACATGCGGATCGTGGCCAGGCCCCGCAGGCGGTCCAGGAAATGGCTGCTCATCCGCGACAGGGCGGTGAACTGACGTTCGTTGAGCACCTCCGCGCCCATGCCGATCAGCGCCATGAACAGCGGCACCAGGGGGCCGGTCACCAGGAACAGCAGACCCACCACCCAGTCGACCGAGAAGGCGGTCGCCAGGATCGCGACGGGGACCAGGACCGCCAGGACCGTCTGCGGCAGGTAGCGGGCGAAATAGCCGTCCAGCGCTTCCACCTGCTCGATCAGCAGGCTGGCCAGACTGCCGGAATGATGGCGACGCAGGCGCACGGGCCCCAGCGCCGCCATGTGCGCGCGGATCTCGCGCCGCAGCCGGGCCTTCACGGCAAGCGCCGTGCGGATGCCCAGCCGCTCGCTGCCCCAGCCGCACAGCGCGCGCCACATGAAGACCAGGACCAGAAGGAGAATCGGCTGCCAAAGCGCCGCCAGGCCGGCGCCGTCCACCGCGACGGCGGCGACCAGATGCGCGATCAGCAGCGCCTGCGGGATCACCGCCAGGCCGCCCGCGGCGCCGCACAGCACGGTCGCCGTCACCCGGCCCCGCACTGGCCGGGCCAGGTCCCGCAACCAGCGCCGGCCGGCCCGCCTGGCCTCGCGGCCGGGCTGCGGCTCCGCTACGCCTGCCGGTGCCATGCCGTCGGGATCAGTCCCGGCCCGCCGGCACGGCCGCCATGGCGATGGCCGCGCCGGCTTCCTCCTCGGCCGGGATCACGTCGACCGACACGGCGAGGTCGTGCGGACCGCCGCCGAACAGGACGCCGCGCACCGGGCTGACATCGTCGAAGTCGCGGCCATGGGCCAGCACGATATGGTCTTCCGCCACCAGCAGCGCGTTGGTCGGGTCCATGTCCACCCAGCCCGCCGGGCCGCACCAGACGGAGATCCAGGCATGGCTGGCATCGGCGCCGCGGAGCCGCGGCTGCCCCGGCGGCGGGTAGGTGCGCAGATAGCCGGAGACATAGCGCGCCGCGAGGCCCAGGCTGCGCAGCGCGCCGATCTGCACATGGGCAAAGTCCTGGCACACGCCACGCCGTTCCCGCATCACCTGCTGCACCGGCGTGGCGATGTCGGTGGCCGTGGGGTCGTAGGCGAAGTCGTCGTTGATGCGCCGTGTCAGGTCCATCGCCGCCTCCAGGATCGGCCGGCCGGCCACGAAGGACGGCGCGGCATAGTCGGCCAGCGCGGGGTCGGAGGGGGCGAAGGCGCTGTCGCCCAGCAGTTCGCAGACGCTGTGCGGCACGCTGCTGTCGCGGCCGATCGCCGCCGCTGCCAGCACGTCGCGCACCGCCTCCCAGTCCGGCGTTTCCGGCACGTCCTGGGGCACGACCTCGACCTCGCTGTCGGCCAGGACGCTGAAGCGCTGGTGCGGCCGGTCGAGCAGCACCCGCTCCAGCGCATTGCCGAAATGGTCGACATCAGTGTGGCGTTCGGCCGGCTCCGGATCGCAGCGCAGGTCGGTCCAGAACACCTTCTGCCAGGGACCGTCCAGCGGGCGCAGATGGACCAGGTGGTAGGCCAGGTCCACCGGGTCCGCATAGCGGTAGTCGGTGCGATGGGAGACGCGGTAGCGCATGGGTTTCATTCCCGGGCGGCGGCTTGTCAGGCGGTCCGGCGGGCGAAGCCGAGGCGCCGGGTCTCCGGGATCAGGGAGAAGTAGCTGCGCGACATCTCCCCGTTCAGGTCGGCGAGGCGCTGGTCGGCATAGGACAGCAGGTCGCGCACCACGTCCAGCGCCGCGGCGATATCCTCCTGCCGCCGGTCCAGGCGCAGCACCGCCTTGCGCAGGTCCGCTTCCAGCGACCGCGGCGCGCTGAGGAAGGCGAGCGCCTCGGAATTCGGCAGCTGGCCGAGATGGGTGCGCAGCCCCTGCAGCTGGAAGGCGAGGCCGCGCGGATTGCCGGCATCGACCAGCAGCAGGTGCAGCACGGTCTGCGGCTCCAGCGCGGTGTGATAGCGGCTGCGATGGGTGATGGTGGACTCGCAGAGGTCCAGCGCCAGCGCCAGCGCCGCCTCCCAATGGACGGGCGCCAGGCCGAGGCTGGCATCGACCTTGGACACCACCTGCAGGCCGCGTTCCAGCCGGCGGCCCAGCTCCATGAAACGCCAGCCTTCGCCGCGGGTCATGATCTCCGCCACCAGCCCGCTGAAGGCCGCCGACATCCGCACCAGCCGGTCGCAGGCGCCGATCAGGTCGTCGGGATGGCTGCCGGCGCGGTCCAGCAGCTGCGGCCCCTGCTGCCCCAGGTCCTGGACGATCACCCACAGGTCCCGCGGCAGCCGGTCCCAGACCGCGTTGGCGGTGCCGGTCAGGCTGCCGAAGGTCTCCCGGTAGCTGCTGCCCGGCCCCAGTGCGGCGGTGACCGCCTGGGCGAACTGGCTGCTGTAGGGCGGCGCGCCGGCCGCCTCGGGCGAGATCAGGAAGCCGCGCGCCATGGCCCGACCGAGGGCGCCGAGGTCGAGCATCTCGCGCGGGCCCAGCTCGCTGACCGTCATCCGCCAGAGCGCGGCGCGGACCAGGCGGGCGCCATAGTCCAGCCGCTCGGTATAGCGGCCGATCCAGTACAGGTTCTCCGCCACCCGGCTGGGCAGCGCGCTTTCCAGCTCCGCATTCACGCCGGAAAGGGCGCCACGGCGGCGGCGGCGCGGCGGTGCGTCCGCAGGCCGGTTGCCCGCCGGTTCGGTCGCGGCCTGGCCGCCCGGCAGCACCGTCATGCCGTCGCCGCGCAGCGGGATCGGCGGCTGCACGCTGCGCACGTCGTCGGTCAGCACCCAGACATCCTTCGCCACCCCGCCGCCATGCAGCGAGGTGCGGAAGGCGGCGCCATTCTCCGACATCCGGGCCAGGCCGCCCGGCATCACCGCATAATCGCCGGTGCCGTCAGCCAGCACGAACATGCGCAGGACCACCGGCTGTGGCGACAGGCCGTTCTCGTTCCAGCAGGGTGCCTGCGACAGTTCCGGCCGCCGCAGGCCGGTGATCTGTGCCGGCCGGACCGCCATATGGGCCAGGGCGTCCGCGTCGCTGAGCTGGATGTCGCTGCCATGCTCGCCATCCTCGGCCGAGGGCAGGACCGGATCGATCGCCTGGCGGAACTCGAACGCGGCGGGATCCGCCAGCATCTCCTCCAGGTCGTCCGGGCGGCCGCCCCAGAGCATCTCCGCCGACGGCAGGGAGAGGCTTTCGCCCCACCAGTCCTCGGCGATCCGCGGCAGGTGGGCGAACAGGCCGGAGGTTTCCAGCAGGCCGCTGCCCAGGTCGTTGGCGACGGCGACCTGGCCGCGCCGCACCGCGCCGGCCAGGCCGACCACGCCGAAGCGGGAATCGGCGCGCAGTTCCAGCGGGTCGCACATCAGGCTGACCACCCGGCGCAGGATCAGGTCGACCCGCAGCAGGCCGCGCAGGGTCTTCAGAAAGACGCCGTCGGCGCGCACCGTCAGGTCGGCCCCCTCCGCCAGCCGGACGCCGAGCTCCCGCGCCTGGAAGACATGCTCGAAATAGGCCCGGTGGCCGGGTCCCGGGGTCAGCAGCACCGTGCGCGGCGCCGATCCGGTGCCGGCGGCGCCCTGCCGCAGGCGCAGCTCCAGCACAGCCAGGAAGGGGGAGATCCGCGCCACCGCATAGCCCGAGAACAGTTCCGGCAGGCTGCGGGCCAGCGCGCGGCGGTTTTCCAGCGCATAGCCGATGCCGGAGGCGACCTCCGTGCGGTCGGCCAGCACCCGCCAGCGGCCGTCATTGTCGCGCACCAGGTCGGCGGCATAGACCGACAGCATCGGCGTGCCGGCCCCTTCCGGCGGCGCGGCGGAACCGTCGGCCGCCGGTCGCTTGTGCGCCGGGCGCAGGAATTCGCGGCTGCCATAGACCAGGCTGGGCGGCAGGGCACCGCCCTGCAGCACCGTCTGTGCCCCGTAGAGGTCGCGCAGCAGGGCATCCAGCAGGCGCGCGCGCTGGCACAGGCCGTCGCGCAGCTGCCGCCACTCGGCCGGCTGCAGGATCAGGGGAATCGGGTCGAAGGCCCAGGGCCGCACCATGCTGCGCGGATCGCCATAGGCGGTATAGGCGACGCCATTGTCGTCGAACTGCTGGCGGATCCGCTCCAGCCGCGGCGCCATCGCCGCGCGGTCCAGGCCGGACAGGTTGCCGATCAGGGGGCGCCAGAAAGGGCGGACCTGGCCCTGCCCGTCGACCATCTCGTCGAAGCCGGGGATTCGCGGCGGCGCCGGATCAGCCTGCAGCCGCCGGGTGCCGGCGGGCATGTCGTGGGACAGCCGGCCGCCCTCGGGACGGAGGGGGGCCTGCAGCGTGCCGTCATCGAATGCCAGGGGCGCGGGATCCAACGCCAGGGGCGCGGGCATGCCTGCGGGCGCGGGATCCGCCTCCAGCGCATCCACCTCGTCGGCCTCCGTCTGCGCCGAATCGCCCATCATAGATGGCCCAGGCTCCGATAGCTGGCCTTCACCGGTCGGCCGGGGCGGGTGGCGTTTCCAGCCCCACCGCCGCGCGGCGCAGGTCCAGGGTCAGGGGCGCCTCGGCACTACGATAGGAGCGCGGCGCCGCCATCGGCCCGCCGGTATGTCCGAACGGGAAGAAGCGGGTGCGCCTGCGGCTCTCCGCCTCCGCCGCATTGACCGGCAGGGTATCGAAGCTGCGACCGCCGGGATGCGCGACATGATAGCGGCATCCGCCGAGGGAACGCCCAGACCAGCGATCATAGAGGTCGAAGGTTAACGGCGCCTGAACCGGGATCGTGGGGTGCAGGCTGGACGACTGCGCCCAGGCCTTGAAGCGGACGGCGCCGACATACTCGCCCTCCACCTCGGTCGGCAGCAGCGGCACCTCGGCACCGTTGCAGGCCAGCACGAACCGCTCCGGGGTGTAGTTGGCGACCTGCACCTGCATCCGCTCCAGGGTGGAATCCACCGCCCGTGCGGTCCCGCCGGCAAAGCCTTCCTCGCCCATCACGTGCCAGGGCTCCAGGGCGTGGCGCAGTTCGATGCCGACATCGTGGCGGGTGACCCGGCCGATCCGCGGGAAGCGAAACTCCATCTGCGGCACCAGCCAGGCCGGGTCGAACGGGTAGCCGGCCCGGTTCATCTCGTCGATGACGTCCAGCAGGTCGGCCCAGACGAAGTGCGGCAGCAGGAAGGCATCATGCAGCCGGTTGCCCCAGCGCACCGGCGGCCGCTCGTAGGGCTTCGCCCAGAACTGCGCCACCAGGGCCCGCAGCATCAGCATCTGCACCGAACTCATCTGGTGGTGCGGCGGCATTTCGAAGGCACGCAGTTCCAGCAGGCCGCGGCGCCCGCCGGAGGAGTCCGGGGAATAGAGCTTGTCGATGCAGAACTCCGCCCGGTGGGTATTGCCGGTGATGTCGACCAGCAGGTTGCGGAACAGCCGGTCGGTCATCCAGGGCGGCACGTCCTGGCCGATCCCGGCCTGGGCGAAGGCCAGCTCCAGCTCGTAGAGGCTGTCGTCGCGGGCCTCGTCGACCCTGGGGTGCTGGCTGGTCGGGCCGATGAACAGGCCGGAGAACAGGTAGCTGAGCCCCGGATGGTTCTGCCAGAAGGCCAGCAGGCTGCGCAGCAGGTCGGGCCGGCGCAGGAACGGCGAATCCTCCGGCGCCGGTCCGCCCAGCACGACATGGTTGCCGCCGCCGGTGCCGGTATGGCGGCCGTCGATCATGAACTTCTCGGTACCAAGCCGGGTCTGCCGCGCCTGCCCGTAGACCAGCTCGGTGCGCTCCACCATCTCGCTCCAGTTGCGGCTGGGATGGATGTTGACCTCGATCACGCCCGGGTCGGGGGTGACGCTGAAATGCTCCAGCCGCGGGTCGCCCGGCGGCAGATAGCCCTCGATCACGACCTGCTGGTTCAGGCGCGCCGCCGCCCGTTCCACGATCGCCACCAGCGCCAGATAGTCGGCCGCTGTCGGCATCGGCGGCAGGAAGATGTGGCAATGGCCGTTGCGCGGTTCCACGCAGAGCGCGGTGCGCACCACCGACGGATCGGATTCGCCGGGCAGCGGCGGACGGCTCTCGGCCCCGGCGTCCTCCGACAGGCGGCCGTCAGCCGTCGCGGCAGGCACATCCCCGCCCTCCCCGGCGCGGCCCGGCGCCAGGCCCGGATCGCCGGCCTGCCGGCGCAGCGGCGCGGTCCCGCCCTCGCCCGGTCCGGCCAGCTCGGCATAGGCCGGCAGGGCGCCGCGCGGCGCGAACGGATCCTCCGGGAAGTGATAGGGATAGTCGCCCTCGGTCACCCAGGGCAGGCTGTCCAATGGCAGGCGATAGCCCATCGAGCTGTCGCCCGGCAGCAGGAACAACCGCTCCATCCGCAGGTGCCAGGGCCCCGACCGCCAGCTGCCTCCGCCCTTTGGCGCACGCGCCAGCGGCAAGGCATAGCCGACCACCTTGTCCAGCCCCTGCTCGAAGACGCGGGCGATGCGCGCGCGCTCCATCTCCTCCTTCAGCCTGTTCTCGGCCACCGTCACGTTGATGGGCAGCCGCCGCTCCTTGAAGATGTAGTAATAGGGATCCTCGAAGGCCGGCTGCAGGTACTTCGCCGGTACGCCGAGTTCCTCGGCGATCGCCCGGCCCAGCGCCTCGGCGCGGCCCGCATCGGCCATGCCCGGCTTCTCCGGCTGCGCCAGCAGGCTGCGGTCCTGCCAGACCGGCTCGCCGTCCTTGCGCCACATCGCGGTCAGCGCCCAGCGCGGCAGCTGCTCGCCCGGGTACCACTTGCCCTGGCCGTAGTGCAGCAGGCCCTCGGGCGCGAAATGGTTGGCCAGCCGGCGGAACAGGTCGCCGGCCAGGCGGCGCTTGTCCTCGCCCAGCGCCTCGGTGTTCCACTGCGGATGGTCCATGTCGTCGACGGAGACGAAGGTCGGCTCGCCGCCCATGGTCAGCCGCACGTCGCCGGCCGCCAGGTCGGTATCGACCTCATGGCCGAGCTGCAGGATCGACGACCACTGCTCTTCGGTGAACGGCTTGGTGACCCGCGGCTTCTCGACGATGCGGGTCACCGACATGTCGAAGTCGAACTCGACCTCCGCCGGCTCCACCATGCCGGAGATCGGCGCCGCGCTGGACGGTTCCGGCGTGCTGGCCAGCGGGATATGCCCCTCCCCCGTCAGCAGGCCGGAGGTCGGGTCCAGGCCGACCCAGCCGGCGCCGGGCAGGAACACCTCGGTCCAGGCATGCAGGTCGGTGAAGTCCGCGCTGGGCCCTTCCGGCCCGTCCAGCGGCTTCTGGTCGGGCGTGAGCTGGATCAGGTAGCCGGAGACGAAGCGTGCGGCCAGGCCGCGGTGCCGCAGCAGCTGCACCAGCAGCCAGCCGGTATCGCGGCAGGAACCGCGGCGCAGCTTCAGCGTCTCCTCCGGCGTCTGCACGCCCGGCTCCATGCGGACCGTGTAGGCAATGTCACGCTGCAGCTGCTGGTTCACCGCGACCAGGAAGTCGATGGTCTGCTCCGCCCCCTCCGGCAGGGTCTTCAGGTAGTCGGCGAACAGCGGCCCGGGATCATCCTTCTGCAGGAAGGGGGCGAGGTCGTCGAGGAACTCCTCGCCATAGGTGAAGGGGAAGCTGGTTGCCTCCTCCTCCAGGAAGAAGTCGAAGGGATTGATCACCGACATGTCGGCGATCAGGTCGATCTCCACGCTGAAGCGCCGGGCCTTCTCCGGAAAGACCAGCCGCGCCAGATAGTTGCCGTGCGGATCCTGCTGCCAGTTCAGGAAATGCTCCCGCGGCTCCACCTTCAGGGAATAGGCCGGGATGCCGGTGCGGCAATGCGGCGCCGGGCGCAGCCGGACGGTCTGCGGTCCCAGCTGCACCGGCCGGTCGTACTCGTAGACCGTGCGGTGGTTCAGTGCGACTTCGATACCCAAGGTGCAGCCCCCTATCGGCTTGGCCGTCCGCACCGCCGGTCGGACGGCGGCGTCGGTGCGGGAGTATAGCGGCGGCGGGCGGGCCGACAGAAGCCCTTGCCGCAACGCAGCATGGGCAGGGACTCAGGCGTGACGCAGGCTGTCCTGGTTCGGCGCGGAACTGCCGGCTAGGGCGCTGCGCACCGCATGGTCGAAACCGACCAGCACCTCCGTGCGGCGCTGGAAGACCGGACGCTTGATCAGGGTCGGATGCTCTGCCAGGAGCGCCAGGAGCACTTCCGGATCGGCGCCCGGGCCAGCGGCCCCGCGCGCCTCTTCCGACAGACCGCGCCAGGTGGTGGAGCGGCGGTTGACCAGCCTGTCCGGACCGACGGCGTCGAGCCATTGCTGCAGGAGGTTGCGGGTGGGCGGCGCCTCGCGAAGGTCATGCGCCCTGTAGGGAACGCCCTGGCTGTCCAGCCACCGCCGCGCCTTGCGGCAGGTATCGCAGGTCTTCAGGCCAAACATGATCCAGGTCATCCCGACCGTCACACTCCCTTTCGCGGCATCTGCGGAATGAAACGCTGAAGGCGCCCGGATGCCTCTATGCCCCCCTTTTATGGTAGGTCGGCGCCTGACTGTCCACCATTACTGGTGCGGCGGACCGGGCCGGCAGGCCCCCGCCCGCCATGCCGGCGGGCGGGGTTGTGTGCCGTTCAGTCGAACGGACCGTCCCACTCGCGCTCGGTGGGGGTGTTGGCCGCCACCTGGTCGCGGGTATAGGGCAGGTCGTAATAGCCCATGCCCGGCTGCCAGCCGGCGCCATAGCCGTGATAGGGATAGGCATAGGGGCCGACGCCGTAGTCGTAGCCATAGTCGGCGGCCACGATCACCGCGCTGGCCTTGCCGTCGGCGGAGAAGATGATGTCGTCGATCCGGCCATAGCCGCTGCCATCGGTCAGGCGGACGCCGTCGCCGATCAGCTCGCGCACCCGGTAGCTCCGGTTGCCGAGATTATCGTCGTCGTAGTTGGTCCGGAACTCCTCCAGGGTCTCCTGCGTCACGGGAACCTGGATCGAGTCCTCTTCCGGCCCGGCGGAGACCTTGCTCCAATCCACCAGGGCATGAACATCGCCGATGTCCAGGAAGGCCTCCGTCTCGACAATGACGGCCTTCACCCGGCCATCCGCACCGATGACGATATCCTCGACCTCGCCGATATCGTCGCCGTTCGGGCCGAAGACCTCCTCGTCGAGGAGTTCCTCCGACGACCAGCCCTGCGCCAGTCCCGAACGGTCCCAGGTCTGCAGGTCCACCGGGTCGCCGACCGCCGCACTGGCGGTGGCCGCGGCCCCGGCGAAGCCCAGGGCGAAAACGGTGGTCATCAACTGGCTCTTGTATCCTTTCATGGCAGCCTCTCCTTCCGCTTGAGTGGCCCGGCTCGATCGGCCGGGCGTGCATACCCTTCGGGAACAGAGCGGCCCGGAGCCATGTTCCAAGCGCAGCCGGATACTGGCGGCCGGACGATCGGACGCCTGCCGTTGCGGGACCGGGACTATTGCGGGACCGGGACTATTGCGGGACCGGGACTACCGGGCGCGAAGGCCGGCCTGCCGCAGCCGCCAGAGCAGGGGGTCGATCCGGTCCTGGCCGAAAAAGGGTTCGCCCCGGAACACCATCAGCGGCACACCCCAATGGCCGGCCGCCGTCTGCGCCGCCTCGTTGGCGGCGATGGCCGCATCCAGCCGGCCGGCGTCGGCCGCCACCGCCGCCTCCATCTCCGCCAGGTCCAGACCGGCATCAGCGACCGCGCGCGCCAGATGGGCGCCGCGGTCCCAGCCGTCGGTGCCGGAGCCGAACAGGAGCGCAGCCACCGCCCGCACGAAGGGCAGGCCGCGGCCATGCTCCGACGCCAGGGCGCCGAGCCGGGTGAGCCGGTGGATATAGGGCTGATCGGCCGGCACCTCGCCGGTCGCGACGTCCATCACGATCGGGTCCGGCCGCGGCCAGTGGAAGGGGACCTGCAGCCAGGCGGCAACGCGCTCGGCGTCCATCCTGTTGTAGGGCACCCGGAGCGGGTTCACCGTCTTGAAGAAGCCCGGGATGCGCACGGCGATGGGCAGGACGGGCCGGACGAAGAGGCGCAGGTCATGGTCGCGCTCGAGCGCCGCCAGCCGGTCGCCCGCGAGATAGCAGTAGGGGCTGCGGAACGACCAGTACAGGTCGACCTCAAGGGTCATCCCGCCCCCGTCATGCGGCGGGCGTCGTCGGGCGCGGCTTCAGGCCCGCCTGGCGCATGCGCCAGAACAGCAGCTCGATCCGGTCCTGGCCGAAGAACGGTTCGCCCCGGAACACCATCAGGGGCACGCCCCAATGGCCGGCCTTCTTCTGCGCCGCCTCGTTGGCGGCGATGGCCTCTTCCAGCCGCGCCTCCCCGGTCGCGATGGCGGCGTCCATCTCCGCCAGGTCCAGGCCGGCCCGCTCCACCGCCGCCGCCAGGTGACCGCCCTCGTGCCAGCCGGCGATGCCGCTGCCGAACAGCAGGTGGCCGATCTCGGCGATGAAGGGCAGGCCGCGGCCGCGCTCCGCGGCCAGGGTGCCGAGCCGGGTCAGGCGGTGGATGTAGGGCTGGTCCTTCGGCACCTCGCCGCTGGCCATGTCCATGACGATCGGGTCGGGCTGCGGCCACTGGTAGGGGATGCCAAGGAATTCCGCCAGGCGCTGGGTGTCGCGCATGACATAGGGCGGCCAGAGCGGGTTCACCGTCTTGAAGAAGCCGGGGATGCGCACCGCGATCGGGTAGACGGGCCGGACATTGACCTCCATCGCATAGTCGCGCGCCAGTTCCACCAGGCGCGGCATCGCCAGGTAGGAATAGGGGCTGCGGAACGACCAGAACAGGTCGAGGTCCAGCGCGGTCTCCGTCATATCACGCCCTTCTCGCGCAGGGCGCCGATCTCGGCCGCGGCCAGGCCGATCTCCGCCAGCACCGTGTCGGTGTCCGCGCCAAGCATCGGCGCGGATTTCCGGATGCTGCCCGGGCTGCCGGTCAGACGCACCGGCATCTCCACCAGGGAAACCGGGTCGTTCAGCCCGTCATAGGGCATCGGGTGCAGATAGCCCATTGCCGCGACATGGGGGTCCTCCACCGCCTGCCGCGGGGTATAGACCGGTCCGCCCGGCAGCTTCGCCTGCGACAGCAGCTCCAGCGCTTCCGCCGTCGTGTACTGCGCCGCCCAGTCCCGGGTGCGCGCGCTGATCGCCGCGCCATTGTCGCCGCGCGACAGGTCGTCCTTGTACCTGGGGTCGGAGCACCATTTCTCCTCCTCCCCCATCAGCTGCGCCCAGCGGCGGAACTGCGACGGGCCGATGCCCTGCATCATGATCCAGCCGTCCTTCGTCGCCACGATGTCGGCCGGCGCCGCGGTCTGGCCGCGGGTGCCGGTCGGCTGCCGGTCCAGGCCCAGGGCCGCCTGCTCCACCAGGATCGGCGCGAAGCAGTTCATCGCGCTGATCAGCAGCGCGCCCTCCACCTCCTGCCCCTCGCCGGTCTTCTGCCGGTGCATCAGCGCCGCCAGGGTGCCCATCGCGCAGGAGATCGCGGTGGTGATGTCGACATAGGGCGCCTGCAGCCGGGTGGGGCTGCCGGGTTCGCCGGAAAACCACATCGCCCCCGACATGGCGGAGGCGACGCCGTCGAAGCCGACCCGGTCGCTCATCGGCCCGCCATCGCCGAAGGCGGAGACCCGGGTCAGGATGATGTCGGGCTTGATCGCCTTCAGGCTGGCATGGTCCAGGCCCATCCGCTTCAGGGTCGGCGGCGGCAGGTTGGCGACCACCACGTCGGCCGTCGCCACCAGTCGCTCCACCACCGCGCGGCCGTCGGGATGCATCGGGTCCAGGGTGATCGAGCGCTTGTTGCGGTTCATCTGCAGGAACATCGCGCCGTCGCCGGTGGGGGCGACCGGCTGCACATAGCGGTCCTCCGACCCCTCGCGCTTGTCGAAGCGGATCACGTCGGCGCCCAGCTCGCCCAGAACCGCGGCGCAATAGGGCCCCGCGATGTAGCGGCCGAAGTCCAGCACCCGCACCCCGTCCAGCACGCCGCCCGTCTGCCCTGCCATGCGCTCTCCCTCCCCTGTTATCGATCGTTGCGGGCGGCAGCATTCCGGGGCGCAGGCCGCAGGTCAATGGGCCGGGCCGGGTCACTGATCCGCGCCGCCCCTCCCTTCCCGCCGCCGCGCCAGCGCGTCGCTGAAGGCGGCGGCCAGTATGCCCGTCGGCATCGCGATCAGGCCGATGCCGATGATCGCCGTGACCCCGCCGAAGAAGCGCCCCAGCGGGGTCACCGGCACGACATCGCCATAGCCCACCGTGGTTAGGGTCGCGACCGACCACCACATCGCGCGCGGGATGCTGCCGAAGGCCTCCGGCTGCACCTCGCTCTCGACCAGATACAGGAAGGTGGAGGAGATCAGCAGCAGGAACAGCGCGCAGGCCATGCTGCCCAGCAGTTCGTAGCGGCGCGAGCGGACCGCGTCGAAGATCTCGACGATCGCCTCCGAATAGCGCCCCAGCTTGGCGAGGCGGAGGATCCGGAACAGGCGGAACAGCCGGAACAGGAAGGCCTCGCTGCCCAGCAGGGTGAAGAGCAGCGGCGAGATCGCCAGCAGGTCCATCAGCGCCGCCGGGGTGACCGCATAGCGCAGCCGGCCCCAGACCGGCTGGCGGAAGCGCGGATCCTCCGGCGCGCACCAGAGCCGCGCCAGGTACTCCGCGGCGAACAGGAAGGTCAGGACGTATTCCGACAGAAGGAAGAAGCTGCGCCCCTGGCGCAGGACCGCGGGCTCGCTCTCCAGGATCGCGATGACGACGGAATAGACGATCAGCCCGCAGATGATCCTGTTGACCACCGACAGGCCCGGCTTCGTCCGCGCCGACGGAAAGAGGTGCCGGTAGAAGCGGTGCCGCAGGGCCGCGGCGGTGCCTCCGTCATCCTCCGGCTCCCCACGCTCAGGCTTCATGACTCTCAGGTCCGATGCGGCATTCGACGCCTCGATTGAGCCATGCCCGCCGCCGCCGCGCAAAGGCACAGGACGGGCAGCGGGTCGCAGATCCGCCGCATCGCCAGCCCCGCATCACCTGTCCTTCAGGCGGCAAACGACCGCTCCAGATTTGAATCATTCCAAATTGATACTACCTACCGGTAGAGGGGCGATTGCGGGTCGTCGCCCCGACGGTCCGGCGGCTGCCCGGCGGGGCGACCCGGCAGCGGCGACGAGGCTGCAATGCGGACCCGCGGGAGCGAAGGAGGGTTGAAACATGGACGGCAAGGGCAGTTCGAACGCGGGCAAATGCCCGGTGATGCATGGCGGGAACACCCATCAGGAAAGCTCGGTGATGTCCTGGTGGCCGAACGCGCTGAACTTCGACATCCTGCACCAGCACGACACGAAGACGAACCCGCTGGGCGCGGATTTCGACTATCGCGAAGAGCTTAAGAAGCTCGACGTCGCGGCACTGAAGGCGGACCTGCATGCCCTGATGACCGACAGCCAGCCCTGGTGGCCGGCCGACTGGGGCCATTACGGCGGCCTGATGATCCGCATGGCCTGGCATGCGGCAGGCTCCTACCGCCTGGCCGACGGCCGCGGCGGCGGCGGGACCGGTAACCAGCGCTTTGCGCCGCTGAATTCCTGGCCGGACAATGTCAGCCTGGACAAGGCGCGCCGCCTGCTCTGGCCGATCAAGAAGAAATACGGCAACCGGGTCAGCTGGGCCGACCTGATCATCCTGGCGGGCAATGTCGCCTACGAGTCGATGGGTCTGAAGACCTTCGGCTTCGCCTTCGGCCGCGAGGATATCTGGCATCCGGAAAAGGACACCTACTGGGGCGCCGAGAAGGAGTGGCTCGCCCCGTCCGACGAGCGCTACGACAATGTCGACGCCCCGGACACGATGCAGAACCCGCTCGCGGCGGTGCAGATGGGCCTGATCTACGTCAACCCGGAAGGGGTCAACGGCAAGCCCGACCCGATGAAGACCGCCGCCCAGGTGCGCGAGACCTTCGCCCGCATGGCGATGGACGACGAAGAGACGGCGGCCCTGACCGCCGGCGGCCACACGGTCGGGAAATGCCACGGCAATGGCGATGCGGAAGCGCTGGGCCCGGAGCCGGAGGCGGCCGGCGTGGAGAACCAGGGACTGGGCTGGACGAACCCCCATATGGGCGGCAAGGCCAGCAACGCCGTGACCAGCGGCATCGAGGGCGCCTGGACCAGCAACCCGACGAAGTTCGACCAGGGCTATTTCTCCATGCTGCTGGACCATGAGTGGGAGCTGCGCAGGAGCCCCGCGGGCGCCCAGCAGTGGGAGCCGGTCGCGATCGCGGAGGAGGACAAGCCGCTGGACGCCAGCGACCCGTCGATCCGCCACAACCCGATCATGACCGACGCCGACATGGCGATGAAGATGGATCCGGTCTACCGCCAGTACATGGAGAAGTTCCGCGCCGACCCGGCCTATTTCCAGGACACCTTCGCCCGCGCCTGGTTCAAGCTGACCCATCGCGACATGGGGCCCAAGGCGCGCTATTTCGGGCCGGAGGTGCCCGCGGAGGACCTGGTCTGGCAGGACCCGGTCCCGGAAGGCCCGACCAACTATGACATCGGCGGGGTGAAGTCGAAGATCGCCGCCTCCGGCCTGAGCGTCGCCGAGATGGTCGCCACCGCCTGGGACAGCGCCCGGACATACCGCGGCTCCGACATGCGGGGCGGCGCGAACGGCGCCCGCATCCGCCTGGCGCCACAGAAGGACTGGGAGGGCAACGAGCCGCAGCGCCTGGCCAGGGTGCTGTCCGTGCTGGAGCCGATCGCCACGCAGGCCGGCGCCTCCCTGGCCGACGTGATCGTCCTGGCAGGCAATGTCGGGATCGAGCAGGCGGCCAGGGCGGCCGGCCACGTGGTTTCCGTGCCCTTCACCCCCGGCCGCGGCGATGCGACGGCGGAGATGACCGACGCCGCCTCCTTCGATGCGCTGGAGCCGCTGGCCGACGGCTACCGCAACTGGCTCAAGAAGCAGTACGCGGTCTCGCCCGAGGAGATGATGCTCGACCGCACGCAGCTCCTGGGCCTGACGGCGCCGGAGATGACCGTGCTGGTCGGCGGCATGCGCGTGCTGGGCACCAACCATGGCGGCACTGCGCATGGTGTCTTCACCGACCGTGTCGGCGCGCTCACGAACGACTTCTTCGTGAACCTCACCGACATGCGCTACGAGTGGCTGCCCGCCAAGGAAGGTGTCTACGGGGGGGAAGGTGTCTACGGGGGGGAAGGCGTCTACGAGATCCGCGACCGTGCCAGCGGCGCGGTCAGGTGGACCGCGACCCGCGTGGACCTTGTCTTCGGCTCCAATGCGATCCTGCGCGCCTATTCAGAAGTCTATGCGCAGGACGACAACGAAGCGAAGTTCGTGACCGACTTCGTGGCGGCCTGGGCGAAGGTGATGGACGCCGACCGCTTCGACGCAGCCTGACGGACGTGCCGGGTGCCGCGCGACAGGCTTTCGTCGCGCGGTGCCCGGGGCACCGTGCGTGCCGCACGGGAGAGTGCCGTCGCAGACCCTGGGCCAGAAGCGGCGGGGTCAGGGCAGCTGCACGCCGGTACAGCATCGTCGCCATGCACCGACGATGGCGCAGAATTCACCTGGCCCCGTCCCCTGTTCGTCATCCTCGCCCTCGAGGCGAGGATCCATTCCGCAAGCCGTTCGGCACGGCGGTGCCTGCGGAATGGATTCCATGGTCAAGCCATGGAATGACGATCTGGGGGCTCGGGCCTGGCCGGAGGGCCACGACGGCACAGGGGCGCCGTGGCCAAACCGAACCGGCGACGCCCTATTCCGCCGCGGCGCGGGTCTGCCAGCGGGCCTGGGGGATGGACACCCGGCGGTCGTGGGAGGGCTGGTAGACGACGGAGATCTCGCCCAGTGCCTCGCCCCATTGTTCCGCCAGCTTCGGGTCCGCGACCTCCAGGGAATCGAAGCCGACACGGTGCAGGAAGAAGAACTGGTCGCGGATCACGCGGCCGGTGGCCCGCAGTTCGCCGGTGAAGCCGTAGCGGCTGCGCAGCAGCCGGCCGGTGGAAAAGCCGCGGCCGTCGGTGAAGGCCGGGAAGGCGACGCAGATCAGGTCGAAACGGCCGGCATCCTCGCCGACCTGCTCCGCCAGCTCGCCCGGCGCCAGGCGCAGGCCGAGACGGCCGTTCCAGTCGCGCAGCTCGGTCTCGTTGCGCTCCCAGCGCGCCAGACTCACCGTGACGGCGGCACCGTCGGCCGGCAGGGCCTCGTCATCCTCCAGGTGGCGCCAGGAATCCTCCCGGGCCTGGCCGTCACTGATCAGCGGCATAAAGCGCCTCCTTGAACGGGTCGTGACCCAGCCGGGTCAGGGTGTCGCGGAAGATCTCGCCCTCGTTCCGCAGGCTCATGTAGGTGTCGACGATACGCTCGACGGCACCGACCACTTCGTCATAGGCGAAAGCGCGGCCGGTGATGGTGCCGATCGCCGCCTGGGCGTCGGGCCGGCCGCCCAGGGTGATCTGGTAGAATTCCTCGCCCGACTTCTCCACCCCCAGGATGCCGATATCGCCGACATGGTGATGGCCGCAGGCGTTGATGCAGCCGGAGATCTTGATCTTCAGCTCGCCGATCTCCGCCGACCGGCTCTCGTCCGCGAAGCGGCGGGTGATCTCCTGCGCCACCGGAATGGAGCGGGCATTGGCCAGGGCGCAATAGTCCAGGCCCGGGCAGGCGATGATGTCGCTGACCTGATTGACGTTGGCGGTCGCCAGGCCGTGCTTCCCCAGCGCCTGCCACAGGGCGTGCAGATCCTCCTGCGCCACGTCGGGCAGCACCAGGTTCTGTTCGTGGGTGACCCGGATCTCGCCGAAGCCGTGCGCTTCCGACAGGTCCGCCACGGCCTCCATCTGCGCGTCGGTGGCATCGCCCGGGGGCCCGCCGACCGGCTTCAGGGAGATCGTGACGATGGCATAGCCCGGCACCCTGTGCGGCGAGACGTTCGCCGCCACCCAGCGGTCGAAGGCGGGGTCCTTGGCGCGCGCCTCGGCGAGCGCCGCGGGCTTGTCGCTGCGCTGCGGATAGTCCGGCGGGGCGAAGAAGGCGCGGATGCGGGCGATCTCCTCCGCCGGCAGGTCCAGCGCCTCGCCGCGGATCGCCTGCCACTCGGCCTCGACCTTTTCGCGGATCACCTCTGGACTGCTCTCATGCACCAGGATCTTGATGCGCGCCTTGTACTTGTTGTCCCGGCGGCCTTCCTGGTTATAGACCCGCAGGATCGCCTCCAGGTAGGAGAGCAGCTGCTCCGCCGGCAGGAACTCGCGGATCGTCTTGGCCACCATCGGGGTGCGGCCCAGGCCGCCGCCGACCATCACCTCGAAGCCCAGCGCGCCGGTTTCGTTGCGGTACAGCCGCAGGCCGATGTCATGCACCCGGATCGCCGCCCGGTCGGTCTCCGCCGCCGACACCGCGATCTTGAACTTGCGCGGCAGGAAGGAGAATTCCGGGTGCAGGGTCGACCATTGCCGGATCATCTCGCACCAGATCCGGGCATCGTCCACTTCGTCCGCGGCGCGGCCGCCGAACGGGTCGGAGGTGGTGTTGCGGATGCAGTTGCCGGAGGTCTGGATGGCATGCATCTCCACCTCCGCCAGCTCGTTCAAGATGTCGGGCACATCCTCCAGCTTCGGCCAGTTGTACTGGATGTTCTGGCGGGTGGTGAAATGGCCGAAGCCGCGGTCGTAGCGGCGCGCGATATGCGCCAGCTTGCGCATCTGCGCCGCCGACAGGGTGCCGTAGGGCACCGCCACCCGCAGCATGTAGGCGTGCAGCTGCAGGTAGAGGCCGTTCATCAGCCGCAGCGGCCGGAACTCCTCCTCCGACAGCTCGCCGCTGAGGCGGCGCGCCACCTGGCCACGGAACTGCGCGACCCGGTCGCGCACCAGCGCATGGTCGAAGGTGTCGTACTGGTACATCTCTCGCTCCCGCGCCCGGAACGGGCGCCTCCTGGAATCCGTTCAGGCCTGCTGGACGAAACCTGCACCGGGATCCGCCACGGCGCCCGGCACCGTGGGCCCGCCCGCGGCGCGGATCTGCTCGCGGTTGCGCAGCGGCCGCACATGGCCGTCCGCCGCCTCGACATCGATCAGGTAGGCGCCGACCACGTGCTGCGCGGCCTCGGCCTCCGCACCCGCCTTCTCGAGCGCCGCCATGCCATCGGCATCGGTGGCGACCGCCGCCCGGTCGATCTCGGTCACCCATTCGCCGCCCTCGGCGAGGAACACCGTCAAGCCGTCGCGCAGGCGGTTCGCGGTCATCGCGCGGCTCTTGCCCTTGGCACCCTTCTGCATCGCTTACATCCGTCCGTTGCTTGATCGCGGCCGCCTATTCGGCGGCGATCGCATAATGCTGTCCGGCCGCCGCGGCCAGCTCTTCCGGCAGGCCCTGGACCCTCGCCAGGGCAGCGACGGTGCCGATCACGATGACCGCAGGGCCTGCGACACCCGCAGCGCGCATGGCCGCCACCAGCCCGTCCAGCCGCGACGGCACCACCTTCTGGTCGGGCCGGGTGCCGTTCTCGATCACCGCCACCGGCATCTCCGGCGCCATGCCGTGGCCGATCAGCCGCTCGGCGATCATGCCGGCGGTGCTGACGCCCATATAGACGACGATGGTCTGCCGGCCCTGCGCGAGGGTCGCCCAGTCATGGTCAGGCTCGCCATTTTTCGCATGCCCGGTGATGAAGACCGCCGACATCGCATGGTCGCGATGGGTCAGCGGCAGCTGCGCGGCGGCGGCGCAGCCCATCGCCGCTGTGATGCCGGGCACCACCGCCACCGCGATGCCGCGGTCGCGGAGATAGGCGACCTCCTCGCCGCCGCGGCCGAAGACGAAGGGGTCGCCGCCCTTCAGCCGCACCACCTTGCGGCCCGCCAGCGCCTGCTCGTGCAGGATCGCGTTGATCTCGTCCTGGCTGCGGGCATGGTTGCATTTCTGCTTGCCGACATAGATCCGCACCGCGTCGCGCCGCGCCCGGTCCAGCACCTCGTCGCCCACCAGCTTGTCGTAGACGATGACGTCGGCGTCCTGCAGCAGCCGCTGCGCGCGCACCGTCAGCAGGTCCGGGTCGCCCGGCCCGCCGCCGACGATATGCACCATGCCCGGCGCCGGCGCGTCCGCCGCGACGGCGCGGTCCAGCTGGTCGCGGAAGCCGGCCAGGGCGCCGGCCTCGTCGCCGGCCAGCGCCTGCGCCGCGGCCGGGCCGTCGAACAGCCGCTCCCAGAAGCCGCGCCGGCGCCCGGCCGGAAGCCCGTCGGCCACTGCCTCGCGCAGGCCCTCCGCCAGGGTGGCCAGGCGGCCGATGCGGGCCGGCAGCAGCGCCTCGATCCAGCCGCGGATGCGGCGCGCCAGGACCGGCGCCGCGCCGCCGGAGGAAATCGCGACGGTGATCGGCGAGCGGTCGACGATCGCCGGGGTGATGAAGGTGCAGAGGTCCGGCCGGTCGACCACGTTCACCGGCACCCCGGCCGCCTGCGCGGCACGGGAGACCAGGCGGTCGGTGGCCTCGTCGCCGCTGGCGGCATAGGCCAGGACCGCACCGGCGAGGTCGGCCGGGCGGAAGGCGCGGGTGCGGATCTCGATGCCGCCGTCGCGCGCCAGCTCCGCCAGTTCCGCCACGGGCGCGTCGGCCACCAGGCGCACCAGACCGCCGGCGCGGCGCACCAGGCGCACCTTGCGGGCGGCTTCCTCGCCGCCGCCGACGACGAGCACCGGGCGGTCTGCCAGGGTCATGCTGATCGGCAAATGCCGCATCGCGGCTCCTCCGAAGATCCGGTCACTTCTCCGGCCCCCGGGGGCACGCGGCATTGTCCATGCACACAGCTCCCCGATTGCCATTGCCGGGAAAGTGCGCTGGCGAAAGCCATAAATCAACGATTTCTATGTATGAAAAATAATCACCACAAAATTCTATGTAAAATCAGGCAGGCACCACCACCGGCCGCCCGGCCGACTGCACGGCGCGGAAGATGGCATAGACGATCAGGGCCAGGACGATGAAGCAGACCGCCACCGCCATCGGCGCCACGAGCAGGCCGGTCATGTCGCGGGCCAGCCCGCCCAGCGGCGGCAGCACCGCCCCGCCGGCGAAGAACCAGATATAGAAGATGCCGACCCCGGCGGAGCGCGAGGCGGGCTTCAGCACCTGCCCCGGCAGGGCGGCGATGATCGCCGCCGGCATCGCGCCGAAGATCCCGAAGGCCAGCGCCGACAGCAGCGGCACGGAAGAGATGGCGAGCCCGATCTCGGCCACGCCCAGCACCACGCCGCCGACCAGGACCATCATGCCGGGTGACCGGAAACGGTCGGCCAGCCAGCCACCGATCGGCATCGCGCCGATCGCCAGCCAGTTGCCCAGCGCCATGATCCAGCCGGCGGTCTGGGCATCCACGTTGCGGCCGCCCAGCACCCCGGGGCCGTAGGTCAGGAAGCTCAGATAGCTGGCGTTGTAGAGCGCCCAGATCAGCCCGGCGAGACAGATCAGCACGACCTCCGGCCGTTCGATGCGGAAGCGCGGCGGGCCGTCCGGCACGCCGCCGCTGTTGCGGTAGACATGCTCCGGCGGCGGGTCGCGATAGATCGTCAGGGTCAGCAGGAAGGCGATCGCCGCCATTGCCGCGGTCGACCATTGCGCGGCCGGCCAGCCGGCCAGGTCGGCAAAGAAGACATGCACCACCATGCCCAGCCCGATTCCCAGGGCGAAACCGGACATCATCACCGCCATCGCGGTGACGATGGTGCGGCTGTCGAACCAGTCGGCGATCATCTTGTTGTTCAGCACGATCATCATCACCCCGCCGCTGCCGGCGACGATCCGGCCGGCGCCGAGCATCACCGGGTCGACGGCGATCGTCGCGATGCAGCCGCCGACCACCATCAGCACCAGGCTGACCAGCACCATCGTCCGGTCGCCGAAGCGGAAGCCGAGCCAGCCGGCCGGTATCGCCAGCAGCAGCCCCGGCAGCAGGTAGAGGCTGGCCAGGGTGCCGACCCCGGCATGGTCGATGTCGAACGCGCCCTGCAGGTGGACGGTGACACTGGCGACGGAGACAATCTGGAAGCCCACGGCGAAGCGCGCGGATGTCAGCGCGATGAGCATGATCCAGCGGGTGGCGTTCAACGTTTGTCCTTTCCTCCCCTTGCGCCGGGGCCCCGTCCGGGAGCCGTCCGGCGGCGGCGCAGTCTGCGCGGCAGCGCCGCAGGCGGCAAGCGCCGCAGGCTCTTGGAAGGGCTGCGCCACGCGCATAGACTGCGCCGGTATCGACCTGCCGCCCCGGCCTCGCCCGGCCGGCCGAAGGCGGGCGGGCGGGGCGAGGAATCTTCGAGGCGGCATGCAGCGCTATTCGCTGGTCACCCTGGCGCGCAACGCGTTCAGCAATCACGAGGACTGGTCGCCCGCCTGGCGCAAGGCGGAACCGCAGGCGGCGTATGACATCGTCATCGTCGGCGGCGGCGGCCATGGCCTGGCCACCGCCTACTACCTGGCGCGCGAGTTCGGCGAGAAGAAGGTCGCCGTGCTGGAGAAGGGCTGGCTGGGCGGCGGCAATACCGGCCGCAACACCACCATCGTCCGCTCCAACTACCTGCAGGACGAGAGCGCCGCGCTCTACGACCATGCGGTGCAGCTCTGGGCCGGCCTGAGCCGGGAGCTGAACTACAACGTGATGTACAGCCCGCGCGGCCTGCTCCACCTGGCCCATAACGAGCACGACCTGCGGGAGATCTCGCGCCGCGGCCATGCCAACTGGCTGAACGGCATCGATGCCGAGTTCCTGAGCCCCGCCGAGGTGCAGCAGTGGGTGCCGCCGATCCGCATCGACGGCCGCTATCCGGTGCTGGGCGCGCTGCTGCAGCGACGCGGCGGCACCGCCCGCCATGACGCCGTGGCCTGGGGCTATGCGCGCGCCGCCGACCGGCTGGGTGTCGACATCGTGGAGAATTGCGAGGTCACCGGGATCGAGGTGGAAGGCGGCCGCGTGAAGGGCCTGCAGACCAGCCGCGGCCGCATCGGCGCGGGCAAGGTCGGCCTGGTCACCGCCGGCCATTCCTCGGTCCTGGCGGAGATGGCGGGTTTCCGCCTGCCGCTCGCCTCCGTGCCGCTGCAGGCGATGGTCTCGGAACCGATCAAGCCGGTGCTGGACGTGGTGGTGATGTCGGGCAGCGTGCATGTCTATGTCAGCCAGTCCGACAAGGGCGAGCTGGTGATCGGCGGCGGCACGGACAGCCATGCCTCCTACAGCCAGCGCGGCTCCTACGACATGATCGAGGAGATGGCCGGCCCGCTGCTGGAGATGTTCCCCGCCTTTTCCCGCCTGCGGATGCTGCGGCAATGGGGCGGCATCGTGGATGTCACCGCGGACCGCAGCCCGATCATCGGCGCGAGCCCAGTGGCCGGCCTCTACCTGAACTGCGGCTGGGGCACCGGCGGCTTCAAGGCGACGCCGGGTTCCGGCCATGTCTTCGCCGCCACCATCGCCCGCGACGAGCCGCATCCGATGGCGGCCCCCTTCGGCCTGGACCGCTTCCGCAGCGGCGCCCTGGTCGACGAGGCCGCCGCCGCGGCCGTGGCGCACTGAGCGGGAGGCCGGCCATGTTCGTCATCGACTGCCCCTGGTGCGGCGCCCGCCCGCAGAGCGAATTCTCCGCCCATGGCGAGGCCCATATCCGCCGCCCGCCGGAGCCGGAGGCGGCCAGCGACGCGGAATGGGCGACCTATCTGTTCGAGCGGCAGAACCCGAAGGGCCCGGTGCTGGAGCGCTGGCGCCACGGCCATGGCTGCCGGCGCTGGTTCAATATCGCCCGCGACACCGCCACCGACGCGATCTTCGCCAGCTATCCCGCCAACGCGCCGCCCCCGGACCTGCCGGCCCGCGCCGGAGCGCCGCCACCTGGCCCGTTACCACCTGCCCCGTTACCACCTTCAGCGTCACCACCCGCCCCCCCTCTCGGCCATGAGGCGGCGGCCGACACGACCGACAGCCGGCGGGAGGAACCGTGAGCCAGACGGCGCGCCTGGCGCAGGGCGGGCGGATCGACCGCGCCACCACCCTGGGCTTCACCTTCGACGGCGAGCAGATGTCCGGCTTCGCCGGCGACACCCTGGCCTCCGCCCTGCTGGCCAATGGCCGCCATCTGGTGGGCCGCAGCTTCAAGTACCACCGGCCGCGCGGCATCCTCGCCCTGGGCGAGGCGGAGCCCAACGCCCTGGTGCGGCTGGGCAGCGGTGCAGCGGCGGAGCCCAATACCCGCGCCACCGGGGTCGAGCTGTTCCAGGGCCTGACCGCGACCAGCCAGAACCGCTGGCCCAGCCTGACCAGCGACCTGGGCGCGGCCGCCGGCTGGTTCGCGCCCTTCCTGCCGTCGGGCTTCTACTACAAGACCTTCATGGGCCCGGGGAACAAGGCCTGGAGCGCCTATGAATGGGCGATCCGCCGGATGGCGGGCCTGGGCCGGGCGCCGGAAGGGCCGGACCCGGACCGCTACGAGCAGCGCTACGCCCATTGCGACCTGCTGGTGGTCGGCGCCGGCCCGGCCGGCCTCGCCGCGGCGCTGGCCGCGGCCCGTGCCGGCGCGCGGGTGATCCTGGCCGATATCGACCGGCAGCCCGGCGGCCACCTGCTGGCGGAAGACGATGGTCCGCAGATCGACGGCGGCCCGGCGCTGGCCTGGGTGGAGCGGATCACCGCGGAGCTGGATGACCTGCCCAACCTGCGCCGCCTTTCCCGGACGGTGGTCGCCGGCTTCTATGACGGACTCTACCTGACCGCCTGCGAGCATGTGGCCGGCCCGGCGGGGCCGGAGGGCCGCGCGGCGGGGGTGCCGCGACAGCGCTTCTGGCGGATCCGCGCGCGCCAGGTCGTGCTGGCGACCGGCGCGCTGGAACGGCCGCTGGTCTTCGGCGGCAACGACCTGCCCGGCGTCATGCTGGCGGGCGCCGTGCGCGGCTACCTGAACCGCTATGCCGTGCTGGCCGGTAAGCGGGTCTGCCTGCTGACCAACAACGACAGCGCCTATCGCACTGCGGTGCAGATGCAGCGGGCGGGGGCGCACTGCCTGCTGGCCGACCTGCGGGGCGAGGGCACGCCGCTCGCCGATGCGGCACGGACCGCGGGGGTCGAGGTGCTGGCCGGGCACGCCCTGACCGCGGCCGAGGGCGGGCCGCGGGTGCAGCAGGTCCGCCTGCGCCGGATGAGCGAATCCGGCGGCGCGATGATCGGCGGCCTGCGCAAGGAAGGCGCCGACCTGGTCGCCATGTCGGGCGGCTGGGGGCCCAACCTGGCCCTGTTCAGCCAGGCCCGCGGCAAGCTGCGCTACGACCCGGCCCTCACCGCCTTCCGCCCGGCAGGGGGGCCGGACGGCCTGCGCGTCGCCGGCGGCGCGAACGGCAGTACCGACCTGCAGGCCGCGCTGGACGGCGGCACCGCGGCGGGTCTGGCGGCGGCCGGCGAATGCGGCTTCGATCCCGCGGCCCTGCCGCCGCTGCGCGCGGCGGAACCCGATCTTGCCGGAACCGAAGGCGGCGGCCGGATCCGCGCCGTCTGGATCGTACCCGGCGAGCATCCGGTGGGGCGCGGCCCGAAGCAGTTCGTCGACTACCAGAACGACGTCACCGCGGCGGACCTGCAGCTGGCGGAGCGCGAGGGCTATGCGGCGGTGGAGCATATGAAGCGCTACACCACCACCGGCATGGCCACCGACCAGGGCAAGATGGGCGGCATGAACGCGCTGGGCATCCTGGCGGAGATGCGCGGCGTCAGCATCGACCGGGTCGGCCATACCACGTTCCGCCCGCCCTATGTCCCGGTCACCTTCGGCGCCATGGCCGGGCGGCGCAGCGGCGTCCTGTTCGACCCCGTCCGGCGCACGCCGATGCAGGACTGGCACGAGGCCAACGGCGCGATGTTCGAGGATGTCGGCCAGTGGAAGCGACCGCTCTGCTTCCCGCAGCCCCTACCGCCATCGCCGAAGGAAGGCGGCAGCGGGCTGGAGGACCGGCACCAGGCGACCCGGCGCGAGGCGCTGGCGGTGCGCCGCGCCGCCGGCCTGCTCGACGCCTCCACCCTGGGCAAGATCATGGTCGCAGGGCCCGACGCCGCGACCTTCCTGAACCGGCTCTACATCAACCGCTTCGACAGCCTGAAGCCGGGGCGCTGCCGCTACGGCCTGATGCTGACGGAGAACGGCACGGTGCTGGACGACGGCGTGGTCGCACGTCTGGACGAGCGCCGCTTCCACGTCACCACCACCACCGGCAATGCCGCCCATGTGCTGGACCATATGGAGGAATGGCTGCAGACCGAGTGGCCGGAACTGCAGGTCTGGTGCACCTCGATGACCGACCATTGGGCGGTGGCGACCCTGAGCGGCCCGCTGGCGCGGGAGATCCTGGCGCCGCTCACCGATATCGACCTTGAGACGGCGGCCTTTCCCTTCATGACGGTGCGGGAAGGGCAGGTCTGCGGCGCCCCGGCGCGGCTGTTCCGGGTCAGCTTCACCGGCGAACTCAGCTACGAGATCAACGTGCCCGCCCGCTACGGCCGCGCGCTGTGGCAGGCGCTGCTGGATGCCGGCCGCGACCGCGGCCTGGTGCCCTTCGGCACCGAGGCGATGCATCTGCTGCGCGCCGAGAAGGGCTTCATCATCGTCGGGCATGAGAGCGACGGCACCACGATCCCCGCCGACCTGGGGCTGGACGCGATGATCAAGGCCGACAAGGGCGATTTCGTCGGCCGCCGCTCCCTGGCACGACCGGACATGCTGCGCGCCGACCGCAAGCAGCTGGTCGGCCTGCTGACCGACACGCCCGCCACCGTGCTGCGGGAGGGCGCGCAGATCGTCGCCCCCGACGCGCCGGAGCCGAAGCCGGGGCAGCAGGTGCCGATGCTGGGCCATGTCACCTCCAGCTATTTCAGCCCGACTTTGGGCCGCTCCATCGCCATGGCCCTGGTGAAGGGTGGCCGGTCGCGGATCGGCGAGGCGGTGAAAGTGCCCGTGATGAACGGCCCGCCGGTCGCGGCGCGGATCTGCGAACCGGTCTTCCACGACGACAAGGGAGCGGCCGCCCGTGCCTGATGCGCCGCAGAACGAGACCGCGCCACCGCCGGCCGATCCGCCGGAAACAATGCCGGTGCTGCGCGCCGCCGGGCCGCTCGCCGACCGCTCCGCCCTGTTCGGCGAAGGGGTGGCGCTGGCGCCGCGGCCCTTCCTGGGGCGGCTGAACGTCCGTGCGCCGCTGCCCTCCGCGTCGATGACCACGGCGCTGGAGGAACTGGCCGGCCGCGAGGGGCCGAAGCTCGCCTGGCCGCTGCCGGCCAACCGCTGGATCGCGCTTGGGCCCAGCCGCCAGTTGGTCTGGCTGGGACCGGACGAAATGCTGCTGCTGGGCAGCGACGCGGAGATCGCCGCGGCGGAGGTCCAGATCCATGCCGTGATGGGCCGCTCGCCGGTCGCCGTCACAGATGTCAGCGACGGCGCCGCCGCGATCCGGCTGAGCGGGCCGCGCGCCGCCGATGTGCTGGCCAAGGGCTGCCCGCTGGACCTGGAGGTCCTGGACAGCGGCGCCGCGGTGCAGACCCTGCTGGGCCGGCTGGACATGCTGCTGCTGGTGATCGAGGGGGGGCAGGTCTACGACATCCATGTCCGCGCCGCCCTGGCCGCCTATGCCTGGGACTGGCTGGCCGACGCGGCGGAAGAGTTCCTCTAGGGCCCTGAAGCGGTGCGCCGCGGATGACCGACGTCCTGGACGACCGGCTGCGGCGCAAGCTGGTCGCGCGGCGCGGCCGGCTGCACGCCTTTCCGGATCCGGTGCCGACGCGCAGCGCCGTCGTCGTGATCGACGCCACGGAGAGCTTCGTCCGCGGCCTGCCCGACAGTGCCGCGGCCTGCGCGGCGATCGACCGCCTGACCGGCGCGGCCCGGAGCGCACGAACGGTCGTCCACTGGATCCATCCGACGCCGCCCGCGACCTGGCTGGCCGCTGCCGCCGCGACCGCCCTGCTGGGCACGGCGCAGGTGGCGCGGCATGCCCGCGAGATGGCGGCCGGCGGCCCCGGCGCGCGGATCGATCCGTCGCTGAACGTCGCGCCAACCGACCGGCATGCCGGGAAGCGGGGCTACAGCGCCTTCTTCCCCGGCGCCGGCCCGCTTCCGGCCGAACTGGCCGGCGCCGGGATCGACACCGTGATCCTGGCCGGCTTCCTGACCGATACCTGTGTGGAGGCCTCCGCCCGCGACGCCTTCGAGAGCGGCTTCCGGGTCATCCTCTGCGCGGATGGCTGCGCGGCCAACGACCCCGCCTGCCACCGCCACAGCCTGCGCCGCCTGGCGCGCGCCTATGCCGATGTGCGGCCGGCGGCAGAGATCGCCGGGCTGCTGGGCGCCGGGCGGTCCTGACCGCGCGCCCGTCGCACCGGTGTCCGGTTGCGGACCATGGCGGTGCGGGAGGGATTACCCACCTCTCCCAGGAATCGTCACTCGCGTACTTGATCCGCGAGTCCATGGTGCCGAGTCCCAACGTTTTGCGGGGCTTGGCGCCTATCGCGGCTGACCCTGCGTTGGACTGCCGGAACAAGTCCGGCAGTGACGATAGTTGGAATATCGCCGCCGAGCGCGCGCCCCTCAGTCCGACCAGGGCACGCCCGCTCAGGCGGCCTCTTCCGTCCGGGCGCCGGCCTCCCCGCCCTGCGCCTGCTTCAGCTTGTAGCCGACCTCCGCGATGGCGCGGATCGCCGGCAGCAGTTCCTGGCCCAGCTCGGTCAGCGCGTATTCGACCGACGGCGGCGAGGTCGGCATCACCGTGCGGGTGGCGATGCCGCGCGCCTCCAGGTCGCGCAGGCGGGTGCTCAGCATCTTGGCGGAGATCTTCGGCAGGTCGGTGCGCAGCTCGTTGAAGCGGCGCGGCCCGCCCGACAGGTACCAGATGATGTTCGGCGTCCAGGCACCGCCGATCAGCGCCATGCATTTGCCCAGCGGGCATTCGGACGGCGGCGGCGGCGCCTTGCTGCGGCGGACCTTCAGGGCCATGGCGCCCTCCTGCGGCGGCTGTGACGAGGTAACCGGCGGGATACCCGAGAATGGCGGTAACCGCAAGTTAGGGGGTTTCGTCTGGTAACCGGCTGTCCCACCTTCTGCCCAGCGCCGTGGCGCGGGCCGCCGGTAGCGGCGGCCGCACGGCGCCCGACCAAGGAGGATGCGCGATGAAGCTCTACTATTCCCCCGGCGCCTGTTCCCTTTCCCCGCACATCGTGCTGCGGGAGATCGGCCTGCCCTTCGACCTGGAGAAGGTGAACCTGGCGGAGAAGAAGACCGAGGGCGGCGAGGACTACCGCCAGGTCAACCCGAAGGGCTATGTCCCGGCGCTGCGCCTGGACGATGGCGAGGTGATCACCGAGGGCCCGGCCATCGTGCAGTACCTGGCCGATGCCAACGGCCGCACCGACCTGGCGCCGGCCGCCGGCACCCTGCCGCGCACCCGGCTGCAGGAGCATCTGACCTTCATCGGCACCGAACTGCACAAGTCGTTCAGCCCGTTGTTCCAGAAGGACGCGCCGGAGGCGGCGAAGGAGCTGGCGAAGACCCGCCTGTTCAACCGCCTGGACATGGTGGACCAGCTGCTGTCGGACGGCCGGTCCTACCTGCTGGGCGACAGCTTTTCCGCCGCGGACGCCTATCTGTTCACGGTTGCCAACTGGACCCGGCCGACCGGCATCGGGCTGGACCGCTGGCCCAACCTGGCCGCCTTCGTCTCCCGGGTGGCCGGCCGCCCGGCCGTGCAGGAGGCCCTGAAGGCGGAGGGCCTGGCCTGACCGCGGCAGCGGCGGCAGCGCTCCCTGCGGTCGCAGACCACGGGGAGCCCTACCGCGCGGTGGCAGCGGTCCTGTCGCGCTATTTCGACGGCCTCTACCACAGCGACACGGCCATCCTGAAGGAGGTCTTTCATCCGCTGGCACACTATGTCTGTGCCACCGGTGACGAGCTCGTGCACAAGACGATGGACGCCTATTTCCCGATCGTCGATGCCCGCCCCGCCCCTGCCAGCCGTGGCGAGACGCGGGTCGACGAGATCGTCTCCATCGCCTTTGCCGGGCCGGTGACGGCAGTGGCGCGGGTGCGCTGCGCCATCGGCGAGAAGCTGTTCACCGACATCCTGACCCTGATCCGCCTGGATGGCCGCTGGCAGATCATCTCGAAGGTGTTCCACTACGACCTGCAGCCGGCCTGAGCGGCCGGCCGGGGCGGCGCGGGAAGCCGGAGCAACGCCGGCTTCCCGCAGCTTTCCCGTTGACTCCCGACCTTCAATCAATCACTTGATTGATTCATGTCTCCCGCCTCTACCAGGACCACCCCGTCCGACGACCGGCCCCCCGAGGACCGCCCCCCCGAGGACCGACCCCCCGAGGACCGACCTTCGGCGATCGCCGCCGCGACCCGCGCGCTGATCGTGGAGCGCGGCTTCGAGGGCCTGCGCACCCGCGACATCGCCGACCGGGTCGGCATCAACATCGCCACCCTGCACTACCACGTGCCCGGCAAGGCCCGCCTGATCGAGCTGGTCGCGGAATCGCTGCGCGACGATTTCGACGCCCAGCAGGCGCGCCATCCGCGCGCCGGGATGGCGCCCCCGGCCCGGCTGGAGCGCGAGTTGCTGGATTTCCGGGACGCCTTCACCGAGGACCCGGAGCGCCTGGTGGTGATGGCGGAACTCGTCCAGCGGGCCCGCCACGACGAGAATGTCCGCGCCGTCCTGCAGCCGATGCTTGAGGGCTGGCTGTGCCACATCCAGGCGATCCTGGCCGACGGCACGGCGGACGGCAGCTTCCGCGCCGATGCCGACCCCAGGGCCTGCGCGCAGATGATCGTCGCCGCCCTGATGGGGTTCCGCCGCCTGCCGGATGCCGGGCCGGCTTCCTTCGACGCCATCGCGCGCGAGTTGCTGCGCGGCCTGGCGCCCGCCGACAGAAAGATCTGAAAAATGGCCGATTCCGCCGCCGAGGCTGCGCCCGGCACCCCGCCGGCCGCGGCACAGGCAGACAACAGGCGCCGCTGGGCCGCGTTCGGCATCCTGCTGCTGGCCAGCTTCATCAACCTGGTGGACGTGACCATCATCAACGTCGCCATCCCCCGCCTGCAGGCATCCTTCGGCGCCTCCGACAGCGACATCCAGTGGGTCGTCGCCGGCTATGTCCTGGTCTTCGCGCTTGGCCTGCTGCCGTTCGGGCGCCTGGGCGACCTGCTGGGCCGCCGCCGGCTGTTCCTGTTCGGCGTCGCCGGCTTCACCTTCGGCTCCGCGCTCTGCGGCCTGGCACCGACCGTCGAGGCGCTGATCGGGGCGCGCATCCTGCAGGGCATCACGGCGGCGATGATGATGCCGCAGGTGCTGGCGATCGCGCAGGTGATGTTCGCTCCGCACGAACGTGCGGTCGCCTTCTCCCTGTTCGGCGTGACCGCGGGCCTGGCTTCCGTCTCCGGCCCGCTGGCGGGCGGCGCGCTGATTGCCCTCGACCTGTGGGGGCTGGACTGGCGGCCGATCTTCCTGGTGAACATCCCGATCGGCCTGGTGGCGATCATCGCCGGCCGCCTGCTGATCCCGGAATCGGGGCAGCGCGACCGCGGCGGGCTGGACCTGGTGGGCGTGGCCCTGGGCGGCCTGACCCTGCTGGCGATCCTCTACCCCTTGATCGAAGGACGCGACCGCGGCTGGCCCCTCTGGGAGATCGGCATCATGCTGGCCAGCCTGCCGCTGGCGGCCCTGTTCGTGGCCTGGCAGCGACAGCGCCGGCGTGCGGCGCGGGCGGAGCTTCTGCCGCTGGCGCTGCTGCGCAACCGGTCGTTCCTGACCGGCATCGCGATGACCGTGCTGCTGTTCTCCGGCATGTCCGGCTTCTTCTTCATCGTGGCGATCTTCCTGCAGACCGGCTTCGGCTTCACGCCGCTGCAATCGGCGCTGACCACCTTTCCCTTCGCGGTGGGCATCCTGCTGGCATCCATCGCGTCGGGACGGCTGTCGGTGCGCTGGCCGCGCGCCCGCATCGCGATCGGCGCGCTGGTCTTCGGCGGCGGCATGGCCGCCCTCTTCACCGTCGCCCTGGGCCTGGACCAGGCGGTCGACCATTGGCTGTTCGCCGCGCCGCTGCTGCCCTGCGGCATCGGCATCGGCATCGCCATCGCGCCGCTGTTCCGCACCATCCTGTCGCGGGTCGATCCCCGCCAGGCCGGTGCCGGCTCCGGCGCCCTGCAATCCTTCCAGCAGGTCGGCAGCGCGGTCGGCGTGGCGATCCAGGGGCAGATCTTCTTTCCGGCGCTCGCCGCCGGCCTCGCCGCGCAGCAGCTGCAGGGCCCGGCCTTTGCCGGCGCCCTGCGCGCCACCCTGATCTACGAGATCGCGGTCGCCCTGGGCCTCGCCATCCTGGCGGCCAGCCTGCCACGGCTGGCGCAGGAGGAGCCGGCGGCCGGCCCGCCACCGATGGAGGTCTGAAGGGCCGTGCCCGGCTGGGACCTGTTCACCATGTCTCCGAACGCGGGGGTCACCATCTGCCCGGGCGCGGGTGCTGCCTGGCTCAATCGACGCAGGTCGTTCCAGTCTTATTGAGCTTGGCGGCACTGTGGATGCGCGGAACAAGTCCGCGCATGACGAGGAGTGAGACCTCGGTCTGCGACGATCTCAGGCGGTGGCGGCGCGGCGCCCCGCAGTCCGCTCCCTCACCCCTGTGCCGCGCGGAAATGGGCGACCATCGCGTCCGCCATCTCCGGCACATGGCCGGGCGGCAGGTCGTGGCCCATGCCGTCCATCACCTTCAGCTGCGCGCCGGGGATCACCTGTGCCAGGTGCCGGGCATGTTCGATCGGGAACAGCGGGTCGCGGTCGCCATGCACCACCAGGGTGGGGACGGCCAGCTTCTCCAGCAGCGGATCGCGCGGCTGCGCCACCACGGCGGCGGCGAACTGGCGGGCCGGGCCGGTCGGGTCGTAGTCGCGTTCCACCTGCATGCGCAGGAAGGCGCGCAGCTTCGCCTCGTCATAGGGGAAGCCCGGCGTGCCGATCTTGCGGCGCAGCCAGACCGAGTGGCTGACGATGGAGTCCACCGAGCTCATATCCTCCGGCAGGGTGCGCAGCGCGGCCATCGCGTCCGGGTCGCCCGGCGGCAGGCTGCGATTGCCGGAGGTGGTGAAGAGCGGCACCAGGCTCGCCACCCGGTCGGGGTGATGCGCCGCCACCAGCTGCGCGATCATGCCGCCCAGGGAGCCGCCGACAATATGCGCCTTCGGCACCTGCAGCGCGTCCAGCAGGCCGACCGCATCCGCCGCCATGTCCTCGAGCGTATAGGGGACCGCCGGCATGCGGCCGGCGCGGATTTCCGCCATCATCGCGGCCAGGTCCGGCACCCCGGCCTCGCGGAAATGCGTCGACAGGCCGACATCGCGGTTGTCGTGGCGAATGACCCGGAAGCCGCCTGCGGCGATCCGGTCGACAAAGTCCTGCGGCCAGAGGGTCAGCTGCGCCGCCAGCCCCATGATCAGCAGGACCGGCGGGGCGTCCGCCGGGCCGGTATCCTCGTAGGCGATGGTGATGCCGTTGGCCTGCACGTCGGGCATGGGCGTCCTTTCGGTCTGCTGGCGCGTGCGGCGGCACGCTATTCGGTGGTGAGGGTGAGGCGGATCGGCCCCTTCTTCTCCGCGGCGAAGACGAAGGTCGGCGTGCCGTCGCCCACAGCGCTCTTCTTATCCGGCTTCGCCGGGTCCGCCGGGTTGACGTAGAAATCACCCTCCGGGTCGCGCACCAGCACCCAGTCCTGCTCCACCTTCGCAAGCGCGGTGCTGCAGCCGTCGGCGATCGCCTTGCTGCCCAGGCGGTAGACGCTGTTGGAGCCGTCGGCTTCCGGCGGCGTCTCCACCAGCAGCCGCGCCACCTGTCCCGCCGGCGCCGCGACCTGGCCCTTATGCGGCGATACGGAAAAGCCGATGTCGCAGTCGGTGGCATTGCGGATGTCGATCGGCAGCACCGGTTCGGCCCGGGCTGCGGCCGCGAACCCCGCCACGACAGCCGCCACGGCGGCGACGCGGATGGCCTTGTCGGTCGAACGCATCTCCTGTCCCTCTCCTACATGCCCCGGGTGCGGCCGCCGTCGATATCGACGATCGAGCCGTGGATGAACGATGCCTCCGGCGAGGCCAGGAAGGCCACCAGCGCGGCGATATCCTCCACCTCGCCGATCCGCGTGGTCTCCGAATCGGCGGCCATGCGGGCCAGCACGCTCGCCTCGTCCAGCCCGTCCTTCTCCATCGCCTGCCGCACCCAGACCATCAGCCGGTCGGTGCGCACCAGGCCGGGATGGACGGCATTGACCCGGACCCCGTCGCGGGTGCCGATCTGGGCCATCGCCTTGGCGAAATTGGCGCAGGCCGCGTTCACCGAACCGCCGATGGTGAAATCGGGCGAGGGGTTGCGCGCGCCGACGCCGATGATGTTGACCATCGCACCGCCGGCCGCCTTCAGATACGGCCAGGCCGCGCGGGTCATCCGCACCGCGCCGTGGAACTTCAGCGCGAAGCCGTCCTGGAAATCCTCTTCCGTCAGGCTGAAGAAATCGCCGCGCTTCGTGGCGCCGGCATTGTTCACCAGCAGGTCGATGCCGCCCAGCGCCTCGACCGCGCCGGCCACCGCACGGTCGCCGGCATCCGCCTGCCGCAGGTCGAGCGCCAGCGGCACGGCGCGGCGGCCGGCCGCCCCGACCTCCATCGCCACCGCCTGCAGGGTGTCGGCGCTGCGGGCCACCAGCGCCACGTCATAGCCCTCTGCGGCCAGCCGCAGCGCGATGCCGCGGCCGATGCCGCGGCTGGCGCCGGTTACGACGGCAGTCCTGGTCATGCGCCATCCCCCTTCATATGATTCACGGTTTGTCGGATTCGCGATGGCCGCGGGATGCAGCATTCGCGCGGCGACACCTTATCCGCTGCATCGCACGGTTGATAAGACCCTGCCGCACTCCCTGTCCGAAAGGCCGTGCCGGATGTCCAGCCTGGGGGTGGCGGCCTGGACAGGTCCCCCCGGAATGCGCCATGCGAGGGCCATATGCCTGCCTTCCGACCGCCAGATTCGCCGTCGACCCTGACCATATCAGGCGTCACGCGCCGTGACCGGACCATGTCGGTTTGTGTCGGGGATGGCGTGGCGCAGGAGCAGGCAGGGGGAAGCCGCATACCATGACCACCGTATCCCTGACCGCAACGGGCGGTGAGACGCTACAGCTGACCGCCGCGCAGACCCAGGTGATCCTGACCACAGAGGCCGGCGGCGACCGGATCCTGTTCGGGCCGAACGATACCGAGCTGCAGTTCCGCGGCGCCGGGCAGGGCAACCTCTATCTCGGCGGTGCGGGCGCCGACCTGATCTCCGCCAGCGGCACCGGCATCGTCTTCGGCGCCTTCGCCGATATCGAGACCCTGGTCGGCAACGGGGCCGCGGACTGGACCCTGTCCACCCCCGGCAGCTGGACCGTCAGCGGCGTCGCCGCCCTGCATGGCGCGCCCGACGGCCAGCATGTCCTGCTGGGCGGCGGCAACACCCTGACCATCGACGGAATCGAGACCCTGGCCGGGTCCGGCAGCCCGGAGCGGGTCTCCCTGCTGCCGGCATCCGGCCTGTCCGGCGCCACCATGACCGTGGCCGGCATCGACACCCTGACCGGCTCCGCCGCCACGGAACGGGTGACCCTGTCCGGCGGCGCCCAGACCCTGACGGTCAGCGCCCTGGATACCCTGGTCGGCAGCGAACATGACAATGCCGTCACCATGGCCGCGGCGCAGACCGGCGGCATGGTCAACCTGCTGGGCGGCTATGACGAGCTGCGGCTGGCCGACGGCCGCAACATCCTGTCCGCCTACAACATCGACAGCCTGGCCGGCGGCACCGGGCTGGACAGCGTCACCGTCGGCGGCCAGGTCGGCGACCAGCTGTATGTCAGCGGCGTGGAGACCCTGACCGGCACCAGCGCCAACGAGATCGTCATCCTGGCGACCCCGGCGACGGTCTCCGTCTCCGGCATCGCCACCATGGCCGGGTCGGAGAGCGCGGACTGGGTCACCCTGACCGCGCCGGAGACCGGCATCATGCTGGACCTGGCCGGCGGCGACGACAGGCTGGTCCTGGCCGATGGCGGCAACAGCCTCTCCGCCTTCAATGTGGAGAGCATCCTGGGCGGTGCCGGTGCCGACCAGGTGACGGCGAACGACCTGGGCTGCGGCTGCGACGACGGGCTGGTCGTCGCCAATATCGAGACATTGCTGAACGCGCTCGACGATATCGGCACGGTGGCCTTCTCCGGCGCCGCGACCACCACCGTCTCCGGCTTCGACATCCTGGTCGGCAGCAGCGCCCCCGAGCGGATCACCCTGGGGTTCGGCACCGGGGTCCTGGCCGCCAACATCGACACCATCGTCGGCGATCCGGACGATCCTTCCGACCTGGCCCTGGCCACCCCGGGAACGGTGACGGTCAGCGGCATCACCTTCCTGCTCGGTTCCCCGGGCACGGACCTGGTCACCGTCAGCGGCGCCAGCACCATGGTGGTGGCGGAAATCGACACCCTGGTCGGCTCCACCGCCGCCGATTTCGTGGAGCTCGACTACGAGCAGACGATCACCACCGCCGGCATCGACACCATCCTGGGCTACTACGAGCAGTCCCGGGTCACCCTGTCGGACGGCGGCAGGGTGGCGGTGGCCGGGGTGGAGACCATCCTGGGCACCGCCAGCGCGGACCGGGTCGACCTGGGCGGCGACGGGGCCACCGCGTCCGTCGGGCTGATCGACACCCTGGTCGGCACCCACAGCGGCGACACGGTCACCCTGCTGCAGCCGCAGCAAAGCGGCATCGTCAACCTGCTGGGCGGCGGCGACCGGCTGACCCTCGCCGATGGCGGCAACGCCTTCTCCGCCTTCAACGTGGAAACCCTGACCGGCGGCGCCGGCGCGGATTCGGTGGCGCTGGGCGGCTTTGCCGGTCATACCGCGCAGGTCTCCGGCCTGGAGACCCTGACCGGCATCGGCGTCATCGACCGGGTCGCCCTGTCCGGCGCCGCGACCCTGTCGATCTCCGCCATCGACACCCTGACCGGCTCCACCGCCGCGGAGCGGGTGACCATGACCGGCGACGGCCAGACCCTGACCGCCGCGGCGATCGACACCCTGACCGGCACCTCGGCCGCCGACCATGTCAGCCTCTCGCAGGCCCAGACCGGCGGCATCGTCAACCTGCTGGGCGGCGCCGACCGCCTTTCGCTGGCCGATGGCGGCAACAGCCTGTCCGCCTACAATATCGACACCCTGGCCGGCGGCGCCGGCCGGGATGCCGTCCATGTCGGCAGTGCCACCGGCAGCACCCTGCAGGTCTCCGGCGTGGAAACCCTGACCGGCACCGGCGAGGTGCAGCGCATCACCCTGTCCGGCCCGACCGCCATGCTGGTCGGCGGCATCGAGAGCCTGGTCGGTTCCACCGCATCCGACCTCGTCACCCTGACCGACAGCGCGACCGTGACGGTGTCCGCCATCGACACCCTGTCCGGCTCCGGCGGCGCCGACCTGGTGTCCATGTCGGGCGGCGGCCAGACAATGGCGGCGGCGGCGATCGAGACCCTGACCGGCACCGCCGCGGCAGACCATGTCACCCTGATCCAGGCGCAGGCCGGCGGCATCGTCAACCTGCTGGGCGGCGGCGACCGGCTGGTGCTGGCCGATGGCGGCAACACCCTGTCCGCCTACAACATCGAAAGCCTGACCGGCGGCACGGGCGGTGACCGGGTGCATGTCGGCGGCGCCGGCTCGCGCACCCTGCAGGTCGCCGCCATCGAGACCCTGACCGCAGGCGCATCGGTCGAGATGGTGACCCTGTCGGGCGGCTCGGCGATGCTGGTCGGCGGCATCGACACCCTGATCGGCTCCACCGCCGGCGACCTGGTCACCCTGTCCGGCGCGGCGACCATGACAGTGGCCGCGCTGGACAGCCTGATCGGCAGTGGCGGCGCCGACCGGGTCACCATGACCGGCGGCGGCCAGACCATGGCGGCGGCGGCCATCGACACCCTGATCGGCACGACCGACGCCGACCGGGTGACCCTGCTGCAGCCGCAGGGCGCGGGCGCGGTCAACCTGCTGGCCGGCGCGGACAGTCTGGCGCTGGCCGGTGGGGCGAACCGGATCACCGCCTACAATGTGGAGACCGTCACCGGCGGCAGCGGTGCCGACCATGTCTCGGTCGACGGCAACGGCATCCAGAGCTTCCAGGTTTCCGCCATCGAGACCCTGGTCGACATCGCCGGGCCCGGCCAGGTCACCCTGGCGGCAGCCTCCACCATCACCCTGGCGGGCTTCGAGACGGTGACCGGCAGCGCCGGCGCCGACCGGGTCAGCCTGTCCGGCGGCGCCACCATCACCGCCAGCGCGGTGGAGACCCTGCTGGGCGGCACCGGCACCGACCATGCCACCATCGCCGGCACCGGCAACACCACGACGATCGGCGGCATCGAGTCCCTGCTCGGCGGCGCCGGGCCGGAGCTGGTGCGGCTGACCGGCACGACGGACATGGCGGTGGCGAACATCGACACCCTGATCGGCACCACCGCCGCGGACCGGGTGCTGGTGTCCGGCGTGTCGGCGGTGCAGGTCGCCCTGATCGACAGCCTGGTCGGTTCGCCGGAACTGAACAGCGTCAGCCTGTCGGCCGCGACCAGCCTGACGGTCAGCGGCGTGGAGAGCGTGCTGGGCTCCGCCAGCGCCGACTCCGTGACCCTCAGCGGGCTCAACAGCCTGACGGTCGCCTCGATCGACAGCCTGACCGGCACCCTGGCATCGGAGCGGGTGTCGGTCGCCACCCAGGGCCTGCTGTCGGTCACCAACATCGACACCCTCACCGGTTCCGCCGGCGCGGACGACTGGTCGGTGGTGCTGGAACCCGAAGGCGGCATCATCAACACCCTGGGCGGCGCCGACCGGGTCACTCTGTCGGACCGCGCCAACATCCTGTCCGCCTTCAACATCGAGACCCTGGTGGGCGGCGCCTCCACCGACATCGTCAATGCCGGCGGCCATTTCGGGACGACGATGCAGGTCTCCGGCGTCGAGACCCTGACCGGCAATTCCACCGCGGAGCGGATCATCCTGTCCGGCGGCGCCACCCTCGCCGTCAGCGGCATCGACACCCTGGCGGGATCGACCGCCAGCGACCGCATCACCCTGATCGCCACCGATGCGCAGAGCCTGACGATCAGCGGCATCGACAGCCTGGCCGGCTCGGCCACGGCGGAGCAGGTGCGGCTGAGCGGCGGCGGCGCCGTCACCCTCGACCGGATCGACACCATCCTGGGCGACGGCAGCGGCGGCGACGACGCGGTGCTCCTGGCCTCGGCGCAGACCGGCATCGTGGTGAACCTGCTGGCCGGCAATGACAGCCTGACCCTCGCCGCCGGCGGCAACGACCTGTCGGCCTACAATGTGGAGACCCTGACCGGCGGCGCCGGCGCGGACCGGGTGCAGCTGGGCGGCCATTTCCCCGCCAGCGTCCAGGCGGTCGGGGTGGAGACCCTGATCGGTGCGAGCACCGCCGACCAGGTGACCCTGACGGCGGCCCCCGACCACAGCGTCCAGTTCGCGCAGGTCGACACCATCGTCGGCAGCCCCTCCCTGGAATGGGTGCAGCTGACCGGCGGCGGCAGCGTGACCGCCAGCGCCATCGAGACCATCGTCGGCACCGGCGTCGCGGAAGACGATGCGATCACCATCGCCGCGCCGCAGACCGTCGCGATGGTGAACCCGCTGGTCGGCAATGACCGGCTGACCCTGGCGGACGGCAGCAACAGGATCTCCGCCTTCAACGTGGAAACGCTGACCGGCGGCAGCGGTGCGGACAATGTCCAGCTGGGCGGCCATTTCGGCGTCACCACCCAGGTGTCCGGCGTCGAGACGATCTTCGGCAATACCACCACCGACCGGATCCTGCTGGCCGGCGGCGACACCCTGGTCATCGCCGGCTCCGGCCCGGACCAGATCGTGATGCAGGCCGGTGCCGGCAGCGACCGGATCGGCTATGCCAGCCAGTTCGACGGCGGCGGCTTCGGCGATACCGCCGGCGGCGACCGGATCGCGAACTTCCAGACCGGCACCGACAGGGTGCAGGTGATGGCCGGCGGCCTGCTGGATAGCGCCATCGACAAGGGCGGCGCCGGACTGGCGGTGACCCAGCGCGGCAGCGGCCAGGTCGACCTGTCCGGCGACGAGATCGTCTATCTCACCCAGGCGGTGCAGCTCGGCGGCCTGCAGTCGTCCGGTTTTGCCGACCTGCTGGCGGCCCTGGGACCCGTCAGCGGCAGCGGCCCGGTGGTCGTCGCCGCCAATGACGGCAGCAGCTCCGCCCTCTACTACCTCAACGACTTCCAGACCGGCACGATCGCCGGCGGCAATGTCCGCCTGCTGGGGCTGTTCGCGGACAGCGTCCTGCAGGCCGGCGATCTCAGCTACGGGTAAGGCGGTGGGAATGCGATCCTGTCGCTGGCGCTTGCGGCAGGGTCCGGCTCCCGCCCCGCATTCGTCACGCGCGGACTTGTTCCGCGTCCATTCAACCGCACCTCAATAGAAACGGCGCTTCGCCGCGTCGATTGAGCCCAGCGGCATTATGGACCCGCGCAACAAGTGCGCGGGTGACGATTCCGGCGCAGCCGGGCAGATCGATGGACAGGAAAGCGGACTGGCCCGGCCCCTCCGTACCGCCCGCCCCTACATCTCCCTGCCCAGCACCTTCACGATGAAGGCATAGACCAGGGCGGTCTCCTTCAGCCGGTCCCAGCGGCCGGCGGCGCCGGCATGGCCGGCCTCCATGTAGGTCTTCAGCAAATAGGGGCCGGCATCGGGTGCCAGCTCCCGCAGCCGGGCGATCCATTTCGCCGGCTCCCAGTAGGTGACCCGCGGGTCCGTCAGCCCGGCCGTGGCCAGGACCGGCGGATAGGGCCGGTCGGCCAGGTTCTCGTAGGGCGCATAGCCGCGGATGGTGGCGAAGGCGGCGGCATCCTCGATCGGGTTGCCCCATTCCTGCCATTCCGGCGGGGTCAGCGGCAGGCTGTCGTCGAGCATCGTGTTCAGCACGTCGACGAAGGGCACCTCGCCCACCGCGGCGCCGAACAGGTCGGGGCGCATGTTCAGCACCGCGCCGACCAGCATGCCGCCGGCGGAGCCGCCCTGCACGGCGATCCGGCCGGCGCCGGTCAGCCCCTTCGCCACCAGGTGCTCGGCCGCGGCGATCGTGTCGGTGAAGGTGTTTGTCTTCTTCGGCCCCTTGCCGTCCAGGTACCAGCGGCGGCCGCGCGCCTGGCCGCCGCGCACATGGGCGATGGCGAAGACGAAGCCGCGATCCACCAGGCTCAGCCGGCCGGGCGCGAAGCCGGCCGGGATGGTGATGCCGTAGGAGCCGTAGCCGTACAGCAGGCAGGGCGTGTCCGGGCCGGCCACCAGGTCCGCCCGGTGCAGGACGGAGACCGGCACCGTCTCCCCGTCCGGTGCCGGCGCCAGCAGGCGGCGGGCGACATAGTCCGCCGGGTCGTGACCCGACGGCACTTCCCGCGTCTTGCGCAGGGTGCCGCGGCGCGCGGCCATGTCGTAGTCGATCACCTGGTCCGGTGTCGTCGGCGAGGAATAGGTGTAGCGCAGCAGGCTGCCCTCGAACGGCATGTCCGGGCCCAGCCCCAGGCTGTACGCCTCCTCCGCCATCGCGATCTGGTGTTCGCTGCCATCGACCTGGTCCCGCACCACGATCTGCGGCAGGGCGTCGACCCGCTGCAGCCAGGCCAGGTGTCGCGCGGTCACCCGCAGGCCGACGATCAGCCGGCCCGGCTGGTGGGGCACCAGGTCGGACCAGTTGGCGCGGCCCGGATCGGCGACCGGCGCGGTGACCAGCTTGAAGTCCTCCGCCCCGTCGGCATTGGTGCGGATCACGAACCGGTCGCCGCCGTTCCGCTCGCCGTCCTGCGGGCCCAGATCCTCCAGGTCGTATTCCACGTCGCGTTCGCGCGGCGCGACCAGGCGCCAGGCCGCATCGGGCCGATCGGCCGGGCAGATCCGCAGTTCCGCGGTGGTATGGTCGTGCGCGGAGATCACCAGCCAGCGGCGGCTGGCGGTCTTGCCGACGCCGACGAAGAAGCCGGGATCGGCCTCGCGATAGACCAGGTCATCGGCCGCCGGGTCGCTGCCCAGGCGGTGGCGCTTCACGCCATAGGGGCGGTGGTTCTCGTCCAGCACGGTGTAGAACAGGGTCTGCCCGTCCTCCGCCCAGACGAAGGAGCCGTTGCTGTCCTCCAGCACATCCGGCAGGTCGTCGCCGGTCGCCAGGTCGCGCACCCGGATGGCGAAGAACTCCGATCCCTTCAGGTCCAGCGCATAGGCGAACAGGCGATGGTCGCTGCTGGGCGCGCCGCCGCCGATATCGCAATAGGCATGGCCCTCCGCCAGGGCGTCGCCGTCCAGCAGCAGCTGCTCCGATGCCGGCGGCGGCCCGGCCGGCGTCCATTCCGCCACCGCCGGCAGCGGCAGGCGGCAGAACAGCGGATGCTGCCCGCCGGTGCGGAAGCGGCTGTAATAGGCGAAGCCGTCCTCCGGCACCGGCACGCCGGCCTCGTCCTCGCGGATGCGGCCCCGGATCTCCGCGAAGATCGCCTCCTGCAGGGCGGCGGTGTCCGCCAGGGCGGCATTGGTATAGGCGTTCTCCGCCTCCAGATGGCCGCGGATGCCCGTGTCCAGCCGCGCCGGGTCGCGCATCACCGCCTGCCAGTTGTCGTCGCGCAGCCAGTGATAGGGATCCTCCCAGGCGGCGCCATGTGCCTCGTGCCGCTGCGGCCGGCGCAGCGCGCGCGGCGGCGGCGGCAGGCCGCGGAATGCTTTCGCGTCGTTCATGCCCTGCCCCCGCGGCCCAGGATGCCGGTGGCGGTGCGGAAGTCGGGCGCCGCGATCCGGCGCTGCGCCCGGCGCCAGGCCGCATCGCGGCGGGCCAGTTCCAGGCCGGCCTGGCCGCCGCGGCCGCGGCGCAGATCGGCCTCCGCCGCCTCGATCGCCGGCGCCATCGCCCGGTACAGGGTCAGCCGGGCGCGCTCCGCCGGGGTCGGCGCCCGTCCCAGCACCCGCGCCAGCAGGCGCCGCGCGGCGCGGTCGTCCAGGCCGCCCGCCTCCGACAGCACCGCGGGGTCCCAGACGGGGTCGTTGCGGTCCGCGGCCTGCCAGCCCAGCGCCCGCAGGCCGCCCGCCGCCGTGCCGAGACGGGCCGGGGCCAGGCGGTTGTGCGCCGGTGCCAGCGGCACCTCCGCCAGGCAGCGCCGCAGCGGCCGCAGCCGGCGGTTCAGCGCCCGCAGCGCCCCCGCCAGCGGCCGCTCGGACAGCATCGGGTAGAGCCGCATGCGGAAGCAGGGGTCGTAGCGGGTCTCGGTGTCCGGCAGCCGGCGCTGGATGCCGCGGATCAGGCCGGCCAGCTGCGGCAGGGGCGGCAGCGGGCGGTGGCCGCCGCCGCCGGCGCCGCGCTCCGGCAGGCCGCGCAGGCCCGGTGCATGGCGGTCCGTCGCCGGCGCCAGGCGTTGCGCCACGGCCGCGTCATGCATCGCCAGGCCCGTCTCGCCGGAATCCAGGAAGCTGCCGCCGACCTGCGGCAGGTCGATGCGGCTCACCGTGCCGTCCACCTGCAGCCGGAAGCTGCGCGGCGCCGGCAGCCCGTCGCGGCTGTCGCCGGCCGGGACATGGTCCGCCGCACGGCCCGAAGACGGCGCCCGGTCGTCGAACAGCTGCCGCGCCCAGTCCGGCACCGCCGGTGCCGCCGGCGGCCCGCGCCGGCCGGCGAACAGGGACGGCAGGCGGGCCGCCGCCTTCTCTGCTGCGGTCATGACAGGCCCTCCGCCATCGGGCCATCGTCGTTGGGGGGCGATGGCGGCGGCGGATGGCCCGCACCGGCCGGCAGCCGGTCCGCCGGCACCAATGGCCGCGACGGGATCTTCAGGATGCCGCTGACCCGCAGCGCCAGGGTGTCGCCCGCCATCACCCGGCCCTCCGCGAAGGCCAGCTTGCGGGTCCGCTTCAGCAGCCGGCCGGTGCCGGTCAGGAAGCTGCCGACCGGCGCGCCGGCCAGGAAGTCGGTCGACATCGACACCGTCGGCATCATGCCCAGCTGCGGCTCCGCATGGCGCACCACGATGGCCAGCAGGATGTCGGCGAAGGTCATCATCATGCCGCCATGGCAGACGCCCCGGGGATTGCCGTGCTTGGCCTCCACCAGCATCCCCAGCGCGACGGAGGGGGCGATGCCGGCGCGCGCATCGCCCGGGTCCTGGCGCATGTAGAGCGGGCCGTTCACGCTGATGAAGCCGCGCGGCATCTCCAGCCTGTGGAAGCCGGGCGGCGGCCCGGCGGATATCGGGTTCTGATCGGTCATGCTGCTGCTCGCATAGCCGCTATTGGCGGCGAAAAAAAGACCCGCCCCGGAAAGCGGCCCTTCCGCCGGCGCGACAACCCCGGCTATAGCTGCGGCATCAATGTGGCAGACAAGGGTCGCCCGGATGACCGATATCCATGCGCTGGCGGAAAGGCTCGACGATGCGGCCCGGACCGGACGGGCCGTGCCGCGGATCAGCGATGCGGGTCCCCTGGACCTGCAGGACGCCTATCGGATCCGCGCGCAGCTCGTCGATCGCCGGCTGGCCCGCGGCGAGACCCTGGTCGGCCTGAAGCTGGGCCCCTGCACCGCCGCCGGCATGGCCGGGCTGGGCCTTTCGGCGCCGTTGGAAGGGTTCCTGACCGATGCGATGGACCTGACCGCGGGCGGCCGGATCGACCTCGCCGCCTTCGTGGCGCCGCGGGCGGAGGTGGAGATCGCCTTCCGGCTGGCGCCGGGCGCGCTGACCGGCGAGAGGCCGGCCGATCCGCGCGATGCGGTCGAAGCGGTGTCCGTGGCGCTGGAGATCGCGGACTCGCGTTACCCGGAGTTCCGCTTCGGGCTGCCGGACCTGGTGGCGGACAATTGCTGCGCGGCAGGCTTCGCGCTGGGCCCCTGGCTGCCGCCCGCCGCCCTGTCACCCGCCTTTTCGCTGGCCGGCCGGGCCATGCGCCTGCGCATCGACGGCGCCACCGTCGACAGTGCCGGCACCGACGACGTGCTGGGCGATCCCTGGGCGATGGCGGCGCACGGCCTGGCGGCGGCGCGGCAGGCGGGCGCGGGCGCGCGCATCCTGCTGTCGGGCTCGCCGATCGCGCCGCGCCCGCTGGCCGCCGGCCAGATCGTGCAGGCGGAGATCGACGGGCTCGGCAGCATCGCCCTCTCCGTCGACGGTCCCGCAGGGGCCTGAGCGGGCCGCCGACCGGGACCGCTGCAATCGCGATGGCAGGCTATGACTTCGGTGCAGTCACGGCGCTGGTCGTCGACGACGCCTACAACATGCGGCGGCTGCTCTCCACCATCCTGACCGCGCTGGGAATCCGGCGGGTGCTGACCGCCGGTGACGGGGAGGAGGCGCTGGCGGCGTTGCACGGGCCGGTCGACGTGGTCTTCACCGATTATCTGATGGAGCCGATGGACGGGATGGCCCTGACCCGCCGGATCCGCGACGAGGCGACGAGCCCGAAGCCCTTCGTGCCCGTCATCATGGTCACCGGCCTTGCCACGCCGGAAACCGTCGGCGGGGCGCGCGAGGCCGGGGTGACGGAATTCCTGGTCAAGCCGGTTTCCGTGAAGACGGTGGCCGCCCGGCTGGTGGCGGTGATCGATCATCCGCGCCCCTTCGTCCGGCAGGCCGGCTTCTTCGGCCCCGACCGCCGCCGCCGGGTCGCCTCCTTCGAGGTGGAACGCCGGGGCGGCGAGGCGTGAGGCCGGCGGCAGGCGCATGCCGCACCCGCGAGATCGCTGTTGCGAACCTTTCGCGGCCGTTCTACGTAACAGGCCTGCGCAGCGACGGGCGGAAGGCGGATGGCCGGGCGCGGGAGAACAGCGTGACGGACACGGCAGACAAGATCTTTCCCCGGTTGACCGTCCTGGTGGTCAACGACGACGACAACATGATCCGGCTGCTGGGCAATGTCCTGGTCTCCCTGGGCGTGCGCCAGACCCAGGTGATCGGCGCCAAGGGTCGGGAGGGCGCGATGCGGCGCCTGAACGAGACCAGGGTCGATGTCGTCCTGCTGGGCCACCAGCCGCCGCGCCTGGACGGGATCGCCCTGGCGCGGCACATGCGCGACGAGACGGCCAGCAGCAATCCCTACGTGCCGATCATCATGGTCACCGGCCGCGCCACGCCGGAAACCGTGGAACAGGCCCGCAGCGCCGGCGTGCACGAGTTCCTGGTCACGCCGATCTCGGTGAAGGCGGTGGCGGACCGGATCGCCGTGGCCTTCGCCCGGCCGCGCCCGTTCGTGAAGGTGCCCGACTATTTCGGTCCGGACCGGCGCCGCCGTACCGCAGCGATTGCCAAGGATCGCCGCGCCGGCGAGCGGCAGGAGATCGACGACGACTGATCCCTGGCCGCGGGATCGCGGCACGGAACCGGGTTATCCTCCCGCGGAGAGATCGCTGCCGGCCCGCAGCCGCCGGCGCACAAGGGAGGAGAAGGCCATGCTGGACACGACACCGGAGGCCCGTGCGGCCGCCACCCTGGAGGCACTGGGCGCCGCGCTCGAGGACGGCGACGTCGACGCCGCACTCGCCCGCTTCGCCACCGACTGCTACTGGCGCGACCTGGTCAGCTTCACCTGGAACATCCGGACATTCGAGGGCAAGGCGCAGATCCGCGACATGCTGGAAGCGCGCCTGGCCGATACCGCGCCGACCGGCTTCGCCCTGCTTCCCGGCGAGCCGGTGACCGAGGAGGCGGGCATCGTCACGGCCTGGTTCTCGTTCGAGACCGGGGTGGCGCGGGGCTCCGGCATCATGCGGCTGAACGACGGCGGCATCTGGACCCTGCTGACCACGATGGCGGAACTGAAGGGGCATGAGGAACCGCAGGGCTTTGCCCGGCCGCTGGGCGCCAAGCACGGCCAGGGCCGGCACCGCCCCTCCTGGAAGGAGGAGCGCGAGGCGGAAGCGCGCAGCCTGGGCTATGCGACCCAGCCCTATGTCGTGATCGTCGGTGGCGGCCAGGGCGGCATCGGACTGGGCGCCCGGCTCCGGCAACTCGGGGTACCGACGATCATCATCGAAAAGAACGCCCGTGCCGGCGATTCCTGGCGCAACCGCTACAAGTCGCTCTGCCTGCACGACCCGGTCTGGTACGACCACATGCCCTATCTCCCCTTCCCGCCCACCTGGCCGGTCTTCTCGCCGAAGGACAAGCTCGGCGACTGGCTGGAGATGTACGTGAAGGTGATGGAGCTGAACTACTGGACCAACGCCGCGGCGCGCTCCGCCCACTGGGATGAGGCGGCGAAGGAATGGGTGCTGACCGTCGACCGCGACGGCGCGGAGGTGGTGCTGCGGCCGAAGCATCTGGTGCTGGCGACCGGCATGTCGGCGAAACCGAACCTGCCCGACTTCCCCGGCATGGACCGGTTCCGCGGCGACCAGCACCATTCCTCGCAGCATCCGGGCCCGGATTCCTGGGCGGGAAAGCGGGCGGTGATCGTCGGCTCCAACAATTCCGCCCATGACATCGCCGCCGCCCTGTGGGAGGCCGAGGCCGAGGTGACGATGGTGCAGCGCTCCTCCACCCATGTCGCGCGGTCGGAGACCCTGATGGATCTGGCGATGGGGCCGCTCTACTCCGAGCAGGCGGTGCGGGACGGCATCACCACCGATAAGGCGGACCTGATCTTCGCCTCGATCCCCTACCAGCTGATGGCCGGCTTCCAGATCCCGCTCTACGAACAGATCCGCGAGCATGACCGGTCGTTCTACGAGGGGCTGGAGAAGGCCGGCTTCTGGCTCGATTTCGGCGATGACGGATCGGGGCTGATGATGAAATACCTGCGCCGCGGCTCCGGCTATTACATCGATGTCGGCGCCTCGCAGCTGATCATCGACGGCGAGATCGCGCTCCGCCGCGGCCAGGTGACCGAGGTCACCGAGGACGGGCTGCGCCTGGACACGGGCGAGGAGCTGCCGGCGGACCTGATCGTCTATGCCACCGGCTACGGCTCGATGAACGGCTGGGCCGCCGACCTGATCAGCCAGGAGGTCGCCGACCGGGTCGGCAAGGTCTGGGGCCTGGGCTCCGGCACCGCCAAGGATCCCGGCCCCTGGGAGGGCGAGCCGCGCAACATGTGGAAGCCGACCCAGGTGGAGGCGCTGTGGTTCCACGGCGGCAACCTGCACCAGTCGCGCCACTATTCGCAGTTCCTGGCGCTGCAGCTGAAGGCGCGGATGGCAGGCATTCCGACCCCGGTCTACGGCCTGCAGGAGGTGCATCACAAAGGGTGAAGGTGGCGCCGGCCGACACCCTCTCCGGCTTCGCCGTCATCCTGGGGCTTGACCCTAGGATCCCCACGCCGGCATCGAAGCGTCGCCGGCAGGCAGCACCGCCGTTCCGTCACCATCCCCGGGTCAGGCCCGGGGATGACGGAACCTGTTGGGGACCGTCCGCCTCAATGCGGCACGTCGGTCCCCCGGATCTGGGTGCGCAGCATCACCCGGCGGCTGGACGCGTCGAAGGCGTCGCGGCGGTGCATGGTCGACCTGTTGTCCCAGATCAGCAGGTCGCCCGGCCGCCAGGCATGGCGGTAGGTGAAGCGGTCCTGGGTGGCGAAGGCGATCAGCCGGTCCATCAGGGCATCGCTGTCCGCCAGGTCCAGCCCGTCGATGGCGGCATTGCGGCGGCGGCCGAGGAACAGGGTGCGGTCGCCCGTCTCCGGATGGGTGCGCACCGCCGGGTGCCAGACGCCGGGGCAGGTCAGCGGGTCGGTGACCGGCTGCGCCCCCTTCCGCAGGGTGCCGGCGGAGGTATAGGCGGTATCATGCTTGATCCGCCGGCCCTCGATGGCGGTGCGCAGGTCGTCCGGCAGGGCGGCCCAGGCGGCCGTCATGTTGGCCCAGTAGGTGTCGCCGCCGGCCGGGGGCACCTCGCGGGCGTACAGGATGGAGGCGGTCGGCGGGCGCTCGATATAGGCCATGTCGGTATGCCATTCGGCCTCCCCCGCGCCCAGCGCGCCGATCGGCTGGCCGTTCTCAAGTACGTTGGAGATGATCCAGACCTCGGGCATCGCCGCGCCGCCGCCCTCGGCCCGGGTGCGCTTCTCGCCCGCCGGCGGCGCCTCCAACTCGCCGAAGCGGCGGGAGAAGGCGACCAGGCCCGGCTCGTCCAGGCGCTGGCCGCGCAGCAGCAGGACGCCCCGTTCCAGCCAGGTGCGGTGCAGCAGGTCGAAGGCGGCCGCATCCAGGCCGCCCCCCACATCCAGGCCCGTGACCTCCGCACCGATCTCCGGTGCCAGGAACCTCACCTGGGGCTGGGCCTGCGATTGTGCTGCAGCGGACATGTCTCTTCTCTCCCGGTTCTGCCCTTGCGCCGGTCAGGACGCCAGCAGCTCCTTCAGCTTGTCGTCCAGGAAGGCAACGTCGGCGGGGTTGGTGCCGGGCCCGCCGGCGAAATGGCCCCAGACGGACTCGATCGGCACCAGGGTCGCGTTCGGCATGTTGGCGACCTCGATCTCGCTGTCCTCCGGCGGGAAGTAGAGGTCGGTGCGCCCGGGCATCACATAGGTCTTCGCCTTGATCGCCGCCAGGGCCGCCTTGAAGTCGCCGTTGTAGATCTCGTTGGCGCTGAGATCGCCGTGCTGCCAGGTCCAGAGCATGGTCAGCAGGTTGTTGGCGTCGCGCGCCAGGAACAGCCCCTCCCAGAAGCCGACCAGGAAATCCTCCAGCGAGGAATAGCCCATCGCCTTCAGGTCCAGCTCCTGCCGGTAGAAGGTCTGCGAGAAGCCCCAGCCGGCATAGACCCGCGCCATCGCCCGCAGGCCGCGCTCCGGCTTCTCCTTGTACCAGCCCTCGGCGAAGGCGGCATCGGCGGTCAGGGCGGCCTTCACCCCCTCCAGGAAGACGAAGTTGTGGCGGGAGCATCTGGCGGAGCCGCAGAACGGCACCAGCAGGTCCATCATGTCCGGATACATGCAGCCCCAGTGGAAGGTCTGCAGCGCGCCCATCGACCAGCCCAGCACCATGCGCAGGTGGCTGACCCCGAACTTCTCCGTCATCAGCCGGTGCTGCGCGCGGACATTGTCGTAGGGCGTGACCTTGGGGAAGCGCGCGGCGTTGTAGGGCTCCGGCGTGTTGGAGGGCGAGGAGGACAGCCCGTTGCCGAACATGTCGGGGATCACGATGAAATACTTCTCCGGATCCAGCGCCATGCCCGCCCCGATCAGCCATTCATTGTCCATGTGCTGGCCGGAATACCAGGTCGGATAGACGATGGCATTGTCCTTCGCCGCGTTCAGGCGGCCGAACGTCTTGTAGGACAGGAAGGAGCCCCGCAGGGTCGCGCCCGACTGGAAGGTGAAGTCGCCGAGATCGAAGATCCCATGCTCCTGAGACCCAATTGCCTGAGACATCGCGTCCCCCTCTGTCGTGGTCCGGTAGCGGCGCCGGCCGGGCGGCCGGGCGAAGCCTGATCCGCGCCCCGCCGCGGCGGGCGCAAGCGGCGAAACCCCCTGGAATCCGCGGACTTCGGGTCCGCTTGTCGGCCAAGGTTTGCACGTCCGGCGGGCAAGGTCGAGCAACCCTCGATGGCACGCCGGCAGGCCCGTGCCGCCTTGACAGTGCGACGGGCCGATTCCTACCGTATTCGATCCGCCGCAGCCCCAGGAGCCGGGATGAACCTGGACCCGTTTTCCGCGCACCGCCACGACCGCGACAGCCTGGCGGTCGACCCGGCAACCACTGCCCTGCTGGTGGTCGACATGATCAACGACTTCTGCACGCCCGGCGGCGCCATGGTGCTGCCCGGGGCGGAACGGCTCTACCCGCCGCAGAACGCGCTGATCGCGGCCGCGCGGGCGGCCGGCCTGCCGGTTGTGCAGATCATCGATTCCCACCGCCCCGGCCTGCGCGACGACCGGGAGTTCCGCAAGCGCACGCCGCACGCGGTCGAGGGCAGCTGGGGCGCGCAGGTGGTGGCGGAGCTGGACCAGAAGCCGGAGGATATCCGGGTGCTGAAGCGGCGCTACTCCGCCTTCTACAACACCGACCTGCACCTGACCCTGCAGGACATGGGCATCGACACGGTGATCGTGATGGGGGTGGTGACCAATATCTGCGTCCGCTCCACCGTGCACGACGCCTTCTTCAACGGCTACGAGGTGGCGGTGCCGGAGGATTGCACCGCCGCCACCGGCCCGCGCGAGCAGCTCTCCAGCCTCTACGACATCGCCACCCATTTCGGCACGGTCACCGACTCCGCCGCGCTGATCCGCGCCCTGGCCGACGGCGTGCCGGTCCGCAACCGCGAGATCCCCGCATGAGGGCGCCCGCATGAGGTTGGCAGGGTGAGCGCCCTTTTCGACTGCCACCTGCACATCATCGACCCGGCCTTCCCCCTGGTGCCGAACCAGGGCTACCTGCCGCCGGCCTACGGGGTCGACGCCTACCGTGCCGAACTGGCCGGCCTGGGGCTGAAGGCGGTCGGCGGGGTCGTCGTCTCCGGCTCCTTCCAGGCGATGGACACCGCCTATCTGGAACCGGCGCTGGCGGCGCTGGGGCCGACCTGGCGTGCGGTGATCAACCTGGACCCGGAGCTGGACGACGCGGCGATCGCGCGGCTGCACGGCATCGGGGTGCGGGCGATCCGCGTGAACCTCAAGCGCGGCGCCGGCACCGCGCTGGCCGACCTGGAGCGCCAGGCGCGACGGGTCTGGGACCTGGCCGGCTGGCATACGGAGTTCTACCTGGATGCCGGCGCCGTGCTGCCGGATCTTCGCCCGGCCCTGGCGAAGCTGCCGAAGATCGCCATCGACCATCTGGGCCTGACCGCCGCCGGGCTGGTCGAGCTGGAGGCGCTGGCCGCCCATGGCGCGGCGGTGAAGGCGACCGGCTTCTCCCGCTTCGACGGCGACGTCGCCGAAGCGCTGCGCCGGCTGGATGCGGCCAATCCCGGCGCCCTGATGGCCGGCAGCGACCTGCCGTCGACCCGCGCCCCGGCACGCTTCGGCGCGGGCGACCTGGACCTGCTGCGGGACAGCTTTGCGGGCCGCGACCTGGACCGGATCCTGCGCGGCAACGGCGCCGCCTTCTACGCGGTCGACCTGCCGGAGCTGTGACGGCCGGCACAGCCGGCCGGGCGGCGGCATGGGATGGTGGCGTCACTGGAGGCTGCCCTTCCAGCCGCACCGAGAGGCCGACATGTCCATCCTCGCCAATGCCCTGCGCGCCGTCCTCGCCCTGATCGTCGTCGGCCTGGCGCTCGGCCAGTTCATCGCCATCGCCGACGCCGCGCTGCTCTGAACGCAGCGCAGGCAACGCCGTTGCAGCCCGGCCGGCGGCCTGCCACCCTGGCGCCATGCCGGGCCGCTTCTTCACCACCGCCGAACATGACCAGAGGATCGCCGCCGTCCGGTCGCGGATGGCGAAAGCCGGCCTCGACCTGCTGGTGGTCTGCGATCCGGCGAACATCGACTGGCTGACCGGCTATCGCGGCTGGTCCTTCTACACGCCCCAGGCGGTGCTGCTGCACCAGGCGCAGGACGGCCCGCTCTGGGTCGGGCGGGAGATGGACGCGCCGGCGGCGCGGCTGACCACCGACCTGCCGGCGGCGGCGGTGATCCCCTATCCCGACGGCTATGTGCAGAGCCCCGACCGGCACCCGGCGGATTTCCTGGCGGAGACGATCCGCAGCCGCGGCTGGCAGGCCGGGCGCATCGGGCTGGAGATGGACGGCTACTACTTCTCGCCGCGCGCCTGCGACATCCTGCGCACCGCCCTGCCGGACGCGCGCTTCGCCGATTCCGAGCAGCTGGTGAACTGGGCCCGGATCGTGAAGTCGCCGGCGGAGCTGTCGCTGATGCGCCAGGCCGCCCTGATCACCGAGCGGGTGGTGGAAGCCGCAATCGCCGGCATCGCGCCCGGCATAAGGCAATGCGACCTGGTCGCCGACATCTATCATGCGCAGATGACCGGCACCGCCGATTTCGGCGGCGACTTCACCGCGATCTGCCCGCTGCTGCCCACCGGCCGCGGCACCGGCACGCCGCACCTGACCTGGACCGACGATCCCTTCGCCAGCGGCGAGGCGACGATCATGGAACTGGCCGCGGCCCGCCGGCACTATCACTGCCCGATGGCGCGCACCGTCCATCTGGGCCCGCCGCCGCAGCGCCTGGCCGACACCGCGCAGGTGGTGGCGGAAGGCCTGAACGCGGTGCTCGCCGCCGCCAGACCCGGCGCCACCTGCGCGGAGGTGGAGGCCGCCTGGGCGGCGGTGATCCGCCGCCACGGCCTGGTGAAGGAAAGCCGCATCGGCTACGCCGTCGGGCTGAACTACCCACCCGACTGGGGCGAGCATACCGCCAGCCTGCGCCCCGGCGACCAGACCGTCCTGCAGGAAAATATGTGCTTCCACTGCATCCCCGGCATCTGGGGCGATGGCTGGGGGGTGGAGATCAGCGAGACCTTTGTGGTCACCGCCGCCGGCGGGGAGCGGCTCTGCAATGTCAGCCAGGAGCTGGTGGTGAAGGCGTAACCGGCGGCCGCCGGCGGGTGCTGAAGACCTCGATCCCGAAGCGCTCGCTGACCAGGCCCCAGATGCCCTGCGGGGCGACCAGCATCACCACCACGGCCACCACCCCCATCAGGATCAGGTACCAGTTGCCGGCCTCCACGAAATATTCCCGCAGGCCGAAATAGACCAGGGTGCCGATGATCGGCCCCTCGATCCGGCCGATGCCGCCGATGATGGTGATGAACAGCATCTGCACCACCCAGTTCACATCGAAGGCGGAACCCGGCACCACCTGGAACGAGGACATGTAGTAGACCGCCCCCGCCAGGCCGCAGCCGGCGCCCGACAGGACGAAGGCGATGAAGCGGCTGCGCCAGACGTCGATCCCCAGGCTTGCCGCCGCCAGGTCGTTGTCGCGCACCGCCATCAGCCCCAGTCCGGTCCGGCTGCGCAGCAGCCAGAGCACCAGCAGGATCGCGCCGAAGGCGGTGCCGGCCGCCAGCCAGAAGGTCATCGGCTGGAACCAGTCGCGGTCCAGCGCGCGCATCCCGGTCAGGGTCATGCCGTATTGCCGGCCCAGCAGCGGCCATTTGCCGACCAGGATGGCCAGGATCTCCGCCACCACCCACATGCCGATGGCGAAATAGGCGTCGCGCAGCCGGAACAGGACCGGTGCCAGCGCCGCCGCCAGCGCCGCGCAGAGCAGCGGCGCCACGAACAGCGACCAGTAGGGAGAGAAGCCGGTGAAGTTGGAGAAGGCGAACAGCCCGTAGGCGCCGACGCCGACAAAGGCCTGGTGGCCGATCGACATCAGCCCGGCATAGCCGGCCAGCAGGTTCCACATCTGCGCCATCGCCAGGACGACCAGCACCTCCGTCAGCAGGCGCAGATAGCCCGCACCGATCAGGCTCGGGCCGGCCGCGATCAGCGCCAGCAGCAGAACCGCGGCGACCAGCAGCCACCGGTCGCCGACCGCCCGGGGCAGCCGGGCGCGGCCGGTCAGCGCCGCCATTGCGAGATCCCCGACGGCATCACGATGAGGATCAGGAAGAACATCAGATGCGCATAGAGCAGGCCGCCATCGGGATCGAACTTCAGCCCCAGCAGATGGGTGACGCCGAGCAGGAAGCCGCCGACAAGCGCCCCCCAGATCGAGCCGAGCCCGCCGATAATCACCACCTCGAAGGAGATCAGCAGTCGGTCGACGCCGGAGAACGGGGTGAAGGCGGTGCGCATGCCCAGCAACATGCCCGCCACCGCCGACACCGAGACCGCCAGCCCCATGGCGATGCCGTAGACATGGCGGTAGCTGATCCCGAACAGCTGCACGATGTCGGAATCGTCGGAGGTCGCGCGGACCACGCGACCGAAGGCGGTGCGTGTCAGCACCAGGTGCAGGCCGACGAACAGTGCCACCGCGACGCAGAGGATGATCAGCGGCAGTACGCCGATGGTGATGCCGAACAGGGCGAAGCTCTCCAGCTTCAGCGCGCCGACATCGATCGTCCGCAGATCGGCGCCGAAACCCTCCACCATCAGGTTGCGCAGCATGATCGAGATGCCGAAGGTCACCAGCAGCGGCGGCAGCGGGTCGGTGTTCATCACCCTGTTGATCAGCCCGATCTGCAGCAGATAGCCCAGGACGAAGGCCAGCAGCGCCACCGCCAGCACCAGAAGCACCGGCCCCATCGGCACGGCCTCCGACAGGAACAGGCCGGCATAGGCGGCCAGAACGATGAATTCGCCATGGGCGACGTTCACCACCCGCATGATGCCGAAGGCAAAGGCCAGGCCGAGGCCGAACAGGCCGTACAGGCCGCCGATCAGCAGGCCGTTGATCACGGTCGCGATCCAATCCATGAGCCGTCAGGTCCCGAAATAGGCGTTGGAAATCTGGTCGGTGGAGAAGGCCGCGGCCGGCCCCTGCAGGCTGATCCGCCCCTCCAGAAGGCAGTAGATCCGGCTGGATGCGGCCAGTGCCCGGACGATGTCCTGCTCCACCAGCACGATGGAGACGCCGCTGGCGCGGATCTCGTCGAAGCAGGCATAGATGGCGTTGATCACCGCCGGCGCCAGGCCCAGCGAGAGTTCGTCGCAGAGCAGCAGCCGCGGATTGGACAGCAGCGCCCGGCCGATCGCCACCATCTGCTGCTGCCCGCCGGACAGCCGGGTGGAGGGCTGCTGCCGCAGGCGCTGCAGCATCGGGAACAGCGCGTAGATCCGCTCCACCGTCCAGGGCCCGTCGCGGCCGCTGGCCAGGCCGATGCGCAGATTGTCCTCTACCGACAGGGAGGGGAACAGGCGCCGCCCCTCCGGCACCATGGCGATGCCCAGCCGGCCGATCCGGTCCGCCCGTTCAGTGGTGATCTCCCGCCCGTCGAACAGGATCCGGCCGGTCTTGCGCCGGATCAGGCCGGTGACCGCGTTCAGCAGGGTCGACTTGCCGGCCCCATTGGCGCCGATGATGGCGACCGTCTCGCCATCGTCGACATGCAGGGAGAGGCCGAACAGCGCCTGGAAATCGCCGTAGAACACCTCCAGCGCCTCGGTCTCAAGAAGCGGCATCGACCCTGATCCCGAGATAGATCTCCCGCACCTCCGGGCTGGCGAGGGTGGCGGCGACCGGACCCTCCATCACCTTGCGGCCGTAGTGCAGCACCAGCAGCCGGTCGGCGGTGGCGGTCAGGGCGTGGGCGACATGCTCGATCCAGATCATCGCCACCTCCCGCTTCAGGCCGCGCACCAGGTCCACCAGCAGGTGTACCTCGCGCTCGGTCAGCCCGCCGGCGATCTCGTCCAGCAGCAGCACGCGGGGGCGCGCCGCCAGCGCCTTGGCGAGTTCCAGGCGCTTGCGGTCCAGCAGGGCGAGGCCGCCGGCAAGAACCCCGCCCAGCCTGTCCAGTCCGGTGGTCTGCAACACCCGCATCGCAGTATCCGCCGCTTCCTGTCCCTGCTGGCCGGCGCCGAAGCTCGCCGCGGCGAGGACGTTCTCGTACACGGTCAGCATCGGAAAGGGCTGCGGGATCTGGTAGGCGCGGGCGATGCCCAGCCGGGCGCGCTGGAACTGCTTCAACCGCGTGACGTCGCGCCCGTCGAGCAGAACCTGCCCGGCATCGGGCCGTACGGTGCCGTCCAGCATGTTGAAGACCGAGGTCTTGCCGGCACCGTTCGGGCCGATCACGCCAAGGCAGGTCCCGGTCTCCACCGCGAACGACAAGTCCTCCGCCACGACGATCTCGCCGTAGCGTTTGCCCAGCCCCGTCACCGAGAGTGCCGCCGTCATCTGCATCCATCCTGCCCGCCGCACAGGGCGGCGGGCCGCCGCCGTTCAGGCCAGCTTGGACAGCGGGACCAGTTCGGTTTCCGGATGGATGTCGGGCGCGGTCGCATTCCAGGTGATCTTCAGGTCATAGGGAAAGGGGCCGCCCGCTGTCTTGCGCCACTGCCCCATCGCCATCTGGGTCACCGCGACATTCCTGATCTTGCTGTCGCGGAAGTTCACCGGCCCCACCAGGGTGTCGACCGAGAGATTGTCCGTCGCCTTCCGCACCGCCTCCCGGTCCAGCGGGTCGCCGGCATTCTTCAGCATCGCGACGCCGACCTCGAACAGGGCATGCATGTAGCCCAGGGGCTGCGTCCATTGCCGCCCGGTATCCGCCTGCCACTGGTCGGCGACCTGGCGGGCGCTCTGGCCGGTCAGCGAGGAGGCGAAGGGCACGTTCGGGGTCCACCAGACCTCCGTCGACATGCCGTCGCCGCGATCGCCCAGCGCCTCGACGCCGGAGGGGAACAGGAAGGCGGCGGCGACGGTGCAGATCTCCGGCTTCAGCCCGGCCTGCGCCGCCTGGTTCCAGAAGGTGACGAAATGCGGCGGGAACAGGAAGCCGGTGACGATGCCGGTGCCGGCCGCCTTGAACTGCGCCACCTGGTTGGAGAAGTCGTCGGTGTCGGGCCGGTAGAAACCGCCGGCGCTGCGGGTATAGCCGGATGCCTGCATCGCCGCCGGGATGCCGGTCTCCAGGTCGGCGAATGCCTGGCCCGCCGGGTGGTCGAGGTAGAGGTCGCCCACCACCTTGTTGGTCTGCAGCTGGTTCCATTGCGCGACATAGTTCACGCCGATGTCGCGGGCGCCCCAGAAGAACAGGTAGGTCCAGGGATAGCCCTTCTCCGGGCTGGAGCTGCGGGCGTTCAGGAAGGGCTCCCACTGGGTCATGGTCGACATGAAGGGCAGGCCGACCTGGTCGCAGAGTTCGCCGACCGCATAGTGGGAGTCGCCGTCGTCACCCAGCAGCAGGTCGACCTGCTCGCGCAGCACCAGGTCGGAGCCGACGCTGCCGGCACGGGTCGGCGTCGACTGCGTGTCGCGCATCAGGATCTCGACCTGGTAGGTCTTGCCGCCGATCTGCAGGCCGTTCTTCAGCGCCTCGCGGATCTTGCCGAGATTCCATTCCGCCGGTTCGCTGAACGCGGCGCGCGGCCCGGTGATCGAGGTCAGGTAGCCGATCCGGATCGTGTCCGTCTTCGCCCGCGCCGGCCGCAGCGGCAGTCCCGCCGCCATCGCGCCGCCGACAAGCCCGGCGGCCGCACCGGTCTTCAGCAGCCTGCGGCGTCCCAGATCCACGCCCGCATCCTTGCGCTTCCTTGCCATCTTCTCGTCCTCCCTGTTGCACCCGCCGGGATCTGTCGCCCCGGTCTGCATTCGTCCGCTCAGCCGGCGTGGCCGAGCATCACCCCGCCGTCGATGACCATCTGCGAGCCGGTGATGTAGGCGGCCGCCGGCGAGGCCAGGAACAGGGCCAGGCCCTTGATCTCGTCGGGATCGGCCACCCGGCCCAGCGGCGCCATCGCGGCAAAGGCCGCGCGGTCGGCGGGATTGCGCATCCGCCCGCCGGCGATGTTGGTTGCGAAGGGACCGGGCGCGATCGCGTTCACCAGGATGTTGAACCGCGCCAGTTCCAGCGCCGCCTGCCGCACCAGGTGCGCGGCGCCGGCCTTCGCCGGCATGTAGGGGGTGCCGACGATCGGCTCGTTGTAGAGCGCCGCGATCGAGGTGGTGACGATGATCCGTCCGCCGCCCTGCCGCTTCATATGCGGCACCGCCGCCTTCATCGTGTTGAAGACCGAGGTGAGGTTGGTGGCGATCACCGCATCCCAGTGCGCGTCGGACAGGGCGTCGATGGCGCCTTCCGGGTTCCGGCCGCCCTCCGGTGTCTGGAAGCCGGGGCCGGCATCGATGCCGGCATTGGCGAAGACCACGTCCAGCCGGCCATGAGCGGCGGCGGCCGCGTCGATGGCGGCGCGCAGCCCCTCGCGGTCGGTGACATCGACGGCCGCGCCGCGGACCTCGCCGCCCGCCCCCTGCAGCCGCGCCACCGCGGCATCCAGGCGTCCGGAATCGAGGTCCAGCAAGGTCACCCTGGCGCCGTGCGCGGCCATCACCTCGGCATAGGCCAGGCCCAGGCCGCTCGCCGCCCCGGTCACCACGACAGCCAGGCCGCTGACGTCGAACATCTCCTGAAGCGTCATCTCCCCTCCCACTGGACCCTTCCCCGGCGCACCGCATGCCGCGGCGCTGCGCTCTTTGCCTGTGACATGGCAAGCGACGTGCCAGGAACCGGAGACGGCGGCCGATGCTGCCCTGCAGCAGCAGCCGCGAGCGCACCGGACGGCCACTTCCGGGGCCGGGCGGCACGGCGCTTTCGCACCGCCGCATCGACCGCCGGCGGCGGCGCGATTGCGCAAATCATCAATCCGGCCGTCGCGCGGGTCGGCGCGTGTTACCATTTGCGCAATCGGCGCCCCGAGAAGGCGCCGGCAAGGGGGGAGAGCCATGGCAAGCGAAGGACGGGGGCGCCGCAGTCGGTCGGCGCGGCCATTGCGGGACAGCCGGCATGCCCTGGCGGATCCACCAAGGCGGGACGGCAATGGGCGGGCCGATGGCAGGGGACTGGACGACGGCCCCTCGCCGACCATGCGGGACCTGACCGAGCGGCTGTTCTTCTCGCCCAATGACGGCCGGATCTGGCTCGACGACGACCGCATGGTGCTGTTCCACTCCGCCGCTTTGGGGGCGCTGCGCCGGGAGCTGATCGAAAGCCTGGGGTTCGAGGGTGCGCGGGCCATGCTGACCCGCATCGGCTACGCTTCCGGCACCCGCGATGCCGCGATGGTCCGCCGCCACTGGCGCAGCGGCGACGATGGCGGCGCTCTGTCCGCCGGCGTTCGCCTGCACGGCCTGGAGGGCATGGTCACGGTGGAGACCGTGGCGCTGGACTTCGACACCGACCGGGGCCATTTCCACGGCGAATTCCTGTGGCACGATTCCTGTGAGGCGGCGGAACATACAGCGGCCTACGGCATCGGCGGCGAGCCTGCCTGCTGGATGCAGCTCGGCTATGCCTGCGGCTATGCCAGCGCCTTCATCGGCAAGCTGGTGGTCTATCGCGAGCTCGAGTGCCGGGCGATGGGCGCCCCGCATTGCCGCATCCTGGGCCGACCCGCCGATGCCTGGGACGACCCGGAAGAGGATCTGCGCTATCTGAACCCGGACCTGTTCGCACGGCAGAGCGTCGCCCGCTCCGCGGCGATGCCGCGCGCCGCGGCCGCGCACCCGCCTGCCGGCCGCAGGCGCGACACCGGCGCCGACGCAAGGACCGGCATGGTCGGCGTCTCGGCGGCGTTCAGCGCCGCAAGGCACATGATCGACCGCGTTGCACCGACCCAGGCGACGGTGCTGTTCGTGGGCGAGAGCGGCGTCGGCAAGGAGCTGTTCGCCCGCGCCCTGCACCGGATCAGTCCGCGGGGCGGCCAGCCCTTCGTCGCCGTCAACTGCGCGGCGATCCCGGACACCCTGATCGAGGCGGAACTGTTCGGCGTGGAGCGCGGCGCCTATACCGGCGCCACCGCCTCGCGGCCGGGCCGGTTCGAGCGCGCCGCCGGCGGCACCCTGTTCCTCGACGAGGTGCCGTCACTCTCGCTGTTCGCCCAGGGCAAGCTCCTGCGGGCGATCCAGGAACGCGAGATCGAGCGGGTCGGCGGCACGCAGCCGATCCGGGTGGATGTGCGGATCGTCGCCGCCTGCAACACAGACCTGCGCGAGGAAGTCCGGGCCGGCCGCTTCCGCGAGGACCTGTTCTACCGGCTCAACGTCTTTCCGATCCGCCTGCCGCCATTGCGCGAACGGCGCGACGACGTGCCGCTGCTGGTGGAGCATTTCCTGGCACTCTACAACGCCCAGCACGGCAAGTCGGTGCAGGGCCTGAACCGCCGCGCCGTCGAGGCGCTGCTGAACTACACCTATCCCGGCAATATCCGCGAGCTGCAGAACCTGGTGGAACGCGGCGTGATCAGCGCCGCCGATGGCGGCACCATCGACCTGCACCACCTCTTCACCCATGGCGAATTCCCCGGCGAAGAAGCCCTGTCGCTGGATCCCCGCGGCATCCTGGTCGCCGTCCCGGACGGCGCAGACCGGCAGTCGGACATCGCGCAGACATTGCTGGCAGGCAGCGACTTCTCCCTCGCCGCGCATGAGGATGCGCTCTACCGGACCGCGATGGCCCGCGCCGGCGGCAATCTCGCTGCGGCCGCACGCAGCCTGGGCCTCAGCCGTGCCCAGCTCGCCTACCGCCTGCGCAAACACGGACGCCCCGACTGAGCGGTTTCATAGCTGCAATGCCGCGACCTGACCCGCCGCCGCCGGCGAACGGCGCCGCGATGTCAGCCGGGACCTTGTGGTGACGGACAGACACAGACGCGACAGACACCGCCGCCGGCCGGCGATCATCCAGCTGTCGGCGCCGGTGCGGGACGATCCGGCCTTCCAGCCAGGTACCGCGCCTCATCGCCCGGCTCCAGATCCGGCTCGGGTCGTTCCCTGATATGCCTGGAGCGCATGACCAGAGCCGTGACACCAGCCAGCGCCGCCGCCGCCAGGAACATCGGCCCCGACCCCATGGCATCGGAGGCGAACCCAGCCGCGGCCGGCCCGAGAACGCTGCCCGCCGCGACGGCGAGAAGGACGGCCGTGAAGCTCTGCGACGGAAGCGCCGGGAATAGCCGATCCGACCAGAACGCCAGGACGGCACTCGTCATCATGACGTAGATGCCCTGCAGGCCCGCCGAGAGGATGACGCCGGGCCATGTCGGCATCACCGCGACGAGAGCGAGCGACACCGTCGCAGCCAGCTTCAGCAGGCGCACGAGCCATGGCAGGCCGAGGGCCGCCTTCGCACCACCGGTGAGTAGGCCGAGAAGGCCGAAAATGCCGAAGCAGAGGAAGACGAGGCCGCCGGCGGCAATCGGCGGCAGGCCCGCCAGCCCCCCGGCATCGGCGATCCGGTCGGGCGCGAAGGAGATATAGATCGCGGAGGTGGTGCCATAGCAGAGGCCGATCGACAGGAGCGGGATCGCCGAACGTCGGCGCAGCATGCGCCATCGCTGCGCGGGCCCCGCCCCGTCCGTGCCGGCCACCTGCCGCAAGGCCATCCGGTTGCCGACAAGGGCGACAGCGCCGCATATCGCGAAGGCGGCCCAGCAGAAGCGCCAGGACAGGCCGATCAGGCCCATCAGCAGCGCGGCAGCGCCGGCAAGCGCGATCCCAACCCCCGTGCCCGTGCTGACCAGGGACAATGCGGCCGGCCGCGACCCGTCCGCCACCCTGCGGTGGACGGCATTGTTGAACGGTGTCCAGGAAAGGCCGGCGCTCGACATCGCCAGGAAGACCCCGACGCCAAGGACCGTCAGGTTCGGAGACGCCGCCACGATCGCCATTCCCAAGGTTGCGGCGGACAGGCCGACAGTGACAGGCAGCCGCGGTCCCTTCCGGTTGGTCATGCCCTGTGCCACCAGCAGCCCCAACAGGAAGCCCAGGAATCCGAGGCTCGAGAGCAGCCCCGCAGTTTGCGTGGAGATCGAGAATTCGGTCCGGAACTGCGACAGGAACAGGCCGAAGCCCATGCGCGCCGGGCCATAGGCGATGGCCGTGGCCGCGAAGCCGGCAGCGGACAATGTCCAGAAGGGCGCCATGCCCGACCAACGCATCCGCCCGAGGGAAAGTTCGACAATCCGCCGGTCGTTGCGACGCGCCGGCGCCGGGCCCCGGCCCCTATCCTGCCGCGTCCAGCGCCGCCAGGTGCCGGGCCTTCGTCCCGGCGGGCAGGAACGCCGCCTGGAGGCTGTTGCGCACCAGCGCCCTTGTCTCGGCCTCCGTCAGGCCGATGGCTGCCTCCAGCGCGCGGAAATTGTCGGCGACATAGCCGCCGAAATAGGACGGGTCGTCGGAATTGACGGTGGCGACCAGGCCCGCCTCCAGCATCCGCCGGATCGGATGAACCTTCATGTCGTCGACGACGCAGAGCCGCAGGTTCGACAGCGGGCAGACCGTCAGGGCCATGCCGTCGGCGGCGAGCCGGCGCACCAGCGCCGCATCCTCCAGCGCGCGGTTGCCATGGTCGATGCGGTCGACGCCGAGGACGTCCAGCGCCTCCCAGACATAATCCGGCGGCCCCTCCTCGCCGGCATGACAGACCAGCCTCAAGCCGGCATCGCGGGCGCGGCGGAAGACGTTGCGGAACTTTGCCGGCGGATGCCCCAGCTCCGAGGAATCCAGGCCGACTCCGATGATCCGGTCTTTGTACGGCAGGGCCAGGTCCAGGGTGCGCTCGGCATCCGCCTCGTCCAGGTGGCGCAGGAAGCACATGATCAGGTGGCTGGTCAGGCCCAGCTCCTTCTCGGCCCGGCCGGTCGCGGCGGTCAGGCCCTGCATCACCGTGTCGAAGGAAACGCCCCGCGGCAGGTGGCCCTGCGGGTCGAAGAAGATCTCCGCATGCACCACGCCGTCGGCGGCGGCGCGGGCCAGATAGGCCCAGGCCAAATCCTCGAAATCCTGCGTCGTCCGCAGCACCTACATGCCCTGGTAGTAGACCGCCAGGAAGTCGTCGAGCTTCGTGAAGGCATAGGCGGCGCGGATCTCGTCAACCGACGTGTAGGGCAGGTCGACCCCGTTCCGCTGCGCCAGGCGCAGCATCATCTCCGGCTCCAGGCTGCCCTCGATATGGATATGCAGTTCCGCCTTCGGCAGGCGGGCGGCGAGGTCGGTCACGGCATGTCCTCCGGCAGTTCCTGTTCGGGCTTCAGGTCGGCGATCATCCGTTCCGGCGCAAGGGGCGGGGCATGCGCGCCGGCAACGGCGGCCGCCTGCTGCGCCGCGCGGAAGCGCATCGGCGACAGACCGCAGCGCCGCTTGAAGAAGCGGGAGAAATAGGCCGGGTCCTCGAAGCCCAGGTCATAGGCGATCTGCGCCGCGCCGGCCGCGCTGTAGGTCAGGTGCCGGCGCGCCTCCAGCGCCAGCCGGTCCAGCACCAGTTCCCCCGCCGGCTTTCCCGCCACCGCCTTGCACAGCCGGTTCAACCGCGCCGGGCTCATCGCCATCTCCGCCGCATAGCGCGCCACCGGCCAATGCGACCGGTACTCCGCCTCGACCAGGCGGCGGAACCTTAGGAACAGCGCCCGCCGCCGCCCGGCCTCCGGCGCGGCGGGAAGCTGCGCCTGCCGACAGCGCAGGACCGCGGTCAGCACGACCCGCAGCATCCCCTCCAGCATCAGCCTCCGTCCGGGCTGCGGCCAGGCGAATTCCGCCTGCATCTGCGGCAGGACGGCCGCCAGGAGCCGCGCGGTCTCGTCGCCCGCCTCGAGCGGCAGCAGCATGGGCGCGCGCAGCAGCGGCTCGAACGGGCGTTCGTCCCCCGGCGCCGCCAGCACCACCTCCTCCGCCACCGTGACGACCCAGCCCAGGGTCTCGGGCGCGAAGGCGAAGGCATGCACCGCGCCGCCGGGAATGCAGAGCAGGCAGGGTGCGACGGCCCGGCGGGACAGGCCCTCCAGAGCCACCTCCGCGCCACCCTCCGCGACATAAATGACCTGCACCATGCCGCGATGGGCATGGGCGGTGATCCGCCAGGCATGGCGGCGCGAGCGGCTGGCAATATCCTCGATGTGCAGGAAGTCCGGGTCGGCGACGCCCGGCGGCTCGCCGAACAGAGCGAACTGCGCGATGCCCGTTCCGTCCATGCCTGCCTCCCTCTCTCCGCGTCGCAAAAGTGCAAGACAGAGACGTTCATGTCCATTCGGCAGCACGAACCGCGTCGATATCGTCCATGGCACAGGAAGAACGCCGCTCTCCGCCGATAGCGCGACAAGAGCGGCCGTCAGGGAGGTGCCAGACCATGTTCCGCTTCGACCCCTATTCGCCGGCGATCGACGCCGATCCCTTTCCCGCCTACCGCACCCTGCGCGAAGAGCATCCCTGCTTCTGGTGCGAGGAGGCGGGCATGTGGGTGCTGTCGCGGCATGCCGACATCCTGCACGCCCTGAGCCACTGGCAGGTCTATTCCTCGGCAAAGGGCAACCTGGTCGACGAACTGCCGGACCGGGCCGGCGCTACCCTGGGCACCACCGACCCGCCACGGCACGACCGGCTGCGCGCGCTGATCCAGAAGGCGATGACCCGCAAGGCGCTGGAACAGCTGGTGCCGCCGATGCGGGAGGCCTGCAACCGCTACCTGGACGAGATCGACGGCGCAGCGCGGTTCGACTTCGTCACCGCCTTCTCCTCCCGGCTGACGGTGGACCTGCTGTTCAGGCTCTTCGCCCTGCCGGAGGAGGGCCGCGACACCGTCCGCGACAAGGCTGTGCTGATGGTGCAGACCGACCCCGCGACCCGCCGCAAGGGGCCGGAGCATATCGCCGCCTACGAGTGGATGACGGCCTACGCCGCCGAGCTGATCCGCGCGCGCCGGCAGGCGCCCGGCGACGACCTGCTGTCCGGCTTCATCACCGCGGAGATCGACGGCGAGAAGCTGGCCGACCGCGAGGTGCAGATGACCGTCACCACCCTGCTGATGGCCGGCATCGAATCCCTGTCCGGATTCCTGAGTGTGCTGGCGCTGAACCTGGCGGATCATCCCGATGCCCGCCGGGCGCTGGCCGCGGATCCGGCGCTGATCCCCGACGCGATCGAGGAATCGCTGCGCTTCAACACCTCCGCCCAGCGCTTCCGGCGCTGCCTGACCGAGGACGTGGAGCTGCACGGCCAGCGCATGCGGGCCGGCGACTTCGTGATGCTGGTCTATGGCTCCGCCAACCGCGACGACCGGCAGTTCCCGGATCCCGACCGCTACGACATCGCCCGCAAGCCGCGCGGCCATCTGGGCTTCGGCGGCGCCACGCATGCCTGCCTGGGCTCGATGCTGGCACGGCTGGCCTGCCGGACCGCAATGGAGGAACTGCTGGCCCGGATGCCGGAGTTCGCCAGGGTCGAGGCGGACCTGCCCTGGGTGCCCTCCTCCAACTTCCGCAGTCCGGTCCGGCTGGAGCTGGCCGTCGGGTGAACCACCGCTTCAGCGACTGTTCATGTTCGCCATTGCACCATTTGCGAGAAAAGGATCGATTACAACGTCGAATAGCCGCGGACACGAGGGTCGCGGCTCGCGACGGTAAGGCGGTTCTGCTGTCCGTGGGGGGGCATTGTCGAAATGACATACGTATACGCCTACGTGCCGTTCAACATGCTGGCCGCCAATCTCGGGACCCTGGCGAGCACCACCATTACCTATGCCAGCAGTAGCTTCCTGCAATCTGCCTGGGACAATGCGAACTACGTCAATTTCTACGGCTCGTTCACCTATGGCGGCGACGGTTCGATCGGCGGAACGCTCAATACGATCGCGGAGTTCTACGGCGATTCCAGGGCCACCCACATTTCCGGCCTCAACCTCTCCGCCTACCAGTTCATCACCTGGGTCAGCGCAGGCGACACCGCCAGCTTCTTCAATGCCGCGCTCTCCGGCGACGACTCGTTCTATGCCAGCGCCGGTTCGGACCTCATCCTGGCCTATGGCGGCAACGATTATGTCAGCGCCTCCGGCGGCGATGATTTCGTCCTGGCCGCTGCGGGCAACGACACCGTTCATGGCGGCGCCGGCAACGACACCGTCTATGGCGGTGCGAACGCCGACACCGTCTATGCCGGCGAGGGCCAGGACCTGGTCTATGGCGACGCCGGCAACGACTATCTGGTCGGCGCCAATGACGGGGCCAGCGATACCCTGGTCGGCGGGACGGGCGCCGACCGGATCGAGAGCGGCTCCGGGTCCGACGTGATCTACGGGCTCACCGACCTGGACACCTATCGCGGGCTGGGCGCCGGCACCGATGCCAGCAATGCCGACAACATCTCAGCCGGCGCCGGCAATGACACCGTCTATGGCGGCTTCGGCAGCGACACCATCGACGGCGGCGACGGCTCCGACCTGCTCGGCGGGCTGGCCGGCAACGACACCATCTCGACCGGCAGCGGCAACGACCTGGCCTATGGCAATAACGGCAACGACTATCTCAGCAACCCTTCCGGCGCCGACACCCTGTTCGGCGGCACCGGCTCCGACACGCTGGTGGGCGGTGCCGACAGCGACCTGCTGGTCGGCCTCTGGGAGCTGGAGACCTACATCACCGCCGGCGCCCTGACCGGCGGCTACGATGCCGACCAGAGCGACAGCCTCAGCGGCGGCGATGGCAATGACAGCCTGACCGGCGCCTCCGGCAGCGATTATCTGTCGGGCGGCAGCGGCAGCGACTACATGGTCGGGCTCTGGGGCAACGACTTCGCCGTCGGCGGGACCGGTCCCGACACCATCATCGGCAATGGCGGCAATGATCGCCTGTACGGCAATGACGACAGCGACTTCATCCTGGGCGGCATCGACCAGGACAGCCTTTACGGTGAGGGCGGCAACGACACACTGCTGGGCATGAGCGCCGCCGACGGCCTGGACGACGGCGACATCCTGTGGGGCGGCGCCGGCGCCGACATCTTCCAGGGCTATGGCGCCGGCTTCGGCAGCCATACGATCATGGACTACGAGGCCGCCGACAGGATCCAGTCGCTGGGCGCCGACCAGTCGCTCTCCGCCGTCATGGGCGCGACCTACGTGCAGGTGATCGACGGCGGCGGCAATGTGCTGTTCATCCTCAGCGGCATCACCGATCCGTCGATCGTCAGCTTCGTCTGAGGGACGGCTGCGCCGTCAGGCCGCATTCTCCAGGCAGAGCAGGCCGGCGGCGGTGTTGGAGATCGGGATGTGGTAGTGGCGGTGCCGTTCCCGCACCCGCGGGCCCAGCGCGCCGCGCATCGTCAGCCAGAGGATGAACTCCGCGCCCTGCGCGCCGGCGTCGCGCACCAGGTCCAGGATCGACATGTCCAGGAAATATTCCGGGTCGTCGACCACCTTCTCCATGCACAGCCGGTCGAAGTCCGGGTTGATGAAGCCGGCGCGGGCGCCGTCCAGCTGGTGCGACAGCCCGCCGGTGCCCAGCACCACGACCTTCTCGTCGCCCGGCCAGCTCTCGATCGCGCGGCCCAGCGCCTGCCCCAGGCGATAGCAGCGCCGCGGCGTCGGCAGCGGATGCTGCACCGTGTTGATCGCCAGCGGCACGGTGCGGATGCCCAGCCGGTCATAGTCCGGCCACAGCAGCTGCATCGGCACGGTGAAGCCGTGGTCGACCGCCATCTCCTGGCAGGTGGTCATGTCGAACTCGTCGGCCACCAGATGCTCTATCAGGTGCCAGGAAAAGGCCGGGTCGCCGCGGAAGGGCGGGATCGGCGGCGTGCCCCAGCCCTCATCCTCGTAGCGGTATTCGGGCGCCGCGCCGATCGCGAAGGTCGGCATGCTGTCGAGGAAGAAGTTCAGGCCATGGTCGTTGTAGACCACCACCGCGATATCCGGCTTCACCGTCGCCAGCCAGTCGCGGACCGGCGGGTAGCCGTCGAAGAACGGCTTCCAGTAGGGATCGTCGAACAGCTTCCGGGCGATCGCATTGCCGATCGCCGGGATGTGCGAGGTGGTGACCCCGCCCACGATGCGCGCCATCGCCCTACCTCCCCGCGTCGATGAGCTTCTGCTTGAAGGCCTCGACCGTCATGCCGGTCTGCTGCGCGCCGACATCCTGTACGTTGAGGCCGAACATGCCGGCGAACTTCGCCAGGTAGTAGATGTTGCCGCCCTCGGCCAGCAGGTCGGGCACGAACCTGTCGCGCACCGCCTGCTTCTGCCGTTCGGTCAGGCCGTAGCGGTCCATATAGCCCTCCTGGTCGGCCAGGAAGGCGTCGCGGTTCGCCTTCGAGTTGAAGGAGAAGCACATCTTGTTCAGGCCGTAGCCCTTCATCGCCTGGTGGCCGTCGAAGATGACGGTGCCGGGTATGATCTCGAGTTCCGCTGTTTCGGCCTGGTTCATATCCTCGCCCTCATGGCAGGCCGGCGGCTCAGCTCCAGTAGAGCCGCCGGGGATTGTCCACCAGCAGGGCCTTCCGGCGGGCCGCATCGGTGGCGATCTTCGGAATCACGTCGACCAGATGCCCGTCGTCGGGCATGTGCGACTTCATGTTCGGATGTGGCCAGTCGGTGCCCCACAGCACCCGGTCGGGAAAGCGCTCCACCAGGGCGCGGGCGAAGGGCACGACGTCGCCGTAATGCGGCGGCCCCTCCACCGACAGCCGCTCCGGGCAGGAGACCTTGGACCAGATACCCGGCACCTCCGCCATCAGCTGCACGAAGCGGCCGAACTCCGGGCCGTCCACCGGCTTCGACACGTCGGGCCGGCCCATATGGTCGACCACGACGATGGTCGGGATCTGCTTCAGGAAGGGGATCAGGTCGGTCAGGTCGGGCGCCTCGAAATAGACCACGACATGCCAGCCCAGCGGCGCGATGCGTTCCGCGACCTTCAGGAAGACCTCCTTCGGCGTATCGTCCACCAGCCGCTTCACGAAGTTGAAGCGCACCCCCTTCACCCCGGCCGCATCCATCGCGGCAAGCTCCGCATCCGGGATGTCGGGGTCGATGGAGACGATCCCCTTCGCGCGCCCGCCGGAGGATTGCAGCGCGTCGACCAAGGCGCGGTTGTCCCGGCCATGACAGGTCGCCTGCACGATGACATTGCGCTCGAACCCCAGGAAGTCGCGCAGGGCGAACAGCTGCTCCTTGCCGGCGTCGCAGGGGGTGTATTTGCGTTCGGCTGCGAAGGGAAAGCGGTCCGCCGGGCCGAAGACATGGCAATGCGCGTCGACCGCGCCGGGCGGCGGGCGAAAGGCCGGCTTCGTCGGGTTGGGGTGGAAGGGCAGCCAGTCGGGATCCACGATCAGCCTCCGTCCCGGGCGAACACGACACCGTCGAACAGCTTGCGCGCGGTCCGCAGGATCGCAGCGTCGGTCATGGCGCCGGCCTCGTCCAACTCCACCACCACCGACATCAGGCCGGTCGGATGCTCGATATCCAGCGACTTGCTCCGTCCTCCAGGCACCTGGGCCAGCGCCGCCGCGGGGCTGCCCGGCAGCATGCAGGCGGTGGCCACGCTGACCGCGCCGAACACGCCGATGGAGGCATGGCAGCGATGCGGGATGAAGCTGCGGGTGTTGATCGCCCCGCCTGCCAGGGGGGCGGAGACCAGGGTCATCTTCGGCACGCTCTTCTCGCGCACATCGCCCAGGTTCATCAGCGGCCCGGCGGCCAGCCGCACCGCCTCCAGCTTCGCCTTCAGCGCCGCATTGCCGTCCAGTTCCTCGCGACTCTCGTCGCCGCTGATGCCGAAATCGGCGGCGCGCATCACCACCACCGGCATGCCGTTGTCGATCAGGGTGGCAGCCACGCCTTCGACGGTGTCGACCGGGTTGCCTGTCGGCAGCAGGGCGCCGCAGGTGGAGCCGGCGGTGTCGCGGAAGGCGATCGGGATAGGTGCCGCGCCGCCAGGCACCCCGTCGATGCAGGCCGTGCCGTCATAGCGCACCCTACCCCCCGGGGTCTGGATCCGCGCGACGGCGGTCTGGGCGGTGTTCTCCATGTAGATGGTGACCGGCGTCTCGCCGTCGCGTGCCGCGACCAGCCCGCGCTCGATGGCGAAGGGGCCGATGCCGGCCAGGATGTTGCCGCAGTTCTGGCTGTCGCTGACCAGGGCCTGGTCGACGAAGACCTGCAGGAACAGGTAGTCGACGTCGACCCCGGGCCGGGTGGAGGGCGCAACCACCGCCACCTTGGAGGTCAGCGGGTCGGCACCGCCCATGCCGTCGATCTGCCGCGGGTCGGGGGAGCCCATGATGCCCAGCAACAGCGCGTCGCGGGCGGCCGGATCCGCCGGCAGGTCGGCGGCCAGGAAATAGCCGCCCTTGGAGGTGCCGCCCCGCATCCACATGCAGGGCGTGCCTTCAGACATATTTCAGGCCCTTCTCCGCCAGCCGCTCGCGCATGCCGTAGAGGTCCAGGCCCAGCTCGCCATTGGCCAGGCGGCTGCGCTTGTCGGCCTCCGCCACCTCGCGCGCTTCCGCCTTGCGCAGAACCTCCGCCGCCTCGGCACGGCGAACGATGCAGACCCCGTCATCGTCGGCCACGACGATGTCGCCGGGATCGACCGCGGCATCGGCGCAGACCACAGGCACGTTCACCGAGCCCAGGGTCTCCTTCACCGTGCCCTGCGCGAACACCGTCTTCGACCAGACGGGAAAGCCCATCTGCGCCAGGTCGGCGGAATCCCGCACCCCGGCGTCGATCACCAGGCCGACGCAGCCGCGCGCCATCAGCGAGGTCGCCAGCAGGTCGCCGAAATAGCCGTCGTCGCAGGGCGAGGTCGGCGCCGCCAGCAGCATGTCGCCCTTCTGCACCTGCTCGATGGCGACATGGATCATCCAGTTGTCGCCCGGCGGCAGGGACACGGTGACGGCGGAGCCCGCCACCCGGGGCCCGCGCCACACAGGGCGGATGCGCGGCGCCAGCAGGCCGCGCCGGCCCTGCGCCTCGTGCACCGTGGCCACCCCCAGCTTGCCCAATGCCGCGACGATCGCGGGATCGGCGCGCTCGATCTTCTGTACGACCACGCCCTGCTCGTTGATCCTGGCGCTCATCACAGTTCATCCACGGTGCGGGGATAGACCGACTGGAAGCCCTCCGCGTATTTCGCGTCGCGGCCGCCCGCCTGGCCGCCGGAATTGCGGCGGAAATGGTTGGCGCGATTGACCGCCAGGTTGGTGTAGAAGCTCCACAGATGTTCCTGGCCGCGCATGCATTCGATGGCGGCGCGCTTCTTCTCCCAGACCGGGGTGATGTCCAGGAAGACGTCCGGCTTCCAGCCCATCTGCTCGGTCTGGTGCGGCTCGAACAGGTAGAGCTGCGGCGCGCCCAGCACCTTCTCGCCCGGATTGTGGCCCCAGGCCTGGGCGATCATCCGGCACTCCATCGCCACCTTGGTCGTGTACATGTGGTCGGTGTTGTAGGGATCGTAGAGCGAGTGGCTCATCATGAAGGCCGGCTGCACCTTGCGCATCAGGTCGACCAGTTCGTCCTTCGCCGCCCGGTCCAGCTCCAGCGGATAGTCGCCGGCGTCGAAGAAGCGGATGTCATGCGCGCCCAGGACCTTGGCCGCCGCCTCCGCCTCCTTGCGGCGGTCGGCCTTCACCTTCTCCAGGGTCATGCCTTCCTGCTTCCACAGCTTCGCACTCTCCCCGCGCTCGCCGTAGGACAGGCAGGCGATGGTGACGTCCCAGCCCTTCTCCTGGTGCAGCGCGATCGCGCCGGCGCAGCGCCAGACGAAGTCGGCGGCATGCGCGGAGATCACGAGTGCGGTCTTGCGGTCGGCCATGCGGGTCTCCCTTGCCCGGTGATGTCGCCCGGATTTGCTCCGGCGCTTCTTGGATCGGCCAACTATCCGCCCGCAACCGCTGCCCGGCCATTCGATAATGGCCGTCACCCCATAAGAATTTGCTATAAGCTTGCGATACCAATGGGGTGCGACGACGGTCATGCAGGTCGCTCAGCTGAATCTCCGCCACCTGCGGGTTTTCCGCGAGGTGGCCCATTGCCGCAGCGTCAGCCGTGCCGCGCCGGCGGTGCACCTGTCGCAGCCCGCCATCACCCAGGCGATCGCCCGCCTGGAGGAACAGCTGGGCGCCCGGCTGTTCGACCGTCGCAGCGACGGCATGGCGCCGACAGCGGCCGGCGGCCTGTTCCTCGCCCGGGTGGAGCGGGCCCTGGCGCAGCTGCGCAACGGCGCGCGGGAGGCGCAGCGCCTGGCCGCACGGCGGCAGGGCTCGGGGGGCAGGGCCGGCGGTTTCGCCGCTTTCGAGGCGCTCGTCACCATGGCGCAGCTGCGTGCCCTGATCGCTGTCTCAACCGCTGAGAATTTCAGCCTGGCCGCCCGCACCCTGGGGGTCGCGCAGCCCAGCCTGCACCGTGCCGCGCGCGACCTGGAACGGCTGAGCGGGCTGAGCCTCTATGTCCGCACCGCCAGCGGCATCGCGCTCACCGGCTCTGCCGCAGCTTTGGCCCAGGCCGCCCGCCTCGCCTTCGCCGAACTGGAGCAGGGCTTCGCCGAACTGGACGAACTGGCCGGCACCGATCGCGGCCGGATCACGGTCGGCGCCCTGCCGCTGCCGCGGAGCCACCTGCTGCCTGCCGCGATCGAGGCCCTGCTGGCACGGCGGCCGGAGGTGCAGGTCGCCGTCGTCGACGGGCCCTATGCCGACCTGCTTCACGACCTGCGGCATGGCGGCATCGACCTGCTGGTCGGCGCTCTGCGCGACCCGCCGCCGATCGACGATATCGTGCAGGAGCCCCTGTTCAGCGACCCGCTGGCCGTGGTGGGCCGTGCCGGCCATCCGCTCGGACGGCGGAGGCGGATCGGGCTGGACGACCTGGCCGCCCATCCCTGGGTCCTGCCGCGAGCCGGCACGCCGACCCGCGACAGCTTCGAGCGGCTGTTCACCGGGCGGACGGCACCGCCCTGCTGCGTGGAGACCAGTTCCCTGGTGCTGGTGCGCGCGCTGCTGGCCGGCAGCGACCGGCTGACCCTGATCTCCGCCCACCAGATCCGGCACGAGGTGGCGACCGGCCAGCTGGCGCCCCTGCCCTTCCCCCTGCCCGGCAGCGCCCGGCCGATCGGCGCGACGATGCGCCGCGACTGGCGCCCGACGGCGGCGCAGGCGCTGTTCCTGGAGGGCCTTCGCCAGGCCGGGCAGCGGCTCGGCGGCACCGACAGCTATTCAGAATCCGAATAACCTGGCTTCAGTATGAATTTGGCTGGCGACGGGGCCGGTGCTAGGGAACAGGAACAAGGTTGCCCCGACCGTCGTTCCCGCCCTTGAGGCGGGAACCCATTCCGCCGGCCCGGCGGCGCCGCGCGGCTTGCGGAATGGATCCCGAGTCACGCCCGGGATGACCTCGACATCGGTGGCGGCACGGACGAGCGGGAGGACCGATCATGAAACTCTGCGTGGCAGGCGCGGCCGGCGCTTTCGGCCGCAAGCATCTGGACGCCCTGGGGAAGATCCCGGAGGCGGAGGTGGTCTCCGTGGTCGGCGGCGAACCTGACGACATCGCCGGCTTTGCCGCCGAGCGCGGCATCCCGCATGCGACCAAGGACCTGGGCGAGGCGCTCGCCCGGCCGGAGGTCGAGGCGGTGATCCTCGCCACCCCGACCCCGCTGCACGCCGCCCAGGCGATGCAATGCCTGCGCGCCGGCAAGCATGTCCTGGTCGAGATCCCGATGGCCGACAGCCTGGCGGACTCAGAGGCCCTGGTCCGCACCCAGAAGGAGACCGGGCTGGTCGCCATGGCCGGCCATGTGCGCCGCTTCAACCCCAGCCACCAGTGGGTGCACAACCGGATCGTGGCGGGCGAACTGAAGGTGCTGCAGATGGACGTGCAGACCTTCTTCTTCCGGCGCTCCAACCTGAACGCGCTCGGCGAACCGCGGACCTGGACCGACCACCTGCTGTGGCACCATGCCTGCCACACCGTCGACCTGTTCCAGTACCAGGTGGGGGAGACCGCCAGCGAGGCCTTCGGCCTGCAGGGCCCGATGCATCCGGATCTGGGCATCGCCATGGACATGGCGATCGGCCTGAAGGCGCCGTCCGGCGCGATCTGCACCCTGTCCTTGTCGTTCAACAATGACGGGCCGCTGGGCACGTATTTCCGCTACATCTGCGACAACGGCACCTACATCGCCCGCTATGACGATCTGTTCGACGGCAAGGAGCAGCAGATCGACCTCTCCGGGGTCGCCGTCTCGACGAACGGCGTGGAGTTGATCGACCGCGAGTTCATCGCCGCGATCGCCGAGGGCCGCGAACCGAACGGCGCTGTCGCGCAATGCCTGCCGGCGATGCAGACCCTGGACCGGATCGAGAAGGGGATGCGGTAGGAGCGGCCAGCGGCCAGCCCCGCCGACTGATCCTGTCCCGAAGCCCATCTTTCGCCCGGACGGCTTTGCCGCGGCGAAGGTGACGATGCACCAGGGCGCACCCGGCCCGCCTGCCGCCCGCCCGGTGCGACAGCTGCGGCCGCGTCAAACCCCGCCGGACGCATCCAGGGCGCGATCCTCCGCCACCGTCTCGCCCGGGGGGAACTGGATCTCCACATTGATGCCGTTGGGATCCTGCAGGAAGAACTGCACGATGTTCGCCGCCGGCAGCAGGACGCTCCTGAACGGCACGCCGGCGGCCTCCAGGCGCGCGCGAAGCTGCGCCTTGCCGGTCGCCGCGATCGCGATGTGATGGAGGCAGCCGGTGGAGACCTTCTGCGGCACGGGTGCCGATCCGTCCGGCGCGAGCAGATGGATCAGCGCGGTGTCGTCGTCGCCGTAAAGCCAGGCCCCCGGCCGTTCAATCGGCGGCCGCGGGCCGACCCGCAGCCCCAGCACGTCGCAGTAAAAGGCGACCGTCTCCTCCAGGTCGAGAACCTCGATGTTGTAGTGGTCGAGACGTGCAAGTCCCATTCTGCTTCTCCATCAGGTTCACTGCGAGCGCCCGCGATCTGATCGCGGCGCGCCACCGCCGATTGCCCCGGGACAGCGGACGACCCGTTTCCCCGCGCCGCGGGCGCATCGGGATCGGCAACGGCACCCATAGTCTGGTCCCGACGGCACGGCCTTGAAAAGCATCATGCACAGCGGAAGGCGCGGCGGTTCCCGAGGTCGGCTGCGCCGGCTGCGCGGGCCCATCACTGCGTGGGTTTCCGCTTGACCATACCGAAGGGTATTGAAACCGGTCCCGCCTTCCCCCTAACATCCGCCGTCAATCAGGCGGGCGGCGGCAGCGGACGGTGCCGACCGGACCGCGCATGGGGAGGAAGGGATTGCCCGGGAACAGGCAGATCCGAACGGAATGCGGCGCGCCGCGCCGACCGGACGGCAGGCGCCGATGAGCGCGGCCGGCGGAGAGCGCCAGACGGCCACATCGGACCGCAAGGGCACCGGCCGGGCGCAGCGGCAGCGCGGTGCCGGCGAAGGCAGCCTCACCGCCGACGACTGGATCGCCTGCGCGGCGGAGGTGCTGGAGACGGAGCCCGTCCGCAGCCTGCGCATCGCCACCCTGTGCGACCGCCTCGGCGTCACCAAGGGCAGCTTCTACTGGCATTTCGGCTCTCGCCAGGACCTGCTGGCGGCGCTGCTCGCCGACTGGCGCCGCCGCATGACCCACGACGTGATCTCGCGCCTCTCCCAGGCCTCCCCCACCGTCGACAGCCTGCTGCGCAGCACCCTGGCGCTGATCCGCAAGAAACGGCCCGGGCGGCGGACTGCGACCGAGCGCGGCATCCGTGAATGGGCGCGCAGCGAACCGGATGCGCGGGCGGCATTGCTGGAGGTCGACGAGACCCGGCTGGCCTTCTTCGAGGGGCAGTTCGCGAAGGCCGGCTTCGCTGCCGAGGAGGCGCGGCTGCGCGGCTACGCCGCCTATGCGCTGATGATGGGCGATTCCGTGCTCAAGGACACGATCGGCGACCGGGTCCATACCGAACGGTATCTCGACCGTGTCATCGACATGCTGCTGAAAGAGGATTCCCCGCAGGCGGGCTAGACGGCACCGGCCGGGCCGGCCTGCGCGGCCCGGCAACAGCAAGCGAAGCACCCCTGCAGGGTGCGATGGGAGGAAGAGCGATGAAGGTCACGAACGCGGCCAACTCGGCCGCAGGACGGCGAGCTGCCGGAAGGCGCAGCGCCATGGCACGGGCGGCGATCGTGGGCACGGCTGCACTGGGTGCCGCGATCGCGGCGCCGGCGATGCCCGCCCTTGCCGACATCAATGTCTGCATCACCGTTTCCGCCACCGGCCCCGCCGCCTCGCTGGGCGTGCCGGAGCGCAACAGCGTCGACTTCCTGCCAGCCGAGATCGGCGGGCAGAAGGTCAACACCACCGTCTTCGACGACGCCACCGACGCGGCACTGGCCACCCGCAACGCCCGCAAGTGCGTGGAGGAGGCCAAGGCCGACATCATCATCGGGTCCTCGACCACGCCGACCTCTCTGGCCACCGCGACCGTCGGCATGGAGACGGGCACCCCCGTCATCGCGCTCGCGCCGATCAACCCGCCGGCGGACGTGAATGCCTGGAACTTCCGCGCGCCGCAGCATGTCAGCCAGATGGCCGACGCGCTGGTCGCCCACATGAAGGCGAACGGGGTGAAGACCCTGGGCTTCATCGGCTATGCCGACGCCTATGGCGAGGACTGGCTGAAGGTGATGACCAAGCAGCTGGAGGGATCGGGCATCGAGATGGCGCCGGTGGAGCGCTTCGCCCGCACCGATACCAGCGTCACCGGCCAGGTGCTGCAGCTGGTCTCCGCCAATCCGGACGCGGTGCTGGTCGTCGCCTCCGGCACGCCGGCGGCGATGCCGAACCTGGCGCTGAAGGAACGCGGCTATGGCGGCGCGATCTACCACACCCACGGTTCCGCCAGCCGCGACTTCATCCGGGTCGCCGGCCCGGCCGCGGAGGGTACGATCCTGCCGGTCGGCCCGGTCGTGGTGGCGGCGCAGCTGCCCGACAGCCATGATTCCAAGGCCCTGGCGATGGACTATGCGAAGCGCTACGAGGCCAAGTACGGCGAAGGCTCCCTCTCCTCCTTCGGCGGGCACATGTTCGACGCCGGGCAGCTGGTCGCGGCCGCCGCGCCGGTGGCGCTGGAAAGCGGCGCGCAGCCGGGCACGCCGGAATTCCGCAAGGCCATGCGCGACGCGCTGGAAGGCCTGGACGAGGTGGTCGGCGTGCACGGCGTCTTCGACATGACGCCGGAGGACCATTTCGGCCACGATTCCCGCAGCCGCGTGCTGGTGGTCGTCGAGGACGGCAACTGGAAGCTGCTCTCCGGACAGTGAGTCCGGACGGCGGGGGCCGGCCCGGCGCCGGCCCCCGCTCCCCGACACCAAGAGCATCGCCACCCGCGACCACAACGACGGCAGGGCCCTGACGTGAACTCGACGATCGTGCTGTTCCTCCTGCAGGACGGCATCATCAACGGCGCGATCTACGCGCTGCTGGCCGTGGCGCTGGTCCTGGTGTTCGCGGTCACCAGGGTGATCTTCGTGCCGCAGGGCGAATATGTCGCCTATGCCGCCCTCACCCTCGCCGCGCTGCAGGCCGGCCGGGTGCCGGGCATCGTCTGGCTGCTGGTCGCCGTCGGCGCCGCCGCGGCCGTGGCGGAGCTCTGGCGCAGCCGCACCGACCTGCACTGGCGCCGCCTGGCCGCGATCCTCGGCGGCGACGTGGCGCTGCCGCTGGCGCTGGCCGGCATCGCCTATCTGGCCGCGCCGCTGGACCTGGGCCTGATCGCCAACGCGGCCCTGACCCTGGCGCTGGTGGTGCCGCTCGGCCCCTTCATCTACCGGCTGGCCTTCCAGCCGCTCGCCAACGCCTCGGTGCTGGTGCTGCTGATCGCCGCGGTCGGCGTGCATCTGGCGCTGCTGGGGCTGGGGCTCGCCTTCTTCGGGCCGGAGGGCTATCGCATCCCGCCGCTGTCGCGCTACGCCCTGGACCTGGGCGGGGTGCCGGTCTCGGCACAGAGCATGATCGTCATCGCGCTGACCCTGCTGCTGCTGTTCGCACTCTACCTGTTCTTCGGCCGCACCCTGCTGGGCAAGGCGCTGCGCGCCGCGGCGCTGAACCGGCGCGGCGCGCTGCTGGTCGGCATCTCGCCCGGCATGGCCGGCCGCCTCGCCTTCGGCATGGCGGCGCTGATCGGCGCGCTGTCGGGCGTGCTGATCGCGCCGCTGACGACGATCTATTTCGACAGCGGCTTCCTGATCGGCCTGAAGGGCTTCGTCGCCGCGATCATCGGCGGCCTGGTCAGCTATCCGCTGACCGTCGCCGCGGCGCTGGTGGTGGGACTGGTGGAGGCCTTCTCCTCGTTCTGGGCCAGCTCCTTCAAGGAGGTGATCGTCTTCACCGTGATCCTGCCGATCCTGCTGTGGCGGTCCCTGCGCAGCACCCACTACGAAGACGAGGAGTGAGGCCGATGTCGGTGCGCCATCTGGCCCTTCTTTTCGCGCTCGTCTCGCTCGCCGTGCCCTTCGTCGACGCGGTGCCGGAATTCTGGATCACCCTGCTGATCTTCATCGGCATGGCCAGCCTGGTGGCGCTGGGCCTGGTGCTGCTGACCGGGGTCGGCGGCATCACCTCCTTCGGCCAGGCGGCGTTCGTCGGCTTCGGCGCCTATACCACCGCGGTCCTGACCACCCAGTACGGCCTGTCGCCCTGGCTGACCCTGCCGGTCTCGCTTCTGACCACCGGCGTGGCGGCGCTGGCGATCGGCGCCGTGACCGTCCGGCTGTCCGGCCATTTCCTGCCGCTGGGGACGATCGCCTGGGGCATCGCCTTCTACTACCTGTTCGGCAATATCCAGTGGCTGGGCGCCTATGACGGCATTTCCGGCGTGCCGCCGCTGGAGCTGGCAGGCGAGCCGCTGCTGACCGGCCGGTCCTACTACCTGGTGGTCTGGGTGGCGCTGGTCCTCGCCGTCATCGCCACCCTGCACCTGCTGGATTCCCGGACCGGCCGCGCCATCCGCGCGCTGCGCCGCGGCGCCGTGGCAGCGGAATCCTTCGGCGTCCGGCCGGCCCGGGCGAAGCTGCTGATCTTCGTCTATGCGGCGCTGCTGGCCGGCCTGTCGGGCTGGCTCTATGCCCACTATCAGCGCGCGGTGACGCCATCGACCTTCGGCATCAACGCCGGCATCGAATACCTGCTGATGGCGGTGGTCGGCGGCGCCGGCCATGTCTATGGCGCGATCGTCGGCGCCGCGCTGGTGATCCTGCTGAAGGACCAGCTGCAGGACCTGCTGCCGGCGCTGCTGGGCCAGCAGGGCAATTACGAGACCATCGTCTTCGGCGTGGCCCTGGTCCTGGTGCTGCAGCTCGCCCGCGACGGCCTCTGGCCCTTCGTCACCCGCTTCCTGAAGCCGCCGCCGCCGCGCGACATCCCGCCCGCGCCGGAGCTGCCGCGGCGGACCATGCCGGCGGCGGGCCAACCGCTGCTGGAGGTGCAGGACGCGCGGAAGGAATTCGGCGGCCTGGTCGCCGTCGACAATCTCAGCTTCTCCTTGCAGGGCGGCGAGATCCTGGGCCTGATCGGCCCGAACGGCGCCGGCAAGAGCACCAGCTTCGACCTGATCACCGGCGTGCAGCCGCTGACCGCGGGCACCGTCGCCTTTGCCGGCCGGCCGATCGGCGGGCGGGGGCCGGAGGCCATCGCGGCGCTGGGGGTCGCGCGCAGCTTCCAGCATGTGAAGCTGGTGCCCGACATGAGCGTGCTGGAGAATGTCGCCCTGGGCGCGCATCTGCGCGGCTCCGCCGGCGCGGTGCAGGGCATCCTGCGCCTCGACCGGGCGGAGGAACGCTCGATCTTCGCGGAGGCCGCAAGGCAGGTGGAGCGGGTCGGCCTGGCGGCGCAGATGCACCAGCCGGCCGGCAGCCTGGCCCTGGGCCAGATGCGGATCGTGGAGATCGCCCGCGCCCTGGCGCTGGACCCGGCCCTGGTGCTGCTCGACGAACCGGCGGCCGGCCTGCGGCGGATGGAGAAGCAGGACCTGGCCGACCTGCTGCGCCGCCTGCAGGCGGAAGGCATCAGCGTGCTGCTGGTCGAGCATGACATGGAGTTCGTCATGGGGGTCACCGACCGGCTGGTGGTGCTCGACTTCGGCGTGAAGATCGCCGAGGGCCCGCCGCGCCAGGTGCAGGCCGACCCCGCCGTGCAGGAAGCCTATCTGGGGGGCGTGCTGTGACGGCAAGCGCATCCGCCGGCGGCCTCGCGATCGAGGCGTTGAGCGTCGCCTACGACAAGGTGGAGGCGGTGCACGGCGTCTCCCTGCAGGTGGCGCCGGGCACCATCGCGGCGGTGATCGGCGCCAACGGCGCCGGCAAGTCCACCCTGCTGAACGCCGCCATGGGCCTGCTGCCCGCCGCCGGCACGGTCCGCCTGGACGACCGCGACCTGCGCCGGGTGCCGGCGGAGGAACGGGTCGCTGCCGGGCTCAGCCTGGTGTCGGAGACCCGCGACCTGTTCTCCGCCATGGCGGTGGAGGACAATCTCCGGCTCGGCGCGTTCCGCCGCGGCCGGGCCGCGCTGGAGGACAGCCTGGAGGCGGTCTACACCCGCTTCCCCCGCCTGAAGGAGCGCCGCCGCCAGGCCGCCGGCACCCTCTCCGGCGGCGAGCGGCAGATGCTGGCGATGGGACGGGCGCTGATGTCCCGGCCGCGGGTCCTGATGCTCGACGAGCCCAGCCTCGGCCTCGCGCCACTGATCGTGCGCGAGATCTTTCGCATCATCACCACCCTGCGCCAGGACGGCGTCGCGATCCTGCTGGTCGAGCAGAACGCCCGCGCCGCCCTGGAGGTCGCCGACAGCGGCCATGTGATGGAGCTGGGCGAGATCACCATGAGCGGCCCGGCGGCCGAGATCGCCGCCGACGGCCGCATCATCGAGAGCTATCTGGGCCTGGGTGGTTCGGCCGGCAGGTGAGGCCCGGCTGCACGCCAGGGGGCCGCTCCTATCCCGCCAGCCGGCACCCCGTCAGCGTCGCCGCACCAGCCATGCTCTCGACCTGGATGAAGCAGCTCCCTGGGCGTCACGCGGCGACGCACAGACCGGCGACCGTCGGCTTGCAAATCGGCCGGGAAATCGCTCCGCAGATTGCCTCGGGAGCATGCGGGACGCAGGCACTTACGCCGATCGCGGCGGCGCCGATCCATGATCGGAGCAGGGGTGGCTCCGAGGACTGGCCCGACAACTGCACTGCAAGACTGCGATGGCCCGCGGAGACTATGCGGATCGCCGTGCTACCTGGGACCGCACCTGCGGATCTCTGGCTTAGGCACGAGCTGAGCAGAACGGAACACACCTGCCGGGGGTTTATACCTTGGGCACGAACTGGACGTAGCGAGAAATCGCGCAGGCAAGAGCAAACAGAGAAACAATAGCCAGAACAAGAAATAGAAAATTCATTACATATTTATACTGTATCAAACCACCAATCAGCCTCGCGTTCTTAGCAATATTAAACGGTCGCGATCCCTTTCTGGCCAATAATACGGCAGTACCACCAACGTTGCTGGGAAATTGTGAATTGTGAGTAATTGCGGCATGCCCCTCCAACTCTTCCAAGGCCAGTTCGTCGACCTCGACCAGAGCACTGTTACGTATATCTAATCCCCAGAACGAAATCGTTACGACGAAAGCCAGCCCAGAAACGATGATTGTCTGTATATATAATAATTCACTTTTTCCATCTATTGCCTCTAGAACAACATATGCGTTCGCCAAAAGAGAAAATGCTACTAAATAATATCGAATAGAATTGAGTCTTTGACCTGCGTGATATTCAAACATCGACCTTGCATGATCTAGCATTGTATCGGCGCTGAAGGTAAAGTTCCGGATCTCGGTCGTTGTGCCCGTTGTGCCGACCGGTTCTCCATCTCCGCCAGATCCTTGCGTGCGTTGGCTCACGGATTTCCTCCCTGCACGTGCAATGATATCCGCAAGTAGTGTCCTGGTTCCTCGGTTGCCTCGCTGCCGCATGCGCACCTAGCCCTTGGCCATCGGTCAGATATCAGGGTTCACGTCCTGTGACGCCATGCCGTTCTGTCGCCATTACGCCTCGATACAGTTCGAGAGCTTGATCCATACTCACTCCTGGATCACTATAAGCAAGAGATAGATTTTCATGTCGTAATAATGCGGCGTCTGACAGATGCTTCTTAGAATCTTCGACGTAGTATACTTTACTTTCTTTAAACTCCGAACATACCAAAGCAACTTGGCCAATTTTTTGGGTTCTTCCCACCTGGTACATCTCGATTGGGGGAACCATGTTCTCGGCAATAAAGATTCGGGCGCGCTCGGCCGCGCTCCAGCCACTGCGCGCAGTCAAAACGAAGCATCTTGCCTCCGCCGCAGCCCAGCGCGCCAATGCGATCCCCGGTCCCGGCTGTATTGGCAGCCCCATGCGGCGCGCGGCCTCCTGGAAAAGCAGATGCCGCTGATACCTCAGTTCCATGGCCTCACATCGGATCGCGAATCTCCGTGCAAAGTCCCGCAAGACCGCCTCCTCCCCCGGCTGAGAAGGCAACTTGTAGATGGCATCCTCTACGCCGGCAGCGACCACGCCGTCGAAGTCCAGCAGATATACGGCCTCCTTTCGACGCGGCACCTCTTCCAAGGTCAATGACCCGTCAGGCAGGGAGGCTGCGGCAAACGCAGGGTCACTCATTCTGGGCTCGATCTCTAGAGGCACGGGGACGACGCTTGGCTCATCGCGGAGAAGCGACTTCGAACAATTGCGATCGGTGATTTGATTGTAGCGGCTTCCGCTGAGGTAATCTCCACTGCCATCGGGCGGCTGCATGCTGGCGGCAGAATGGCAGTTTCCTTCGTTGGTTTCCCGTGATTGCCTTGGGACCAGTCAGCGCGCCCCCGCCGCCCTACCCCGCCAGCCGCCGCTCCAGCAACGGCGCGAGCCCGGCCGTGCTGTCGACCCGGATGAAGGCGATGCCGAGGCGACGCGCGCCTTCGCCGTCGGTGGCGGGATTGTCGCCGATCAGGACGGCCTCGGCCGGTGCGACACCGGCGCGGGTCAGGGCCGCCTGCAGCAGGATCGGCTCCGGCTTGCCGATCGTGTCGTGGGGCAGGCCGGGGCGGCAGCTCAGCACCGCCTGCAGCAGCGCGCCGGTCTCCGGCACCGGCGCGCCGTCGGGACCGGGATGGCTGAAGTCGGGATTGGCGACGACCAGGCGGGTGCCGGACACCAGCCGGGCGACCAGGCGCGAGAGGCTGGCATAGGTGAGGCCGGTGTCGCGGGTCAGCAGGACGATGCCGGTGCCGGACCGGGTCGCGGCATCGGGGCGCAGGCCGAGGCCGGCGGCATGGGCCCGGATCGCGTCGCTGCCGTGGATCTCCACGGCGGCACCGGGCCAGCGGGCGGCGATCCAGTCGAGCGCGCAGGTGCCGGCCAGCAGGATGCGGCCCGCATCGACCGCCAGGCCCATGCCGGCCAGGCGCGCGCTGAGGGTCGCAGGCGTGTCGGTGGAATTGTTGGAGACGATCCAGAGCCTGTCGCCATGGGCGGCGAGGAAGCCGGCGGCGCCGGGCAGCACCCGGTCGCCGGCGATCAGGCAGCCGTCGAGGTCGCACAGGATGGCGCGACGGGAACGAAGGTCCATGAGGGGATCCGGAGATAATGAGGGCGGGGCCGGTCCGGCCGGCCCCGCCCCGCAACATGTCGTTCAGGCGTTCAGGTTCAGGAACCCTTGGCGGGCGCAGGCAGGAGGTCGGTGACCTCCTCCTGCAGCTCTTCCTGCAGGGCCTTCATGTCGTCCTGGTCGCCGACCACGACGCTCTCGATGCCGTCATAGATCACCTGGGTGACCGCCAGGCCGTTGTCGCCCGGATAGGCGATCCACTCGCGCAGCAGCGGCAGCTGGCGCACGGCGGTCTCCTTGTTCGGGTTCTTCTTGTAGAAGTCCGCCAGGATGATCTCGTTGGCGGCCTTGTTCGGCGGCATGTAGCCCGTGGTCTCCGCCACCGCGGCGGCGCCCAGGCCGGAGGTGATGTACTTCAGGAAGGTCCAGGCCGCCTGCAGCCGCTCCGGATCGTCGGAGGTGGAGACCAGCAGCGCGGCATTGCCGCCCGCCGGCAGGCCCTTCGGCTTCTGCCCGATGCCGGGGAACTCCGCCGTCTTCAGCTCGAAGTCGCCCTTCGCCCGTTCCACCGCGCCCAGTGCGGAGGTCGACCAGAACATCATGCCGATCTCGCCGGCGGAGAAGGAGGCCAGGGCCTCCTTCCAGGACAGATTCTGCATCTCGCAGCCGCGGAACAGCTTCTTCATCACCTCAAGCGACACGAGCCCCTCGTCGCTGTCGATGGTGAAGCGGCCGTCCTCGACGATCGGCTTGTCCTGGCTCCACATCAGCGCCTGGACGAACCAGTTGCCGGTGATGTTCCAGCCCCAGAACATCGGGTTCTTCACGCCGTTGGCGCTCATCTTCTGGCAGAGCTGGATGACCTCGTCCCAGGTCTTCGGCAGCGCCGTGGTCCCGGCCTTCTTCACCAGGTCCATGTTGTAGTAGCCGACCGGCAGGGAGACGGAGAACGGCAGGCCATGCACCTCGCCGCCAAAGGTGCCCAGGTCCAGCATCGCCTGGTGATAGCCGTCCTTCTCGAAATCGGCCTCCTTGGCGATGAACGGCTCCAGCGACTTCGCGATCCCCTTCTCCACCAGCACCTGCTGGCGGTTCAGGCCCTGCATGGTGATGTCGGGCAGGTTGCCGGACACGGCCTCGCGCAGGATGGTGTTGGTGCCGTCCTCGTAATCCTCGTAGGTGGCGCGGAACTTCACCTCGATCTCCGGATGCTCCTTCTTGAAGCTCTCCATGATCTTTTCGTAGGTGACGTCGAACAGGTGGCTGTAGGGATAGCCGACCTCGATCTCCACCGCGCCGGCGGGCACGGCATGCAGCGCGGCCGCCGCGACGGCGATTGCGGCAAGACGTTTCATCTTCATACTCCCTTCGTTGGGGCGGCGCCCGGCTGCTTGCGGCAACAACCGTCCGGGCACCGCTGCCGACCCGGCGGTCTCCACGTCCATCGTGGGGACCGCCTTCCTGCCCTCCGTCATTTCATGCCGGAGAGCGTGATTCCCTCGATGAAGCGCCGCTGGGCGAGCAGGAAGGCGACGATCAGCGGCAGCACGATGATCGTGGCGGTGGCCATCATCGGCCCCCACATCGATCCGTCCGCGCCGCCGGAGAATTCGCGCAGGCCCAGCGGCGGGGTGTAGAGGTCGCGATTGCCGGTAATCACCACCCGCGGCCAGAAATAGTCGTTCCAGTGCGCCACGACGGAGAAGATGGCGAAGGCGAGCAGCGCGGGCACCGCGGTCGGCAGCATCACCTTCCAGACGATGCCGAACTCGCTCATCCCGTCCATGCGGGCGGCGTCGATCAGGTCGTCGGGCACGGTCTTGAAGAACTGCCGCATCAGGAAGATGCCGAAGACGGAGATCGTCCAGGGGATCACCAGCGCGGCATAGGAATTGGTCAGCCCCGCCTTGGCCAGCATGATGTAGAGCGGCAGGGCGATGGCATGGACCGGGATCAGCAGGCAGAACAGCACCAGCCCGAAGACGACCTCCCGCCCCCAGAAGCGCAGCTTCGCCAGGGCATAGGCACAGGGCAGCGCCACCGCCACCTGGATCAGGAAGATCGACGCGGTGACGATCACCCCGTTCAGCAGGTAGCGCAGCAGCGGCGCCTGCTTGAACGCCTCGGTGTAGTTGAAGACGATCGGCGTGCGCAGGCAGTCGTCCCGTTCGTTGCCCAGCTTCACGCAATACTCGTCGACGAACTGTTCCTGGCTGCCGAAGACGCCGCCGGAGCTGGTCTCGATCTCGTGCGCCGATTTGAACGACGAGGTGACCATCACGTAGAACGGCAGGATCACGATCAGGGCGCCCAGGATCAGCACCGCATGTTTCAGCGCCTCGCTGAACGGGGCGCCGGAGCCCTGCACTGCGCCGCCGGCACTCATGCGTAATGCACCCGCTTCTCGACCAGGTGGCGCTGCGCGATCGTCAGCAGCATCACGAAGCCCAGGAAGACCACGGTGATCGCCGCTCCCATGCCGATCAGGTTGTGCTGGATCGCCTTCTCGTAGATCGCGTACATCATCACGTAGGTGCTCTTCGCCGGGCCGCCGTTGGTGATCGCCTCCACGGTGTCGAAGACCTGGAAGGAACGGATCGTCGTGATCGTCACCACGAACACCGTGGTCGGCCCCAGCATCGGCCAGGTCACCAGGCGGAAGCGGTCCCAGGCCCCGGCCGCGCCGTCCATCTCCGCCGCCTGGTAGAGATCGCGCGGGACCGAAGTCAGGCCCGCCAGGTAGAGCACCATGTTGAAGCCGAAGGCCTGCCAGATGCCGATGAAGCAGACCGTCCAGATCGCGTATCCCTTGTCGCCGAACCAGAGCGGGAAGCCATCTGTGCAGCCCTCCGCGAAAAAGCCGGAGATGTTCTCGATGCCGGTGCCGCAGAGCCGGGCGAGGCTGTCGTTGACGATGCCCAGGGTGGGGTGCAGCGAGAATTCCCAGACGATCGCCATCGCCAGCAGCGCCGCCATCACCGGCAGGAAGTAGATCGTCTTGTAGAACGCGCCGAAGCGGCCGACGGAGTTGATCAGCAGCGCCGCGCCCAGCCCCAGCGCGATGGAGGCCGGCACGACCACCAGGACATAGGTCGCGGTCGCCCAGATCATGCGGGTGTAGGTCGACTTGCCGACCAGGTCGCCGTAGTTCTCCAGCCCCACCCAGTCGGCGCCGTCATTGCCCAGGCTGTAGTCGGTGAAGGACAGCAAAGCGGCGATCGCGACCGGCGCGATCAGGATCACGATCATCAACAGGATCGCCGGCGCGGTGAACCAGTAGCCGGCCGCGCCCAGGCCGATGCCGCGCAGCGCGCGGTCGCGACGCGCCGTCCGGTGCTGGCCCGGAAGTTGCCCTTCGGCGAGGTCCGCGACGGCCATCCTCACGCCTCCAGGAAGCGGATGCGGCGATCGTCGGCGCCGAACAGCATCGCGGCGCCCGGGTCGGGCCGCACCCGCATTTCCTGCCCCAGGGAGATCGCGATCGCCTGCTCCGGCGTGGCGCGGGCGACCAGGCGGGTGCTGCCGCCATTGACATGGCCGTGCAGGAAGAAATCGGCGCCCAGATTCTCCTTGTGGGTGGGGGTGAAGGGCCAGCCCTCGTTGTCACGCTCGCAGCCCAGCGACAGATGCTCCGGCCGGATCCCCAGGCTGACCCGGGCGCCGCAGCCTGCCGCGCGGCGCTGCAGCTGCACCCCGTGCGCGGCGACCCGCCCGTCGCTGTCGGTCTCCGCCTCCAGGATGTTGATGCGCGGGCTGCCGACGAACTCCGCGACCTTGCGGTGCTGCGGGTCGCGATAGATCTCCGACGGCGCACCCAGCTGCAGGATCACCCCGTCCATCATCACCGCCATGCGGTCGGACATGGTCAGCGCCTCCGCCTGGTCGTGGGTGACATAGACGAAGGTGGTGCGAAGCGCGCGGTGCAGCTGCGCCAGCTCCGCCCGCATATGCACCCGAAGCGCGGCATCCAGGTTGGACAGCGGCTCGTCCATCAGGAAGGCGACCGGCTTGCGCACCATCGCCCGGCCCAGCGCGACCCGCTGCCGCTGCCCGCCGGACAGCTGCCCCGGCTTGCGGGCCAGCAGATGCTCGATCTCCAGCACCTGGGCGGTCTCCCGCACGTTCGCCCGCAGCCGGTCGAGCTTCGCGCCCCGCCCCGGCAGCAGCGCGCCCAGCAGCGGCGCCCGTTCCCAGAAGCCCAGGTCGCGCAGGCGCAGCGGCGTCTCCATGTTCTGCTGCACGGTCAGATGCGGATAAAGCGCGTAGGACTGGAACACCATCGCCAGGTCGCGCCGGCTGGGCCGCAGCCGGTTCACCTGGCGGTCGCCGATGGTGACGTCGCCACCGGACTGCGCCTCCAGCCCGGCGATGATCCGCAAGAGGGTCGACTTGCCGCAGCCCGACGGCCCGACCAGGGTCAGGAATTCGCCGTCGGCGATCTGCAGGTCGATGCCTTGCAGGACGACCGTGTCGCCGAAACTCTTGGTGATGCCGTTCAGGCCGATCCCTGCCATCCCCGCTCCTCCGGATAGCCGTGCTGCAGCAGCCCAGCGTTTCCGCGCTGCACAATGGGACGTTAACGGCACCGCATTGCGGCCCTGTGTCATCCATTGGTCATGGTTATGGACTACATGAGCGATGGTTTGGGTTCGCCGCGAGACGACTGACCGAGAGAGGCGATCCACGCGAGAGGATGGACGCATGGGCCTGACCGCCGCCCGCCTGCGCGCCTTCGGCGCGGTCGCCGAGGAGGGCAGCTATTCTGCGGCCGCGCGGCGTCTGGGCATGTCGCAGCCGGCCGTCAGCAAGGCGGTGCAGGAGCTGGAGAATGCCTTCGGCGTCAGCCTGTTCGAGCGCCGCGGCCGGTCGATGGTACCGACCGACCTGGCGCTGGAGCTGGGCCCCGTCGCGGCGGAGATGTCGCGGCTGGAGGAACAGGCGCTGCAGCTGCTGCGGCGGCGGGAGCCCGCGGATTCCGGCACCCTGCGTGTGGGGCTCGGCAATTCGATGCCCGGCATCGCGCTGATCGGCGCCTTCCGGCGACGGGTGCCGAAGGTCCATATCCAGGTGGAGTTCGGCAATTTCGCGGCGATCATCGACGCGGTGCTGGAGAACCGGGTCGATGTCGGCCTGCTGCCCAACCTGCCCGACGACCGCCGTTTCCTGCGCAAGACCTGCCTGGTGCAGAAGGTGGTGGCGGTGATCCCGTCGGGCCATCGCCTGGCCGGGGCGCCGGCGGTCTCCCTGGACGATCTGGCGGGGGAGGCGCTGATCTTTCGCACCGCGGGTTCCTCCACCCAGCGGGTGGTGGACCGCGCCTTCCGCCAGGCCGGTCTGGAGCCGCGCCCCGCAATGTTGCTGGAGACCCGGGACGGCGTCTGCGAGGCCGTCGCCAACGGCCTGGGCATCGGCTTCATCTGGCGCTTCGGCACCAGCCGCGCCGATGGCTTCAGCCGGGTGCCGGTGCGCGAGATCGACGACAATTACGAGGAGGTGCTGTTCCGCCGCGCCGACAGCCGCAACGCCCTGGCGGAGCTGTTCGTGCTGAGCGCGGAGATGGCGGAGGGCGCGCGGTAGGCTGGCGCGCAGGCATATCTGCCGGGGGAGACCGCCGGCCGGTCATTCAGGAACCGTTAACGCGGCATTCCGACAATGCGCCAGTGGCGCAGTCGACCCGCCGAGCATGAAGCCGCCCGAATGGAAACCGAGCAGGGGAGCGCGATGCGTGACGGCCATCTCCCGGTCGATGGCGGGGACATCTACTACCGGATCGACGGTCCCGACGATGACGGGTCAGGCGACGGGCCCGGAGAAACCATCGTCTGGATGCACGGCCTGCCGCTGAACGGGAGCGCCTGGTACGCCCAGGTGGACCATTTCCGCGGTCGCTTCCGCAACGTGACCTTCGACCTGCGCGGCTACGGCCGCTCCTCCAAACTGCCGGCCGATGCCGGCAGCGTGACCGACCTCTATGTCAGCGACCTGAGGAAGCTGTTTGCCCACCTTGCGCTGCAGCAGCCGGTCCTGGTGGCGCACGCCTCCGGTGCGCATGGCGCGCTGCGCTTCGCCGCGGACGCCCCGGACCTTCCCGGCAGGCTGGTCGTGATCAACGGGTCGCCGAAGTTCCGCAGCTCCGCGGACTGGCCCTTCGGCTTCGACCAGGGGGCGGTCGACGCGTTCCTGCAGGTCATCGACAGCGCGGACCTGGACGGCATCGCCAGGGCATTGCTCGACCCGGCGATGCAGGACCCGTGCGGCGCGGCCGTGCTCGCGCCGCTGCGCGCCCTCTACACGAAGATGACGCGGGAGGCCGGCAAGGACACCATCCGCGCCTTCTTCACCGACATATCCCTGGATGACGACCGGCAGCGCTTGTCCCGGATCACGGCACCAACCCTGATCCTGTCCAGCAGCCTGGGGAAGGAGGTGCCCGCCGGCGTGGCCATCTACATGCGCGAGCGGATTGCCGGTGCCCAGCTGGTCGAGCTGCCGGCGACAGACCATTTCGCCTTCGCGACCCAGGCGACCCTCGTCAACCGGCTGATCGAACAGTTCATTCGTCCGGTCTGCGATGTCGTCGCGCCCCCGGCAGAGGGAGAGCCATGAGCGCCTACAGGACGCCGGAAGCCTTCAACGACCTCTACTTCGACTTCACCGGCTATGCGCATCCCGGCTATCCGAAGGACCGCACCGCCATCGCGCAGGCCCTGTCGCGCACCTTGAGCGGCAGTTCCGGCGAGAATGAGCCGGGCCCGGTCGTGGTGGCCACGGCCACCGGCATCTATGTCTACGACCACCGGCCCGGCCATGCGCTGCTCGGCGGTGCCTCGTTCCGGGCGATGCCCGACAGCGGCTTCTACGAACTCACCAGCGTGTCGCATGTCGGGCCGGCCATCGCCTATCTGGCGACCATGAAGGAAAGCGGCGATCCGGCCTGGCAGGCGCTTGTCGCCCCCCTGCTCGACCATCTTCGCGCCGTGCGCGCGGCCAACCGGGTGCCGCTCGACGGGCACTGGACGACCCGGCTGGCCTGCCCGGCCTGGGCCGGCCACGAGGCCCGGATCAGGGATCTCGTGGACTATGCCTGCGCACTGGCGGGCACCTATCTCTGCCGGGTCCGGGACGCCCCCGACCGGCTTTCATCGGCCGGGGTCGTGGCCGAATTCCTTGCCGTGGAAAGCGACGCATTCCCGATCCCCTTCAACACGGTCATGATCGGGACCTTCGCGCTGGTTGCGCTCAAGAGCGCCATTGAGATCCATGGCGCGCTCACGGCGGCAGACCCGGACTGGCAGCATGCCAAGGTCATCCTGCACAACCAGGCGGGGACCAACTATTCAGCGGGCCTCACCGCGGGAACCAACTGGATGCACCCCACCCTGCTCGCGGTGGCCGGTCCTGCGCTGGCGCCGGAGCGGGTCATGATCACCCCCTATGCGCCGATCCCCGACGCGGTGGGCGGGCCCGCGCTCTCCGACGCGGACTTCGCCCATCTTGCGGACAATGTCTGGGGGCAGCTCTACGCGCGCCCCCAGGTGACCCGGCGGGCGTTCGCGAACGTGGCCGACATCCTCGTGCCCGACCGTCCCGCGATCCCGGGCGATTATGGCTATACGCGCGCCGACCAGATCGACCATTTCGTCATGCGGCTCAAACACGCAACCAGCAACATCGCCGAGATGCAGTCGAACGCAATCGGCTTCTGGATGAGCGGCGAGGCGGTCGCGAAGGGCTGGGACCTGGCAAGGATCGACATTCCGGGGCTCACGCACGGACTGCCCGGCGGCCGCGACGGCTATCCGGGCGATGCAGCGGAGATCCCCGAGAGATGACCGCCGGACCGCGCCTGCACGAGGTCCAGCGGCTGCCGACATCGGGTGCCCGCGCGGCCGTGCCGTTCGAACTGGACGGGGAGCTGTTCCTGGCGATACCCCAGCTTGCCGAAGACATCCCGGGCGACCCGCCGGACATGAACGGGGGGACGAGCGACGTCGATGCGCTCATCTATCGATGGCAGCCGTCGGAAGATCCTGCCGGGGCAAAGGTGGGCCAAGGCGCGTTCGCGGAGTATCAGCGGATTCCCGCCTTCGGCGGCGAGAGCATCGCGTTTTTCTTCCTCGGCCATCGCTGCTTCCTTGCGGTCGCCCATATCCGCTCCGGGACCCGTCCGGACTTCAACTACCGGCCCTATTCCATGCTCTACGAGTGGGACGGGCGGCGGTTCTTCCCGGTGCAGAGCTTCCCGACCTTCGCCGCCAAGCATGTGCATGCCTTTCGGATCGGCGACCGGCACTTCCTCGCCTTCGCGGAGGCCGTCGCGCCACCCGGCGCGCCCGCGGCGGACACGTTCTCCCATATCTACGGCTGGACCGGAGACCGGTTCGAACCCTTCCAGGCGCTTCCCTCGACATGGGGCTACGGCTTCACCCACTTCCGATGCGCCGGCCATGACTTCCTGGCCCTGGCCGATCATGTCCGGGCCTCGGTCGTCTATCGGTGGCAGGACGGTGCCTTCCAGCCTTTCCAGGCCTTCGCGGAAGAGGGCGGCGGACGCCATTTCCTGGCGTTCGAGAGCGACGGCGGGTCATACCTTGCCTTCGCCAACCTGGCCGGCGGCAGCGGGCTGTACGAATGGGACGGCGCGGGCTTTGCCCTGAAGCAGTCGCTGGAGGGGGCGGGCGCACGCAACTTCCAGGCCCTGCGCCATGGCGGCTCGCACTACCTGTTCCGGACCAACTTCATCACCGGCAGCCCGAAGGCGCCCACGGCGGCGCTCGCCTCCCAGCTCTACAGGTTCGAGAGCGGGAAGCTGGCGACGGTGCTGGCCTATCCGACATCCGGCGGCACCGAGGCCGCCCCGTTCCAGGTGGGCCGGCACGCCTATGTGGCCGTCGCCAACAGCCTGAGCGCCGATATCCGGTTCCGGACCGACAGCATCATCTACCGCTTCGACGACCGCTGACCGGGCGGCAGGGTCGCCGCCCGCATGGCGGCGGCAGGCACAGCCACGGCCCGCCTAGGACGCGGCGGTCGCCTGCCCTTCCACCGACGGCATCGGCGCCTCGCCGCGAACGACGGTGCGCAGCATGCGGCGCCTGTACCTGTCGGCGTCGAACCAGGTCGCCGAATGCATCAGGGTGCGATTGTCCCAGATCACCAGGTCGCCGGGCTGCCACTTGTGGGCATGGGTATGGCGGGGATCGGTGATCCGGTCGTAGAGGTCGCGCACCGTCCGCAACGCCTCGTCGGTCTCCATGCCGCTGATGCCGATGCAGTCGGGCAGGTTGATGTAGAGGATCTCCTCCCCCGTATCGGGGTGCCGGCGCAGGATCGGGTGATGGACATCCGCCGATTCGCGCAGCTGCTCCGGGGTCAGCGGGTCCGGGTCGGGACGCTTGCTGTGCAGGTGGACGAAGCTGTAGGTCGCCCGCCGCCCGCGCAGCCTGTCCTTCTCCGCCGCCGTCATGTCCCGGTACACGCGCTGCATGCTGGCGAAGCGGGTGTCGGCGCCCTCCTCCGGCACCACCTCGGCATACAGGGTCACGAAGGCGGACGGCCGGGGCCGGTAGGCCAGGTCCGTGTGCCAGTTCAGGGACACGTCGTTCACGTTCGGCTTCCGGTCCTCCATGTTGGAGATGATGGAGACCGTCGCATGATCCGGGTGGGTGAACTGCCGCAGGATATGGGTGTCGAGTTCGCCGAAATGCTCGGTGAAGGCGATCATCCGCGCGGCGTCCATCTTCTGGCCCTTGAAGACCAGCATGTGGTGCCGGCCGAGCAGCGCCTTCACCTCCGCCAGGATGGCGGGATCGCCGATCTCGCCGACGTCCAGCCCGGTGATCTCGCAGCCCAGGTCCGGCGTTATCGGACGCGCGTCAAAGCTTGTGCGGGGCATGGCCTTCTCCATCCATCGAGCCCGGTTTCCCGTGCTGCCGGCCCGAAGTGTAGGGCCCTGCCCCACCGCCCGCGATGGCGCTTCAGGGCTTCGCCACCGCCCCTTCCGGCAGGCCGGCGACATGGTCGGCGATCATGCGGCCGCACCGCCATACTGGCGGCGCCACTTGAACGCCGGCGCACGGGCGACGTTCCCGCTTCCTTGCTGTCGCCTCGTCACAGGTGGACAGCGCTGAATCATCCTCGATCATGCCGGTGAGGCCGACGCCAAAGGCAGTGCCAATGGGAGGCGGCCTTCACCGGGGGGTCACCGATACTCCGCAAGTGCTATCGCATCGTCCCGTCCGACCGAGAGGGGCTGTGCCGACGCAATGCCGATGTCAGCACGTCCAATGACAGCGCGGTATCGAGATGAACGACGGCATCGACGACCGCATCCACTGCTTCCGGCATCAGCAGCCGGCCCGCATTGCGCCGGAACTTCGTCTCGACATCGGCGCTCGAAAAAGGCCGGCTGGCCGAGCCTTGGACATCCAGAACCTGTTCTTCGTATACGCCGCCCTGGAAGGTCTCGACCCTGATGCCTGCCGCGTAGCGTTGCGGGAAGCCGGAATGCTTCATCGGTGCGAATTGAACGCGTTCGCCCATTGCGACAAGGCGCGGATCGACCGATTGCCGATCGAAGGTGTCGACGTCGACATCGCCGTCCACCATCACGGCAGCCAGGCAATACGGCAGACTGAACTTCGCCACATGGCCCGAGGGCGGGCGCAGTTTCTCAGTCCAGGGCTCGCAAACGAGCCATGCCACCTCTTCGGGCAGTTCACAGATCACGCGACTGATGGATTCGGCCCGAAGGCCCCGGGCAAGGATGCCGGCCAGACATTCGATCGCGGCCTGCAGATAGTGGCAGCAGGGATAGGCCTTGAACGCGGCCTGCTCGATCAGCCACCGCGTACCGAGATCGTCCAGTTCGCCGGCGAAACGCTCAGCGCAATCCGGATCGCTCGTGAAGGCGCGCAATAGGCCGCGCTCGCCTTCGAATACGGTCGCCGGCCCGGTCAGGCCGGCTTGCGCCAATGCAACGGCGACAATGCCGGCGTGAGCCGGCCAGCCTCCATGCATCATCTTGACCGTCGATCCGTCAGCGATGAATTCGAAGATGCCGCCGGCCTGGCTGCCGGCAATCCCCATCGCGTTGCACAGCATGTCGACGTCGCCGCCGGCCAGGCTGCCCGCCACCAAAGCTGCGACCGGGGCGCCGGCGACCGCCGTGCTCTGAAAGCCTCGCGCATGAAAGGCGGTCGGTCCCGAGAGTCCAATTCTGGCGAGCACTTCCCAACCGAGCACATAGGCGGTCAGCAATTGCGCCCCCGTGCGACGCTCACGTTCGGCAACGGCCAGTGCTGCCGGCGCGACCACGGCGCTCGCATGGACGACCGCCGCCATGTGCGTGTCATCGAACTCCAGCGCGTGGATCAACGAGCCATTGAGCAATGCCGCCGAAGGCGCGGGGATCGGGTCGACAAGGCCGATCCCGGTCGCTTCGGCGCCTGTGCCCAGCACCCCGATGGCAAGTTCAATGCGCGGTCGGGTCTGAAGCGAGGCAGCCGCGAGGCCCACGCCGAGCGCATCCAGAAAATGCAGCTTGGCGGCCTCGACGACAGGCGCCGGCAACTGGTCAGCGGCCAGGCCCGCGGCAAAATCCGCAAGCCGCCGAGCGATTGGCGTGTCGCGTCCAACCGGCTTCGATGCAGTCGGAGACCGGGAAGAGTGCGACATGCCCAAGGCCCTCAGACCTGCCGTCCCGGCGGTGCGACACCACGCCGGACGCGAAGGCAAACGGCAATCCGCCCGTTCCATGTGCGGGCATGGGGCGCAACGGGCCCGGCGACCGTCTTCCTGCGATCTGCGGCACCGCCGCAGATCATCTCATACCCGCCTGCGGCCCGCGCGGCATGCGCTGTCCCTGTGCCTCCGGCGGGACCGCCAGGCCCGGGGCGTACGGCGCCTGCCCCAGCGGCCGTCGCCTCCCCCCACCACCGGTCGGCGCGCGTCGAGGTCGTCGGCGCGCGATCAGCGACTGAAGCCCGAACCGCAGGATGTGCAAGGCAGATCGTGATAGCGTTCGAGTGTCGCAGCATGGCGCCAATTCGGTTTGCGATCGGTGCGTCAGGGGTCATGGCGCGATAGGGCACGTCCATATTGTCGCGAGGTTGAACGTCGTTGGACGCGTGGCGCCTGCCGGCCAGGGCGCCGCTGGCTGCGGGACCAAGTCTAGGCGATCCGGCATCGCGGTCCATCGGTCAATTCTGGCGGCGATCTCTTCGCGGGGCATCTGCAGGACATCTCTCGCTCGCCAGGCGCAAGTCTCGTCTCGATGCAAGGGCCAGATCGAATGTTGAACAGCGCTATCGAAGCCGATCTGGCGATCGTGGGCGGCGGCGGCGCCGGGCTGATGGCAGCTGGCACCGCAGCGATGCTCGACGGCGAGCTGCGGATCGTCCTGATCGAAAGAAACCCGGACGAGCCGTGCAACACGCAAATCGCCAGCAACTTCATTCCGGCGGCCGGCACACGCTATCAACTTGCGGCCGGCGTCGAAGATTCGGCAGACGTTTTCTTCCAGGACATCATGAAGAAAAACGGCGGCAAGGGGGATCAGTCGGTCATTGCCGAGATCTGCCGCTGCGCGCCCGAGGCCATTCATTGGCTGGCCGATGCCTTCGGCGTCGAGATCGAATTCGCGCCAGAGCTGACCTGGGTCGGACATACCAGCCGGCGGTTGCACGCGCATCCGACGCGTTCCGGACCGCCGATCGTCGCGCGCCTTCGCGAACAGGTCGCGCGGCAGAAAAATGTGCTGATCCTCGATTACACCACCGCGACCGGTCTGGTGACGGACGGCGGCGCGGTCGTAGGCGTCACGGCCGAGCGTGACGGGCAGCCGTTGCATATCGTTGCGCGTCGGACCGCCTTGACCACCGGCGGGTTCAGCGCGAATCGCGAAATGGTCGCCAGGTACATTCCGGAGATGGCCGGCGCACCCAATATCGGTTCGAAGACCGACAATGGCGACGGTTTGAGATGGGGCCACTCAGCGGGCGGGAAACTTGCGCTGATGAGCGGCTACCAAGGCAGAGACTGCATTTTTGAGGACGGTACCCGCGTCACGCCTCCGGTGCTGAATGAGGGCGGGATCGCCGTCAACGCCAGCGGTCGCCGGTTTGTGAACGAACGCCACGACTATTCAGCGCTCGCACGCATCTATCGCGACCAACCGGGAGGCTTCGCCTATTTCATCTGGGACGAGCGCATCCAGCGCATGGTCGAAAATGTGCATGTGATGCAGCTGGCGATGGATCGTGGCGGGATCGTGCGTGGTGAAACCGTCGGGCAGATCGCCTCGGCCTATGAATTGCCGCAAGACACCCTGCACGACACCATCACCCGCTACAACGAAGGTGTGCGGCGGGGCGTCGACGCGTTTGGCCGCCAGGCACTCACCCAACCCTTGGAGCCGCCCTGGTACGCCGCCCGCGTCATGGGCGCAATCGCGCATACGCAAGGCGGCTTGTCCGTCGACACGGCCTGCCGGGTCCTGCGCGAGGATCGAATGCCGGTGTTCGGCCTGTATGCAGGCGGAAACACGATGGCCGGGCTGTCGGGCGACGAACCGGGCGGCTATTTGAGCGGGAACGGCCTGCTGGTCGCCTATGTCAGCGGATTGATCATTGGTCGGCACGCCACGGAGTCGATACGCGAAAGGTGAGGCGGTCCCACGGCACCGAGGCCTTCATCCGACCCTCGCCCGCCGGCAGCAGCCGTGGCGGCGTCGCGCGGAGACCGACCCGCCGGCACCCGATCGCTCCGCGCCTTCTACGGTTTCGCCACAATGCCTTCCGGCAGGCCGGCGACATGGTCGGCGATCTGGCCCGGGGTGGCGAACCAGACCCGGTCCCGATGCGCGGTCATGTGCGCCAGGATGCGGCGCAGCTGGCGGGCGCGGTGCGGCTGGCCCATCAGGAAGGTGTGCAGCGAGACGGCACAGACCAGCGGGTATTTCGCCGAATCCTCCAGCTGCTGGTCGAAGCCGTCCAGCACGATCTTGGTGAACTCGTCGTCGCTGGCGCCGCGGTTGATGATCGCCGGGATGTCGTTCATCTCCATCGACGGATAGGGCACCGCCAGGATCGGCCCGCGGTCGGTGCGGAACCATTGCGGCTGTTCGTCGAAGAACCAGTCCATCATGTAGGTATAGCCGTTCTCCAGCAGCAGCTCCGGCGTCTTCGGGCTCTGCGAGATGAAGGGGCCGAGCCAGCCGGTCGGGGCCTTGCCCTCCTCCGCGATCATCCGCTCGCGCACCGCGGCCAGCATCTTGCGCTCCTGCGCCTCCTCCATCTCCGCCTGGCGTTCGGAATTGGTCATGCCATGGCCGACGAACTCGTCGCCGCGCTCCCGGAACGGCACCAGGATCTCCGGGCAGACGTCGTAGACGGAGGCATTGTTGAGGATCGCCAGGGGGACGTTGAAATTGTTGAACAGGTCCAGGATCCGCCAGATGCCGACCCGGTTGCCATAGTCGCGATAGGCATAGCCGCGGTGATAGGGGGCCGACGGCATGGAGGTGAAGTCCGAGCCCGGGTTGCGGCCGAACTCGAACGCCTCGACGTTCAGCGCGAAATAGACCGCCAGCCGGGTGCCGTTCGGCCAGTCATAGACCGGCCGGGTCGGAATGGCGGAAAACGGATAGCGGTCGAACTTGGTATCGAACTTGTCCATGACGTCCCCGGATGGTGGTGTTCGCGGTGGTATGGTGCGGCCGCCTCAGTCGCGCGGCGGCAGCGCCTTCAGCTTCTCGATGACGTCGGCGACAGGGCCGACATCGGCATATTTGGCGGCCATGTCGAACAGGTTGACGGCATGGCTGGTGGCGCTGCGGTCGTAGACGCATTCCTGCGGCACGACGACCTTGAAGTTGAATGCGAATGCATCGACCACGCTGCCGCGGACGCAGCCGCTGGTTGTACATCCCGTCACGATCAGGGTGTCGACCCCGAGGTCGATCAGGTAGCTGACCAGCGGCGTGCCGAAGAAGGCGGAGGGATGCTTCTTCGGCAGCAGCACGTCCTTCTCCCGCGGCGCGATCTCGGGCACGAACTCGTAGCCCTTCGCCGCCACCTTCATCAGCGCCGGCACCTTCTCCGCCAGGCGGCCGCTGTCGAACGCCTCCTTCGGCGCGACATAGGGATAGAGCACGGGAAAGCCCTTTTCCCGGCAGACCGCCAGCAGCGGCGCGATATGGTCGACCGCCCGCCAGCCGACCTCGCCGCAGGCGGTCTTGAACTCCTTGATCGCCTCCCAGAAGGGCTCCCGCTTTGTGCCGACGGTGCGGTACTGCACGTCGATGATCAGCAGGGCCGGCCGGCTGCCCATGCCCGACGGCCGGCCGAAGCCGGCGGCCTCATAAGCCCGGATTTCTTCCTCGCTGATGATCCCGTCCCAGGGTTGCATGACCTGCTCCAGATGTTGCTGCCGCACCGCGGCGGCGGCCCCCCGGCCGGGCGCCGTCTGCCCCTCCGCGCCGGCAGGGCGGGCTGCATTCTCCTTGAAAACAGCGGCCGCTGGGCTAGAGTAGGGATCGACACGACAAAGGCAAATCAAATGCCTATAGGGAAGTTGTCATCGCCTGGTCGATGACAAAATAACGCCGCGGTCCAGAAGTTCATTGACGACAGGAGGCTTCACGTTGTTCGCGAAACACTCTCTTCTCAAGGCAACGCTTGTCGGGGCGGTTGCATCCATCGGCCTGACACAGGCTGCACTTGCGGCGGACTATTCCTGGGACATGCCGACGCCCTACGCGGATGCCGAGTTCCAGACGCAGAATGTCCGGATGTTTGCAAACGACGTCAAGCGCCTGACGGACGGCCAGATCGATATCACCGTTCACAGCGCCAACTCGCTGATCGCAAACCCGGAGATCAAGCGCGCGGTGCAGCTGCAGCAAGTGCCGATCGCGGAGCTGTTCATCTCCAATCTCAGCCGCGAGGATCCGATCTTCGAGATGGACGCGATCCCGTTCCTGGCGTCCAACTACCAGGATGCGCTGAAGCTCTACCAGGTGACCAAGCCGGTGATGCAGGAGCGGCTGCTGGAGCAGGGGCTGCGCCTGCTCTACGCCGTGCCCTGGCCGAGCCAGGCCTTCTACACCACCAAGCCGGTCAATTCGGTGGCCGACCTGAAGGGCCTGAAGATGCGGGCCTATAACGAGCAGACCTCCCGCCTGGCGGAGGCGCTGGGCACGATCCCGACGACGGTACAGGCGCCGGAGATCCCGCAGGCCTTCTCCACCGGCATCATCGACACGATGTTCACCTCCGCCCAGACCGGCGTGACGACCAAGGCCTGGGACTACACGAAGTACTACTACGACACCCAGGCCTGGGTGCCGAAGAACGTCGTCTTCATCAACGAGAAGGTCTACCAGGAGCTGCCGGACGCGCTGAAGGCCGACCTGCAGGAGGCCGCGGCGATCGCGGAGACCCGCGGCTGGATGATGAGCATGGCCTCCAACATCCAGAAGCCGATCGAGCTGGCGAAGAACGGCATGGAGGTCGGCGTGATCTCGCCGCAGTTCGAGAAGGAGTTGAAGGCGATCGGCGACCAGATGCTGGCCGCCTGGCTGGAAAAGGCCGGCGAGGACGGCCAGAAGATCATCGAGCAGTACAAGGCGATCTCGTACTGATAACCTGACCGGACCGGCCCCGGGCGCTGCCGCGGCGCAGCGCCCGGGGCCGATCTCATTCGGGTGGGGCCGTTCCCGCGGGACCGCGCTGCAACAGCGGCGCCGCGGAGCCGATCCCGCTGCCGGATCTGCCGACCGGAGGCTGCCCGACATGCGCCGCATCCTGGAGCACGTCTATCGGCTGAGCGGCGCCGCAGGCGCCCTCTGCTTCGTCCTGATGGGCGGCCTGGTGGTCGCCCAGATCGTCAGCCGCCTGCTCGGTGTCTACATCCCCTCCGCCGACGATATCGCCGCCATGCTGCTGGCGGCCGGGTCGTTCCTGGCCCTGGCCTATACCCTGCGGCGCGGCGGCCATATCCGGGTGACCCTGCTGCTGCACCGCCTGCCGCTGGCGCTGCACCGGCCCGCGGAACTGCTGTGCCTGGCCGCGGGCACCCTGGTGACCGGCTGGCTCGCCTATGAATGCGCGATGGCGGTCTACTATTCCTGGTTCCTGAACGACTACACGATCGGCGCGATGCCGATCCCGAAATGGATCCCGCAGGTCTGGATGGCGGTCGGCATGATCGTGCTGTTCCTGGCCTTCCTCGACGACCTGCTGGTCTCCCTCCTCGGTGGCGCGCCCTCCTACGCCGCCCACGAATACGATCCGCGCGAAGGCACCGGCGAGGTCGTCAATGAATAGCCCGCCGCCCCGCGTCACCGGCCGGTCACACAGGCGCAGGAGCATGAAGTGGACCCGATAACCGTCGGCATCATCCTCTCCGTGATCCTGCTGGTGGCGCTCGCCGCCGGGATCTGGGTCGCGATCTCGCTGACCATCGTCGGCGCGGCGGGCATGATGATGTTCTCCTCCGCGCCGGTCGGCTCCATCGCCGCGACCAAGTTCTGGGAGCTCTCCTCCTCGATCGCGCTGACCGCGCTGCCGCTGTTCATCTGGATGGGCGAGATCCTGTTCCGCACCCAGCTGTCGGCGAACATGTTCTCCGGCCTGGCGCCCTGGCTGACCCGCCTGCCCGGCCGGCTGATGCACACCAACGTGCTGGGCTGCGGCATCTTCGCCGCCGTCTCCGGCTCCTCCACGGCGACCTGCGTCACGATCGGCCGGATGAGCCTGCCGGAGCTGAAGAAGCGCGGCTATGACGAGAAGATGTCGATCGGCAGCCTGGCCAGCTCCGGTGCCCTGGGCCTGATGATCCCACCGTCGATCATCATGATCGTCTACGGCGTCGCGGCCGAGGTCTCCATCGCGCGGCTGTTCATCGCCGGCATCATCCCGGGGCTCCTGATGATGAGCCTGTTCATGGGCTATATCGCCACCCGGGCGATCCTCAACCCGTCGCGCACGCCGGCCAGCGACATCACCATGACCTTCGTCCAGAAGGTGCGCAATTCCTGGCAGCTGCTGCCGGTGGTGCTGCTGATCGTCGGCGTGATCGGCTCGATCTACGGCGGCATCGCCACGGCGACGGAATCGGCCGCGGTCGGCGTCGTCGGCGCGCTGGCGATCGCCGCCGCCACCCGCAGCCTCTCCTGGGCCAGCTTCACCGACAGCCTGATGGCGGCGACCCGCACCAGCTGCATGCTGGCGCTGATCCTGTCCGCCTCCGCCTTCCTCTCCACCGCGATGGGCTTCACCGGGATCCCGCGCTTCCTGGCCGCCACCGTGGGCGATATGCAGCTCGACCCGATCATGCTGCTGGTGGTGCTGACCCTGCTGTTCATCGTGCTGGGCTGCTTCCTGGACGGCGTCTCCGTCATCGTGCTGACCACCTCCGTGGTGATGCCGATGATCGCCGCGGCCGGCATCGACCCGATCTGGTTCGGCATCTACCTGGTGATCGTGGTGGAGATGTCGGTGATCACGCCGCCGGTCGGCTTCAACCTGTTCGTGCTGCAAAGCCTGACCGGCAAGGACATCTTCTTCATCGCCGCCGGCTGCCTGCCGTTCTTCCTGCTGATGGTGGCGACGGTGGCGATCCTGATCCTGGTGCCGGAGGTCGCGACCTACCTGCCGAGCCAGATGTACGGGCGGTAGGTCCCGCGGACGGTCGAACGCGCGGGGCAACCGCCGAGGTTGCACGCGGCGGTCGCTGCACTTCCCAAACCGTCACCACCGGGCTTGTCCCGGTGGTCTATGGCGCCGCGAGGCTCAATCAGGCCGGGCTCTTATTGAGAAACGGCGGCATGGACTCGCGCATCAAGTACGCGAGTGACGATTCCTGGGGAGAGCGGGGGGATCCCTGCCGCACCGTTATCCGTCGCAACCGGACAGCAATGGGCCGGGCCGGAGGATGACGGATGCAGGCAAGAAGCTTCGCCTTCAGAAGCTCCCCAGCCGGTGCTCCAGCTTCGGCAGCTCGATGCCGTAGCCCGCGAGCCGTTCCCGCGATGCTGCCACCGATGCGGCGAAGGCCGCCAGGGCCGCGTCCGGCGCGGCGGCGCCCAGGCCGGCCTCGGCCGTGACCGCGCAGGCCGCAACCAGGTCGTCGGCCAGGCCCGGCTCCGCCAGGGCCGCGACCTGCAGCCCGGCCAGTTCCCGCCGGCAGAGCGCGTCGAGCTGCACCACGGCGGAGGCGCGCATCCCGTCGGTCAGCCGGTCGCGGCGGGCGTCGAGATAGAGCCAGCCGAAGGCGGCATGGCGCCGCCGGTCGGCGGTCATGAAGCCCAGGATGCTGGTTGCGACCGGGTCGGTCGTCGCCCCGGCGGTGGCCTCCAGCAGCGCCACTTCCAGCTCCAGCCGGAACGCCACCTGCGCGGCGACATAGCCTTCCAGCGCCATGTCGCCGTCCAACGCCTGGGCATAGGCCGCCTCGTTGAACAGCGCCTCGTAGGCGGGATTCGCGGGCCGGTCGACGACGCCGCCCAGCCGCTCGCAGAAGCGCGCGGCGGCATCGACATGCCAGGCCTCTTCCGTGCCGCGCACCGACAGGAAGTATTTCGGGTCGCTCTCCCGCCGATGCTCCAGGCAGAAGCGCACCAGCAGCGCAGGCGAGGCAGCGAGATGGCCGTAGGCCAGCCACAGCCGGTGGCTCCAGACCAGCCGCGCGGCGGCCAGCTGTTCCGCGGTGTAGCGCCCGGCGTCGAATTCCGCCCAGGGCACCGAGCGGCTGGGATCCCAGTGTGCGGCCTTCGCCTCGCCGTACAGGGCCCAGACACTGTCCAGGCTGGGTTTCAGATCGAGCGGGAAACGCTTCTCGACAAGCTGGCGGGGCAATGCGCTCTCCTAGAAGGTGCCGAGCTTGGGGTGCTGGAACATCGGCAGGTCGATGCCCAGGCCGGCGAACTGCCGGCGCACCCGCTGCACGCAGTTGATGAAGACCGGCTTCTCCGCCTCCTCCACCGTGGCGCCCAGGCCGCCCTCCCAGGTCAGGCGGTCGATCTCGTTCTCGATCCGGGTCGCCTCGGAATCGGCCGCCATCCAGGGCACCCGATAGCCGGTCAGTTCCACCTGCTCGGTGGAGGTGATGGCGGCCTGGCGGACCCGCTCGACCTCCTCCGGCGTCAGTTCCGGCAGCCGCTTCTCCAGGTAGTGCCAGCCGAAGGCGCAGTGGCGGACCTCGTCGCGCATGATCAGCCGCAGCACCCGGTTCGCCACCGGGTTGCTCGCCGTCTCCACCATCAGGCGGAACCAGTCGAAGGCATATTCCTCCAGGGTGCAGACCAGGGCGCTGAAGATCATCTCCACCGAGGTGTCGGGATCCAGCGCCATCTTGCGCACGCCATGGGTGGAGACCGCGTTCTGGAAATCCTTCACCTGGGGTTCCTCCACCCAGCCGCCCAGATGCTCCGCCATCAGGTAGCAGGCCTCGGCATGGCGGGCCTCCTCCTGGCTGCGGATGGCGAAGAACAGCGACAGTTCCGGCGGCAGGTGGTCGCGATAGAAGCGCACGATCATCGCCGGGCTTTCCGACACCGCGCCATATTCGCCCCAGCCGCGGCGGCTCCACCACAGGCGCGCGGCCGCGCGCTGGTCGTCCGGGATCTCGTCGGCGCGCAGCTGGCTCCAGTCCACGTCGGTGCGCGGGTCCCACTGGTTGCGGGTGGCGGACAGATAGAGGTCCCGGATCTTCGGGATCGACGTCGACATGTCGATCGGGAAGCGCTGCTCGGGGAGTTCGAGGATCGTCGGTGCATTCATGGCGATATTCGGTTCCTGCCGTCTCCGGGACTGGCCAGCCCGGGGATCTCCGGCTCCTGGAAATCGCCCGGCTGACTGCTATCGTAGGGAACGCAAGGATCCCCGTAAACGCAACTCCATATAGAGAGCCCGATGTCGCAGGCCAGTCATGACCGCGGTGAGCGATGATTCTCGCCGGCCTGTCCTGTCGCCTTCATGACGCCCGGTGCCGCGAGCTCCGCTTCAGCGGAGGCGAGTCTCTGGCGCCGGCCAATGCGGTGCTCTGGTCGCCCGCCGGCAGCGTGGCGGAGTACCGCCTGCACTTCGACCCGCACGACCCGTACCGCACCAGCGGCATCCCGGACCTGCCGCCGCTGCTGGACCTGGCCGGTACCGAGGCCTTCCTGCGCGACGAACGCCGCCGCCGGGACGAACTGCTCGGCCTGCTCGACCGCGGCGGCCTGGTCGTCGTCGACCTGGCCGGCGAGGCCCGCCTGCGCTTCCACACGGTGGAGACGATCTTCGACATCGACCTGGCGCTGGGCCTGCCGCATCCCGGCGCCGGGCAGGCCGCGCCGTTGCCGCCGGCGGCACCGGGCCATGGCCTGACGATCCTGTCCGGCGAACCCTTCCGCAGCTTCGCCGCGGCAACGGTGTCGGACCTGCCGCGGCGAAGCGGCCTGGCCCGTCATCCCGGCGTGCCGCTGGTGCGAGACCATGACGGCGCGGTGCTGGGCTTCCACGCCGGCATCGGCACCGGGCATCTGGTCGCCCTGCCGCTGGACCTCGCCGATGCCGGGCCGGCGCGCGTGGCGCTGCTTGTCCGGCATGTCGGGCGGCTCGCCGCCGCCCTCGGCGACGTGCTGCATGGCGCCCTGCCCGGCTGGATCGACCGCTTCCCGACCGACGAGGAACGGGCCTTGCAACAGGAGGCCGGCCGCATCGAGGGCGAGATCCGGCGCCTGCGGCAGGCGCAGGCCGCACTGGCGCAGCGCCGCGAACGGCTGCGCGGCGGCCGGGCGCTGATCCATGCCGGCGGCCGCCTGCTGGCGGAGGCCGCGGCCGACGCCTTCCGCAGCGCCGGCGCCGCGGTCCTGCAGGCGCGCGAGGGCGACGGCGAGCTGGTCGTCGAACGGCCGGACGGCCTGCACCTGGTCGCCATCGCCGGCAGCCGCTTTGCCGATCCCGGCGACGCGCTCGCCCGCCTGGCCGCCGCCGCGGCCCGGGAAGGCCGCCGGGCCGGCCTGCCGGCCGGCGCGGTGCTGCTGCTGGCGGGCGAGCAGGACCTGCCGCCGGACGCGCGCAGCGTGCCCCCCTTGCCCCCGGCCCTGCTGCAGCAGGCGACGGAAAAAGGCGTGGTCCTGGTGACGAGCCTGGAGCTGTTCGCAATGGCACGGGAAGCCGGCACCCTGGCGGACCCCGATGCCGCATCGCGCTGGCGCGCCTGGCTGGCCGCGCCGCCGCGGCCCGTGGGCCTGCCGGACTGGCGGCGCTACCTTTCCGGTCCGGCGAACCAGCCGGGGTGAGCCGCAACCCAGCGGGCGAAACCCTCCAGCGCCGCATCCAGCGGAAAGTCCGGCCCCAGCACCGCATCCGGCAGCAGCGCCTGCAGCCGCTGCACATCCGCCGGCTGGCGGGTGCGCGTCAGGTCGTCCAGGAAGGCGACAGTCGCCGACGCCTCGTCGTCGACATAGTCCCAGTCGAGCCCCGGCAGGACGCGGCCCAACGCTTCGCAGAAGCGCGCCGGGTGCCAGGTCCGCCCCGGCGCCACGTTGTAGGCGAAATGGTCCAGCGCGGCCGCGTCCAGCAGGCGGATCAGCGCCTGCGCCACGTCGGGGGCGTAGACCCAGTCGCGCAGGCCCTGGCGCGCGATCCGCACCGGCCGGCCTTCCTGCGCCAGGCGCGCGATCTGGAACATCGGGCTCAGGGTGTCGCGCAGGCCGGTATCGCGTTCCCACGGCCCCATCACCGCGGTGATGCGGGCCGCCGCCACCGACAGGCCGTGCAGGCCGCCCAGGCGCCGCCCCATCATCTCCACCCCCAGCTTGGAGATGCCGTAGAGGTTGCGGGGTTCGCAGGGCGCGTCCTCGGCCACCGGCCCGGCGCCGAAGAAGGCATCGCCATAGACGGCTGAGGAGGAGGCCAGCACCACCCGCTCCACCCCGGCCGCGACCGCCGCCTCCACCGCGCGGGTGGCGCCGACCAGGTTGACCTCCAGGATGCGGGCGGCGTCCTTGCGTTCGCGTGCCTCGCCCGCCGTGATCACCGCGCCGTGGAACAGCCGGCGCACCCGCTGCTCCGCCAGCAGGTCCTGCAATGCGCTGCGATCGGTGACGTCGGCCACCCGGTCGACCAGACGTCCCGGCAGGCCGGCGAACTCTGCCGCTGCCGCGGCCGGCAGGCCGTCCAGGCTGACCGACAGCACGGTCTCCCCGCGGCGCAGCAGGGCCTCGACCAGGTTCAGCCCGACAAAGCCGCTGCCGCCCGTGACCGCGTACATGCCCCCGCCCCCGTCAGATGCCGCGCGCGGCGCGGTGGCCCTCGAAGACCGCCTCCAGCGCGGTCCGCGGGGTCAGGCAGTCGCCGGCCAGGACAGGCGCCAGGCCCAGTGCCCGCAACTCCGCCTCCAGCCCGTCCTCGGGCCGGTTGTGCTGGCAGGCGACCAGGGTGTCGAAACCGTCCAGCACCTCCGTCGCGCCGGTGGAAACATCCTCCAGGGTCAGCTTCGGCGCCGCGAAGCCGGTGACCGCGCGCAGGGTGCGGATCGCCACCCCCTTCTCGCGCAGGCGCTTGCGGGTCGAGGTGGTGGAATAGATCGTCGTGCGCCAGGCGAAGCCGGCGACCGGTGTGAACACCGTCACCTCGCGGCCCAGGCCCCGCCCCGCCGCATCGTCCTGGGTGGCGAGATGTTCGATGAAGCCCAGCGCCGCCCAGTCGCCGGTGGTGTCATAGATCGCGACCCGGCCGCCCAGCAGGTTCGGGTTCGACAGCACCGCCTCCATGGTCAGCGCCGCTGTGCCGTCCGCAAGCACCATCGGCTGCGGCGTCGAGCCGGTGGCCAGCACCACCGCATCGGCGCCGAAGCCGCGGATCGACGCGGCATCCGCCGCCTTCGATAGCACGACCTTCACCCCGGTCGCCGCCAGCCGGCGCGCCTGATAGTCCAGCAGCAGGCGGAAATCCTCGCGCAGCGCCATCTCCGGCGCCAGGGCGAGCTGCCCGCCCAGCCTTTCGCCGCGCTCCCACAGGGTCACGTCATGGCCGCGGGCGGCCGCCACCCAGGCGGCTTCCGCACCGCCCGGCCCGCCGCCGACCACCAGCACCTTCTTCGGCATCGCCGCGCGGTCCGCCTCCGGTTCCGGCCATTCGGCCTCCCGCCCGGCCATCGGGTTCACCATGCAGGTCAGCGCGATGTTCAGCTCCAGCCGCTGCGCGCAGCCCTGGTTGCAGCCGATGCAGGGCCGCAGCGCGTCCTCCCGCCCGTCGCGATGCTTCGCCACCAGCTCCGGGTCGGCGACATGGGCGCGCGCCATGCCGACCATGTCGGCCTCGCCCGCGGCCAGCATCGCTTCCGCCTCCGCCAGGCCGCGATACTTGCAGACGGTGAAGACGGGGATCTCGCTGCCGGCCTCCCGCACGACCGATCGGATCGCGCCGGGTAGCGCCCGGAACGGCGCGGGATCCAGCGCCATGTCCGCCATCTGGGTGCCCAGCGAATGGCTCATGTGATAGGCGGAATGGCTGACATGAATGAAGTCGACCAGGCCCTCCGGCACCAGCCGGGCCACGATCGCGCGGGCCTCGTCGAGATGCAGTCCGCCCGCGACGAACTCCTCCGCGCTGATCCGGATGCCCAGGCAGGTGTCCGGCCCGACCGCCCGCCGCAGCGCGGCCAGCACCTCCAGCGGGAAGCGCATGCGGTTCTCCGTGGTGCCGCCGTAATCGTCCTCCCGGACGTTCGACAGCGGCGACAGGAACTGCTGCAGCAGGTGGCCATGGCCCCAGTGCAGCTCGATCCCGTCCAGCCCGGCCTCCAGCAGGTTCAGGCTGGTGCGGACATGGGCGTCGCGGATCTCCTCCATCTCCCAGCGGCGCATGTCGCGCGGCAGATAGGCGGTCGGCGACCAGCGCAGGCGCGAGGCGGAGGCGGAGACGGTGCGCTCGAAATCGCCCTCGATCTGGCGGCCCATATGGCAGACCTGCCCCAGCAGCAGGCCGCCTTCCTCGTGCACCGCGTCGGCGACCCGGCGGAAGGCGTCGACGGCGCCGGGCAGGAAGCCGGCGACCCCCTGCGGCCGGCCCAGGGTGTTCTCCGACACCCGCACCGTCTCGAAGATGTTCATCGCCACCCCGCCGCGGGCGCGCATCCGGTGATAGGTCGCATGCCGTTCGCTCGGCAGGTGATGCGCGCCGAAATTGGTGGTATGCGCCGGCATGAAGATCCGGTTCTTCGCCTCCAGCCGGTTGATCCGCAGCGGCTGGAAGGTATGGGGATATCGGGGATGCGGGGACATGTGGCTCGTGCGGTTGGGATGCCTCGTGCGAGCCTGCGAGAATACAATAGGAGCGGCCGCGGTACAGCACGCGGCCCAGCAGACGCAGCGACCGGGAGACAATCGTGACCGACCCCCTCTGGCTTGAACGGGACGACCAGGCCCGCCCCCCCGCCGGCGACCGCCTGGCGGCGCTGATCGGCCGGGACCGGATCCTCGGCGTGCCGGGTGCGCATAGCGGCATGGCGGCGCTGCTGGCGAAGCGCGCCGGGTTCGAGGCGCTGTACCTGTCGGGCGCGGCGCTGACCGCGTCGATGGGCCTGCCGGACCTGGGCATCATCACGCCGGACGAGCTGGCCCGCGCCACGCGGGAGATCGTGCGCGCCAGCGACCTGCCGCTGATCGTCGACGGCGATACCGGCTATGGCGAGGCGCTGAACGTCATGCGCCTGGTCCGCGACCTGGAGGATGCCGGCGCCGCCGCGGTGCAGATCGAGGACCAGCAGCTGCCGAAGAAATGCGGCCATCTGAACGACAAGAAGCTGGTGCCGGCGGAGGAGATGGCCGCCAAGGTCGCCGCCGCCCGCAAGGCGCGCCGGCACCTGCGGATCATCGCCCGCACCGACGCCGCCGCCGAGAGCCTGGACGAGGCGATCCGCCGCATGAAGCTCTATGTCGAGGCCGGCGCCGACATCATCTTCCCGGAAGCGCTGACCGGCCTGGAGGCGATCTCAAGGGTGCGCGAAGCGGTCGACGTGCCGCTCTTGGGCAACATGACCGAGTTCGGCCGCACGCCCTACATGACCGACAGGGAATGGCAGCAGCTGGGCTTCGACATCGTGATCTGGCCGGTCTCCTCCCTGCGGGTCGCGGCGAAGGCGATGACCGGTCTCTACGCCCATATCCGCGAAGAGGGCGGCACCGTCGGCCTGCTGGATGCGATGCAGACCCGCGCCGAGCTCTACGACACGATCTCCTATTTCGACTACGAGGAGCTGGACGGCTCCGTCGCGCGCTCCGTCCTGCCCACGATCGGCGACAACGAGGAGTAGCGGTTGGGCCGCGACGTCCCTCCCTCTTCGCCGTCATCCTCGGGCGTGACCCGAGGATCCCAGCGCCGGCGTTGCGGCCGCCCGGCCCCACGGTGTCGCCGTCCCGTCGCGATCCTCGGCTCGGGGGCCGAGGATGACGGCACGCTGGGAGGTCGCCGCCCTACCGGCCCGCGCGTGCCTGCAGGGCGAGGCAGAGGTCGTTCCAGACCTTCTGGTCGGTGATCTTGCCGCCGGCGATCTCAAAGCGGTCGATATAGCGCACCCCTTCGAAGGTGCTGCCGTCGTTCCATTCGCCGTACAGGGTGCCGTAGCAGTACACGACCGTGCCGGCCTTTTCCCCGCCCGGCAATTCGTCGAACCGTTCGAACACCTTCTTCACCCAGCGGTAGGTCGCCGCCGCCAGCACCGGCACCTCCTCGCAATCGGTCATCTCCCGCCCGCCCGGGAACAGCATGCGGCAGCCCGGCGCCAGATAGGCATTGGCTTCCGCATAGCGGCGGTCGGCGAACAGAGTCAGGAAGTCCCAGACCAGCTGCCCGCCCGCGCCCAGCCCATCGCGCGACGCGATATGCGGCACGGGCCGGCTGCGCAGCTGCGCCGCTTCGCCGGATGCAATCGTCTCTGCCATCGTTCCGCCTCTCAGGGTTTGCGGCCAGCGAACAGCGCCCAGGGAAAGCGCCAGTACGGATAGTCCGGGTCGGTGGCGCCCTCCCGCTCCGCAAACGGCACCACCGCGACATCGACGAAGCCGGCGCGGGCGAAGGCGGAAGCGGCATCCATGCGGTCGAAATCGGCCATGAAGGCCTCGTTGTTGCGCTGCGCATGGCCGCGCATCAGGAAGGCCTCGAACGGGTGGCGGCTGCGGAAGTCCAGGTGCATGACCCAGCCGCCCGACTGCAGCAGGCGGAAGCTCTCCGCCAGCACCGTGTCGATCTCCGCCAGCGGCAGTTCGTGCAGCAGCTGGGTGGAGGTGACCAGGTCGAAGCTCCCGTCCGCCAGGCCGCTGCGCAGGCAGTCCGCCTGACGGTAGGCGATGTTGCCCAAGCGCTGCTCCGCCCCCTCCACCGCGGCGAGCTTCAGGCAGGGTGCCGACAGCTCGATGCCCAGCACCTCCGCCTCCGGAAAGGCGCGGGCCAGCGGGGTCGTGCTCTTGCCGAAGCCGCAGCCCATGTCGAGGATGCGCCGGAAGTCGCCGTAGCCCCGCACCAGGTCGGCGAAGCGGTCATGCACCTCGAACCGCTTGGTGTTCGGATGGATGCTGAGCGCGCTGGCCTGGTAGACGAAGCCGTCGATATCGTCGCCGGCCAGGTTGCCGGGATGCTGGTGGATGTCGACGTCGCGATAGTATTGCGGGATCTCCATCGCGGGATCGAGCTGCAGCGGCACGGTGCCGCCGTCCCGGCCCGAAAGCCGCGCCTCGACCGCCGCCCGGTTGCGCGCGAAGCTGGCCTTCAGGCCATAGTCCGGGTGGGAATATTTCATCCGCTGGATATGGCGTTCCAGCCAGGCGTAGTAGCCGTAGAGCGGGTCGTCCCGCAGCGCCGCGTCGGCCTGCTCGGCACTGTCCGGCGCGCCGCCCAGCTTGCGTTGCGCATGCGCGGCGAATTCCGGATAGAGCTCCTTCGCCCAGTAGTTCCGCATGTCGCCGATCAGCGCCTGGAACGCCGCGGTCGATCTGTCGGTCTGCATCCGCCGAACTCCCAGCAGGACTATACGGCCCGCACCTTGGGCCTGTTGAGCTGCGAGGTTAGCCGATCCGGCATTGATGACAACAGGATGCAGCGGTCGTTATTCTCCGCCCCGATCCGAAGTCCCTCAGCCAGGAATGCAGCGCAATGACGACCCAGGACGATCACGGCCCGGAGCAGATCTGGTTCAACGACCCGGCCGTCGACCGCCTGCTGGCCATGGTGATGACCCTGGCATCGGAACTCTGGGTACAGAAGGACCGGGTGCTGGCGCTGGAAGCCCTGCTGGCGGAGAAAGGCGTGCTGGAGCCGGGCAGCCTGGACCGCTACCAGCCGGACGAGGCGGAGGCCGCCCGCCTGGCCGAGGCGCGGCAGGCCTATGTGAAGGCGCTGCTGGACAATGTCCTGGGCCGGGAGCAGTCGAAATCGGGGCCGCGCGGGGGATAGGCTTTCAGCTCGTCCCGGACCCAGACCCGGCCTCATCCGTGCCCCTGGCGTCGTCCGCCGCATCGGCCTGCTCTGCTGCCTGCTCGGCGGCCCAGGCACCGGCGGACTCCACCGCCACAGGGGAGGCTGTGGGCAACACCGCGAGATAGCTCTCCGTCTCCGTCACCGGCACCGCCGGGCGCTGGGTCATGCGATAGAGGGCATAGAGCGCGATGGCCGCGAAGGTCCCCGCCAGGGTCAGCCAGAACGCGAAGGGGCCGAAGCGCTCCATCGTCCAGCCGGCGACCAGCGGGCCGACGATGGCCCCGACGCCGAAGCTGAGGATCAGCCCGCCGGAGGCGGCCGGCATCTGCTCCGCCGACAGGTAGTCGTTGGTATAGGCGAGGAACAGCGCGTAGAGCGGCGTCGTCACGCCGCCGGCCAGGAAGGCGGCCGCCATCAGCGGCCAGAAACTTTCGCCGGCGAACCAGCCCAGCGCGCAGGCGGCGACACCGAGGCCGGCCATCCCGAAGATCAGCTTGCGCCGGTCCACCCGGTCGGAAAGCCAGCCGATCGGATATTGCAGGACCAGCGCCCCGGCGAACAGCATCGCCACGAACAGCGCGATCTCCCGCGTGGCCAGGTCGATCTGGGTGCCGAACACCGCGCCCATGCCGGCCTGCGTCGCGTACACGCCGCCCAGCAGGAAGATCCCGACGGTGCCGAGCGGCGAGCTGGCGAACAGGGCGGGCAGGCCCATCGGCTTCGCGGCCTCGGTCACCGGCGCGCGGCTCACCGACAGCAGGATCGGCGAGAAGGAGACGGAGACCAGGATCGAGGCGAGGATGAACAGCCCGGCGGTTGCGGCATCGCCCAGGGTGAGCAGGCCCTGCGCCCCGATGATGCCCAGGGTCTGCGCGATCATGTAGGCCGACAGCAGCTTGCCGCGGTTCTCGTTGGTGGCGGCGTCGTTCAGCCAGCTCTCGGCGACGACATAGATGCCCGACATGCTGAAGCCGATCAGCAGCCGCAGCAGGGTCCAGGCCCAGGATTCGGTCAGCAGCGGCAGGGCGATCAGGGCGGCGGACATGAAGCTGCCCAGCGCCGCGAACACCCGCACATGCCCGACCCGCCGGATCAGCACCGGGGTCAGCCGCGCGCCCGACAGGAAGCCCATGAAATAGCCGGAGGTGACAATCGCCAGCTCCGCCGACGAGAACCCCTCCAGCCCGCCGCGCAGCCCGACCAGGGTGAAGTGCAGGCCGTTGCCCAGCATGATCAGCACGATGCCGGTCAGCAGCGCCCAGACGCCGGCCAGGACCTGGAGCATGAGACCTCCTCTCGCTTCAGGCCAATGCCGCGCGCGCAGCGCTCATGGCCCCGGGCGGTCGGGGGGTGGCAATCGCAGGCGGGCGCCCTGCGCGGCCCGCGCTGGGCTAGGCTGGCCCATCCGGCCCGCTTTCGCAAACCGGCGCCGCGGGCCGGAACCCGTTCGCCGGTGCGGCCCTAGTCTTCCGGCAGCCCCTCCCCGATGAGGTGCTCCGTCGGCTGCGGGGTTGCCGTCATCAGGCGCACCCCCGCCGTCTCGAACCGGTGCCAGGTGCCCTGCGGCACGACGATCAGCTGGCCCGCGCGCAGCGTATGCCGCACCTCGTCCCCGTCCTGCAGCAGGATCAGGTCGGTCTCGCCCTCCAGCACCTGGACCAGTTCGTCGCCGACCGGATGCCGCTCCCAGGCACTGCGCCCGTCGAAGGCGGCGATGAACAGGCCGCCGTCGCGATAGGGCGCGACCCGGGCAAAGGCGTCCTTCCGTTCCGCGTCGGTCGTGTGCGGCGTGCGGTTGCGCAGCGGCGTCAGCGCGGCCAGCGCCGCGTTCAGGTCGATCGGTATGGCCTTGGTCATGGCGCGATGATGGCACCCCGCGGTCCGCCCGTCACGCCCCCCATCAGGCCCGCAGCCGTGCATTCTCCGGGTCGTAGGGGCTGTCCGCCACCACCATGGCCGGGTGGCGGCGGCCCAGGATCTCCAGTTCCAGGCCGGTGCCCGGCGCGGCGAGGGACGGGTCGACCATGGCCAGTGCCAGGGCCCGCTCCAGCCGGAAGCCGTAGCCGCCGGAGGTGGCGCGCCCCGCCATTTCGCCATTGGCGAAGACCGGGGCGTTGGCCAGCGGATCGGCATCGTTGCCGGCCTGCACCTCCAGGGTGACCAGGGCGTTGCGGAAGCCCCGGTCGCGCCAGGCGAGCAGGGAATCGCGGCCGATGAAGTCGCCCTTGTCGGGGTGGACGAAGCGGTCGAGGCCGGATTCCCAGGCGGCATATTCGATCGACAGTTCCGCCCCCACCATGCGGTAGGACTTTTCCAGCCGCAGGCTGTCCATCGCGCGGATGCCGAAGGGCTTCAGCTCCAGGTCGGTTCCGGCCGCGACCAGCCCGTCGAACAGCCGGTTCTGCATCTCGATCGGATGGTGCAGCTCCCAGCCCAGCTCGCCCACGAAGTTCACCCGCAGGGCCTTCACCGGCACGCCGGCGATGTCGATTTCCTGCCCCGACAGCCATGGGAAGGCCGCGCCCGACAGGTCCGCCCTTGTCAGCCGCGACAAGAGGGTGCGCGCCTTCGGCCCCGCCACCACCAGCACGCCGGTCGCGGTGGTCAGGTCGTCGAAGCGCACCGAACCGTCCTCGGGCAGCTGCCGCCACAGCCAGTCATGGTCGAGCCGCGTATAGCCGGCGGCGGAGACCAGGTAGAAGCTGTCCTCCGCCTCCCGCTGGATGGTGAATTCCGAATGCACGCCGCCGCTGGGCGCCAGCGCATGGCAGAGCGCGATGCGCCCCGCCTTGCGCGGCAGGCGGTTCGCCACCAGCCGGTCCAGGAATGCCGCCGCCCCCGGTCCCGACAGCCGCGCCTTGGCGAAGGGGGTCATGTCCAGCAGGCCGACATGCGCCATCACGTGCCGGCATTCCGCACCCACGGCATCGAACCAGCGGGAGCGGCGGAACGACCAATGGTCCTCCGCCGCGGTGCCGGCGGGGGCGAACCAGTTCGCCCGCTCCCAGCCGTATTTCTGGCCGAACACCGCGCCCATCGCCTGCAGCCGGTCGTAACAGGGCGCCGTCTTCAGCGGCCGCGCCGCCGGCCGCTCCTCGTCCGGGTAGTGCACGGTGAAGACATTGGCATAGGCCTCCTCGTTCTTCTCCCGCAGCCAGGCGCCGGTGGCATAGGGGCCGAAGCGCCGCGGGTCGACCCCAAGCATGTCGATGCCGGGCTCGCCCTCCACGATCCATTCGGCGAGTTGCCAGCCGGCGCCGCCGGCGGCGGTGATGCCGAAGGAATGGCCCTCATTGAGCCAGAAGTTGCGCAGGCCCGGCGCCGGGCCGATCAGCGGGCTGCCGTCGGGGGTATAGGCGATGGCGCCGTTATAGACCCGCTTCACCCCCAGCTCGCCGAAGGCGGGCACCCGGCGGATCGCGCTTTCGATATGCGGCGCCAGCCGGTCCAGATCCTCCTGGAACAGCTCGTATTCCGACCGCGCGTCCGGGCCGTCCAGGTAGCAGCAGGGCGCGCCGACCTCGTAGGGGCCCAGCAGCAGGCCGCCCGCCTCCTCCCGCATGTACCAGGAGCCGTCGGATTCCCGCAGCACGCCCATCTCCGGCAGGCCGGCCTTGCGCCTGGCCTGGATCTCCGGATGCGCCTCGGTGACGATGAACTGGTGTTCCACCGGCTGCACCGGCACGTCCAGGCCGACCATCGCGGCGGTCCGGCGGGCGAAGCTGCCGGTGCAGGAGACGACATGCTCGGCCACGATCTCGCCGCGGTCGGTGGTCACCTGCCAGGCGCCGCCGGGCAGCTGCGCGATGGCGGTCACCGCGGTGTTGCGGTGGATCTCCGCCCCGCCGGCGCGCGACAGGGCGGCGAAGGCCTGGCTCAGGTCGGCCGGCTGCACATAGCCGTCCTGGGGATGGCGGATCGCGCCCAGCAGGCCGTCGGTGGAACAGAGCGGCCAGACCGCCTGCACCTGATCCGGGGTCAGGAACTCCACCTGCACGCCGATGGTGGCGGCGACCCCGGCATAGTGGCGGTATTCGTCCATCCGGTCCGGGGTCATCGCCAGCCGGATATTGCCGACCCGGCGCAGGCCCAGCTCCAGCCCCTGCTCCTCCTGCAGGCGGGTGTAGAGGGCGACGGAGTATTTGTGGATCTGGCCGACGGAATAGCTGAGGTTGAACAGCGGCAACAGGCCGGCCGCATGCCAGGTGGAGCCCGAGGTCAGCTCCTTGCGCTCCAGCAGGACGACGTCGCGCCAGCCCTTCTGCACCAGGTGATAGAGGGTGCCGAGGCCGACCGCCCCGCCGCCGATCACCACGGCCCGCGCATGACTTTTCATGACCCGCCTCCCGCGCCTGCTGCCCGCATCTGTTCCGCCGCCCGCCAGGCCGCCAGCCAGTCCAGACTCTGCCCTACCCCGCCGAAGGGGAACAGGTGCAGCCCCGCCACCGGCAGGTCGGGACGCGCCCGGCAATGGGCCAGCAGCCCGTCGGCCATCGCCTGCGGCGACCAATGCCCGGCCAGCCGCCGCACCGGCCCGCGCCGCAGGCCGCGGGCCGAGGCCGCCACCCCGCATTGCAGGGCGAAGCGCAGCAGGGTCCGCATCCCCGCCGGCCCGGGCAGGCCGATCCGCATCGGCAGGCCATGGCCCAGGGCGGCATGAGCGTCCAGCCAGGCGGCCACCGGCGCCGTCTCGAAGGCGAACTGCCCGACCATCCACAGCCGGCTGCCGGTCGCGGCGGCATAGTCCAGCTTCGCCGCCAGCGCCGCCTGCAGCGCATCCGGCCCGGCCTGCGGATGCCCGTCCGGATAGCCGGTGACGCCCAGCTCCATGAAGCCGTGCCGAAGCACGACGCCACCGGCCAGCAGCGCCGGCACGTCCGCATAGGGGCCGGCCGGCCGGTCGCGGTCGCCGCCCACCAGCATCAGCCGGTCGACGCCGCGCGCGGCCAGCATCGCAAGCCAGGCGTCGAGCCAGCCGCTGTCGGGTGCCGCCCGCGCTGCCAGGTGCGGCACCGGGGACATGCCCCAGTCGCGCAGGCGGTCCACCGCCGCCATCGTCAGCGCCACCTGCGCCGGCGCCGCGGCACCGGGCAGGAAAGGCAGATAGACCGAACAGCCTGCCGGTAACCCGGCGGGCGGGGCGGGCATTGCCGCCACCGCCCGCGGCATCATCTCGATCGAGACGTCGCCGGCCAGCCGCGCCGCTGCGTCAGCCTTCCTCATCACCGGGACCTCGCCGCAACCGCGGCTCAGTAGGCGAAGTCGCGCCCGGCGGCGCGCGCCTTCTCGCGCGCATTGGCATTGACGGAGGGGCGGAACGGCACTTCGACCACTTCCGCATCGACCGGCACGCCGGGCACCTCGGCATATTCGTCCGGCAGCCAGACCTTCAGGGCCGTGCCGATCGCCGTCATCCCGACCGGCACGAAGCCGAGCGCGATGTTGCAGCCCAGTTCCGGCGAGAACCAGGGCGAGGTGAGATAGCCGACCGGCGGGCCGGCATCGCTGTCGGAGATCAGCCAGAAGTCCGGTGCATAGTCGGTGATCGGCTGGCCGCCGAGCCTCATGCCGACCAGGGTGTTGCGGTAGGGCGGGCGGCCCGCCTCCAGTTCCGCGCGCACCGCCTCCAGCCGCGCCTTGCCGATATAGTCGGCCTGCTTCTTCCGCGGCACCTGGTAGCCCAGGTTGCACTGGAAGGGCAGCACCTCCTGGTCCATGTCCTGGCCCCAGGACAGGATGCCGGCGGCGATGCGCCGGTGATGGGCGGGGGCGATCACCTGCAGGCCGTGCGGCCGGCCGGCCTCCAGCACGTGACGCCACATGTCCTCGGCATGCAGGGTCGCGTCGCGCAGGTAGATCTCATAGCCCTTCTCGCCGGTGAAGCCGGTCTGCGAGATCACCACCGGATGGCCGGCGATCTCTGCCTCCATAAGGCCATAGAAGGGGATCTCCAGCACCGCCGGGCCGACCAGGTCGGTCATCAGCGCGGCGGATTTCGGGCCCTGGATCTGCACCGGGCAGACGTCGATCTCGCCGATCTCCACGTCATGGCCCAGGCCGATATTGACCCCGCGCAACCACCATTCGATGTCGCTGTCGGACAGCGAGAACCAGAACTCGTCGTCGGCCAGGCGCAGCAGGACCGGGTCGTTCAGGATGCCGCCCGCCTCGTTGCAGAGGATCACGTACTTGGCGTGCATCGGCGCGATGCGGGTGGCGTCGCGGGTGATCACCCGGTTCACGAAGGCCTCCGCGTCCGGGCCCTTCACCCGGATCTGGCGTTCCACCGCCACGTTCCACATGGTCACATGGTTCACCAGGGCGTCGTACTCGACCATCGCGCCGCCATCCTCCGGGCGGACATAGCCGCGCGGATGATAGACCCGGTTGTAGACGGTGGCGCGCCAGCAGCCGGCCTCGTGGGAGAGGTGCCAGTAGGGCGATTTCCGCACCCGGGTGGAGATCAGCATCTCCACCGGCGTGCGCCCCGACTGGCGCAGGTTGACCGGCACCTGGCGGTCCGACTGGTCGACCGACCGGCATTGCAGGTCGGGTCCGAAGGCGGGCACCGCCCCGCCTGCGGTGAAGGGGCCGCTGGCCCCGTCCTTCGGGTAGAACGCTTCGCTCATCGGGGCACCTCCGTCGCGGGCAAGGCTGCATGTCGGGCAAAGCGTGATCCCTTCCGCCCTGCGCCTTTTCCGCGAAAACGACGGTGACTGTCGCCCGTCCGCCATCCGTTGCGATTTTTGCGCGCAACGGGAAGACTGTCGGCTCATGGCGCAGGAGGACCGCCGATGACAGCTGACCGCAGCAGACAGGCTCGGGCGGTTGAGGCATGTCCGGCATCCCGCCCGGACAATGCGCCGCAGATGGTCCTGTTCCTGCTGGTGCCGGACTTCTCGATGATCTCCTTCACCGCCTGCCTGGAGCCGCTGCGGGTCGCCAACCGCATGGCCGAGCGGCGCCTCTATGCCTGGCGCACCGCCAGCATCGACGGGGCGCCGGTGCGCGCCAGCAACGGCGTGCCGGTGATGCCCGACATCGCCGTCGGCGATGCCGGGCGCCCGGGCATGGCGGTGGTCTGCGCCGGCCTCAACGCGGACCGCTTCCGCGACGGCACGGTGCTTTCCTGGCTGCGCCAGACGGCGCGGGCCGGGGTGACGATGGGCGGCATCTGCACGGGCGCGCTGATCCTGGCCCGCGCCGGTCTGCTGAGCGGGCGGCGCTGCACCATCCACTGGGAGAACATGGAGGGCTTCGCCGAGGAGTTCCCGGAGCAGGACATCACCGCCACCATGTTCGAGGTCGACCGCGACCGCTTCACCTGCTCCGGCGGCACCGCGCCGCTGGACATGATGGTGCACCTGATCGGGCGGGACCATGGCGAGGCGCTGGCGATGCAGGTGGCGGAGCAGATGCTGCACACGCCGGTCAGGCATGCCGGCGACCCGCAGCGCTCGGGCCTGCAGTACCGCACCGGAATCAGCCACCCGAAGCTGCTGGCCGCGATCGCCGCGATGGAGGCCCGGCTGGAAGCCCCGCTGGGCATGGACGACCTCGCCGCGCAGGTCGGCCTGTCGCCGCGCCAGCTGGAGCGGCTGTTCCGCCAGCATCTGAACCGGCCGCCGCGCCGCTACTACCTGGAGCTCCGCCTGAAGCGCGCACGTCACCTGCTGCTGCAGACGCCGATGCCGGTGATCCAGGTGGCCGTCGCCTGCGGCTTCACCTCGGCCTCCCATTTCGCGCAGGCCTATCACGCCCTGTTCGGCTGCGCGCCCACGGAAGAACGACGGCGGGAAGAACGACGGCGGGAAGAACCACGGCGGGAAGAACGACGGCGGGAGGCGTAGCGGCCGTCGGCCCAACCGGACATGATGACGATCACGCCCCGCCTTTGTGTGCCGGCCGGCAACCCGCTGAAGGAGACGCCATGACCGCATCGGCCCCGGCCGCCGGCGGACGGGCCCTGCCCATCCTGCTGTCCTTCGTCACAGCCTATGTCGACGCGATCTGCTACCTGGCGCTGTTCAAGACCTTCACCGCCTTCATTGCCGGCTCGGTGATCCTGCTGGGCACCGAGGTGGTGCACGAGACCGATGGCGGGGTGACGTTCGACGACAGCGCGGTGCCGATCAAGCTGACCGTGATCGTCGGCTATCTGGCGTTCACCTCGCTCTGGGTGCTGCTGCTGCGCCGGCTGCGGCACTGGCCGCCGCTTCTGGTCGTGCTGCTGGGGGGCGAGGCGGTGCTGCTGGCGCTGTTCACTGCCGGCGGCTGGCAGGCCGCGCCGCTGTCCGGCCCGCAGGCGGTCGCCACCCTGGCACTGGCCCTGCTGGCGGTGCTGGCGATGTCGCTGCAGAGCGCGGTCCTGGAATTGCTGCTGCGCGGCCCGGTGCCGACGACCGTCAGTGCCGGCAACCTGACCAAGCTGGCGGCGCTCGTCCTCGACGGGATCCGGCGACATGGCGGCGGGCCGGCCGACGCGGCCGGGCCGCGCCGGCTGGTCGGCCCCTTCCTGGCGGCCCTGCTGGCCTTCGTGGCCGGCGCCGTCGCCGGCGCGCTCGGCTATGCCGAGTTCGGCTTTCCCGCCCTGATCGCGCCGACCGTCCTCCTGGTCCTGGCCGCCCTGCTGGCGGCGGCCGGTCGGGGCCGGCAGGTGCCGTAGCGCGCCCGGCTCAGACCTCCGCGGCGATCACCGTCCAGGGGAAGCGCCAGGTCGGGCTGTCAGCGGTGTCGACGCCTTCGGCCTCCGCGAAGGGCTCCACCGCCACGTTGCGGAAGCCGCGCGCTTCCAGTTCCGCCGCCACGTCCATCTCTGCGAAGGGCGGCATGTAGGGCTCGTTGTTCCGCCGCGCATGGCCGTAGTGGATGAAGCGATGGAAGGCGTCCGGCAGCAGCCAGAAGTCCAGGTGCACCATGCGCCCGCCCGGCGCCAGCAGGCGGCGCGCCTCGTCCAGCACCTCGCCGATCGCCTTCGGCGGCATCTCGTGCAGCAGCATGGTGGAGGTGACCAGGTCGAAGCTGCCGTCCGGATAGTCGGTGGCGCGGGCGTCCATCTGGCGGAAGCGGACATTGCGTGCCTGTGCCCCGGCCGCCTCCGCCGCCGCCAGGTCCAGGCAGGGGGCGGAGAGATCGATGCCGTCGATCTGCGCGCTGCGGAACGCTTCCCGGAACGGCCCGGTCGACTTGCCGAAACCGCAGCCCATGTCGAGGATCCGCGACGGCGCCCGGTCCCCGAACGCCGCCGCCACCCGGTCGGTGAAGCGGCCGTGCAGGTCCCTGTGCTTCGCCCCCAGCAGCGGCGTGGTCGACCGCGCGCCGCGCTCGTAGACCAGGCCGGCGATATCGTCCCGCCAGACGCCGCCTGGATGCTGGTGGATGTCGATTGCGGTGAAGTATTTCGGCGTGGCGAATCCCGGGTCGGTCTCCGCCCGCTGCGACGGCGGCAAGGTGTCGATGCGGGCCAGAAGCTCCTGCCGCCGTTCCGCGTGATAAGGCACCAGGCCGTAGCGGCCGCTGTACTTCATCCGCTGCAGGTGCCGCTCCAGCCAGGCATAGCCGCGGTAGAGGGGCGTATCCTCGAGCAGGGCCGCGACCTGGGCCACATTCTGCGGCGCGGTCCCGGCGCGGTCCGCCTTCTGCCGGTATTCCGCCTTCAGGGCCGGATAGACCCTGGTCGTCCAGTGGCGTTTCACGTCCAGGACGAAGTCCTGCGCGGCGACGAAGCTGCGATCGTCCATGGCCGCGCCCTCAGGACGCGCCGAGCGACGCCTGCCGCCCCAGCATGTTGTCCATCAGGTGCGCGACGAACGCCTCCCGCTCCGCCGCCATGGCGCGGCGGTCGGCGTCGCCGGGCTCGGCATCCAGCAGCTCGGCCAGGTCCATGCCGCGGGCGGCCAGCGCCCGCTCCATCGCGGCCTGCCGGTCCTTCATCACCCAGACCTCGGTGGCCAGCGCCATCACCACCCCCATCACCCGGTCCAGCGCCGGGTCGGCGAAGAAGGTCTGCTCCGGCCGGTCCTGCGGTTCGGTTTCGCTCATTGCCGCCTCCCTCGGTGAAGCCGGCGGCAGCATGCCATTCCCGCCGGTCAGGGGCGAGGGCCGCAAAAGACTCTGCCCGGCACTGGCGCCGCCCGCCGCTGTGCCGGCATAATCCGGCCCAACGAACAACCAATGAGGGGAGGACGGAACATGACCCGCCATCTGCTGTCGCTCGCGGCCGCCGCCGCGCTGGGGATCGCCACCTTTGCCGGCGCTTCACCGGAGGCCCGCGCGGAAGGCCCCGAGACCACGATGCGGATCACCCTGCAGCTGCCGCTGAAGGCCCATCTCGGCCAGAACCTGGTGCTGTTCAAGGAGGAGGTGGAGGCCGCCTCGCAGGGCGAGATCGAGGTGCAGATCTACGATTCCGCGCAGCTGTACAAGGACAACGAGGTGCCGCAGGCGGTCGGCTCCGGCGCGATCGAGGCCGGCGTCGCCTCGCTGACCCGCTATGTCGGCGACGCGCCGATCGTCGACATCTTCTACCAGCCGTTCCTGTTCGACACGGAAGAGAAGGTGCGCAAGGCGGTGGCGCCGGGCTCACCGATCCGCGCGCCTATCGACGCGGCGATCGCCGATACCGGCTCCACCGTGCTGTGGTGGCAGGCCTATGGCGGCGCGATCATGCTGTCGCACAAGACCCCCATCAAGACGCCGGCCGACATGAAGGGCAAGAAGGTGCGGGTGTTCGGCAAGACCCTGGGCGACTTCGTCGAGGCGGCGGGCGGCTCTCCCACCATCATCTCCGGCTCCGAACAGTACCTGGCCTATCAGCGCGGCACCGTCGACATCGGCATGACCGGCGTGTCCGGCGTGAAGAGCCGCAAGCTGTGGGAGGTGATGGACGTCATCACCAACACCAACAACGCGGTGATCGAGTTCATCGTGGTGGTGAACACCGACTGGTGGAACAAGCTGCCGGAGGGCCATCGCGCCATCATCTCGCAGGCCGCCCGCCAGGCGGAGATCAGCGTGCGCGACAAGATGGCCTCCATCGAGGCGGACGCCTATGCCGCCGCGAAGGAGAACGGCATGTCGGTCTATACGCCGACGGCCGACGAGATCGCGGAGTGGAAGAAGGTCTCCCAGCCGGTCTACGAGAAGTTCCTCGCCGCCACCGGCGAGACCGGCAAGAAGATGATGGAAGCCGCGCAGGGCATGTGAGCGGAGGCCCGGGCAAGCTGCCCGCCTGACCGCATGCACCTGTTCCATCGCCTGGAGGCGGGCTGCGCCTGGATCGCCGCGCTGCTGTTCGTCCTGGCGGGCCTCTTCCTGACCTGGGAGGTGGTGGCCCGCTACATCTTCGCCGCGCCGACGATCTGGGCGGCGGAGCTGTCGCAGCTCTGCCTGATCTGGGGCAGCCTGCTGGCGATGGCGCGGGTGCTGACCGCCGGCGGCCATATCAGGGTCACCGCGCTGACCGACCGGCTGGGCCGGCGCGGCCGGCTGGCGGCGGAGGTGCTGTCGATGGCGGTCACCGCCGCCTTCAGCCTGGTCACCCTGTGGTACGGCTATGCCATCTTCGCCGACAGCTTCGACCGCGGCCGTACCTCCGGCACCATGCTCGACCTGCCCGCCGCCCTGTCGGAGGCGGCGGTGCCGGTCGGCTTCGTCCTGCTGACGATCGCCGCCCTGGCCGGCATGGGCCGCGCAATCCGCGGGCACCTGCCGGAAAAGGCGGAGGGGGGTGGACATTGATGCGGCGGCAGGCACCCGCAGCCCCTCCCCCGTCGCCCCCGGGCCTGACCCGGGGGCCCATTCCGCTATCGCGGCGGCACCGCGAAGCCGGCGGAATGGATCCCATGCTCAAGGCATGGGATGACGCTGTTGCATCCCGCCGTTGCAGTGCAGAACCTGCCTGGGCGATCCAACCCGCCTCGTCACCGCCGGGCTTGTCCCGGCGGTCCACCGTCCCGCCCCTCAATCGATTGAGGGTCCTGGCACCATGGGCTCCCGGATCATGTCCGGGGGCGACGAATGTGGGGGTGTCGCGGACGCTGGCGGGCGGGCCGGGCGCATGACCATCGCGCTGATCCTCGTCGCCCTGTTCGTGCTGCTGCTGGCCGGCGTGCCAGTCGCCTTCGCGCTGGGCGGGCTGGGCCTGGGCATGCTGGCGCTGGGCGGCTTCTCGCCGCTGATGGCGCCGCAATCGGTGCTCTCCACCCTGGACGGCTTCGTCCTTCTGTCGGTGCCGCTGTTCCTGCTGATGTCCAGCGTGCTGCTGAAGGGCGGGGTCGGCAGCGACCTGTTCGGCGCGGTGCAGAGCTGGGTCGGCCACTGGCCGGGCGGGCTGGCGGTGGCCACGATCGTGTCCTGCGGCCTGTTCGCGGCGATCTCCGGCTCCTCGGTCGCCACCGCCGCCACCATCGGCACGGTGGCGATCCCGGAGATGATCTCGCGCGGCTATGACCGGCGCTTCGTCTACGGCCTGCTGGCGGCCGGCGGCACATTGGGGATCCTGATCCCGCCGTCGATCCCGCTGATCGTCTATGGCTTCGTCACCGAGGAATCGGTCGGCGCGCTGTTCCTCGCCGGCATCGGCCCGGGCATCGCGCTGATGCTGCTGTTCATCGCCTTCGCCATCGTCTACGCCCGGGTCTTCGGCGGCTATACCCCGACACCGGCGGCGGACTGGCGCACCCGGATCGCGGCGACGAAGCGCGCCCTGCCGGCACTGGCGCTGGCGGTGCTGATCATCGGCGGCATCTATTCCGGCGCCTTCACGCCGACCGAGGCCGCGGCGATCGGCTTCGCCGCCGCCCTGCTGATCACCGGCGGCTTCCTGCGCACCCTGACCTGGCGCAAGCTGAAGGAAGCCGCCTGGGATTCGATGGTGACCACGGTGGCGATCCTGCTGATCGTCGCCTGCGCCAAGATCTTCGGCAAGGCGATCACCCTGTACCGGATCCCGCAGGAGATCTCCGTCTGGCTGAGCCATGCGGTCGACAGCCCGCTGGGCCTGATCGTCCTGATCGGCCTGGTGCTGCTGGCCTTCGGCATGGTGTTCGAGGCGCTGTCGATGATCCTGGTGATGACCCCGGTGCTGCTGCCGGCGGCCACCGCGATGGGCTTCGACCCGATCTGGTTCGGCATCTTCATGGCGGTGATGGTGGAATGCGCCCTGATCACCCCGCCGGTCGGCCTGAACCTCTATGTCATCCAGTCGGTCGGCCGCGCCAGCCTTTCCGACGTCTCCCGCGGGGCCCTGCCCTTCCTGGTGCTGATGCTGCTGACGGTCGCCCTGCTGTACCTGTGGCCGGACCTGGCGCTGTACGCGGCGTTCAAGCTGTAGGCGGGTGCAGGCCGGCCAGCCGCAGCCAGGGCGGCAGATGGAACAGCGCCATCAGGAGGTACATCAGCGACATGGCGCTGAGCGGCAGGCCGCCGAACGAGCCTGCGCAGAGGACATCCAGAGGCCCGCCAGCCAGGGCTTCCGTCAGCCCGGCCATGGCGGCGAGGACGGGCGAAGCGGCGAGGGCCAGCCAGTCGGCCGGCCCCCGGCTGCGGGCCGGCGCTTCACGATCGGGCATGCCGGTCGGCATTGCCGATCCTTCCTTCGCAAGGGCCGGCCGCACGGCTCAGTACTCGTCGTGCCGGCGGACCCAGGCCTGGGTGAAGTCCAGGCCGTCTTCGTCGCGGCCCTTCGGCACCAGGTCCAGGTAGTGATAGGCGCCGTTCAGCATGTCGACGCCGCGGCCATAGCAGGAATAGGTGTGGAAGATCCCGCCGGCTCCGGGCTCGCCCGCCGGCGTGCGGTAGAACACGCTGACCCCGACCAGGTCGGTCACCTCCCCCGTCTTCGGCCGGTAGTTGTAGACGGCCCGGCCGGCCGCCATCTGTTCCGGCGTGAAGGCCGCGTCGAAGTCGAAGCTGAAGTCGCTGCCGTTCGACGAGACCCAGGGAAAGGTCCAGCCCATCCGGCCGCGATAGGCTTCGATCTCCGGCAGGGCTGCGCGGGACACCGCAGTGAAGGTCACGTCACGATGCCCCAGGTGGACCGGGATCCCCTCGAAATTGTCGGCCCAGAAGGAGCAGGAGGGGCAACCCTGCTCCCAGCCCGGGCCCAGCATGAAGTGATAGACGATCAGCTGAGAGCGGCCGTCGAACAGGTCCGCCATGCTCAGCGGCCCCTGCGGGCCTTCGAAGCGATAGTCCTTGTCCACCCGCATCCAGGGCATGGCCTGGCGGCGGCGGGTCAGCGCGTCGCGTTCGCGGGTGAAGGCCTTTTCCGCCTCCAGCAGGTCGAGGCGGGCCTTCAGCCAGTCCTCGCGGGAAACGACCGGGTTCTGCATAGTGGCTCTCCTTTCCATGTTGCGGGCCTGCCGCTGCCGGCGGCCGCCCGTCGACAGGCAAGGTAGGGGCGGAGGCCGGCGGGCGAGAGTGACAAGTCTGGCGCGATTGCCATGGATTCCCTGATCAACGCGGCGGCGCGCGCGCTCGCCGCCGGCGATCCGCTGGGCGCGCTGAACCGGATCGCCCTGCGCGACGATCCGCCGGCGCTGGCGCTGCGCGGCATCGCGATGGCGCAGCTGGACGACCTGCCGCGCGCCCGGGCGCTGCTGCGCGCCGCCGCCCGCGCCTTCGGCCCGCGCGAGGCCGTCGCCCGCGCCCGCTGCACATTGGCGGAGGCGGAGATCGCCCTGGTCGGCCGCGACCTGGCCGCACCGGCGGCGGGCCGGGACGGTGCCCTGGATGCGGCCGCGACCCTGCTGGCCGCCCGCGGCGATGCGGCCAATGCCGCGCATGCCCGCTATCTGGCCGCGCGGCGCCTGCTGCTGATCGGCCGGCTGGACGAGGCGGCGCGGCGGCTGGACGCGATCGACCCGGCCGCACTGCCGCCGGCCTCCCGCGCCGGGCTGGAACTGGTCGCCGCCGGCATCGCCATGCGCCGCCTGCAGGCCGAGGCGGCACGGGCGGCGCTTTCCCGCGCCGCGGCGGCGGCCGAGCGCGCGGCGATCCCCGCCCTGGAGGCGGAGGTGCAGGCCGCCGCGCGGGCCTTCGAGGCGCCGGCCGCCCGGCTGGTCACGGCCGCAGGCGACCGGCTGCTGACCCTGGCGGAGGTGGAGGCCCTGCTGGCGACCGATGCGCTGGTGGTCGATGCCTGCCGCCATGCGGTGCGCGGCGGCGGACGGGTGGTGGCGCTGGGCCGCCGGCCGGTGCTGTTCGCGCTGGCGCGCGCCCTGGCCGAAGCCTGGCCCGGCGATGCCAGCCGGGAGGCACTGCTGGCGCGTGCGTTCCGCGCGAAGACGGCGGACGACTCCCACCGCGCCCGGCTGCGGGTGGAGATCGGCCGCCTGCGCGCCGCGCTCCGCGGCCTGGCCGGCCTGTCCGCGACAAAGCGCGGCTTCGTCCTGCAGCCGCAGGATGGCGCCGCGGTCGCGGTCCTGGCACCGACGGTGGAGGAAACCCATGCGGCGCTGCTCGCCTGTCTGGCGGATGGCGAGGCCTGGTCGAGCTCCGCCCTGGCCCTGGCGCTCGGCAGCAGCCAGCGCAAGGTGCAGCGCGGGCTGGAGGCGCTGGCGGCGGAGGGCAAGGCGCAGGCCGTCGGCGCCGGCCGCGCGCGGCGCTGGACCGCGCCACCTGTGCCCGGTTTCCCGACAGCCTTGTTACTCCCGGGGGCGCCGCTCCACGGCTAGCATCGGGGCCATGACACAGAAAAATGCAAGACAGGCAGCAGACATCATCGGCGCGCTCGGGCCCTTCCCCGGCATCGCCTCCGTCCACGGCCTCACCTGGGATGGCAACCGGATCTGGTTCGGCTCCGATTCCGGGCTCCACGCGCTTGACCCGGCAAGCGGCACGATCCTGCGCAGCTTCGCGATGCCGGCCGATGCGGGCACCGCCTTCGACGGACGGCACCTGTTCCAGATCGCCGAGGACCGGATCCAGAAGATCGACCCCGAGACCGGCGATGTCCTGACGACGATCCCGGCGCCAGGCGGCGGCGGCGATTCCGGCATGGCCTGGGCGGAAGGCTCGCTCTGGGTCGGCCGCTACCGGGAGCGGAAGATCCACCAGGTAGACCCGGAGACCGGCGAAGTGCTGCGCACCATCGCCTCCGATCGCTTCGTCACCGGCGTCACCTGGGTCGAGGGCGAGCTGTGGCACGGCATCTGGGAGGGCGAGGAAAGCGCCCTGCGCCGGATCGATCCCGGCAGCGGCACGGTGCTGGACCAGCTGGACCTGCCCGATGGCATCGGCGTCTCCGGCCTGGAGGCCGGCGGCGCAGACCGCTTCTTCTGCGGCGGCGGACCGAGCGGCCAGGTGCGGGTGGTACGCCGGCCGCGCTGACCGGCACAGCTTTGCGCGGGAACCGCCGCTGCGCTTCGACGGTTTCCTGTCGGACATGAGCTGGACCGACATCCTTGCCGGGATCCACCAGCGGATCCTCGGCCACCTGACCGACCTGCTGGCGGCCTCGCCGCGGATCCTGGGCGCGCTCGCCGTCGTGGCGCTGACCGGCCTCATCGCCTGGGCGGCGCGGCGGCTGATCGAGCGGGCCGGCAGCGGCCTGCGCTTCCGCACCGCGCTGGTGGAGGTGGCCGGCATGCTGGCCGCCGCCCTGGCCTGGGTGCTGGGCCTGCTGGTCGCCGCGACGATCGCCTTCCCGTCGGTGACCCCGGCGGACGTGCTGACGGCGCTGGGGCTGGGCTCCATCGCCATCGGCTTCGCCTTCAAGGACATCTTCGAGAACTTCTTCGCCGGCATCCTGATCCTGCTGCGGGAGCCCTTCAAACTGGGCGACCATGTCGAATGCCAGGAGATCGAGGGCGCGGTGGAGCGGATCTCGGTGCGCGACACCCATGTCCGGCAGACCGACGGCCAGCTGGTCGTGGTGCCCAACGCGAAGCTGTTCCAGAACCCGGTGCGGGTGCGCACCAACCTGACCTTCCGCCGGGTGAAGATCATCTGCGGGATCGCCTATGGCGAGGATGCCGACCGCGCCCGCGACGTGATCCACGATGCGGTGATCGCGGTGGACAGCGTGCGCGACGATATCCGCGACGTGCAGGTCTTCGCGCACGACTTCGGCGCCAGCTCCGTCGACTTCGAGGTGGCCTGGTGGACCGGCTCGCGCCCCGTCGACATTCGCGCCTCCCGCGATGAGGTGGTCCGCGCGGTGAAGCGCGCGCTCGACGCGGCGGGCATCGAAATACCGTTCCCGCAGCGCACCGTCTGGATGCGCCGGGAAGAGGCGGCGGAGGAAGAGGCCGACGACGGGACGACATAGCGGTGCCGGTTTCCAGCGGCACATCATCTGCGTAGCATTCGTCCCGGCCCTACAATCGAGCGTTGCATGCAGAAAGCCGCCCCGCGGTACCAGCCCATGGAAACCTACCCGCTGCGCCACTGGCGCGGCGAGCTTTCCCTGGCCACCAGCTTCTTCGTCAACGGCGTCCTCGTTGGCGCGGTCCTGTTGCTGCTGTTCGCGGGTACCGAACCGTTCTGGAGCGCACGGCCGGGCGCCTGGTCAGGCCTGGCGCTGTTCGTCGCCCTGTGGCTGTCGGTGCCGGTCGTCCTGACCTGGCAGCTGGTGGGCATCTGGCGCGCCGCCGCCCGTCACGCTGCCCGTGGCGGCCGCAGGTTCTGGGCCGTCGGCGCGCGCACAACCGCCGTCGCCGGACTGGTCTTCTCGGCCCTGCTGCTTCTGGCCAGCGGCGTGGTGCAGGTGATCGAGCATGTCCACGGCGTGGCCGAGGTGATGAACTTCCGCCCTGCCGCCATGTGGCATGCCAGGGCCTGGAACAAGATCGTGCTGGTCGGCGATATCGGCCCGGGCATGGCGGAGGAACTCGAGGCACTGCTTGCGGCGGCGCCGGGGGTCTCGGCCATCGAGTTGAACAGCGAGGGCGGCCATGTCGCGACCGCGTTCGAGATCCAGAAGCTGATCCATGCGCGCGGGCTGGACACCCAGGTCCGCCACGACTGCATCTCCGCCTGCACCCTGGTCTTCCTGGGCGGCTGGGACCGGCTGGTCGACGGCCGGGCGCGGATCGGCTTCCATCAGAGCGCGGCACCCGGCCTGAAGCGTGGCATGACCGACGCAATCAACGACGGGATCGTCCGCCGGGTGATCGCGATGGGCGTCGCGCCGGACTTCGCGCGGCGCGCCTATCTGTCGCCGCTCGACGAGATCCTGTTCCCGACGCTGCCGGAGCTGGTGGCAGCCGGTGTCGCCACGGACATCGTGCATGGCCGCTTCGGCGCAGCCGGCCTGACGGAAGACACCGGCCCGGCGGCAGTCGAGGCCGCCCTGAAGGCGCAGCCCGCCTTTGCCATCCTGGCGCGCGCCGAACCCGACCGGTTCGGTGCGCTTGTGACGGCGTTCAGCCGGGCGCTGCAGGACGGCATGCCGGAGGAGCAGCTGGAAGAGCTGCTGCACGATCCGTTCGAGGCGGCGATGCCGGCCTATCTGCCCTACCTGCCCGACGACGGGCTGGTGTCGGAGGGCGAGCTGCAGCTGCGCCGGCTCGGGGCGCTGGCGGACAGGGATTCCGATGCCTGCGCGCGCTATGCCCGAACCTGGCACCTGCCCCCGGAGATCGCGGCCCTGCTGCCGCGGGACCTGCTGGCGGCCCGGCAGGACATCGCCGCGTCCGCAATGGCCGCCAGCCTCGACGGTGGCCGGCCGCGGCAGCCGGCGCCCCCGCAGGACGGGACGGCGGCCGGCGGATGGCCCGCGGATTGCCGGGACGCAGAACGCCTGCTCCGGGATCTCCTCGACCGTCCGCCGGAGGAGGCGGGACCGCTGCTGCTCGCCCTGCTGGGCGGATAGCGGCGCCACGCCCCCTTCCGGCCCGGACCGGTCAGCGCGGCGACAGCTGGGCGATCAGGCCGTTCACCACTTCCGCCATGCCCATGGCGGCGCCGAAGTCGAAGCTGTTGATGGCGACGAAGGCGCCGATGTCGCGGCCCGGCGCGAACGCCATGTAGGTGAAGATGCCGTTGCCGCCGCCGGCCTTCTGCAGCAGGGTCGGCCGCTCGCCGTCGGCCTGCATGACGATCCAGCCCAGGCCCAGCGCATCGGCATGGCCGCTTTCGTCGAGGCCATAGGCCGGCGACAGCCGATCGCGCGGGATATAGGCGGCATGGTCCAGCAGGCGGACCTCCGCCTGCCCGGCCGGCAGGTCGCCCAGATGCCAGGCCATCCAGCGCAGGATGTCGTTGGGGGTGGAGACCAGCCCGCCGGAAGGCGCGTTGGTTTCGGTCGCCGGCACTGCCGGGATCTGCTCGCCCTGGAAGCCCTGGCCCAGCATATGCCCCTCCGGCATGCCGGTCGCCGTGGCGATCGCGGTGTCGGTCATGCCGGCGGGATCCAGCACCCGCTCCTGCAGCAGCGCCGCGAAGGGCTTGCCGGCCGCGCCGGCCATCGCCGCGCCCAGCAGGTCGAAGCCCAGGTTCGAATAGAGCGCGCCGGTGCCCGGCGGATACAGCAGCGGCTCGGTCTTCAGCGCCGCGATCGCCGCCTCTTTCGTCACGGTGCGCTCCGGATCGTCCGGCGGGCCGGGCTCGCGCGGTGCCTCGCGCATCAGGCCGGCGCTGTGGGTCGCCAGGTCGATCAGCCGGATCTGCCTGCCGTCCATCACCGGCAGCTCCACGTCCCAGTCTAGATGGCTGGCCGCGGTGTCGGTGAAGCCGACGGTGCCGTCGGCGACCAGGCTGGCCAGCACCTGGCCGGTCATCGCCTTGGAGATCGAGCCGATGCGCAGCTTCGTATCGCCGTCGGGTTCCACCCCGGCGCCCTCGTAGAGCTCGCCGAAGCCGGCCACCGCGGTCTCGCCGTTGCGGATCACGCCGAGCACCAGCCCCGGCACCTTGAAGTCCAGGTACATCACCGCGCCGGTGAAGCCGACCGTCTCCTCCAGCAGCGGATCCGCCGCCCGCGCCGGCCCGCCGGCCAGCAGCATCGCGCCGGTGGCGGCGGCGATCGCCAATGTGGTGATGCGTCCCGTCTTCATCCTCGTCTCCATCCGGTTCAGCTGCCCGCTGGCGGCTTCACGCCGGCAGAATAGGGACGAAGATGGCGAAAATCCGGTCCGCGGGGAAACAAGGCCCGCGTTGACAGGCGGGTCCGGAAGCGCCGCAATGGACAGACCAATCGGGAGGAAAAGATGGCGGCCTGCGACCTGGACCACCGGGCGGCGGACGGCGGCAGGCAGGACTTGGACGGCGTGATCGGCCAGGTGACGCGGATGGCGGCGGCGATGCGCGCCGGCCGGCCGCCGCTGGATCCCGCGCCGACCCGGCTGCCGGTCGGGCGCTATAGCAGCCGCGACCGCTTCGCCGCGGAGCGCGACGTGCTGTTCCGGCACTATCCGCTGGCGGTCGCGCCTGCATCGCAGCTGTCCGAAGCGGGCGACTGCCTGGCGCTGGACATCCAGGACCTGCCGGTGCTGCTGGCGCGCGGTCGCGACGGCATCCTGCGGGCCTTCCTGAACGTCTGCCGGCATCGCGGCATCAAGGTGCTGAACGAGGACGGGCCCTGCCGGCGCAGCACCCTGGTCTGCCCCTATCACAACTGGACCTACGGCCTGGACGGGCGGCTGCGCGGCATGCCGGATGCGGAGAAGGCCTTTCCCGACCTGGACTATGACGCCCACGGCCTGCAGGAACTGCCGGTGGCGGAACGGCACGGACTGGTCTGGCTGCTGCCCCAACCGGGCGGCCATCTGGACCTGGACGGACATCTGGGCGCCTTCGGCGCCGACCTGGATCGGCTGGACCTGGGCGCCGCAAAGGTCTTCCACGAACGAAGCCGCACCTACAGGGCGAACTGGAAGCTGATGCTCGACAGCTTCATGGAGGCCTATCACGTGCCCCGCCTGCACAAGGACACGGTGGCCCGCTACTTCCGCCCCGACGGCGACCTGCATGTCGACCGCATCGGCCGCCACCTGCGGGTCGCCCTGCCCCGCGCCGCATTCGATCCCGGCCGGCCGCCGCCGGACTTCGCCGCCCTGCGGCAACAGGTGACCATCGACTGGGTGGTCTTCCCCAACACGGTGCTGGTGCTGAGCCCCGACTTCGTCTCGATGATCGGCTTCTGGCCGCTCGCGCCGGGGCGGACCCTGGTGGTCGACCGCATGCTGCGCGCCGCCGACCCGGACGACCCGGCGGAACGCGACCGCGCCGCAAAGTCCTTTGCCCTGATCCACGAGACCCTCCTGGACAAGGAGGATTGGTGGGTGGCGGAAAGCACCCAGGCCGGCCTGCACAGCGGCGCCAACAGCCACCTGCTGGCCGGCCGCAACGAGGGCGGCATCCGCCTGGCGGAGCAGATCTTCGACGAGGAACTGGCCGTGCACGGCGCGCTGGACGAAGCGCTGCGCCTGGCCTAAGGGTCGCCGTCTTCCGGCTACGGTTCGTGCGCCGGCCGGCAGCAGCTATGGTGTCCGCGACCACAGCGCCGGAGGCAAAGATGATCGTCATCCACCACCTGGGACAGTCGCAGTCCGACCGCATCGTCTGGTTGATGGAGGAGCTGGGGCTGCCCTACGCGCTGAAATGGCACCATCGCGGCCCCGACCGGCTGGCGCCGGACGCGTACCTGGCGCTGCACCCGGCGGCGACCGCACCGGTGATCGAGGATGGCGACCTGGTGCTGCCGGAATCGGTGGCGATCGTGGAGCATATCTGCCACCGCCATGCCGGCGGCCGCCTGACCGTGGCGCCCGGCGACCCGGCCTATATCGACTATGTCTACTGGATGCAGTTCAACAACAACATGCTCGGCCTGTTCTTCGCCAGCATGGGCGCCGGCCCGGCGCCGCAGGATGCGCGCGCGCAGCTGGTGGCGAAGGTCGTCGAGCGCCGGCAGTCCGGCGCCTTCCGCTTCCTGGAGCAGCGGCTGGGCCAGTCCGATTTCCTCGCCGGGCCTGCGCTGACCTGCGCCGACATCATGTCGGCCTATGCCCTGGTCGAACTGCCGAAGTTCGGCCCTGTCGCCATCGACGACCTGCCCAACGTACAGGCCTACCTGAAGCGCATCACGTCGCGGCCCGCCTATATCAAGGCGATGGAGATCGCCGGGCCGCAGGCGCAGCCGCCGACGGAATAGGCGGAGGATGGTGCCGACGCGGGGCACGGAATCAGAGACGGTTCTCCCCAACCTCGTCACCACCGCACGTGTTGCGGTGGTCCATGGTGCGGCCAGGTTCAATCAACGCAGACACCTCATTGAGGCGCGGTGCCATGGACCCGCGGAACAAGTCCGCGGGTGACGAAGTGGGCGGCGAACGGCGCCATTCTCACGCCGCGGGCGGCTGCGCCCCCTTGCGCTCCACAATCAGCTTGTACGCGTCCGGTTCGCGATGGGCGGCGAAGTTGAAGATGGTCTCCTTGTACTTGCGGCCCATCTCCAGGTCGCAGGCGAAGGTGACGACCTCGTCCTCCATGGTGGCGGCCTGCGCGACGATTTCGCCTGACGGCGCGAAGATGGCGGAATGGGTGATCATCTCCGAGCCCTCCTCGACCCCGCCCTTGGCGACGCCGACCACCCAGGTGGCGTTCTGGTAGGCGCCGGCCTGCATCGACAGATGGTTGTGGAAGTCCGACAGGCGGTTGATCGCCGGGTCCTGCACATGGTCGGTGGGCGTGTTGTAGCCGCAGAGCACCATCTCCACGTCCTGCAGGCCCATCACCCGGTAGGTCTCCGGCCAGCGGCGGTCGTTGCAGATGCACAGGCCCATGTTCGCGTCCATCACCCGCTTCACCGGGAAGCCCAGATTGCCGGGCTCGAAATAGCGCTTTTCCAGGTGCTGGAACTTCCGCCCCGCCTGCGGCTCGGCATGGCCGGGCAGGTGCACCTTGCGGTATTTCAGCGCCACCCTGCCCGCCTTGTCGACGAGGATGGCGGTGTTGAAGCGCCTGGTTCCGCCCTCCTCCTGCGCCAGTTCCGCGTAACCGAGGCAGAAGCCGATCTCGGCCGCCTTCGCCGCCTCGAACAGCGGGTTCACCGCCGGGTTCGGCATCGTGCGCTCGAACCATGAATCGACTTCGTCCTGGTCCTCCATCATCCAGCGCGGGAAGAAGGTGGTCAGGCAGAGTTCCGGATAGACCACCAGGTCGGCGCCGCGGTCCTTCGCCTGGCGCAGCATGTCGATCAGCCGGGCGACGACGGCCTGGCGGCTTTCGTCGCGGGCGATCGGGCCCATCTGGGCGGCGGCCACGGTCATGATGCGGGACGGGGTGCGGGGCATTTCTTGGGGTCTCCGATGTGGCGGGGCGG
>MDTD01130189.1_pt1 | contig 151673 bp, 146 predicted proteins | sample 811221 | NCBI WGS metagenome assembly MDTD01 (sample SAMN05326646, study PRJNA326480) | marine metagenome | isolation source: seawater | place: Pacific Ocean: South West | collected 2011
AGACACCTCAACAGGTTCACGCAAAAATGGCTGAGCTAACGCCCAGCCATTCTAACTATTCTTAAACAAAAACCGTCAACTTATTTTAGGACGGGACAACTTCCCCCAAAAAAAGTCCGAGTCGTCGATTGATGGTGCAGATTAATTGGGGCAATACTGCCCGGAGCGGAGCTCCGTGTTGACATTACGGAGTGGAACTCCGTAACGAGTTTAAGATTAACCGGTTCTGCCCCGACTCTCCTTTTACTGAAAGCGGTTGAAATCCGGACCGGTTGCAAATCAATATTATTGAAAAGTAAGTATAGCAGGTGCACTGTTGAGTTCAATTTCTGTGCCCTGTTCTTTCCCCTTTAACGAAGATATGCTGACATATGAACGTCACCCCGCTAAAGCCTGCTTAGTGTGATCGGTAAATAACCTATGCATCAGGTTCAATACCTGATGGAACTACCTCTGCCCTGAATTACGTTTAGAGATATTGGAATAAAGTATCTTATTCTGTCCGGATGTAATGATTTAGCTTTCCTGTATTTCCAGATCACTGATGCTTGCTTCTGCATTCAATAAGTCCCGGATCATGGTCTTGATCTGATTCTGAATGTAGAATTTTGCTTCAGGATATTCTTTCATCAGAATTTCCAGCTGCATTACGATATGTTTCATTGAGTTGTCCATGCTAACCTCCCCAGGTTTGAGTTCTAAAACCTTTTCAACTATCTCTGTTATTTCAAGTATCGTGCCAGATTTTTAAATCTAAAGAACGCACCTCATTTTCTAATGTTTCATGCCCGTTAATTGAGCCACACGATGCTCAGATTCAATATTGTGGCAAAACTTACCCAGGCTATATAGGGAACCTGCATCCAGCCGGATATGTGATCAATGCGGTAAAATCTTCTGGTGTACAGGATAATGGTGATCAAAAGTATCAGTATTTCAGCCAGGGCAATTTCCGGTGTCTGAAACCCAAAGAACAGGATCGTCCAGAACGCATTCAGTAACAGATGTACGCCAAAAATCTGTAATGCTTCACGAACTTCTTCTCTTTCCAAACCCTTTTCCCAGATGATCCCGGCCGATATACCCATCAACGTATATAAGAAGGTCCAAACCGGGCCAAATATCCAGTTTGGCGGGTTGAAGGATGGTTTATTCAATGTGCTGTACCAATTCGGAATGGAATCAGCAGTTACTATTCCCGAAAGTCCGCCTACTGCCAGACAAATTACCGCGCCAACGATCGCCTTGAGTATCAGTGATTTCTTCATACTTCTACATACTATTTCCGGCTTGATAATGTTCCCTGCAGCTGTTTAAAAGATTCGTTCTAGAGGTTTTCAAAGAAGAATTCAATGGTTCACAACTGAAATGGAGCAGAGCTCCGATATTCAGTCCCGCAGCAGAGCTACGGAACTAGATTCTAAATAATTGAATGCTATTCCCACCCGGGTACTAAAAACGGATTCTGCTACTCACTTCGAAAAACCATTTCAAATGATAGCCGGACCTTTTATGTTCTCTGGCAAATATTCAAAACCAGATTAATTCCCAAAGCGTGTACAAAATAGCCTGGCACCCTGTATATGTGCATCCGGTTCGAGAAAATCACCGGTTTCCGATGATCAAATATGAACTGCTTCCACAGCAACTCATCCGTTTGGGAATTGTGGATGAGAATACCTTTTTCGAACCATCGGAAGGATATATCTACGACCTGAGTATTCATGATGCTTCATATCTGAACCGGCTTTTGACTGTAAACCTGAGCAGAAAAGAAGAACGGGCAAGTGGTTTTGAACAAAGTCAGGCTTTGGTTCACAGAGAACTGCGGATCACCAACGGAACTGTAGAAGGTGCTCTATCTGCATTGGAATACGGAGTTGCGTTCAACATAGCGGGTGGCACACATCATGCCTACAGCAACCGGCCCGAAGGATTCAGCCTTATCAACGATCAGGCTGTTGCCGCCATGCATCTGCTCAATAATGTACAAGGCCTCACAAAGATCATGATCATTGACCTGGATGTTCATCAGGGAAATGGAACTGCAGAGATCTTTGCGAAGGAGTCGCGTGTGTTCACCTTCAGCATGCATGGTGAAAAGAATTATCCGTTTCATAAACCACCTTCCGATCTGGATATCCCTCTTCCTGATGGCTGTGAAGATGAGGAATACCTGAACAACCTCACTGATTCCCTGCCCGGTCTGCTCGATGATTTCAAACCCGATTTCGCCTTCTTTCAGGCCGGTGTGGATGTTCTTGATGAAGATAAACTTGGCCGGCTTTCTCTTACTCTGGATGGTTGTATGCAGCGTGATCGAATCGTATTTCAGGAATGTAAAAAACGGAATATTCCGGTGATGGTAACCATGGGTGGCGGGTATGCTCCGGATATCAAAAGTATCCTCGAAGCCCATTGCAATACTTTTCGTATTGCTTCAGATCTGTATTCCTGAATCTACAGTTAGCCGCTAAGTTAATCAGATTGCGCTTTCGACAGGAATTGATCTGCGGACTTACACCTTCAACAGATACTAATAAGTGATGGGGGTTCAATCACTCATGGTTTCCTGTGGGATCAGCACTTCTCCGAATGAGATCTCCTGTCCGGCCAGTACAAAGACCGAGGTAGGCATATCTTTGGTAAGATTCAGCATCGACTCGTAATAATCCATAAAGTGATCATCGGGAGTAGCCATTCCCAACATGATCAGATCAGCTTCTTTTGACGCTTTTCGGAATATTTCTGAAAACGGTGCCCCGTTTGACGGGATCACATCTACTTCCGCTTCGAACCGTATCTGTTTCACAATGGAACGCATATTTGATTCGATCTCTTCGATGGCGTCATCACTTTCCACAACGATCTTGAGGTGAATCTCAGCTCCTTTCCAGGTCAGACTGTTTTGCAGCATATACACCAGAATCATCATCAAACCACCGTTGCCTTTAAACCCGCCCCACCAAACATCAATGCGTTTATTTTCCATATCCCGGATGGTTTCCGGCTTTTCGATATCACCTCCGTGTATGAGCACCACATTACGTTGCATTTCATAGAAACTGCGGATCATTCCACAATACTTCTCCCGGATCTCCTCGTTCTCACTTCCCCCCATAACAATGGTATTCGGCACGAGTTTTCCGAGGCCGTATGCTTCCACCAGATTCACAGAGCCTTCGAATGGGTCTTTGGCTGAAACCACCCGCACCAGAGCATCTACTGCTCTTTTCCTGAGAAACCGGCCGATCTCTTCTTCCATCCTATCCAGTCGCTGACGGTTGGCATCCTTCCCGGAAAATACGGTGGCGACGCTGAGTATGCCGCGGTTGTGGGTGAGTGAATTTGCAAAATCGATGAGGTGCCAGCGCCGACTCGGCGAACCGGACAAAACCAAAGGCTGTGGTCTCCAGGTCTTCGGTTCGTAGTCATCACTTACTTTAAGCAAACTTTCGCGGATCACTGCCATCAAAAGACCACTTTTCACATTTCCCCAAACGGAAGTAAGTTCTCTTCGTTCCAGCCAGATAAATATCACTCCGACAAAAAGTAAGGCGACCAAAGTAGCCGTCAGGTTGATCAGAAACATGACCGAGAAACACCCAATAGCACCGGTGATAGAGACACTCCAGTGCACTTTAAAAATAGGTCGGTACGACGGACTATCAAGTAACTTCTCGATTCCTGCAGCCAGATTGATCACACCATAGGTGGTAAGAAAGAACATGGTCAGCACAGGGGCGATCAGATTCAGATCACCAAACCAGACAGCGATCAGGGCAACGATCATAGTAAAAAATGTACCGTACCGGGGCTCGTCATCTGCGCCACTTCCTTTTCCCAGCCATGAAAGCCAACCCGGCAGAATTTTATCTTTGGCCAAAGCCTGTAATACCCGTGGTCCGCCGAGAATAGAACCTACGGCACTCGATAAGGTTGCTCCCCAGACCCCGAGCAGGATCGCATCCCCCCAGAACGAGATCTTTCGCATGATCAACGGATCTGAGATCAATTCGTATGGAGTCGCTCGGGTATACAGAATGATCACCAATCCCATGTAGATCAGATATCCGGTTCCGATGGCTGCAAAGGTTCCTACAGGGATGGATTTAGTGGGATTTTTAAGATCGCCTGACATATTCACCCCGGCCATGATCCCCGTAACCGCCGGAAAAAAGACGGCGAAAACGGCCCAGAATGGTTCTTTTGGCGGAAGATCGGATAGCTGCTGAGCGGTGGCCGTGGATTCAACCGGACTACCAAATATGAGCGAGATCAGAGAAATCGCAATGGCTACCATGATCACGTACTGAGTACGAATTGCCACTTTAGCTGATATCATCGCTAACACGGTAACTGCGATGGTGGTGATCACGCCCACCCAATGCACCTCAAGATGCGGGAATACCCCCACCACGCTTTCTGCAAATCCCACTACATATAATGCCACGGAAAGAGCCAACGCAATGTACAGGGGAATCCCGATTGCACCGCCTGACTCGATCCCCAGCGAACGACTGATCATATAATAAGCGCCGCCGATCCTAACCCGTTGATCTGTGGCAATGGCTGCGACTGAAAGTCCGGTCAGAAAGGTGATGCTCGTTGCCATGGTTACAATAAACAAGCTGCCGACGACCCCTACATTCCCGACCACCCAGCCGAAACGCAGATACATGATCACGCCCAGAATGGTGAGTATGGAAGGAGTATACACCCCACCGAAGGTTCCGAGCCCCCCTTCCTTGGCCTCGATCGTATATTTTGGTTTAGCAGATAATTTCTTCTTCAAGCAACAACGTTAATTAATTCCCGGCAGATGATACTAAGGTAGACGCTGAAGGCCAAACATGACAATGTTAATGTTTTGAAATTCGGAAAATTCAACTCGTAGATCGTACCTGCCCGCTGTAATTAATGATGGATATCTGACCATTTCAGGATGAAGAGTAACGGAGTTAATTAGTTTGATGACCCTTCAAATTCTATGATTTTTTTTGAGAATTATTGGCTAGATTTTCGGGCTTTTTTTTGAACCCCTTATTCAATGCATCGATGCGAAATATCTTTTCCCTTTTAGCCCTTGTCACTTTGTTAACATCCGGTTCTGTTCTGGCTCAAAATGATCCTGCTGTAAAGGCAAAATTATTGATTGATATCGGACTTCATTACGGAGGGGATGAGATCGCAACGGTTGTATTTCAGGATGGAAATGAGCAGGACATGCTGGCAGGTCAGGGCATCTCACTTGCAGTAGGAGGTGAATTTTCCGTTCCGTCGTTTAAATATGCATTCCTCCGAACCAGCATTGGAGTAAAGTACAGTACCACCGCGGCAGATAATGCCAATATTATGTTTTTGCGGTATCCTCTGAACATCATGGCGTATGCAGCTATCACCGACGATATCCGGCTTGGAATAGGAACCACCTCTCATCTGGGGGCAGAACTTAAAGGAGATGGTTTTCTGCCCAACGTTTCTTTTGATGGCACCTTTGGTCCCCGTTTTGAGATCGGTTACAAATGGATGGCTCTGAATTATGAGACCTTCACCTTTACCGACGAATTCGGATTTGAATACGAAGGCGGTTCCATCGGGCTCAGCATCTCTGTGACCTTACCCGAGTAGCTTTTCTGAGTGGTCTCGTAGTCAGTTAAGGGTGCCCTTTTTTTTTCATGAATGGCAGAGCGTTACACTCGATTGATATGCTGAGCTGTAGAATGATGCTAAAACTCGAATCAGCATTATTCATTATAATTTTTTTAAGATCAGGTATGCTGGCTTTATTATAGAGTCACCAGCTATGTGATGTGGAAAACTCTTCTCTTATTCCGGGTATCCACCCTTTTATGCAAAACGGAGTCTTGCTACTCTACCTGTTTTAAGTCACAGACTTAAAACATCATTTGCTTACTCCTGTCCAACAAGTTTGCCGCGTCGATGTCTCCCTCAACCACACATTCGCACCAAACTCCTCGCAATGACCACTCAAACCCAAAAAACAACGCCCGTCATCGCTGTAGAAGTTAGATAATTCGATGACAAAAATTATTATTGTTGATGTCAATAAATACCCAAGACCTGACCCTGGTTCCCTATCCTGAATCATGAGAGGGAGGTTTTTTTAGATATTTCAAGTCCACATCAACGCGTTCTTCTCCTTGAGAAGGAGAAGACAGAAGAGGTCGAAAAAAAGCGATCTCCATGATTACTCTTACTCCTATCCAACAAGATTGCCGAACACCTACGGAATAAAAAACCGGCTATGCGTGCCATATCTCACTGCTATTTGTTCAGGATATATCCGGTATAACTATATAGCAACTATATATGGTCTATATACTTGCTATATAGTTAATAGAAGGCAATTCCCTTGTGATACGGTACTCATCCCCCACGATCTTTCAGGTTTCTAACTTGAAATCTAAAGTTACGGTAGTCTCAGACTTAATAAATCTTAGGGTCTGTCTAAATATGATTAAGATTGTACCCACATTTGTACTCCCATCATAAAAAAAGCCGGCATGATCAGAGATCAAACCGGCTATTAACGTGGGCCCAGAGGGACTTGAACCCCCGACCAATCGATTATGAGTCGACTGCTCTAACCAACTGAGCTATGGGCCCTTTTGTTAATTAAACGACGATTTGCCCAAAAAATGCCTTGAACTTGAAAGCTCATGTACACCAAGACGTACACCAAAGAAATTTTGTACACCATTGCTACCCAGTTTTTGGCGGCTGGTGGTATTTTTTTCAAATGTGTAGATGATGTTAGACATTCCTCGAAAGTCGCTTACTTAGGGAAGTAAATATAGGGATTATTCTCAGCTCAATTCAAAATTAATTCCCTCTATTTTTAAGAAAATCAGTAAGCGTCTCAGCTAACTTTATTTGAATATCAGAAGCTTCCTTTTTGCCTTCTTCAGATTCATCGAATTGATATTCTAAAATTTCTTTAAGTGCTAATTCAGCTCGTTCTTTTTTCGACAAATTCTTGACACCCTCTTCAAAAGGTTTCCCCTCACCTGTAAGCAGCCAAGTTCCATTACAACCGGAACCAATAACGATTCGGGCAAGCACTTCGGAACCAGGTTTTTTTATCCTCCCACTCTTCAAATCAGTAATTAACGAATAGTTGGAAATACCACATTTGTCTAAAAATTCTTTTGCAGAATTATATCTAATGCTAATTAAAATAATTCTTTCAGCGATCGGGTTTTTACTCATTTTGCTTGACTTGTATTAATATCGGGGCGTAACTTATCGTTAATTAACTAAAATTCATTTACTTACAAAAGTAAGTAGATAAAATAATATACCCCATGTCTAATCAAATAACAGAAACTCATTATAAATTGAAGATAGCGCTGTTGGTTAGAAGAATTGGCATCAAAGAATTCGCCAATAATTTAAGGAAACCGGATGGTACGATCGGGATCTCACACCAAGCACTTATAAGAGTAGCACAAGACAAAGAAAAAACTCCCTGGATCAAAAATGTGATCCATAAAACAATCAAAGAAACCAGTAAAGATTACCCAAACATTTGGGAGGAATTATTCAAAAGGAATGACGCAAACTAAACAACAGCAATTATTTAAAGTATTAAGTGGCATTGAAAGCCAACTCGAACATGTAAGATTTTTAATAAATGAATCAGTCCCGTCTGGTGATTGGATTGACACCAAAGAGTTTTCAAATAGATCAACTCTAAATCATAAAACAGTATGCAATTATGTGGGTAAGGGTACAATCAAAATGACTAAAAAAATTAGGGGAAGACATCTTATTCATATTTCGGAGTTGGAAAATTGGAGCAAGTAAAACGACTGTTAGTACCCACAAATTCAAATTCCATTAATAGACTGAACATCTTAGGCCTTGCTGCTTTGATTGTTTCCAGTCAAGAATTAAAAAGTTTTTCGGAAATCTACCTACGGGAAGAAAATAGCGACCTAAGACAGGTCATAAAAATACTTTCGGATGCTCAACAAAAACTTAACCGAGTGATCTTGCAATAGGTCAAACCTGATTGACATTCTACGAAGCGATACCTCATGTGAGAGAAGCATCCAGAAATGATATTATCGAAATCATTTCTGAACGCATTCCTTTAAAAAAATCTGGCAGTTACTATAAAGCATGTTGTCCATTTCACACAGAAAAGACAGCCTCTTTTTATGTTCATGAAATAAAAGGAACCTATAAATGCTATGGCTGTCAGGCATGGGGTGATGCGATTAGTTTTGTTGAGTTTTATGATGGACTGACCTTTAATGAAGTCATTTATTTATTAGCCGACCGGTATCACCTAACCATTTCAAATAAAAGTAGGAAGAAATCCCAGCAGGCAATAAAAAAAGAAGATGATATACTTCCGGGTTACTCCTCGGTAAAGTCTGAAATCCTGAAGACGAAGATAGTTTACGTAGCATTTAAACAAGGCGACGCGCCATTCACGCCTATTCTTTTCATAGATGGCCAGCTAAGCCTTGATGCTGCTAAACTTTTAAAAAAACGAGCTCAGAAAATCATATTCGTTGCTCAGGATACTACGTGGAAAATACTTAAGCCCTCCTTTGAAGCGGCTTTAAAAGCAGAACTGGAAGTATTCGCTATTCCAGATTATTCCAACGAATTCCAGGAAATGGACTGGGTGGACTATTGCTCTGCTCAGACTACCCAAAAAATTACAACTAAAGATGTGATACAGCTTATTGCAGGAATACCTGACAACATCACCCGATCTGTGTACATCACTTATGCAACAGATAATTTCAAAGAATTGACTACACAATGACAAACCCAATGTTTAACGCCGATTTTTGGCGTTGGTATCTGCGTAAAGAGTTTAAAGAATTTACCCATTTAGCAGATACAACCATCCTTATTGAACGAATTCCGAATGTATTTTCTGAAAACAATCCCGATTCGTTTCTCACCTTAAACCTCGACACGGAAATTTGTACTGATTCCGAGGGCAATGAATTCAATATGATTGAATTTATTGCCATAAAAGAGGACTCCGAACGGCAGTATGCGGAAATGAACCTGGCCGTTGACTATGAGCGCTGGTTGGCCCAAAAATTTCAAGAAAACGCGGCCAAAGAATACGAACGTGACTTCGATAACTACCAATGGGTACGCAAGCGGGGCGGCGAAAAGGTGCCTGTAACCGATTTTGATCTTATTCTGGAGTCCATAATCGAAAAATGGAATCCGGAAAAGAAAGAATGGGAACGCACCTATGTTGGCCAGCTCCGCTACCTTCGGGGAGGCATTCCGATGTACAAACCCTTCAATTTTGAACCTGGACAAACCCACAGCGTGGAGGAATTTTCCAAAAGCGTATGGAATAAAGACGTGCTCCAGGTAAAAAACATGAAAAACGAGGACATGCGCAGCTTCTGGCTGCATGTAAACATCGAGTTTAAACCCCGCATAGTCCGTGAGTTTGATCACTTTGGGATCATTTCTTTTGAAAAAACCCGGTATTTACTTGCCGGTAATGTGCTGGTAAGCTTTCCAAAGAAACCATCTGATCACATTAAACTCATTGCCCAACGTGACGGTGCTTTTCCTATTGGCGATAACAAGTTTTTAAAGCCCCCGGAAGATGCTATTCACTTACCGCATTACGATTTAGGAATAGCCAATACTGATGGTTATTTCCAAAATGCTCAGGAAAGCCTGTACAATGACCAGGAATTTTATAAAAAATTGGTGGAAGTCGAGCATCACTTTTGTGGCATGATTGGAGGCATTACGGAATTTAGGCTTTGGGGGAAATTTATCATCGCTTACGTGTTTGCGTTTGTGTTTTTTGACGAGATATATACGCTTCATAAGCATGTCATCTTCCTTTACCTCTATGGGGAGGGTAACGTGGGTAAAGGAGAAATGGCCAAACTTATTCAGGATTTTTTTGGAATAAATCACCTCGATAGTTTGAATACACCACCGGCTCGGTCGGTGGATGAGGCGCTGGAGCAAAAATCCCACATCCCCCAGTGGATTGATGAGCACGTTCCCCAAGTCCCTGGCAAAAAAGCCAAGATTGAAGACCAAATCTGGAACTCCTGGTTTGAACTCAAGCCACGACCTACTAACATCAAAAAGGGCAACAAATGGGGAAAGGAACATAAAGTCGTGCGTACCATGCCACTTTTTTGCAGCAACTTTTTGCCCGCCACCGATCACCTGCTTAGCCGATCGCTGATCATTCATTACAGCAAAAAGACGCGAGGGCCTGAAGATCATGTAAAAGAGCTGCTCAATGATCGGGTAACCCTTCAGCGTCTTATGCTTTCTTTTCTAAAAAACTACCATCTTCTCAACCGAAAAGACTTCATTCGGGATATGGAACGTATCCGGCTCAAGCTCAAAGATGCCGTTAAAACCGAGCTGGGTGATAAAATGAAAGATGTGGTACTCCAAGATCGGCAAATAAATCAGTTTGCCTCGTTGGTTACGGTTTCCTACTGGCTAAATCCTAACTACCGGAACCTGATATCGGGTTCGCTGGACGAGCTGGAAGAGATCAAAGACAAAGCCATGTACGATGATTATTACCGCAATTTCACCAAGGAACGTAATGAGGAACGGCTTCTCTCGGTTACCGGGGAAGATCTTTTCCTTTTTGCTCGGGATGAAGTGGTTAAGACAGCCATCCGGTACTCTTCCCAAGATCCACTTACCGAATTTATTGAAACCATCGGTACACTTATCCAATCTTTGAAGGTTACCGTACATCATTTCAATTGGACCAAGGACGGCACGCTCAAAATTTGGGCCAAGGCGATCTGGGACATCTACGAATACGAAAAAAGAGGCACCGATGGCATGGTTCGCCGTGATATCGTGGATGAGAAGCTTCGGGATTTAAGCGATTTGACTCCGGAAGGCGAACTTAAGGTGGTGAACTGGACCATTGTTGACAGTTACAGCAACCTAAAGACCGATACCATTCGTCAGCGGGGCTATTACCTCCCGAATGCGGTAGAAAACGAGCTGTTTCGCAACGCCTTTAACTGGGACAAATTTAAGCCTGCTGGAAGCCAGCCCTGGACGGAAAACACCGAACTGTTTAAAGAAGAAATAGCTTCGGCGTGAGCTATTTTTTTAGCTATAGAATAGAAAAGACCGAAAAAGAAGAAAATCTATGTTTCAATGTTTCAAAATACTAAAAACATACTTTATGATACTTTTAATACACTTTTTTATGAAACTTTTGCTGAAACATTTATGAAACACCATGAAACATTCACCCTTTTTACTGAAACAGGAATGTTTCATCTGTGTTTCACGGGTATTTCTTCTAAATCATTGAAATTATTTACTCCAAAAATAAACGTAATCCATCGTGAAACAGGCATGTTTCAGGAAATGTTTCATAGAAATCAGCCTTTAAATATGCCTTAGTGTAATTTTTAGGTATTTGAAACATTTTTTTGGAATAAAATGAGTTTTACCGGAAAATCAATACATAACCATCACTAATTAGAAACTCCATGCAGACTGAAAAATCCATGCAAGAAATAATTGACCGCGAAGTTATGACCATCAAAGAAGCCCAGGTATATGTAGAGCAAAAAACGGGGATGAAAAGCAGCCTTTTTTATGATTGCGTGCGTCCTCTTCTTTCTCCCCGTCCCATGGCTATCAATCAACGCACCCGAAAACCCGCTCATTTTGTAGTTGCTAAAGAACAAGTTGAGCAGGTCATTTTCAGCATGAAAAAACAAATTGAGTAAAAAAGAATAATTCCAATTCACTCAATAAATTTTTTCCAATTTTTTGTGCTTACAGAAAATTTTTACTTGCTCACATCCCCAGCTATTGCTCCAAGGGCCATTTAACTCCATTTATATCCTGCCTATTCTGTGTTCGAACCAAACAGAACACAGATGGCAGATCATTCAGAACATATACACGACACGCTTGCTGATGATAAAATAGGCGGAGCTATAAAAGCTTCTCCCGGCCGGCCGCCGGCTGAGTTTTATTCGAGTATGAATATTCCGGCTAAGTTTTCTATGGCTGGAAATTATTACCACGAGCGCTGCCTCCAGCTCGAAGGACAACTAACGGATGCGAATCGCAAAATCCAACAGATTACCGACGAGCTTTTTCAAGCCAGAAAAGACCTTTCCCAAGATAAAACCGAATTACTGTTAGCCCACCAGAATGAGATCGCCAGGCTGAAGGAGGAATTCAGAGATAAACTCGATGGGCATAAAGAAGCTAACACGTCAAAGGTCCATGAATTGGAAAAAGAAATTGAAAAACTGGACCGTGAACAGTTCAAAAAAGACCTGGAATATCAAAATGCTCAGCAGTCTCCAGGAAATCAATTTGTAGAACAGTTCGTCAAAAAAACCCCGGAGGTAATTGATACCCTTGGCGGATTAATAAGCATCATCGTTGGGCAGCGGCATGGATTAGGTCCTATAGCAACCTATACACCTCCTTCGGAGACCATTAACACTGCACCTGAAAACGAAGCACCCTCATCTGGTGAACCTATAGAGCATTTTCCTGAAACTTCCAGGCCATCACAACCAGAGCCCCTTCAAGAGGAAGCTCAGCCGGAAGAGCAAACTCAGGCAAATAACCCAACTACCCCCAATCAATGAGCATGCACTTCCCTTATCAAAAATTAATACAGGCTGCCTTGGATTTTATGGCTATCGATTCCCCCTCTGCGGCTCGCTATATAACCTATGTACGGGCCATACAATCACAAATTGGAATCATTCAGGGCATTGAAAACAGACCTTTGACGGCCAAGGACTGGATCAGTATCGCTATTGAATTGGGCAGAAGGGCATTGGAAAGAGATATCGGCGCGAAACGAATTGCAGAAAGTATATATCCCTTAGTGGATGGATCAGGGCAATTTTCGACCTATGCCGGTATCTCTGCCAGTGCTGCCACCAACCTATTACTCATTTGGTCGGGTACTTTTTCACTCCGACCAGAAGAAAAAGCGCTATTGGTTGATGTAATTGCAGAACTGCAGAAGCTATACATAACACGAACTAATCCAATTGCCCACTCATGAGCACAGTACAAACGAAAACGATCTCCCAACTGCGAAATCAGCTGTTCTCCATAGCCGAGGAAGCAAGGATTACCACCGTGACCCGAAATGGACAATTTATTGGAGTCCTAATTACCGAAAATTTCCCCACAGATGGGTTGGCATCCTTAACTCATAAAAGAATCAAGGAAAATCCCGTCTACTCGATTACCCAGCTTACTAAGGAGTTGATGCCTTGATGCAAAGTGGCTATGTACAGATATTACCAGATACCCAGCAGCAATACACCAGAGCACGGGCTGTGGATGCTTCTTTGGGAGCATCCACAGTACCTCTTTCTACTCGACGCCAGGCGTACCCCGGTGTAGAAAGCGTGCTATCGGCGGCCAGCAGGCTGGTTACCAAATATACCGGCGACGAGCGTATTCGTTCACTCGCCCTCAAAATTACAAGTACGATCCGACGGCACCGGCTTACCGGACAACCCGACCTGCGAAACATTGACGCCATTGCCTCCGCCATATACAAATGGATGGTGCGCAACGTGAATTATGTGCGCGATCCGTGGGATGTCGAGCGTATTCAGTCGCCCTTTGTCACCATAACCCAACGGGCAGGTGACTGCGACGATCATGCCATTTTAGGAGCCGCCTTACTGCAAAGCTTAGGTATTCAAACGGGTTTTCGTATTGTCTCACGAACCGGACGCCACTTTGACCATATTTACGCGGTGTACCAATCACCTGCGGGGTGGAAATCATTCGATACCACCGTACTGAAATATCCCGGCTATGTATTTGATGAGCGGCTCATTAAAAAATCCAGGCACGTCACCAACCAGATGCCGGAAGGATTGGGGCTTGATCCCATTACGCTACTCACCACGGCTACCACAATGGCCAGTACAGGGATGACGCTTAAAAATACCTTGTCCAGCATATTTGGAGCCAAAGATAAAGATGAACGTCAATTGCGCGGTGCCCTGCGAGACTACCTCATGCAGCGGGGCGTGCAATCCGAGGTGATCAGTCTTTCCCAAAAAGACAATGCCTCCCTTCAGCGCTACGCACAGATTATAGATGAACTTGGTGCCCCGGCGGTTCAGCAACTGAATCGCTACGGGCAACTTTCCCCGGTTTGGGTTACTCAACAACAAGCAGCAAATAAAACCAAAAAAATGGGGCTGTATGCCGGTCTTGCCATTGGAACCCTGGTTCTGATTGGTGGCGGGTATATGCTTCTAAATAAATAGACCATGAGTAAAAGTGGATTTATCATTCCCTTAGAGGATACTGTCATTGGAGAGGAAGACACGGTGATTGCCGTAGCCATCAGTCCGGGACTCGGCAACTGGGAAGAATCTGACCCGTGCCGATACGCCAATCAAAGCTGTAAAGGCAAAATGTTTGGCAAGCTGAAAAGCTGCCGACGTCAACGCGAGAAAAGTCAGGCGCTATGCAAAGCGCACGAAGCATCCCTACAAAAGAAAGCTCAGTGGGAAGGCCAGCGCGAGGAAATGATGCAGGCGCTCCAGACCAATCTTACCACCACCGCTTCCCAGCAGCAAACAGCCAACTCGACCATGAAGTCGGGTATTGCTGTGGGGGGAGTCGCCCTTACCGGAGCCATTGCCTTGGCGGTTTTGATGCTGAAACGAAAAAAGAAATCTTCTAAATAAGCAGGCTTTTCCCATGACCAAACAACCCAGCGGTTATACCAGTTTTGATCTTCTCAACCAGAAAGCGGCTATCGTTACCCAGCCTACCCAAACCAAATTTGGCTCGGCTTTAACCTCTATTAGCGACTTACTTAAGACCGCGACTGATACCGTGGTGACCATAGATGGGGTCGTCAACAAGAGCGGTAACAAGTCTGGAGGCGGACAACCGCCGGTGCTATATCCCGGCCAAGGCGCACCTGCTCCCAGCGGCTCGGGAGAGTTGATCAAGTATGCGGGCATAGCAGGCATCGCCATTGGCGGTGGCATTATTCTACTCAAAGTGCTGAAGAAGTAAGTATGCAAGCAGGACGAATTTCAACGTATTTAGATGGTGGTGTTCCAGGTGGACATGCCCCTATGGTATTGCCAGAGGTAGAAGATACTTCTTACGAGCAGCCCGATATGCAGGTCATTGAAGTGGGCAAAGGCGAGCAGCCAACAGCGAAAAAACTATGCCAGCGACTTCAGGAGCAGCCGATTTCACTTTCGCAGTGGATTCGGAATAACCAGAACACCTTACTAATCGCAGGTGGCCTTTATATGGGCTACCGCTTGCTACGGAGTTAAGATGAACGCGCAATCAGGATATATCGACACCGGAATTGGGCAGCTCAACCTGTCCAGCAATATCATAAGCTCTGATGCGGTAGAGCTTCGCATTATCGGACGCAACCCCGCCTCAGGGAACCCGCCCAGCGGGGTTCCGTTTTCCCTCGATCTTGAGGTTGAAACCTTCCGCAACTGGGCTAAAGTGCTTTTTGTGCCGTTTATGGCCAGCTGGGGGCAATGCCCCGACGCCCTTGTGGTGGTTCGCTCGGTGCAGACTGCGTCTGTATTAGGCTTCCAGCGGTTCGGAACGTCGATGATGGACGGTTGCCGCGCACAGGGACGACTCGTTTTTGACCGTTCGTTTGTTCCCACCTCGGACCATAAAGTGGTTTTTGAAGTGTACCCCGAAGATGTTGATTTGAGCAAGCTATCCGCTTCCGATCTCATTGCAAAGTCCGCACCCATTTCCCTCGACCTTGACCAGAAAACCGGCGAGCAGTCCGGGGTGTATTCTCCACCCACCGAGTCGTGGTACAAGATACCCGAGCTTGGGCCAGGTAACACTCTTAGCGAAGTTAATAAGTTAATCAAGCGAACAATTGTCATCGGCGGAATATTTGGAGGATTATATCTATTTGCCCCGATGCTCCCCGGACTTCGAGCGGGTATCAAAGCTTTAGCTCCAAAAGCAGGTGCCGAATGAGAACTGGGTATGTACCACATACCGGCACCGGCCTGCATGGCATGGACGATTACCTGCAGCGCACCTCGCAGAATGCTTTCAAGCTGTTTGCGGGGAAACTTCAGAGTGCCACAAGCGGTCGTCGCGGCCAGCTTGCCACGATGGGACTCAACCTGGCCAACCTGACCACTAGTAAAGCAGGTATCAACAGGGTATATGAACAGCACGCCGGAGTTATTGACGCCTACTTCGAGTATGTGGATCTGGTGGCTCTGTCAAAGAAATTAACTACCGATGATCCTTTATCATCCTCAGCTAAATCACCACTGATAAAGTATAGCTCTACACTTCTGATCGGTATCACAATAGGTATGCTGGCACATCGAACGTATAACTCAACATCGAAGAAATGACTCTCAGTAAAGGCGCCTCAGGACAACAGGTAATCAGGCTCCAAGCAGGATTGCAAAAAGCAGGCTTTGATCTACCTCAATATGGTATTGACGGAAAATTTGGAAGTGAAACACAATCTGCCGTTATGAAAGCTCAACGCAGGTATTCTCTTCCGGTAACCGGAGAGGCCGGGCCAACACTACTTTCAAAACTGGGGGTATCCAATGCTCCATTAAACATGAAAACAGATAAAAAAACCATGCTGACTAAAGCTGTTCTGGCTGGCATTGCCATCGGTGCTTTAATTGTGATCGCTAAAAAAATGAGGCACCGTTGATATGGACATCCAGAACACTCTGAGCGCCAAAGAACTGGCAAAAATAAACATCAAAGGCATCAAGATTGCCCAGCCCTATGGCACACTTCTTGGGGAACCGGAGAAAAATGCCGTCATCTTTATCTGGGGTGAGAAAGGGGCCGGAAAGTCCACCTTCAGTTTAGGCCTTGCAAACGCTCTTGCACAGCACGGTAGAGTCGAATATATACCAGCCGAAGAACATTTCGGTAAAACACTCATTGACCGTGTCAAGCGATTAAAAGCAACCCACAACAACCTGAACTTTACCAAGTGGAAATCACTCACATCGCTAAAGGAAACCCTGCTGAAAAACAGATCTGCCTTTTGCGTATTGGATTCTATTTCTGTCATTGACGCCAAAGATGCCTCAACGGTAGAACTGGCTCAGTGGTGCCGGGAGCAAGGCATTGGCTTCATCATGGTGGCCCATGCGACCAAAGACGGCAAGTATAAGGGCAACACCAGTATCGCACACGAATGCGACATTGAAATTAAAGTCACCAAAGAGGGACTGGCTGAGACCGAAAAAAACCGCTATCAGGTATTAAATGCCATCGACGTTCCTTTTGGTTCGTCAGGCACTGACGAAACTCTAAAAATTATTCCCCCGCTTACACAAAGCCAGTATGAAGGCGTGGAAGACCAGCTTTCTAATAATGTGACCTCAACTGATGAGGAACTCATCGACTTCTTTCAGGATGAATTTGGTCTCACTAAACAGCAGGCAGCCCATTGGGCCTCAAAAAGAGGAAGCTATTTAATGAATCCCACGCACAGCGAGACACGCGATAATCCCGTAGAGTTGCCATTTACGATCTCACTCAAAAAAATCAATACCCTACACAAACTGCGCTCATGGAAACGGGTGAATTCGCTACTCGGTTCGAAGATGCCGTGTTACGCTAAACAGCATTCCGGGGAGTCCGAGCGGGCAACGCTGAGCATTCGATACGTGCCAGACTACTACAACAAACGCTACATCGTAGAGCTGCTCATTGACGGAGAGCTGAAAACCCAGATCTGCACCGAAGGGGCTAAAGGAGGTTTTATTGCCTCGTGGAAAGAACTGGTAAAAAAACATGGCGAGCTGGAAGTCCAAATTCTGGCGCAGGATCATGCGAAGAAAGTGTTGGGCGCAAGAGAATACCGAAAGCAGGAAAAGCTTCAGGGAAACCCACCCGACTGCCCGCCTTCAGGAAAACCCAAAGCGAAGAAAAATCCTAAGCGGAAAACCGCTCCGCTAAAGAAGAAACAGAACAAGAAAAAAGCGGCTGGGAAAACCACACCTAAAGCAGCTACAAAGCCCAAGAAGCAGGGTGCTCCAAAGCAGTCCGTGGATCTGGAAGCGGCCCGAAAAAGCCAGGCCAAACTCGACGCCTTTTTAGAAAAAGTCCTTAGTTAACCCTATGCCAAGCCAAACTATTACCAATATCGACCAGATAACCCACCTGTCCACCGGCGACTTTGATCACTGGCTGGGCGACTGGGATGCCGACGGGATTGTCAACATTGACGATCCCAACCCGCTTACTCCGGGCGATACCGCCCCGGTTTCTGAGGCCGAACTGGCCCCGCAAATCAAGGCAGTGATTGAGGCGAAAAACAACTACATCCCGGCCCTAAAAAAAGTCATGAAGGGACTGTTGGCTATGAATCTGGCCTTGGTAGTAAAGGGCCGCATTAAAGAAGTGTATTCTACGCTCGGCAAACTCATCCGCAAACGGTTTCCCTTTACCGAAAAGATTGCTACCAAAGCCGGAGAAAAATATACCACCGGCCTGACCGATGTGGCGGGCTGTATGGCGATTGCTGAAACGCAGGCCCAAGTGGATCAAATGGTGAAGCGTATCCTTTCGGGCGAATTAGGTGAAGTCTGGGAGCACGAAGACAAGTATAAAAATCCTGAAAACGGCTACCGCGCCCATCATTTTATCCTCGTAGTGGACGAGCAGTACCCGGTCGAAATCCAGGTAAAAACCAAACGTATGTCCATGATCTCGGCGGCCTCGCACCAGCCCTATAAAGTGGGCCAGCTCAATGGAGCGCTGCTGGAAGAATTGACCCAGCTGGCGTGGAAAGCCGACCAAGGCGACACCAAAACGGCGGAAAAACTAGAACCCTATTTGGCTGATCTGGACGCCCTTGAAGCCCAGCTTACCCTTCGGGCTAATCCGGGCAGTGAACTCCAAGAGTTGCAGCAGAATTTTGAGCTTACCATAGGCAAATTGGCACTGGCGTTTCAGCTGGACAAGTTTCCGGCAGAGCATAAAGAGGAAGCCCTGGAGCTTTTCCGGGCCCACGGGCGCATTATCGGCGTCGATTTTGACGGGGTATTTAACCGAGCCACACCAGAGAAGCTGGCATCTGCCAAGCAGTCCAAAAAGAAATCAGGCCAATCAACTTTTAGGTTTAGTGACATCGAGCTTTCGGAATTTGCGCCCATCAAGCTGACGGCTTCCGAACGTCGCAAGGCCAACGAAGCAGCTATCGCCGTACTTCAAAAAGAAGACCGGGCGATTACCTCTGGCGATCTGGACGTGCTACGCTCTTACACCGGGGCAGGTGGGTTAGGCTACACCGAATCCACCGAGCAGTCCAAGCGGGGGCTCCTTAATGAGCATTACACGTCCTACCCCGTGGTTAAACTCATCTGGGATAAGCTTCAAAACATGGGCGTCGCGGGTGGCAATATTTTAGAGCCTGGTTCGGGCGTGGGTAACTTTTCCGGATTCCTTCCCGACCGCGAAAAGTTTCGCATGGTTATGATCGAACGCTCGGCCATTAGTTCCCGCATTGCGAGCCTGCTCTACCCGATGCAGACCGTGCGCCACGAGAACTTTGCGGACACCGATCTTTCCCTGTACAACCTCACCGGCGTAGTGGGGAACGTACCCTTTGGCGACCTTAAAATTCATACCTCCCGCGACCCACTAGCACCGCTCAGCCCCCGCATTCAAGACTATTTTATCCTGAAATCTCTGGACGCGTTACAGCCTGGTGGTTTCTTGGCCGTGATTACCTCAACGGGCACAATGGACAAAAAAGACCCGTCCATTCGGCAGGCAATGGTACAACGCGCGCGTTTTGTCGGAGCCTACCGGTTGCCATCGACGGCATTTAAAGATAACGCTGATACTACCGTTACGACCGATATTCTGTTTTTTCAGAAGTATGGGGAGCACCAGGGAGAAATCCATCCGGACGTGGACTCCACACTTAACCGACTGTTTGCCCATGACACGCTCATCGAAAGCAGCGTTTCTCATAATGGGGAAACCTACACGGCCTATTACAATCCCTACTTCAAAGAGCACCCAAGCTATGTGTTAGGCGAACATATTCAGGGGCACCACGTTCAGTTTTATTCCCGCATGGGCGTGAAAGGTGACCTTACTGAAGGTCTCATTCAAAAAGTGCTTTCCGACGGACTCACCTTTCCATACGCGCTTCCGGGCGAGATGCCGCTCTACAACATTCCCGATGATGGCATTATGCTCGACCTGCCAAGATCGTACCATCCGGGGAATATCATTGTCCATGAGAATCATTTTTACGAGAAGCAGCGACGGTTTTTCAAGCGGCTTAGCCTTAAAGGCGGCTCCGGGCTGGAGACCCGCATCGGCTCAGCCTGCCTGCTGCTCGATAAATACGATGACTATATCACGGCACTGGCACAGGAAACAAGCGAAAAAGATGCCCTGCGAGCTGAATTCAAGCAGCTTTTATCAGGTCACATCGAACAGTACGGTATTCCCGATGAAGACGAGGACATCCGAAAGGTATTCAAGTTCGACAACCGGCTCTACAAGCTCACGACGTTGGTGAAGCGAGATCCGCTTAATGGAGAACTGGTATATGCGGACATCATCGACGCCGATTCTATGTTCAACCGCAACTACGTGCCCGCCGTCAAAGATTCTGACGACTTGGCTGAGCTGGCTATGTTTGGCCGAAGCATTGGCGAAACTTTGGACCTGGATTTCTACCAGTCGGTGTACAAAGGGGGAACAGCCAGCAAAGAGGAGCTGGAAAAAGCGCTCCAGGATCACCCTGACTTTTACTGGAATCCGGCAACAGGAAACCACGAATTTCGCTACCAGTACCTGTCTGGAAACGTGCGCGAGAAACTACAACTGGCCCAAGAGCACGAGCTGGAAAAGAACATCAAGGCCTTACAGGAAGTCGTGCCAGAATGGATCGACGTGTACAATATCACTGTGGACCCGCAGCACGTGTTTACCTATCTACCCGCCAAAGCCATTGAAGAGTGGATCAAAGATGAGATGAACTACGACAAGGTGGAAACCGGTCTGGTCAAAGACAAGGCGGATCTGGGCAACCGGTTCTACATGAAGCTGCGAAAATGGGGGCGGTATGTTTCCCCAGGCGATGAAACCCAAGATGATATTAATCTTGGCTGGGGCGAGACACCATTCACCAAGATCATTACCTCCTACATTCAGGACAGCACCTTTCCACTGAAGTTTTATGATGAGGACGATACCCTGATGCCGTCGATGACGCTCAAAGAGGCGCAGTCCATGAAGGGCGAACGGGGCCAGATGCTGATCGAGCGCGCACGGAAAATACAGCGCCAGAACAATAACCGGATGCTGACGCACGTGCCCAAAAAGTTCAACAACTGGGTGCGCACCAAAGCCTCTTCCGAAGTCCGAAGCCTGATTGAAACCGCCTACAACCAGACCTACAACGCGGTGATCAATCCGCCCTTTGACGGGCGCACCCTTCGAGTTCGCGGCATGAGCGACACCTTCTACGGGGTGAAAGATTTCACCGTGTACAAGCACAACCGCGCCATTGCTGAAAAACTGGTGTGGAATGGTAAAGGCGCTAACTGCCACGATGTGGGAGCCGGAAAAACACTCGCTTCCATTATCACCTCTCAAGTGCTACTCCAGCAGGGAGCCGCCCGAAAACCGATGTTCGTGGTGCCTGGCAAAGTGCAGGAAAAATGGGTGGAAGAATACCTGATGCTCTTTCCCGACGCCAAAGTCCTCAACATGAAAATGGCCTCCGGCGACAAGCATAAAGAACTTACAATGGCCCAGCTTTACAACTGGGACGCCATTTTTATTGCCGACCACGCCTTTAAATCGCTTCCGCTATCACCCGGTGAGCAGGCTCGTATTTATCAAGAACGCATCGACTACTTCAACCAGATGCTGGAGAATTTCGAGGATTTACTTGAGGAAGATGAGGCCATCTCGAGAGCGGCCAAAACCTCCATGATGAAACGCATGGAAAAGCAGATGGAAGAATGGGAAACCAAGCTCCGCAATGTGGCGCATTCCAAGCGCCTTGAAACCGATATTTTCTTTGACGAGCTGGGCGTGGACTGCCTGTTCTTTGACGAGGCGCATTTCTACAAAAACGCTCTTGGCTCTGCTAAAGCGGCCAAACTGGGAATCTCGGCGAACAAGCCTTCCCAACGAGCCGAAGACGCCCTGCAAAAAACACGGTGGCTGTTCAGCAAAGTGGGCCACAAAAACGTGTTTGTGCTTACCGCGACCCCGGTGGTGAATTCCCCCGTGGAAGTGTGGCACATGCTCAACCTGTGCGCCCCAGATCTGCTGGCCAAATACGAAATTGAAAACCTCGACAACTTTATTAACCTGTTTGTCCGGGAAGAAGAAAAGATCGTCAAAAAGACCAACGGGGAATACCGCTCCGAGCGCGTGGTGGCCGGATATTACAACCTGCCTGAAATGCGCAAGATCATTGACGAGGTGATGGACATCAAGAGCTACGATCAGCTCATCGGATTCTACAAAGAGTTTCCCGACTACATTCAGGACGAATCCGGAAACACGGTCAATGGTAAAGACGGAAAGCCCAAGGTGCTCCAGCCCAAATTCAAGCGCCCCAAGGCCAGCACTCGCAACGTGATTATTGAACCCAGCGAGCTGCATAAGCTGCTTTTTGATGACATTATCCTCCGAGCCAACGAGGTGATTGCCTGCATGAAAGACCGGCAGTGCGAAACCCGCGATAACTTCCTGGTAATCACCGGCGATGGCAGCAAGATTGCGACCGATCTGCGGGTGTACGACAAGGATTTTGAAGGCATCGACCGCTCGTATCTCAAACTTGGTGCGATGGTTGAAAACGTGGCCGCTTCTTATGGTGCCCGTCCCAATCCGGCTCCCGAATTGGTGCCGGAAGACATGTACGGCGATTACTTTCACCGGCCTGGCAGAGGGCAATTGGTCGTTACTCCTCCGCACCTCCGGGAAAACCCAACCCATATTGAGGTCATTACCAGCAAGGGCGTGGTAAAGGAAAAAAGCGGTTACTGGGTAGTGTGGGATGAGAAAAAAGAAGTGTATGAGCCCTTGCATATACTGAAGCCCAAAAACCCTGACCACACGTGGAGTGAAGGCATCTTTGGCAGCGAAAAAGAAGCTACCGAACGCGCCCAAAAGCTCAATAAAGAGTGGGAGCAGATCAAAGCCAACCGATCCAATCCAGCCAGCCCTGCTATTCGCAACCAGATTATTTTCTGCGACTGGATCAGCCTTCATCAGTCTCAGGGAGGTAGTTTCCACCAGCTCATCAAATCCGAGCTGGTCAAAGCTGGAATCCCCAAAGAGCAGATTGCGATCATCAACGGGTCTATCATTGGCACCGGCAAAGACGGCAAAGACTATTTTGTGAGCAACAAAGACGACAAGGAAGCGCTTAAGAAAGAGGTGCAGGATGATTTTAACCAAGGCAAGTACCGGGTGGTGATTGGCAACCAATCTATTGCCGAGGGGATGAACCTTCAGAAGTGGACGACCGATATGCATCATATGGACGTACCCTACACGCCTTCGCAAATTCAGCAGCGCAACGGGCGCGGGCTCCGACAAGGCAACCAGTACCCCGAAGTGCAAATCCATTACTACCTGATGCAGGACTCCTTTGATCAGTACCGCCTCGAACTGGTCTCCAAAAAACAGAGCTGGATTGATGACCTGTTCTTTGGCACAGGGCGTGAAGTCTCCACCGGTGGCGACTCGGAGTCGCTGGAATACGAGCAAATGGTAGCTGCTACCAACTCCGATCCGAGAGTAAAGCAGTTTTTTGAAGCTTTAGCCCAAAAGAACGTACTCGATGACCGGATTGACAACCTGGAATCGGAAGTGCAACGACTGCAGGCCAGCCAAGCGCAGGCGACCACCGATATCCAGGGAAAACAGGATCGCATGAAAAGTGTGGTAGAGCGGGAATCGGCTTTGCAAAAATCGAAGCTTCCCGTTAGCGCAGGTCTTGCTCTCAAAGAGAACCTTTTTGAGGCGCAGTACGGGTGGAACGGCGAGCCGTACCAACTCGATATTCAGTTGAGCTCGGACTCCAAACGCATCTCCGGCTACCGCATGAAAACCGTGCTGGATGTACCTGAAAACAACGCCAACGGGCGGGTGTGGTTTCACCTGATCCCAGACAGCAATATTCCTGACCGCTCGTTTTACAACAAGCAGACGTGGGGGGCGATCAAACGCATGGCCTCCAAAGAGCTTGGCAACGCCTTCGGGTGGACGCTGGAAGAAAAAACCGGGCAAGGCAAATCCATCTCCGGTAACCTTGGCAACATCATTGCCACTGAAGAAGATTTTTACTCCGAATACGGCATCGACATCGAAGCCGAGAAAGCCAAAAAAGACGAGGCTGGGAACGAGCAAAGTTTCAAGGCCATCAAAGAGTCCGCCGGGATGTTTACCATCAAAAAGTGGCAGCCGATTATCACCCGAAAACTGGCGGAGCTATTCCTGGAACTTGAAAAAGCCTGGATCAGAACCTCTGAAAGCCGCATGGAACTGCTAAGCAGTGAGCTGAAGCAGACCGAGAAAACGCTGGCTGAACTTCAAAAAGTGCTGGCAGGTACCAAAACCGAGCTGGAAGCGGCCAAAATCGCTCGGGAGAACAACCAGAAGACCGTAATCGAACTCAATGATGTGGTCAACCAGCTGGTGGCGGTGAGTTACGATGACCGAAATGAACTCTATGAGGAGATAAACCGCATCGCCCCGAAATACAAGATCCGCAAAACGATCACTGTCCGTGATGTGGGTTCGCTAAAAGGCAGTGCGCCCAAAGGCTCGCCTCAACTTCGGGAGAACAAGGCGGACAGTGTGCCAGCAAAAACCACCAAACGGCACGGCGTTCTCAAAACCCTCTACGAAGAACCGCTGGTGTATTCGGGCATCGTCAAAGAACTGGAGTACATCGACGCCAAAGGCTACATGCAGCGCATGGAAGCAGAATCTGATGATCTGGCCATGATCATCAACGCCAAGGGCACCACTATTTATGTGTTTCCCACCAGTTTAATGAGGCTCTCTAAGGGAACTTACAACGACCCGAAAGCCGCCGAAATGTTTGAGGAGTTTCATCATTTCCCGGCAGACGACTACGATTATGAGCTGTTTCCGCCCACGGGTGAGAAACTGATCAGTGCCGGTTTCGCCGACCGCATTATGTACGTGAGCGATAAGATTATCTACGCCGATGACGAAAAAGGCAAAGACAATCACTATTTCCACTACTTCGATACGGGCAAGCGACCGGTGTTTAAATACGGTGATGTGTACATCATCGCTAACGTCAACATAGACGGCAGGGGCATTCTTAATTGAACCACCCGCCAGAACAACGAAGGCACCTATGAAAGAGCGCGTGTTCGCCAAGAACCCTTCCGAGCTACAAATCATCGAAAACCCAAACAAACGACGCAGTAACATGACAAAAGAAAGCAAAATCACTACCGAGAAGGCGGTCTCTGAGTTCAAGCAGCAGGCCATCACCGCCGGATATATTCTTGGTGGACAAGCGGTGGCCGCACAGATGAATGTCCTGACCGTCCCTCTGCTGACAGGCAACGCCTCAGCAACCATTCAACAAGCAACACGAGCCGGTATCCCTCTCACCGCAGGAGTACTTCTAACACTCCTCTCCAAAAACAAACACGTTCGCGGACTGGCCATGGGCATGGGCGTGCAAGGCGTAATGGAGGTTATCAAATTTATTACCCCTGACTGGACGCCCCAGCAAGGCCTGATGGATGGCTCCGGGTACGTATATGACAGTCTGCCTGAAATCCAGGAGAAAACACATCACGTGGATGAAGTGGAACATTCGGCAGAGGTTGATAACACCATCGAAGTGTAAAAATTCCATTTGTTCGCACTGGGTTGCAAAAGGGGTACTGGTAATACCGAAACGGCAAACCGCCACATTCTAAACCTTTTAACACACCAATATGAGCAACAAAATTTCCAAAAAAGCACTTGTTCCAGCAACCGCACGCATCAAAACATATTTTGACACGCGCAAAGTGCAGCAAAACCAATCGGTCCTTAACTTTTTTCCTGCCAATGCAGATCGAAAGCTCACGCGGGACAACTACGTAAGTAACCCATTTCCGGGAGCTATGAAACGTCGAATTTTGGGTCTGTCCTTTGAACTCACCAAGCAGTTCATCGAAGACGATGCGGCTAATGGCATTGACGCTCGAGCCATTGTAAACGGGCTCAAAGACGCCGCCATCCTGCTTCAGGCCGACAACGATAACAAGGAGTTTCTCCGCGCTCCCATGAGCGAGTTTTCCAACTTTGCAGGCACAGGCATTCAGTTTACCTCGGCCACCAATAATACCGTGGACGCTGTAGCTGAATATCGCCGGCTTGTTACCATGAAATCAGCCAGCGAGTACCGCCTGGCCGACCCGTTTGATCTGGCCATCAACCAGACGGTTTCCCTTGCCGTGCACTTTGATGATGCCTCGGTGTTTCCAACTTCCGAGAACTGGAACCAATCCGGTCAGGGAGAATTGTGGCTCAGAGCTTCTATGGTAGTCGCAGAAGTTGAGTAATCCATCCCGTCCCGCCGGTTCCGATTCTTCGGTTCCGGCGGGATTCTTTTTCCAATAAATCCTGACTACCTCAAAGCAACGCCATGAAGATTATCTCTAATTTTTTACCTCCTAAAGAAAGTTCGGCCTACAATCCGGCCAAATCGGTCGAGGTGCAACCCGGTGCAACCGCTCACCTTACCATGAACGGCATGGGTGGAGAGCGCTACGGCATCCGAAAGATTCTCCCGTTCAGCGCCAACATGAATGCCATTTTGATCTCGGCCCGCCTGAATGAAGACCTCTACCTGTTTCGCGATGTGCAGCTCTCAGTAGTGCACAACCTGTTCAAATCCATTGACGGGCTGTTCGCTCCCTTCATCATTCAGAAGAACAATCATATCGTTTTTGAACTCACCAATACCGGTGCTGTCAAACAAACCGTCAATATTCAGCTTGTGGGCTACGACCAGTTTGCCCTGTCCAAACTAAGCGCAGCTTACCAGCAAATTGGAGCTTCGGTTCCGGTGCCCCGGTTCCTGTATGGACATAGCACGGTTCCAGCTGGCGGGCTCAACATTGATCTGGGCGTGAAAAGTAAAAGCGTGGACGTGCAGGTTCGGCGCATGGCCATGAGCAGTAACCAGCCTGGAGCCATTACCGCCTCGATGAAGGTGTACAATACCACGGTTCGCGATGAAGTATTCCTGGAGCAGGTGAACGACGAGTTCAACGACAAATATATCAACGTACCCTTTGTGGTGGGATCGAACGTGCCCTTTGACGTGTACGCTTCCAATTACGGAGCCCAGCCTGCCGAGGTAAGTTTCCTCTGCGAGAGCTACATACAGGCCAAAACCGGATTCATCTCAGCGGAGTAATCATGCTAAACGACCTGATTAAAGTACTCTGCGAGCTGGCCGCCAACGTGGAAGCGCTGGTTAAAAACCTGCAAAAAACTGAAGGTAATCAGCCCAACCAGGCCCGGATTTCCTCCTCCATTTCCCCTGTGATGAAACATGGCCAGCAGCCTGTTCGCCTTGTCAACGAAAACCCGCACCGTTTGGGAGTTATTATCCAAAACAGCAGCGAAGGCGAACTTATGATTGCCCTGGACAGCCAGCGAATATCGGACAAGTACTACACCTTCAAACTCCGAGCGGGTGAAACCCTGCACTTTGATCTTCGCCGGTTCGGTGAGCTCTATAAAGGAGGCTTTATGGGCTTGTGGGATGAGGCGACGAATCCCGGAGCGGAGTCCAAAGCCCTGGTAACTGAAATTTTCTGGACTAGCTGAGATGAGCAAGATTAGCGGGCAGGAATTTGGCCTAAATGAGGCCTTCAAAATGCGGGTAGTGAGCGGAATGCTTGTTGACGGCTCCATTTTAATCTCGTGGGCCACCGGAGAACCGGCATCAAGCCAGATTGACTGGGGATGGGACGACTCGGTGCCGTTTCAGACGCCTGAAGTACATGCCGAGCCGGAAGAAATGGTGCGTTATCACCAGCTATACCTGCCTCAAACCCTGGTCGATCAGCGACATTATTTCCGCGTGCGCTCGCGAACCGAGCATGGGAAAATCGGGATCTCGGATATCTATATGGTCGTGGTTCCTCCGGATCTGGACATCAAAAACCGGGGCCGAATGGCTACTGAGATTGAGTTGGAACTGGTGCTGGTCAAAGCCACCATTATTGACTGCACGAACTTTCCAGCCACATCTTTGTCAGGTTACCGAACCGAGCCCATTGCCTCGGGTCAACCTGCCTTGATTGAACATGAAAACACCGAGCCGTCTGCCTTGGATAAAGTCGCCACAGCGAGTCCGGATACTAACAGCTCGCTGTCCACCAGGATCACCTATACCATTACATAAACCCATATTTGCATAAACAAACCCCCATGAAAACCATCACAACGGATTTAAACGTCGGAAAAACAGCAAGCGGTCTCGACATGTACTGCGACCTCTCCCTGGAGCAGCGGCACCTGTACCGCATGAAATGTGAAAGCTTTGTTGGAAACCTGCTCAAATGGATGCGCATCCAAATGGGTAAAACCAATCAGGACGAGTACTGGGATGGCTATAATACCCGAAAACTCATTAACAATATTATCAGTATCGTTGAATCCGGTGACGATTTGATTGTAGAGCTTTCCGACTACCACGAATACAGCACCGTGGATCACGACCTGATTACCATTCAGGGAGTTATTGGTCTGGAGGGATTAAACGGTGTGTACTATCACGACAACACCAAGGGACCGTTTCCACTTGACCGCCATAGCCGGTACAAGTATTACATTCGCGGAATTGTTCCACACCTGACCGGGGTGTGGGATGGAAATTCAGGGGTTTCAATAGCGGCTAAATACCGAATCCAGTGGGCGTCTAATGATTATCACTTGCCAATTAACTGGAATCCCATTATTGGCATGAGCGATCAGGCCGTAAAAGCCTCAGATTTGTGCCTTCCGGGGTATTTCAAGCGGGGGTGCACCCAAGGTGCTGTGTCCATTACTTCGCTTATTACCGACCAGGAAAGTTCTAAATTTACGCTCTCACGACCATTCACGAACATGTCTGGAGCTATTCGTGATATTAAAGAAATTGGAATCATGTCAGGGGATTACCGCAGCGCCTATATGCTAATGGCTCGCGACGTATTAGGGGCCCCGATTAGCCTTGGAGACACGTCCACCTTGTCGCTGGATTATGAGATCATTTCCATGATTGAGAATTTCAACCAGGACACGGACGCTAACGGAACCAATGGCGGATGGACGGAGAATTTCATGTACATCCTGCACCGTATTGCTAACCCAAGTGCAGCTCACAATTGGGAAAACGAGTATCACTTTACTGCTGGATTGGGTGGCGGGGGCACAGGTGTCAATTTTGACTATTATCGTAACCTGGACGGCTGTAAATTTGGCGTTCGTGTGGGTGAGTCCAACAAGTTTGTTTCCATGACTGACCAATCACTGACTCCGGAAAATGCGGAAGTGAACGGTGTTCCACATGGCTATGGAGACGGTGAACTGGTACACCACGGCACGCATATCGGGCAACTGGTGGTCGATGACGTGGCTAATGAGGTCTATTTCCCGGTCGAGCGCATTTTTGAAAACCGAGGAGCAACTCCAATTACCGTTCGAGAGATTGGTTTGTTTGGCAACAAAAACAATTCAAACCAGATTTCCCCACACCTGCTGGCTCGAAAGGCATTGGCTCCGGTCGATCAGTTTACCATCGGAGCAGGCGAAACGGCAAAGGTCACCTTCAACTGCAAGGCGATTGTATAAGTGAGCAGCGCTCTGTCCATATCCTCCCAGCTCAGCTACCTTCGGGTGAAGGGCATTATGGGGCACTTCTATGAGGCTTCTCGGGCGTACAACGTGCCGGTTTCTCTGCTATTGGCCATCGCCTCCAGGGAAAGTCACATGGGATTGGCGTTGGACAATAACTGGACGGGCGACAACGGAAACGGCATCGGCATCATGCAAATTGACCGGCGATATCACTCAGACTTTACCAGCGCTCACGCTAATAATGACCACCGCGCCAACATCCACTATGGCAGCAAGTTTCTGGCAGATCTAATTGGAAAATTTGGCGGTAAGCTCACGCCAGCCGTGGCCGCTTATAACGCGGGCTACACCAAAGTGCGAAATACGGTAAGTGCTGGCATTGATCCCAATCTGGTTACTACCGGGCAAAACTACGCTTTTGATGTGCTCCGACGAAAAGAAATCGTGGAGTCAGTAATGGGCTTCTCCAAAGCGTCCACGGCCAGCATGGTACTGGTGCCACTAATCATTACAGGATTTATTTCCTACCAAATCTTTAACACTCAATAACCATTATGAAATCATCTTCCGGATATATCTACAGCGAGGAAAGCTCTCCCGGTTTGGGGCGTATGATGCTTGACCCGACTTTACCCACAGAACTAAATACGGCAATCCAACCGGTCTCATCCATCAGCAGAATACGACCCACCATTTCCATTTCTCCCAGAATCAGGAAACCGGTTCTGCCAAGGTTGCCTAAGATCAAACCAACAAAAGTGACACCAGTTGTTCGTGATTTGACCAAAAAACCTACGGCAACGGCCCAGCCTTCTACAACCAAAAGCGAGCCGGTGGCCACGCAGAAAAAACCGATCAACAAGAAGATGATCGCGCTGGCCGGGGCTGGTATTGTTGGAGCCGGAATCCTCTTTAAAATCTTACGCTAACCTAACCTGAAAACCCATGAGTAAATCAAGCTATACCTCTGATAATGGCCTTGGATGCGGCTGCGGATGCAACGGAGCCGGAATCGGTTCCTCTCCCGTAGTGGACGTTAAAAACGCCGAAGCCGAAAACACCAAAATGGATTTGGTGGATACCGCCCAGAAATACATCAACGGTGACGTGCCGATGAAGTACAAAGCCGCTGCCATTGCCCTTGGAGTCGGTTTCCTGTGGTTTAAATTCAAAAAATAGCCCCATGAAACGAGCCGACTACATTGCCCTTATAGAAAGCTATGGGGGCAATTTTTCACTGTCCGATTTTGAAATCCAGGGGGATATCTCTCGTATGAAATTGGATTTTCTGCGCTCGTTTTTGGCCTGGAGAGATTGGACGGGAACCAAAACCCTGATCACTTCCGCTTGGCGAGATAACGATGCGAGATCACATGGTAAAGGTCTGGCCATTGACTGCCTGCTTTTTACCGAGTGGCTTACCAAACAGGCAAGCCCGCTTCAGCACTGGCTACTTGCAACCACGTGGCCGTTTCAGGGAGTGGGGTTGTATTTCGACTGGAGTTTCACTCATAAGTTAAGTGGAAAAAAGATACTGGCTATTGGCCTTCATGTGGACGGGTGGAGTGGCAGGCAGATCAATGAGCGGCCCCTGCGATGGCTCCGAATTGATGGCCACTACTACTACCAGTCAACCAAAACCGGACGGTTTTACTGCCGGGAGAACAAACAAACCATAACGCTTCCTGAAGCGATTCAGGACTACGAGCAACGCTATGAGCAAATCACCAAAGCCCGAGCATTACCTCAGCAAGTATAAAGAGCTGATCATTACGACCATTATTTGTCTGTTCTTGACCGGCATTTATGATTCGATCAACAATCAGACCGCTGAAATAAAACGGTGGTATGAGCTGATGATCAATATTCGGGCAGAGCAAAAGATTCAGGGTGTTGACCTGGAATCAATAAAAGAGTCGATCGAATCCTTCCAAGCCAAAACTGATCAGGAACTAACCAAACACGAACAACGCATTCAGTCCCTTGAAAGAGGGGGCGAATAAGTCTCATTAACCTAATTTAGCCTTATTACTCATGAAAAAACTTCTTAGAAACGTCATCAAATCCGTACCAACACTTATCACCTTATTCAGAAAAGAAACACCACAGTTAGGAAAGGATATCGCTAAAAGCGGACTTACCAGTTTGGGTATATCTGGGATGATTACCACCGGTAGAATAAATGCCAGTGAACTGGATGAAACGGTGCTCATAATACTGGCTATCGTGGAAGCTATTGGCTACGTGTATGGGGTTATTGCTTTAATTGCCGGTTCTTCTCAACAAGTTGAACTTTAAGTGGAGAGTTTCATATTACCCAATATGGAAATGATGAACTTTTTTAATACGTTCAGGTAATAAGAAACTGCAAGTTTTGTTATATTAAGTGTTCCGAAAAAAATCAACGAATGCATTCTTTACACAACATAGCGTCTTATATCCTGAATAAGTATCCAGGAGAAATTACCCCGATGAAGCTCCAAAAGCTTCTCTACTATGTAAAGGTATGGACACTTGTTGCTGATCAAAAGATGATCAAATCTTCTGATGCTTTCTTCGCATGGAAGCATGGGCCGGTAAATCCCGGTATTTACCACGAGTATAAGGAGTACAAAAATAAGCCTATCGAAGATACTCCAAGCTACATTCCGCTCTCTAAAGAGGAAAAAGAAGTAGTAGATTTTATTTTGGATAGTTATGGTTTTTATAATGCCATTACATTGTCTAAAGCAACGCACGCGGAAGATCCCTGGATCAATAAGAGAGAAAAAAATGGAAGAATTACTGATCAGGAGATTTTGGATTATTATACCTATGAGTCATTTGCCAAGAATTTTCCATTAACCAAGAGTCAAGGGTACTATCCGCCCAATACCATTTCGCACTATGCCTTTATTTTTGATATGGACAAATCGGATAAAGCTGCGGAAGTAATGTTTGATTCAATTGAGGAATACAAAAGTCTTTTTTCAAAAGCTTCTGAAGACTATAAATTCCTTGTAAATCAGATCAATTAACGTTGAGTGATAGTGCTGAATTAGAGCAACTACGGGAGCTAATCGAACTCTTTCCCGCTAAATACTCTATTGATGATGTTGAAGAAGCAAACCGTTTGGCCCGGACTCGTTTTGATGCCTTAGACAACCAGCTGATCCCTTACTTCGTAAATGTATTGACAAAAGGGGAAGCCAGAGCTTCTGTAAACATTTATCTAAAACTCTGTCAGTCTTTTCACATAGTCATTTTTAAAGAGATCATCTCTATAAGTGGAGAATTTAGAAGCACTGAGCATGATGGCTCCGGCTCGGTATATTTTGGTGGCCAAAGACGCCAAGAATTCCGATCAAGATTCAAAGGGTCAAGACCTGAAAACATTGAAGAAGATTTAAAAGAAGCCTTTAAGCACTTGTTAGACTTCAACAGTGACACACCTGTTGATGATGCACTTCGTTTTTATCAGAAGTTTGTTTTTACCCATCCGTTCTATGATGGTAATGGAAGGATTGCCCGACTGTTCGTAAACCTTTACTTGCTGGCTTATGGTAAGTTTATTGATTGGAAAAACCTGCAAGATAAAGGCGACTTCCTAAGAAAGCTGAACTATTATCACGATACTGGTAAAGAAGAACATTTTGAGTGGTGGGCGAAAGTTTGCTACAAATTTGTGTATGATATTTCAGATGAGGATGAAAGGTAGATCGAGCTGAAATACCTATGACTCATCAAACTTCCAAAACCCCATCAATCTCCTGCATCAACCTATCTGTCTCCATAAGGGCGACGATGATTTTTTGATAATGACGAATTTCATCAATAGATAATTTACGGTCCCGACGGTCTTTGAGCCACTTTTCAGCAGGTTGGTAGCCGCCAATGTAGAACTCCCAGGCTTTTGTAGGCACGTTACCAAAGTACTGCTCTTCGTTGATCCACACTTTGCCGGTGGTTTCATCATCGTCTTCCGGAATAAAACCGGGATCGGATTTTGTAAGCCGGTTGGAAATTACATTGCTTCCTGCAACAGGATAGGTGGTTATAAATTTTTCTACAACTGGATGCTCAAGTAAGTGAATTTGGCGCAGTTCTCCACCAAGTTCTACAAGTTGCCAAAAAAGATCGGGATCTTCAGGGTAAGGTACTCTTGGAAAGTCGATCTTGAGAAACTCTTTGTATTTCTCCCGGTAGCTTGGGGAGTGCAATACCGCATAAATGTAATCGAGTAGATCAATAGGGGCAAAGGTACCTTCGGTTTCTTCCTTCTCCGGTATAAACTTCAGCCCCAGTTTCTTCGCTATTTCCTGAACGATCTTCTTATCTAAATTGGGTGTTCGCTCTGGTTTGCCATCTAGGGTTTTTTGGGTGGATTTTTCAGGATATAAATAAAGTGGTAGTATGTACCCTCTTTCTCTCGATTTATTAGAAACAAAGGAATCATCTGTTAATCTATTTGTGACAAAAATATGTTGGTAGGAATCAGATATAAGCTGTCTACAAATGTCAAGAGCCACATTTTTTCCACTAATTAAGTGGTGCATGTAATTCTCACGTCCCCAATCAACCATTTCAGGACTATAATAAATTTTTCTGGTATCAAATGGGCGATAAGAGTAATTCAAAGTAATTTTATCGTGTTCTTTACCTCTGATTTTCTCTCTTGCTTCATTTAGTTTCCACCCACGAGTATCACCTGCGGGATACTTGCCTGCTGTTCTATTTCCAAAAAATCTATCTCTTATTTGCTGATCAGAATAGCTGTCATCTGTAAATACTTCAATTCTTTCAATAAGATCATTTTTGTCAAAATCAATAACCAAATGATCTCTTGCTGTTAGGACTCCTGTAACTGACTCATTGAAAAGTTCATTTACATTAAACCCACTTAAATATTCATCTTTAATAGAATAATCTTTCTCGACAAAGAAGTAGTATGGACTTTCATTTTTAATTAAACTGAAATCAATTTCTTTAAGGCTATTTTGGTTAAGAAAATCATATTTCATATTTCTTGGGCCAATTAAATTTGCTTTATAGATATCAGCAAGACCTTTTTTAGAAGTAGACTTTTTGACAAATATGTTAATTGAAACACCTTGCTGAATATCAAATACGTTTTTGTCCCTTTCACCATTTTCCGCCTTTAACCCTCTTTTTGAACTACCGTGAAGATCCAGTATGTAAATCTCGTCAAATGTATTCATAAGATTCCAACGCATACCACGAAAAGTTGGATTATCGATAAAACTATGATTGTTTACATATGCTAAAATACCTTCGCCGTTCTTCTCTACAAAATGCTGACCATATCGAATAAACTTCACATAATCATCGTGAAGCCAATGTTTTCGCTCCCCAAAATGTTCACCATCTACATATTTATAATCTTCAATAAGTTCAGATATCCATTTGCCCATATTTGAGGAAATGCCACTGTATGGCGGATTACCCAATACTACCATCACAGGGGTATCGCGCTTAATGTGGTTGGCCTCATTGGCCTCTTCACTCAGCCACCCGGCAAAAAGGGTTCCGGTATCGGGGTGATGTTCTTCCAGGGAGTTAGTGAGATACACCCGAAAGCGTTCACTGCCACTTGGCTCTACACCAGTTTCCCTTAACAGCAGGTCCAGTTTCAGGTGTGCCATTGCATAACTGGCCATCAAGATCTCAAATCCATTCAGGCGTGGGATCAAGTGTTCTTCCACATAGGTAGCCCAGATACCTTGCTGTCCCTCAAATTTGGAATGAATTTGTTTGATCACTTCGGCTAAGAAGGTTCCAGTCCCAGCAGCCGGGTCTAAAATCTGCACTTTATGAACTTCCCGTTCTTCTTCCACCATTCCGCCTTTGTGGCGCTTATCGTGCGTGGGTACTTTTACCTTCACTTTGGTCTTGGTGGTGTCAGCCAGTCCTTCTTTTAGCCCAAACTCGTCCTTCAAAATGTCATCTACGGCACGAACTATAAAGTTTACGACCGGCTCAGGTGTGTACCAGACACCACGACTTTTGCGCAGCTTTGGATCGTATTCAGCCAGGAACGTTTCATAAAAATGAATGATGGGATCTTGCTGCTGTGTAGCTTTACCAAAGTTCTTGAGAAGACCATCTACATCAGTTGCTCTGAAAATATCAGCGAGCCCATCTACCACCCATACGATACGGTCATCCAGATCATAACCGGCTATATATTGGAATAGCTTACGAAGAAAGGGGTTGGTTTTCGGTATAAGTGCCGCTGCTTCATGTCGATCAAAGGTATCCAAGGTCGAATCGTGTAATCGAGCTGCGAACATGCCATAAGCAATAGTCTGTGCATAGATATCCGCAAATTCCTTTGCCTTGATATCGTGGATCAATACATTTTGAAATGCAGCAAGTTGCTCCCGCAGGGTATTGTTAGCCGTCTCGTTTACTTTATTTTTCTGCTTTTCTTCATCGGCATTAAGAGCTTTTTCAATTACATCAGCGAGGATTCGGGCTTTACCTGCCATCATCTTCGACAGCTTATTGGCACTGCGGATGGTTTGCCCGACATGTGTCCCAAAATCTTTGATAATGTTTTCGAACTCATTGTAGTTCTCAGTCAACCCAACGATGCTACCGTCTTTGATTTCAGCAATAGCAACGGAGGTCAGGAATTCTCCATCCCGATATACACGGAAATCGAGGTAATCAGTAAAGATCAGATTCGGAAGACCGGTTTTGTAGCGTTCAAACTGTTCTTTATTCTTCTTCTTACCTTCAAGATCTGGATCGCCTATATCTTTGGCTTCAATGTATCCAACGGGAATTTTGCCTTTAGTAAGGATATAGTCGGGGGCTCCAACATCTGTTCGTGAGGGTTCATTGGTTATAAGCAGATCAGGTAGTAAAGAACTAAGAAGTGTTTGAAGGTCGCCTCTGTAACTGTGTTCCCGCGAAATACCTGCTTTATATCTTAGATTTAATTGATCAACGTATTCTTGAATGGTCATAGATAAACAATTTGGTTGGCGCTTAGGCTAACAAAATCAGGGCTTAAAGACAACAATTCAATATTCGACTTTTACAACCTCATATTTAGGATCCTTCAAATTTTTACCCCGTGCCCGCTCATCCGTTTAAGCTTAATTTAAGCAAGGGTTCTTATAATAAGATCAGTTGAAATATCAAATACCATAAAAGTGGCCCTTTAGTTTTTATTAACCCAAAGTTCAATGCCATGAAGCTGTTAAAAGTTTTGATCAGACCCATTTTGCTTGAAGAAATTAGTAAAGAATTACGACACCACGGGGTCGATTGTATGATGGTATTTAAAGGAGAGGGTACTGGTAAATATATTGATCCCACCAAAGAACATGGTTCTTTGGATTTTCCAGTGATGCATGCAGAACTGGTAAAGATTGAAATTGCCGCTCACGACAAAGACGCCTCAAGAATTGCAAATATCATACAAAAGAAAGCTTCCACCGGAACTGAGGGTGATGGCATAATTTTTATTTCTTCAATTGACGAAGCTATTCGTATTAAAGATGGTACTAGAGGACCCGGTGTCTTTTTTTAAAAAGATATGTAATAACTAAAAACACAATATATAAACTAACACTATCATGAAAACACTTACACTTACACTTACGATTCTTCTTTTTTCTGCAGGAATGGGCTTTGCTCAACAGCAGGATATGAATCAAAAGAAACAACAGATGCAGGAAATGATGCAGGATTCTACCATGCGCTCGATGATGATGGATCATATGGCACAAAACCCCGAAATGCGTAAGCAGATGATGCAAAAAATGATGGGCTCTATGAAGATGGACAGCACCATGATGATGGGCAATATGCAGAATATGATGGATAACCCTGAAATGAAAGAACGCATGCAAGCCCACATGAAGATGATGCAGTCTATGATGCAGGATGGAGAAATGGACCACTCTAAAATGATGGAAATGATGGGTGACTCATCCATGATGAAAATGCATATGACCTGCATGCAAATGATGCAGGGCAATATGATGAATGGCGAGGGAATGATGGACAAAAAAGATGGAATGAAAGGCAACGACCATCAAAAGCATCATAATTAATCAAACTCAAGAGAAAATCGGCCCATTACCACCAGATTTATAGAGTTTAGTTTAACATAATATTTTACCTAAGAAGTTAAACCCAATAGCACACTCTTATACAATGAATAAGTACATTCTATGGATGATAATCGGGTGCGGGGCCGTATTTTTGTTTCTCTTCATTGCCCCGGCACTTGGTTTAAATAAAGGAATAGCAACTGCATTAGCAATTGTAGCTATGCTTGCCTGCCATATTCTAATGATCGGTCATCACCGAAAGGGCTCAGAACCACAGAGCAACAAATACTAGTTAGTGACTTTATGAAGCAAGTGAGTCAATGAGGAGCATTCCAAACGCTCAGTAATACAATGGCACAAATGAAACAACGTTGATGTCTTTCCAGCAATGAAATTTCGGTAGGGTGCGTAATATAAACACTCTTCCGAAATTCGTTGCAAAATGAACATCTACGCCAAAATACAGCCGTTTTATAATTTTACTCAGCTTTATAGCAGAAATCAGTAATAGTAAACGCGACCCAAGTAACTAAGTATTATGTAATGCTTGTCTGAATTGCTTCGATCTACAAATAATTAGTGGCCAAGAATTTTTACTCTTGCTGCTGTCCATTGACCTATTTTGATCCAGCCTATCCAATCATCTTTATAAGGGTAAAGTGACGGCCACCCTTATATATAGAAGCAATATAATTGCAAAATCTCTTACCAGTTTAAGCTTTATTTCATCAATGCGTTTGTATGTTAAATTATGAACTTGAAATGTGAACCGGTTAACTCACTTTATTATGGACACACTGAAAAATCTGATTCGCAATCTTGCTGATAAAGTTGACCGGCTTCTGGGCGGTGCGCAGCTTCAGGAAATTCCTGTAAGATTAGGCACTGAAAATCCTCCAGCTGCTCACATGCTAAGGTGACTTGGATCATGTTCGACAGTTAACAACAAAAATTATAACGGTTATTGCCATGAAATGGTCACTTTACATCGGAAAACCTGCCGGTATCAAGGTCTTTATTCACTGGACCTTCATCTTACTGGTCATTTGGCTCTCCTGGATGCATTTGCAACAGGGACACGGGCTTTTTGAAATATTAATCGGGCTGCTTTTCCTTGCTGCCCTGTTTGCATGCGTCACCCTCCACGAATTCGGCCACGCCCTGGCGGCACGAAGGTATGGCATCGGAACACGGGATATCAACCTGCTCCCTATCGGCGGCGTGGCCCGGCTGGAAAGCATGCCCGAAGACCCCAAAGAGGAACTGGTGGTAGCCATTGCCGGACCGGCAGTTAATGTGGTTATCGCCATCGGGTTATACCTCATCATGCTGGTAATGGGGCAAAGCGATATGGAACTGAGCCATCACATAACCGGCGGTAATTTCCTGGCCGACCTGCTGCTGATCAATATTATTTTGGTTCTGTTTAACCTGATACCTGCTTTCCCGATGGACGGCGGGCGGGTGCTCCGGGCATTGCTGGCCTTCAAAATGAAAAGAAGCAAAGCCACCCGGGTGGCCGCTTCGGTCGGTCAACTGCTGGCTATCGGTTTCGTCTTTTTCGGCCTGTTTTACAATCCCTGGCTACTGTTTATAGGGATCTTTGTATTCCTGGGAGCCGGCGCTGAATCCAAACAGGTTGTGGCCACTGAATCCTTGCGAGAGATAAAGGTCCAGGACCTGATGGCAACCGATTATTTGGCGCTTTCCCAAACAGCTTCCGTATCAAAGGCAGCTGCCGCCTTTATGGAAAGCCGGGAACCAGAGCTGGTTGTAACTGATGAAGAGCGCTTTGTGGGGCTCGTATCCTATGAGAGGATCATCGAGGAAATACAAAAGGGGCATTTTGACAATCCGGTGGTAACCCTGATTAAAGAAGAGGTACAAACCCTGGCCCCGGGAACACTTATCTACGAGTTAGCATCGAAGATTCAGCAATCAGGCCAGCGTGTTTTTCCAGTGCTGGATGATGGCCGGCTGGAAGGAGTCATATCCCACACGGACCTGATTCACCTGCTGGAGCAAAATCAAGCCAATTAGCCTCTGGACACAGGCATTTAATCAGATATATTTTCAATATTTAAGCTTGTTTTAAGACTCATGGTCTATCTTACTGACAGTATCTTGCTGTGCATGCTACTGATGGCACAGCATACATTCAATAGTAACAAAACACCTTAGCACCATGTTATTTGATCATCACTTTATAGGCATGCACTGGATCTGGTGGGTCATTATCATAGTCATCATTCTCCTGGTGGTTTTTGATGTGATTCCATACAGGCCTAAAACCGATACCACCGAAGATGCTCTGGATATATTAAAAAAGCGGTTTGCCCGCGGTGAAATAGAACACGAAGAATTTGAAGAGCGAAAAAAAATTCTAAAGCAAAGTAAGTAGTCAACAGACGGCCTTAAAATAAAAAAATGGCAACATTTAACGTAGTGAAAGCGTCCGGAGAAAGGGAACCTTTTTATGAGAGTAAGCTTCGCAATTCTCTCAGAAAAGCAGGTGCCGATCAACAGATTACAGACAAGATTATTCACTCTATCCAACGGATTCTATTTGAAGGGATAACGACTGAAAAAATATACAGAGAAGCTTTTAAGCAGCTCAGGCAATACTCAAATTCTTCGGCTGGCAGATATAAATTAAAAGAAGCCCTGCTGGAATTAGGGCCTTCCGGTTATCCTTTTGAAAAATTTATCGGTGAACTTCTAATCAGGCTCGGTTATCAAACTGATATCGGAGTTGTTATTGACGGGAACTGCGTCTCCCATGAAATTGATGTTATCGCAGAAAAAGACGACGAACATTTTATGATCGAGTGTAAATTTCACAACCGAAAAAGTCATAAATGTAATGTAAAAATCCCGCTTTACATTCAATCACGATTCAAGGATGTAGAAAGAAACTGGAGGAGCCAATCCGGCCACGAAGACAAACAACACCAGGCCTGGGTAGTTACAAACACCCGTTTCACTACTGATGCCCAGCAGTATGGCAAATGCGTAGGTCTTAAACTCTTAAGCTGGGATTATCCGGAAAATAACGGACTAAAAGACCTAATAGGCCATGTAAATCTTCATCCTATTACAAGCCTGTCAACCCTAAGCAATCAAAAGAAAAAGCTTCTTTTGGAACAAAATGTTGTCTTCTGCAAGCAAATATGTGAAGACAAGCAAGTTCTCAGGAATATTGATCTTGATAGTCATACGATGAACAGAGTCCTTAAAGAAGCCATGGATATATGTAATGTTAAAAATAATTCAGTGAACAGATGAATAATTCCAATAATAAGCACATAGAAAAAAGTACAACCATCATTATTTACTGTAAGGAATGGTGTGAATATTTAAAAAAGGTAGTTAACCTCCTGCGGGAGAAACAGCAAAATTTCACCTTTATCGATCTTCGGTATGATACATCAAAAGCTAACGAGTTGATATCGAAGCTGGGTAATCCACTGATATTACCCATACTTGAGATCAATGGTGTCTATTATGAAAAACCATCTTTTGCAGAGGCCACGAATCAGCTTGAGTTAACCTACTGGAGGCAAAAAGTCGACCAAGCTTATTATGATAAAGAACCATCCGGGGACAAGACTTATTAAAACGGAACGAGATAGGTAGATGAATGCGGATTTTTTTAAGGGGAATCAACTTCATTGACCTTTTTTATGGATAAGCGGCCGAGATAAAAAATCAAAGTCGGCAGAATCATAAATTGCAATACGGGAGATAAGCCGACTTCTACGTAAGGTAGCAGTGGCATTGCATCAGAGTAGCTCCAGCTCCCGGCTGCAAGATGTCTGAGTTCTCCCAAAATGGCCCCTATTCCACCTATAAGAACCAAAGAGATTACGTTACTGATGGTCATTCTGCCCAGCCAATACGGGTCTTTATAAAACAGGCTAAAGGCAAAATAAAGAAGTAGTACCATCAACATATCAGCTACGGATGCCAATGCACAAAAAGAAATATGATTTAAATAATAGACATAGCCCGAATAAAGTGGCCCTTGGGCGATCTCCCACACAAGGTTAAGAAAAAAAGCCAAGCTGCTGATTTTTAAGATGAGTTTGTTGAACACATTTTTCTCTGAGACTTTTCTTGAATAAGAGATATAACTGGCTGTAATTATGAGCAATACTACCACCGGAATAATAAACTGAGTGAGCTTTAATTCTGTCATTTTATATCCTTTTGATTATGGATTTTTGTTTTTAGTGTAGTGTATGTTCTACATACGCAATGGTTATCTCACATCTGAATATATCAGGAGACATAAACTTAATTCTTTGGTTTAAGCTTTATTTAAGGCACTTGCATCTATCTTACGGATAATCGTTTAAATAACCGATTACTACATTTTTAGTTAAATAAATATTACAAAATCATGTTTTACAATCACCACTTTTTTGGCATGCACTGGATCTGGTGGATTGTGATTTCGATAGGACTCCTTTTGGTTTTTTTGGATTTGATTCCATATAGGCGCGTTAGAGTTGTACGGGAAGACGCAATGGATATACTGACTAAGAGGTTAGCTCGTGGAGAAATAGAACGCGAAGAGTTTGAGGAGCGTAAAAAAGTTTTAAAACTAAACAAGTAAAAAAAATACAACAATGGAAAAGATCAAAATAGCCGTAAACGGATATGGCGTCATCGGAAAACGAGTGGCGGAAGCAGTAACCTTGCAAGAAGATATGGAACTGATGGGCATCGGCGATGTAGCCGCCGACTGGAGAATAAAGGCAGCGGCAGCTAAAGGATACGCTGTGTTTGCCAATACCGAAGAAGGCCGCAAGGCAATGAGGGAGAAACATATTCCGGTAGCCGGCGATCTTGATGACCTGCTTGAGCTCGCTGACCTTGTGGTGGATTGCGCTCCCAAAAAGTTCGGTGCCCAGAATGCCGAATGGTATAAAACGGCCGGTGTGAAGTTTATTGTGCAGGGCGGGGAAAAGCATGAGACGACCGGGCATTCCTTCAGCGCGGAAAATAATTATGCCTCTGCTTTAAATCGGGAAAGTACCCGCGTGGTCTCCTGCAACACCACCTCTATCGTACGGACCCTCAGCGCATTAAAACGAGCGGGATTACTGAATAAAGCACGTGGTACGCTGTTGCGCCGAGCTACCGATCCGTGGGAAAGCCACAAAAACGGTATCATGAATACAATGGTTCCTGAACCGGAAATTCCAAGTCACCAGGGCCCGGATGCCCAGAGCGTAGATCCCGAACTGGACGTGGTAACTGCCGCGGTAAAAGTACCCCAAACACTTTCCCATATGCATTACTGGACCGTGCAATTAACCAAAAATGCATCTAAAGAGGAAGTCCTGGAGGCTTTCGGCACTTCTACCCGAACGGCCTTTATAAATATGAGCGACGACCTTTCCGCCAATAACGCCGTTAAGGAGCTGATGCTGGACCTGGGACGCCCGCACGGCGATATGTACGAAGTGGCCATCTGGGAAGATATGCTCAAAGTGGAAGGCGATGAGTTGTATTACGCCTACCTGGTCGATAATCAGGCCATCGTTATTCCCGAAACTATCGACGCCATCCGAGCGCTTACCGGCACCGAGTCGGATCCTCAAAAATCCATTACCAAAACGAACCATTCGCTGGGCATTACACAGCGGTTCATATAAACAACACCATTTTCATTCCTAACATACATTTAATCTAAACGGAATATTCACATGGAACGAGGAATTGAACATTCAGGTGCCTGGGTGATAGCACTTTTTGTTATCGTTATTGCGTCTTGGCTTTTATACAAATATCTGGCACCCAAAACCTGGCGGGAGTGGATAGGAGCAGGATTGATTCAGGGCTTCATCATCGCATTATATGCGGAGATGTATGGCTTCCCGCTTACCATTTATCTGATGGTTCGGTTCCTGGGGTTGGATAGTGGTAGTGGTGATCTAAACGCCAACCTTTGGTCTACTTTAGTGGGCGTTGGTGAAACGGGGATGATGATCTCGATGATTGCGGGCTATATCCTTCTTTTTGGTGGATTTGGCATTTTCATCCAGGGCTGGCGCCAACTGTATCGCGCCAAACAGGAAAACAGGCTTGCTACCGACGGGTTATACGGGCTTGTTAGGCATCCCCAATATACGGGGTTGTTTATCGGGCTTTTTGGAGAGGGTGTCATTCACTGGCCCACCATATTCTCCGTAGGCCTGTTCCCGGTCATCGTTATCGCTTATGTCCTGCTTGCCAAAAGGGAAGAGAAGAAAGTGATCGAGGAGTTTGGTGAAGAATATCTCAAATACAAACGGAACGTCCCGGCTTTTCTTCCGATGAAAGGAAAATGGAAGCAGTTCATTCAACGATCAGGAAATACTGTAAACAAGCTTGATTAGTATCGATTTACTGCTTGTTAAAAATTTTATTAGAAATAAAAAGCCTTCAACCAACAATCATCCGCCATATAAATACTTCGTAAGACTATAAATTTAAAATGACAAGTAGATCATCAATACTCAGGATTAATAAACAGATTGGCATCCTGCTGATCTGTCTGTTTCTAGTGATGATCGGCTACGGACTAACCCTTCCAATTCTTCCATTTTTTGTAGAAAAATCAGTACGTTCAAATGAGTTATTCCTTCTATCACCGGCCGTGCATGTAGGTCTTATGACAGGCATTTTCCCGCTGATGCAGTTTATTGCTGCCCCTTTATGGGGACGCTGGTCCGACCGTATTGGCCGATTTCCCGTGTTGACAGCAGGTATGGGCGGTTATGCACTCTCGCTGATTTTTTTTGGGTGGACTAACGACTTGGTCTTGCTTTATGTACTGCGAATAGTAGGAGGACTATTTTCGGCCTCTGTTTTGCCCACGGTCAACTCATGGATTACAGATATGAGCTCGATAAAAAACAGGGGTAAACTACTGGCGTGGGTAGGTGGATCAGCTAGCCTCGGTGTCATCTTCGGACCGGTACTGAGCTCCTTCTTCATGGACTTTGGCTGGTTTGCCGGATGGTCCTGGAAGCTGTTTGAAGCAACCACTTATACTGTACCATTTATGATTGCAGGCAGTTTTTCGCTGTTGGCTTTGGCAGCCTTAATAATATGGATGTCCGGTGCTCCATCTCCCGTTGTAAACAACAGCAGGCCCCCGGGCAAATTTGGTTTATTAAGCATTATAAAGGGTGAGATGCTTCCGATTCTTTTCTATGCACTTATTGCACAAGCGGCATTAGCCATGTTTGAAAGTACATTTGCGCTACATTCACAGCAAATTATGGGTTACAGTGTAATTGAAATGGGCTATATATTCATGGCTTGCGCACTCGGGATGAGTATAAGCCAAATTGGCTTTACGGGGTTTTTGATCGACCGATTAGGAGAAGAGCGTCTGTTGCCTATCGGATATTTTTTGGTGGGGCTAGCTCTGTTGTTTTTGATGCTGGCAAGTTCTTTTACCCTTATCATCATAGTAGTAAGCATTCTTGCATTGGGAATGGCACTAATTAGCCCGGTTTTGGCTTCCATTACCAGCAAAATAAATAAAAATTTTGTTGGTGAAAGAATGGGAATATTGGCCTCTATTAGCAGCCTGGGACTTGCTACCGGTTCATTTATAAGTTCTGGATTGTACGTAATTGATATTCACCTTCCCTATCTCTCGTTTTCTTTAATTCTGTTCACTATTACATTTTACTTGGTTAAAAGATTCTCAACTTTGTAGGTAAGTGAATTCATATTCTTCAAGAGAAAGCTATAAAATTTCAGCTTCATTTAAGCCTTTCTATTGTATTATTGAGTTAGACAAAACCTTTACTCCCTCTGAAAAATTATTTTTTAAATATAAAAGGAGGCACATATGTGGTTAGACTATATATGGAACATCCCACTCTTTTGGTGGTTTTTACTTGCCGCATTCATATTATTTATAGTGGTGTCATTTATAAGACGAAAGCTGGAGAAAGATCCCTTAAAAATCCAAATGGAACACTTCTGCCGATGCTATGCCCGTGGTGAAATAAGCCTGGATGATTTTAGGGAATTGAAACATGATTTGCAGGAATTTGAGAAGAAGAACATATCAGAGAAACAAGAAGCGTCTGAGCCTGTGATGTAGAAAGATGACAAAAACAATAAATAATCCATAAGGTGAATACAATGGAATGGATAGCTGAAAACTGGTTCCTATTACTAATAATTATACTTTTTGTAGCTATGCATATGTTCGGTCACGGACATGGCGGACATGGCGGGCACGGAAAAGGACACAGCCATGACTTGCCGGAAGATCACAGCCACCCTGAAGATGACAAAAACAAACATCAACATCATTAGCCTGACTTAAGGGAATAAGCATGAAACCTTTAAAGCAAAATCCTCTTGTGATTTTTTGGAATCCCTAAAAGGAAAGAATCAGGCAGGGGCCGGTATTGCAATTTTATTGGCAGTCATTGTCGCTATGCTATGGGCAAATTCTCCTTTAAAAGAATATTACAATGAATTTATTCATATGGAAATTTTCATTGGGCTAAATGGAAATACCTTATCTGAGCCCTTGCTGCTGTGGGTAAATGATGGGTTAATGGCCGTATTCTTTCTATTTGTTGGTTTAGAGTTAAAGCGTGAAATACTCGGTGGAAAACTCTCGAATCCCCGTAAAGCCATACTGCCGATTGGGGCCGCCGTGGGCGGAATGCTTGTCCCGGCACTAATCTATTCATTCTTTAATGGTAATGGTATTGGACAAAGTGGTTGGGGAATACCAATGGCCACCGATATTGCTTTTGCATTGGGTGTACTTTCTCTGTTTGGAAATCGAGTGCCAGTTTCGCTTAAAGTCTTTTTAGTTGCTCTTGCTATTGTAGATGATTTGGGGGCAGTATTGGTGATCGCAGTTTTCTATACTTCGGGAATATCTGAAATGGATTTACTCCATGGTTTCCTTTTTTTCCTGGTACTTGTAGGAGGTAACTATTTTGGAGTCAGGAGTGCCTGGTTTTATTTCATCATTGGTATTGGCGGGGTATGGCTGGCCTTTTTCTTTTCAGGTGTTCACCCTACCGTTGCCGGCATTCTTATCGCTTTTACCATCCCTGGAAAAGTAAAAATTAAGGAACAAGATTATTTGAAAAATCTAACGATCCTTCACCGGAAATTTATAGAAACCACTCCCATTAAAGGAAGCTTCATTTCTGAAAGTCAACTGGAGATACTTGAAAAAATTAAAAGTAAAACCAATGATGCTGAAACCCCATTACAAAAATTAGAACATGGATTATCGCCTATCGTCGGCTTTTTTATACTACCTGTTTTTGCCCTGGTAAATGCGGGCATCCATATTCATGGTGATATTCTGAATACTCTGAGTCAGCAAATCAGCTTGGGCATCATGGCAGGACTTATAGTTGGCAAATTTATAGGGATTGCTGGCTTTTCATGGATTTTAGTAAAACTAAACATTGCACAACTTGGAGAAGGAGTAACATGGGGGCAACTTTGCGGTGTGGCTTTGATTGCAGGCATTGGATTTACAATGTCCTTTTTTATTACTGATCTGGCGTTCCAAAGTGAAGAACTTAGATATATTGCCAAGCTAAGCATCCTGATTACTTCTATTTTGGCCGGTATAAGTGGCTCTTTGATGCTTTGGGTGTCCTCAAGGTCAAGTTCCCAATATCATTCTGTAAAACCGATACATAAAAATGGATTCTAATATCAACATCAATAACAAAACAAAAGGTGATTCATCATGTTAAATATTAAAATTGTAAGCTGGGCAGCAGGTACTTTTACAACAGTCAGTTTTATTTTCTGCGTTATTTATGGTTTAGTAACACCTGAAAGCGTTCACATGCATCAGTTCCTGGAAATTGTATTACCCGCCTTCGAATGGATTACGGTCAGTAGTTTCTTCCTCGGACTTATCGAGAGTTTTGCCTGGGGCGCGTACATCGGGCTGGTTTATGTACCCATTTATAACTTTTTCTACAAACGATGGGGACTGAAAACAGACTAAGACAATCTCTGTCCATCTGATTATATCAGGTTGCAATAAAAACATTCATGAATAATATGATACCTGAGTTGCCGAAAAACCCTGGATTGGATTCTCTACGGTTAACGCGCACCCTTATTTCGCTGGCACTAATCTCGTTCGGCATGATACTATATGAGATTGTATTGATGCGCATCTTTGCGGTTATCCTGAGCTATCATTACGTGTTCGCCGTTTTGTCTCTTGCCATGCTTGGGTTGGGTATGGGTGGACTGCTGCTGAAAAAAGGCGGGGAAATCTGGCCCCCTATCAGTACAAACAAGCTCATCCTTTCTACGGCCCTTGCTGCTGGTATAATTACCGCGCTAATCCTTTACCTCACACAGGCAGCCTCCCCTTCATGGAGTACACCAATCACCTACACCGTCTTATTCCTTCCGGTACTACCCTTCCTGTTTTTCGGTATGACTATCGCATCTTTTTTTCAACAAGCCCCGGAGCGGAGTTCACTGTTATACGGGTTTGACATTGCCGGTGGTGCCTTAGCTGCCCTGTTGACAGTTTCTCTGCTAAATTCAGTTCCGGCAACCACAGCGGCCTTCATTGTTGTATTTGTGTTAGCGGCGGCTTCGATCATCCTGATGACAGCCGAATCGCTCAAATGGAGTACATCCATACTATGGTTAAGTACCCTTCTTTTTGCGGCAGGCGGTATCTGGCTGGCCCCTCAAGGCATACTTCCCATCAAAAATAACCAAAGCAAGGATATCAACAGGCTATTGTATGATGCTTCCGGTAACGGCCGGGTTATCGAAACAAGATGGAGCGCTTTCGGCCAAACAACTCTTGTTGAGAACGACCAATTACCTGATGAAAAAATGATTTATGTTGACGGAGCTGCTGGCACTTCTATGTTCAGTTTTCAGGCATTGTTAAATGATTCAACATTACGAAGTGATTTGACCTCCAACTTCGGGCAATTTTTCCCATTTTACTTTTTAAATGAGAATGAAAAAGACAGCGCCCTAATTATAGGTCCCGGTGGCGGGCGAGACATATTAGTAGCTCTTTTCGGCGGCGTATCATCTATCACTGGTGTTGAAGTAAACCCGGACTTGGTGCAAATAGTCAAAGATTATGAGGATTTCAATGGCGGTTTATATACAAAACTGCCCAATGTTGAAATAGTAGTGGTTGAAGGGCGCAGTTTTATCCGAAATACTTCTGAAAAATATGATCTCCTCATGTTGGCTCTGCCGGTAACCAAAAGCAGCCGAAGCATCGACGGCTATGCTTTAACCGAAAACTACCTGTTTACCGTAGAGGCTTTCAGCGACTACCTGGATCGGCTTACTCCCGAGGGCAGAATTATTTTTGTTACACATGGTAATGCCGAACTCTACCGGCTGTTGGGGCTGGCACTGAAAGCTTTTGAAAAAAGAGGGATTCCCAACCAGCAAGCGATGAATCATCTTTACTCGGTTTCCAAACATAATATGCCTGCCTTAGTAGTTAAAAAAACACCCTTCGAAGGCAAAGACATGCAGGAAAGGCACGCTGCCCTTCATCAGTTGGGGTATGATCAGGGTGACTATTTTGTACCCTTTCAGGAACAAGCCTCCTATTTGTTACCTGTTCCGAATGATTCAACTTCCACCATAGAATGGAGCATGTTTGATCAGAACCTATATGATCTTTCTGACGGAACTATGACTATGGAGAATTTTGCTAAAAAATTTCCCCTCAATATATCTCTGGTTTATGATGATAATCCTTTCTTCTATAATTTTGATAAGACCTTACCCTCTCCCTTCCGCCAGCTCTACGGGTTGCTTGTACTTGGGCTTGGGGTGGTAGTGATGGTGGTATCAGTCAAAAAATCTCCGGATCAGGTAAAACTCGGGTTTGTCAAGCCGTTTGCCCGCCATAAGAAAATGAAGTGGTTCCTATTGGTGTTTCTGTTGCTTGGAGTAGGGTTCATAATGCTGGAAATTGCCCTTTTCCAAAAATTGTCGTTATATCTCGGCAATCCCGTCTCAGCTACTTCTGTACTATTATTTTCACTACTACTCGGAGTTGGTGCAGGAAGCTTAAGTAGTGCATGGATAACTGATCGTCTTTCACTCGCCGTTATTTTCAGCACCATCGCTGTGTTTTTCCTTAGCCTGACCTATAGCTTTTTCCTTGACAAATTTCTTGCGTCGGCGGCCTCAGTGCCATTGCAGGCTGGCTTACTCACCGGATCTATTGGTTTTGCCATGGGCTTCCCCTTTCCGCTAACCCTGAGAATGATGAATAACCATGGACTGGAGAAATTTACTGCGGCGATGTGGGGTGCCAACGGGTTGGCTTCCGTCGCAGGAGCTGTCACAGCGATGATCATTGGCATTGAATGGGGTTTTACAGAAGTCTTAATTGCAGGTGGAGGACTTTATCTATTTTCCTCTCTGCTTTTTTACTACATACCAGCATCAGGCTCAACTTTCAGGTCTAAATAAAAAACCATCTTTCTCAGTATATCAATCTAAATATTAATTTCAGATTCTTTAGCTCATTTAAGGTTGTGTTAAGGTAGTAGGTATTATCATTGGGTAGAAACTTGAAAAAGAGGCTTGATGAAAAAGTCGAATTAAAACCTATAACGGAGAAACCGATGGCTAAGGATGTTGTATGCGGAATGGAAGTTGATAATGATTCTCCATATCAAAGTACCTATAAGGATAAGACCTTTAAATTCTGCTCGGAAAACTGTAAAACAAAATTTGATGAGAATCCAGAAAAGTATGTTGCCAAACATCAGGACTCTCCGGCTACCTACCAAATAACGACAAATGGTATTGAGAATATTCAATTGCCTATTGTTGATATGCAATGTGCTTCCTGTGCGACAACTATCGAAAAAGAACTCCGGAAATTACAGGGCATTAAAAAAGCAGTTGTAAATGGTGCTACCCAAAACGCCTATGTTGAATATGAACGTTCTGAGGTTTCTGTTTCGAAAATAATAGATTCTATAAAAAAATCAGGTTACAGAACCGGTTATGCTAAATTACGGCTTCATATTTCCGGCATGCATTGTAATTCATGTGTGTCTCAAATTGAGGAGGAACTTGAAGGCATTTCGGGTATACTTAGTGCGAGTGTAGACCTTGGAACGGAGGCAGCTCTTGTAAAATACATCCCCTCAAAAGTTGATTATCCTGCTCTTAAAAACATTATTGAACGAATGGGATATCAGGTTACAGAAATTTCCCGTAAAAATGATGAAACTATAAGTGATCCTCAAAATACAGTAGGGGCCTCGACTGATCAAGTTGATAGTGAACCGATAGACGAAAATGAACAAGCACGAAACAGAGAATATAAATCTCTGATGTGGAAATTCATTTTTTCAGCAGTTATCTCAATACCGGTGATGATTTTCAGCTATCCTGATTTTCTGGGGCTGCCGGAACAGTTCCAGCGGGGTACCGACCTGCTGTACTGGATCTGGTTCTCCATGGGCGTGGTAACGTTGCCGGTAATGTTTTGGGCAGGCTCTCATTTCTATACCGGCGCCTGGGCGGCTTTTAAAAACCGGTCGGCGAACATGCATACCCTGATAGCGGTGGGTGTTACGGCAGCTTGGCTTTACTCCACAGTAGCGGTATTATTTCCGGAAATCTTTCCAACTGAAGCACTGGCTGAAGTCTTTTATGATGTTACCGCGGTAGTCGTGGCTTTAGTGAACTTGGGCTTGGCTCTTGAGATTAGAGCAAAAGGTCGGAGTTCTGAGGCTATAAAAAAACTGATGGGCTTGCAGGCCAAAACCGCACGGGTAGTGCGAGATGGGAAAGAGCAAGATATACCCGTTGAAGAAGTAGTATTGGACGATATAATCGTGGTTCGTCCCGGAGACAAGATCCCGGTGGACGGCGAGATCGTGGAGGGCTCCTCCGCCATTGATGAATCCATGATTACTGGGGAATCCATTCCGGTTGAAAAATATGCCGGCGACGAAGTAATTGGAGCCACTATCAATAAAACCGGATCATTTAAGTTTAAAGCAACCAAGGTTGGTAAAGACACCGCCCTTTCACAGATTGTACAGATGGTGGAAGAAGCTCAAAGCTCTAAACCACCCATCCAGCGGGTAGTGGATAAAGTTTCCGGATACTTCGTTCCAGCCGTAATTATATTGGCAATTGCTTCTTTCGTAGTCTGGTATCTTGTTGGGCCTGCCCCGGCACTAATTTATGCCTTGGTTGTGGCCGTTACGGTACTGATCATTGCCTGCCCCTGCGCGCTGGGCTTGGCAACGCCAATCTCATTAATGGTAGGTGTAGGAAAAGGGGCCGAAAACGGCATCCTGATCCGTAGCGGAGAAGCTCTGGAGACCGCCCAGAAACTCGATGCGATTGTCCTGGACAAGACAGGAACGATTACCGAAGGGAAACCCTCATTGACCGACATCATCACGGTTAATGACTTCACCGAAGACCAGGTGCTGTCATGGAGCGCTAGCGTGGAACGCGCCTCCGAGCATCCACTGGGCGAAGCCATCATTAGGGGTGCTGAAGATCGTAGCATAACCCTTTCCGATCCTAAAAACTTTAACGCCATACCCGGTCACGGTGTAGAAGCCGAAGTGGACGGACGCAAAGTACTGCTCGGAAATATTAAAATGATGAGAGACAACGGCATCGATACAGGCAGCTTACTGGATAAAAGCACCAAACTGGCCGATGAAGGTAAAACTCCAATGTTTGTTGCCATAGATGGCAAAGCCGCTGGAATCGTGGCCGTAGCCGACACGGTAAAAGCCGATTCCAAAGAAGCTATAGCTCAACTTAAGAAGATGGGACTGGAGGTCGTCATGATTACCGGCGATAACCAACGAACTGCAAATGCTATTGCCAAACAAGTGGGGGTAGATCGCGTGCTGGCCGAAGTGCTGCCCGAAGATAAAGCGTTGAACGTGCAGAAACTCCAAAATGAAGGGAAACGCGTCGCTATGGTGGGTGACGGTATCAACGATGCGCCTGCACTTGCTCAGGCCGATATCGGACTGGCAATCGGTACTGGAACGGACGTGGCTATTGAGGCTTCCGATATCACGCTGATCAAAGGCAGCCTGAAAGGTGTAGTGTTAGCAATCCAGCTTTCAAAGGCGACGATGAGAAATATCAAACAGAACCTGTTCGGAGCCTTTGCCTATAACACGGCCGGTTTGCCGGTTGCCGCAGGGTTGTTGTATCCGTTCTTTGGTATCCTGCTTTCGCCACTGATTGCCGCTGCCGCCATGGCTTTTAGTTCTGTAACAGTTGTTACCAATGCTAATCGGCTGCGCAAGTTCCAACCAAAATATTCAAAAGCTAATAAATAAACTTAAAAGGAGATTATCATGACACTTGATGAAATTTTTGTACTAATCGGTGGAATCCTGCTTATCGCGCTTGTCGTGTGGTATTTCTGGTTTTCCAGCTCGGAGGGCACCCGTGTTCAAAGCACTTCAGGTGGGCTGCAGGAAGCCCTGATTAAAGTAAAGGGTGGTTACAGCCCCAATGTTATTGTAGTGGAAGCCGGGAAACCGGTGAGGCTGAATTTCCTTCGCGAAGAAACTGCCGCCTGTTCCGAGCAGGTAATCTTTTCGGACTTCGGAAAGCAGGCTACGCTAACCCCGCATAAAACCATTTCGGTGGAATTTACCCCCGATACACCTGGCGAATACGAATTTCAATGTGCGATGGGTATGCTGCGAGGTAAACTCATCGTTGAATAAAATTATAAAATCATCAACCAAAAAACATGGAGGATACCATGAAAGCACAAAACATCTGCCCTGTAATGGGACACGAAATCGAAGACCCAACAAGCGCCCCCAGCAGTGAGTACAAGGGAACAACCTATTACTTCTGCTGCGAAAATTGCAAAACAACATTTGATGAAAATCCCGCCGATTTTATAGGAAGCAACGGTAGCCACCATCATCATCACTAAGTACAATATTCAATAAATAACACCCCTGCCTTTGGATCTATGAGGTCGGTAATCTTTGGGCAGGGATTTAATTTTTGCAAAATGGAACATCTTAATCTAAACAAAGAGTGTGTAGTAACCGGAAAAGAGGTAATAAACCCTCAAAGCTCTCCCAAAAGTAGTGTCAATGGCAATACATGGGCGTTCTATACTACTACCTGTAAAGAAATTATTGACCGGCATCTGATTAAGTTTGCCGAAAAGAAGATTCAGGAAATTCAACATTATTCTATCTAAAGTAAAAACATTGGGAGGTACTTATGTCACATCATGCAATCTGTCCTGTAAGCGGTTTAACTATAGATAACCCTGTCCTTTCCCCTCATATAGAATATGAGGGCATGGAGCTATTCTTCTGTTGTCCGTCTTGCGAGGATACTTTCTTAAGAGAACCTGACTATTACATTTCTGGTCATAGATCCTTTAGTTTTTCTAATTAATGCACCGAAAAACCCCTATGCATTTGGTCCTGATACGGCTAATTGCATTTCAAATCATTTTGTTCTTAAAACATTAAGGACTATTCAAATATTTTTTAAATCCTATTGGAAGTTGGTATGAAAAAGGAACAAATACATATCATTGGAGCCGGCCCTGGTGGATTAGTAGCTGCTATCAATTTAGCCAAAGCCGGATTTCCGGTTACCGTTTATGAAATGTACTATGAGGTCGGTAAACGCTTTAACCATGATTTCCAGGGTATCGAAAACTGGTCAACCGAAGAAGATACTCAAGAATTTTTGAGCCGTATAGGTATTTCAGTGAATTATCTCTTTGAGTCCCTCGAAAATGTTGAGTTTTTTAATCCTTCTGGTCAAAAATACCATTATAGCATGTCACGACCCCTTTTTTATTTAATTGAACGAGGTTCTAACGAATGGAGCCTGGATCAGGGGTTGAGGCGGCAAGCAGAAGAAGCAGGAGTTCATTTTGAATGGGGAACAAAAATAACAAAGGTGCCTGAAAACGGCAGAGTAATAATAAGCACTGGCCCAAAAGGCGGTGATGCAATTGCGAAAGGAATCATTTTCTCTACAACTCATAAAAATTACTATGCGGCTTTCCTTGGTGATGATATTGCCCCACATGGTTATGCTTATTTATTGGTACATGAGGGTAAAGCTACATTTGCGACTTGTTTGTTTGAAAAATTTCCCAAGTCCCTCCATTATTTTGAAAAAGCTTTAGGTGAAATGAAAAAGCACATCATGATAGATATACAGGATTCAAAATATTTTGGCGGTTATGTCAATTTCTCACTAAATCAAACGCTGGTTAAAAACAACCGCATCTATTATGTGGGAGAAAATGCCGGGTTTCAAGACGCCTTGTTTGGCTTCGGCATGCGCTATGCCATGCACTCTGGATATCTGGCGGCCCAAAGCATCATCGAGAATCGTTCCTATCCTAACTTGTGCAAAGAGCATATCATCCCAAAAATGGAGGTGTCGTTGGCCAACCGCTGGTTGTTTACCCGCTTGGAAGACCTGGGATATACCATTATGCTCGACCGTCTGGCAGAAAAGGACGATATAATTCCTACCCTCCGAACTCAGTATAACCCAAGCTGGTATAAAAAGATTGTTTTTCCGGTCGCCAACCGGGCTTTCAAAACCCGGCTGGAAGACAAACAGTGTATGCACGAAAACTGCTCATGCGTATGGTGTAAGCATGGAGAGCACGACTATGCCGAAGTAGAATGCTAACATTAACCTCATTTTTTAAAAACTATGCAACCCATTCTTTTTGAACTCGGCCCGTTTACCATTCATACGGTTAGCCTGTTTCACACTGGTGGCATTCTTATAGGAATATGGTGGCTTTATCGTCAGGCCATAAAAAACCGCGTCGACCCTCAAAAAATAATGGATCTGGCTGTCATCGTCGTCCTCTGGGCCATTATTGGTGCGCGACTTTTCTCTATCCTGTTCGATGGCAGCCTGCAGTGGTACCTGCAAAATCCATTGAAAATTCTGATGCTCTGGAATGGAGGCTTTACGTTCTATGGAGGTTTCTTGTTCGGACTAGGAGCCGGGATTTGGTATGTACGAAAACATGATCTGGACTTATGGCAAATTAGCGATATGGCAGCGCCCGGCCTGGCGCTGGGCATCGCCTTTGGACGACTGGGCTGCTTCTTTTCGGGAGACAGTTTCGGCAAACCGACGGATCTTCCCTGGGCGTTTATCTTGACGGCTTAATTTCTACCTCACAGATTATCAGCTTATTAGTGATAATACCAGCCCTGTGGCTGTATTTTACGAAACTTCGTCAAAACAGGCGTTTAAAAGTTGAACCTTCACAGTAATATAAATTTAACACTGATTATTTTTAAACAACTCTGATCTGATATGTTAACCTTACTCTGGTCTATACTAACATTCATTTTCTTGTATTTTATATATCACAGGTTTAATAAACTCAAAAATCCTGTTTCTGAGATGTGGCAATACTCGAAATACAGCAGGCGAAATTTTGATTATCAACCAAATACAGCATTTGCTGAATTGGAAGAGGCAGAATATGAAATTATTGAATGAATTTAGTTATTTGAATCAATTGAATATTATTGTGTTTATAAATTTATCATCATGACTAAGTAATATGGCTCCTTTAACTCAATATCTACTCCTGCTCGGCATGGGGATTACAACAGCCGGTTTAGTGTGGATGCTTTATCTTATAAAGCAGTCGCTGGGCCAAACGCTGGACGAGCCAGGCAAGGACATCCCCGCCGAAAGCGGAAACCTGGCGCCCAAACCGGCCTGGCTGCGTTATCATGTACACTACTACGGCTATGCCCTGCTCTTTTTGGCCTTTGATATGGAGATGGCCTACATGTACCCCTGGGCAGTGGTTTACAGAGAAGTAGGCATTCTGGCCCTGCTGGACATGGGCGTTTTTCTGATGATTTTATTTCTGGGACTTATTTATACCTGGACTCAACTCGGACTCAAACGCCAATAAATGCCAATGGAAACGACTATGAGATACGGAGCTCGAAAGGGAACCATGAATTTCTGGCGGCGATGGCTGGCAAAAGCCGCTTCACAGGAGCTGGTAATATTTCCGGTTCCGGGTGCCGACCTGTTGCGCATGTATCAATCTGAACCTTTACACAGAGAAGCACAGCTGGCAGACAGTCCCAAAGAGGCCAATGTTCTGCTGGTTGTTGGAGATTTAAGTGCGGAACTGACCGAACGGGCGGCCACCGTTTACGCACAGATGCCGCGCCCCCGGGTGCTGGTTATGGCCGGGCCGGAATATCTTGACCCGCTTCCTCACCCGGATGTTCACGTTGCCCTGGAAAAAGATTTTCTTGACACCGCAATGCCTGCCGCCCGCGAATGCCTGAGAAGGTACTCGTGGACAGAAGAGGCGGAGCCGTACCGACCGGAACCATTGGTCAGCAAAATAGAAGAAGCCGGTCAGCAGCAGGGCCATATGCATGGCCATGGTGGCCACGGGTCGCACGATCACGGTCATGAAGGGCACAAGGACAGTGAACATACAGGTGATGAGCATCGCCACGAAGAACATAATCACTCCGGCCTTCAACATGATGAAACGGACAAGCACAAGCATGACCACCAGGCTCATCAACACGACTCACATAGCGAACACGAAGGGCATCGACATCATGATCATGGAGAACATGATCACGGGCATGAAGGTCATCAGCACAAGGGACACAACCATGGAGAGGAGCACCAGGAGGATGATCACTCTCAACACGAAGAGCACGGACATAGCCATGAAGGTCATGACCACGGAGGTCCTCAGCATGGCGATCACGAACATGACGGGCACGACCACGGCCCGGGCTTTATGTCGATGATAGCCATGACCAAAGACCTGCCCCGCAGCCCCGACGGACTGCCGATGGAGTGGAGCGATGTACAGTTTGGACCCTTTCACCCGGGCCTGCCGGGCGGGCTGCGCCTCTCCATGAAGCTGGACGGAGATACCGTCGTCAAAGCAGAGGCTAGCCAAGGCCTGTTGGGACACAACCTGCCGGCATCCGTCCTGAACGACCCCGCGTCCCTGCCGGAGTATCTTGCGGCGGCCCATCCTATGGCGCCGGTTACCTACCGGCTTCTGGCACAAAAAGCGCTGGTAAACTTTTCCGGTAAAACGCCGAATTCCACACTTACCCTTTCAGAGGCAGTGCTGCTGGAAAAAGAGCGGATAACCAGTCATCTGAACTGGCTGGCTGTTTTTGGCACAGCACTGGGCAGCCAATGGATGCGGGATCAGGCTGTAAAACATTATCACCGTTTCCAAGACGAGGCCGGAGATGCCAGCCGGCTCTCCGAATTTATCGGCCGTATAAAAAAGATGCCCTATTTGAAATTAAAATTATCCACCGCCGGAAAACACCGGGTGGAAATGGAAGATCACAATCAGGGTCACGAGCATGAGGCCCACGATCATAGCGGACACGGCCATAACCACGGAGATCACGCGGGTGACGAACACCATCATGCAGGTCATAGCCACGAAGAACACAAGGAGCACGAACATCATGAGCATGGCGGGTATGATCACTCAAAGCATAGTGGACACGATCATTCGGATCATGAATATTCAGGGCACGGAGGTAATGAAGGGCACGGCCACGAAGATCACTCGCATCAACAAGGCTCCCATTCCGGCCATGAAGAACATGATGAACATCACCACCATGAGCACGGCGGCCACGCGGGTCATGAAGGGCACGATCACTGCCATGGAAGCGGAGGCGGTAAAGATCAGGATTCTGGTCAGCTGCCTGAGGACATGACGGGCCCTGCAGCCCGGGCGGCGGGCATTGAAAAAGATCACCGTTTAGAGGAACCTGTATATCAGCAAGCCGGCTGGACTCCTGTAACCGCTGCCGGAAATAACGCCTGGAGCCGGCTGATGGTACGGCTTGACGAAATGGAACAAAGCCTTCGATTTATAGCCAGGGCGGGAAATGATTCCGGTGGTGCATCTTCACAAAAAATTGACATACCATCTACCGGGATGGGAAATGGTATCGCACACATCGAGAGCCCCCGCGGTACCGTATCGCTGAAATTTCATATCCATGAAGGTAAACTGGCTCACATGCAGCTTAACACGCCATCGGAAGCACTGGCGGGCATCATACAACACGTAACCGAACAGCACGAGCTGGCCGATGCACTCACAGCTGCAGCTTCACTGGACATTTCACCCTGGGAAATTCATCATTAACAGACGCAAGCTATGACTCCTTTTCTAAACGGTTTTATAATTACCCTCCTGTTTTTGAGCGGTGTTTATGCGGCAGCGGTAATGGAACGCTGGTCGGTGACGGGACATGTAAACTGGGGCGGCCCTGTTCGCTCATTTTTACTGCTGTTTGCCCGGGAGGAAATTAAAACCCGGAAACACGACAAGGTCTTTTTTGAAACCGCTCCGATTTTGTTTATCGGAGTGATACTACTCACTATTTCTATCCTTCCCTTCGCACCGGGAAGCGTGATCATCGATCTGGGGACGGGTGCACTCTTTATTAATGCGGCCCTGGTTTATGTTATGGTGGCCCTGCTGATGATGGGTTGGGCCATAAATGGTGTGTACGCCATGATTGGCGGCTGGCGTGCGATTGCCCAGCTTATTGCCTACTCCATGCCGGTGGTTATGGTATTAACGGCTACGGTGATGCGGGCCGAATCGATGTTTTTAACCGATATCGTGGAATCCCAAAAAGGACTGTGGAACATTTTGTACCAGCCGGTGGGCTTTATTCTATTCTATATTTCGGCGCTGGCTATTGCCTTTCTTCCCCCTTTCGACCTGCCGACAGCCGGGGGAGAGCTGGCAGGAGGCGTCTGGGCCGACCTCACCGGTGCCCGCAAGCTGCTGTTTCGCCTGGGGCGGCTTACCCTGGTGTTCACCGTATCGGCAGCGGTAGTGGTGCTGTACCTGGGAGGATGGATGGGACCCTGGCTGCCCGATTTTGTCTGGACCTTTCTGAAGACCCTGCTGGTGGCAGCCTCCTTTTTTGCCGTTGGCCGTTTTATGCCGCGCATCCGGCACGACCACCTGTTGGAATACAACTGGAAGTATGGAGTGCCTTTAGCTCTTTATAATATTTTTCAAGTAGGAGTAGTCTTGCTGTTATGATATCTGTACAACTTATATTACTTATTATATTCGGCCTGGCGGCCATCTGGTTCGGGTGGCGCGTCTTCATGACCAGCTCCATGGTACGCTCGGCTCTCTCGCTGCTGGGATCTATGGTGGCCATCGGTATATTATTTATTATTATGGAAGCCGAGTTTTTGGGTGTTCTGCAAATCATGATGATGGGAACCGAAATGAGCATTATGGCCATCTTTATGATGATGTACATGATGGATCCGGGCGGGCTGGGACAGATGGATATGTATCACCAGAAAAATATCTCCATAGCAGCGGGCGTAATTGTAACCGTATTGATAGTCGGAGCCGCTTTTGCCACCGACTGGGGTACAATAGCTACTCAGTTCCCGGGGCCGCATGAGCAAAACCGGCTGCTGGGCATGGAAATTCTGAAGCGGTCGATGATGATCTTCGAAACCGCCGGGGTGACCATTCTTACCGGAATGATTGCCTCTATTGCAGTCGCATTGTCAATTAAAAACAGCGTGGAGAAGTAAACACTATGGAGCTATTAATTACAGCCCTTATTATTGCCGCCGTCCTTTTTGGTATAGGGCTCTACGGCGCCTTAAGTCAAACAAATTTGGTAATGATCATGATGGGAATTGAACTGATGCTGGGTGCCTCCATGATAAACCTTGTGGCTTTTTGGCGGTACCTGCACCCCGAGGCTTTTTCTATACAAATGTTTGTATTGATCGCAATGACGGTGATGGCACTGGAAGGAGCCGTCGGCTTTGCCATTGCCACCCAGCGGTTCCGTACATCGGGATCGGTTGAAATGGAAGAATCAGCAGAATTAAAAGGATAGTACCTCTATGGCAGCAATATTACTTACCATATTAGCTCCCCTGGCGGCAAGTGCCTGGATTATCGTAACCCAAAAAAAGATAGGGTATGCAGCCTTAACCGGGGCAGCAGGCTCTCTGGCCGGTTCGATACTGCTTTTTACAGCCGCTTTGAACGGTGCTGTTACTCAACTGCAATTTGCCGGGCTTCCGGGAATGCCCTTTCGCCTCGAAGCCACAGAAATGGCGGCCGTACTTGCTCTGGTTGTTTCCGTGATTACCACCTTCATTTTTGTGTATGCCATCGGGTATATGAAAGAAGAGAAAGGAAAACTCCGTTTCTGGAGCGGCATAACGCTTTTTATGGGGGCCATGCAGTTGTTGGTGTTAGCCGGAGACTGGATCTTGTTTGTGATAGCCTGGGAAGTTATGGGCTTTGCCTCCTATTTGTTGATCGGCACCTGGTACTGGAAGAAAGAAGCCGGCGACGCCGCAAACAAAGCGTTTACTATGAACCGTGTGGCCGACCTCGGGCTCTATGTCGGGGTATTTGTAATCATTCTTGCCGGAGGGTCCAGCCAGATTTTAGCAGAACCCGTACAGGGCGTTTCTGTAGTGGGAACCCTGGCTCTGCTGCTGGCGGTAATGGGTAAATCGGCACAGGTTCCTTTCCAGAGCTGGCTTTCGGCAGCCATGGCGGGTCCAACACCTGTTTCGGCATTGCTGCATTCGGCCACTATGGTGGCGGCAGGTATTATTCTGCTGCTTAAAGCCTTCCCTCTTTTCCCGCCGGACGCCCTGTTCTGGATCGGCTTAGTGGGAGGAATAACCATCCTGCTCACCGGTGCAACCGCCATATTTTCCGAAGACATCAAACGCATGCTTGCCGCGTCCACCTCAAGTCAGCTTGGTTTTATGGCGCTGGCTATTGGCGCCGGGTATCCGGCCGCGGCCCTGGCCCACCTGATTGCCCACGCTTTCATGAAAAGCAGCTTGTTTCTGGGAGCCGGAATCTTTCAGCACGAAATGCATTCCACTAATTACGAAAAGCTCAAAGGCTCCGGGAAAAAACTGAAACTGGCTTTTTCAGGATTCGCCGTGTCCGGGCTGGCACTGGCCGGGATTCCTCCATTAATCGGCTTTTGGTCGAAAGATGCCATCCTGACGGCAGGCCTGCAGGCCGACCCGGCCTCATGGTACTTTCCCGCTGTGCTGATTGGCGCCTTTTTTACTGCTATCTATATGGGCCGCGCATTCGGGATTTTATGGAAAGGACACAGCGAACCGGAAGAAAAGCCAAAGAAACTGCCCTGGATGCATCTCGGATATCTAACTCTGATATCGGCTGTTATTGCCGGCTGTTTGTTTCTGGATCCTTTGGTTGAAACGTCAGGTTTTTCCATTCCAAAAAACAACATTGCCATGATAAGCGGGCTTGGAGCTGCTTTTCTTGGTTTGGCAGCAGGCTGGTTTGCCACCGCTCCCATCTTTAAAACCCAGGTGTGGATGTTTTTCCGGGATAACTATCCCGTAGCAGGCGGCTACACCAATGTTATCGTGCAACCGTTTCAGATGCTGGCAACCGGCGCAAACCTGATCGAACAATTTCTGCTTCAATCTGTCTTTGAGATTGGCAAGGCGTTTTTAATGTTGGCGCGCTGGCTGGCCAATGTGCCGGACCGTGCGATGGCTTTTGTGATCGACCAAATCGGGACATTCAATCTGAACATCGGCCAATGGTCCCAAATAACGGACGATCGCGGCATTGTGGAGTGGATTGCCGGCTTGGTGGCATCCATCCAGCGACTGGGCCAATACGGGCGGAACATTCAATCGGGACTGGTTCACCGCGAACTAGCATGGTCGGTGTACGGTATGATCTTAGCTTTAATTATTTTATCACTAACCTATCTGTAAATCATGGATTTTTCATCATTACCATTGCTCTCAATCACTACATTCTTGCCGGTTATAGGGGCACTTGTCATTATGGTACTCCGCCCCAAACAAACCAAAACCGCCTATGGTATTGGGATAACCTTCGCGTCACTCACCCTGTTGGCTGCTATTATGATCTGGATACAGGGTATAGGCAGCAGTTTGTCACAAGTTGAAGAACTCAGCTGGATACCATCCTTAGGCATAGCTTACCGGTTGGGAGTGGACGGCATTAGCTTTCCCCTGGTGCTGTTGACGGCATTTTTGTTCCTGACCTCGCTGATTTTTTCTGCAAAGATCAAGGATAGCGCCAATATCTTTATTCAACTGGTTTTGATGCTGGAGACCGCCTGTCTTGGGGTATTCCTTTCGCTTGACCTCTTCCTTTTTTACGTGTTTTTTGAAATCACTCTTGTTGGCATGTATTTTATCATAGCCAAATGGGGGCACGAACATCGCAAAAAGGCGGCTTTAACTTTCTTTATCTATACCCTGATAGGCAGTTTGTTTCTGCTGCTGGCGTTTTTGGCGCTGTATCTTTTTTCCGATACCAATACGTTTGACATACAACAGTTGATAACAAATCCTACCATAACCGGACTTGCAGCTACGCTTACGTTCTGGGGATTATTTATCGCTTTTGCTATTAAAACACCGCTTTTCCCATTCCATACGTGGCTTCCTTTGGCTCACACCGAAGCACCTGCTGCCGGAAGTGCCATCCTGGCGGGGGTGTTGCTGAAACTGGGCACCTATGGTTTTATTCGCTTTCCATTGCAAATGACGCCTGATGCATTTCGTGAATTTGCACCTTACGTCATCGTCATTGCCGTCTTTACAGCGCTGTACGGGGCTTTCGTAGCCTTGGCCCAAACCGACATCAAACGGATGGTGGCCTACACCAGTGTAAACCACATGGGGTATCTGATATTTGGTGTGGCCATAGCAGCCGTCACCACTACCACATCCGGAATGATTGCCCTGGACGGAGCGGTACTTCAAATGATAAGCCACGGTGTGGTTACAGGGGTGCTTTTCCTGCTGGTAGGAGCTCTTCAGGATCGCACTGGTACGCGGGAAATGAACGAAATGACCGGTCTGCTAAAAACCTATCCAATATTAAGCGGACTTTTTATGCTCGCGGCCTTTGCTTCTCTGGGACTGCCCGGGCTGGCTCATTTCCCTGCCGAGTTTCAAATCTTTTTAGGCGGCTTTGATGTGTACCCGGTCGCCGTCGGGATCATCATCATTGGCTTGCCGATTACTACAGCCCTGTACCTGAGGGCTATTCAAAAAGTATTTTTAGGTACCTTGCCGGAAGGATTTACCGGACTTAAAGATTTGGGAAGCCGAGAGCTGTGGGCTATTGTTCCTTTGATATTAGCTACCATACTGATTGGAGTATATCCCGATTCCCTGCTCTCGATGATTCATGCTACAACTAATTTCTTCGGACTGTAATAACGATGGCAACTGATTTACTGAATATTTCACCACAGCTTATTGTTTTATCCACCACGGTTATCGTGTTATGCCTGGAAATGGCCCGATTACCCCGGGCTGCACTATGGGCTTTGGTGGTTGGCATGCTCACAGCCACCGGTGTTGCCGTAGATATGCTGGGGACAGACACAACAGCTTTTTCCACTACCTTCCGTGTTGACGCACTCAGCTTGTGGGCCGTCATCATTCTGGGGCCGGCAACCATCCTTTTTGCTTTGCTGGGCCGATCGGAGCTGAAAGATTCGGCCCGCGAAGGCACCATATACAGCCTGATGGGCTTTTCAGCCTTGGGAGCCATGATTTTGGCGGGCAGCGGAGATCTCATGTTCATTGTACTGGGCCTGCTTATTAGTACTCTTGCCGGTATGGCCATGGCAGCTCACCCCAGGAACGACCCTTCCAGCGAAGGAGCGATGAAGTACTTTATTTACGGATCAGTAGCCGGAGCCATCATGCTTTTCGGGCTAACCTTCTGGGCGGGCCTTGCCGGAACGACGCTGATTTCCGGGATTAACAATCCTGACTTATCCTCTTATGCCGTTATGTTCGGCTTTATTACCCTGGTAATTGGAATCGGCTATGCGGCTTCCCTGTTTCCCGTCCATTTCTGGACGCCCGACACTTTTGAGGGCGCACCCGTCTCCATAGCCGCCTACCTGTCGGTAGTTCCCAAGATAGGGGCCCTGTTTGCACTCGCGCAGGTGGTTCGTGATCTTCCGGTTTCCCTTGTTGACTGGCCGTTGATCCTGGCCGTGCTGGCCGCGCTGTCCATGACCTTTGGCAATGTGGTAGCGCTGTGGCAGGACAATGTGATCCGGCTGCTGGCCTACTCCACTATTGCACAGTCAGGGTATTATCTGTTGGGAGTAATCGGAGTGGGACAAAGTACGCTTGCGATCGATTCAATGGTGGTTTTTGGGGTAGCATACCTGCTTATGAACGCAGGCGCTTTTGCCATTACTTTGGGCGAAGGCACCCGGCTGGACGATTTTAAAGGCATGGGAAAACGCCGGCCCTGGCAGGCGGTGGGTATGACCATTTTCCTGCTCTCCCTGGTAGGGATGCCGCCCCTGGCCGGCTTTGCCGGCAAATTTCTACTGTTTGGGGCAGCCATAGAATCCGGATATAGCTGGCTGGCGGTTGTTGCCATCCTGAACAGCGCAATTTCTCTTGCAGTTTATATGCGGATTGTGGTACCCATATTTTTTCAGGAAGCCGAAGATGGGCAAATCAGAACTTACGCTCCGGGAACATCCTTCGTATGGATAAGCACACTTGCCTTAACGATAGCTGCGGGAATTGGCGTGCAGTGGTTTCTGGGTTAAATAAATAAAGTATGCATACATTTTATCTTATTTTAGGTATCACCATAATCGTCGTAATTGCTTACGACTTTTTCTATACCACGCTTTCCTTCAACGGGGCAGGATACCTGTCCCGGTTGACGAGCCGGTTCCTCTCGTCTCTTTTTCTTTTTTTGAACAGGTATGTCCCCCGGAGAAACGCGTTGCGCTACTCCGGGGTAACGCATATCCTTTTTCTTCTTGGAATGTGGATCGGGCTTTTATGGATCGGATTTTTCCTGCTGCTGATGAGCGATCCCGGCTCGGTAGTAGAAGAAGGCACCGGATCCGCTGCAAGCGCTCTCACCAAAATGTATGTAAGCGGATATACCCTTTCCACCCTGGGAGTAGGTGACTATGTACCGGGTTCCGAAGGGTGGCAAATTATAATGGCTGCTTTTTCATTTGCCGGCTTTATTTTCATAACCACCGCCATGACTTATCTGATGAGCCTGACCACGGCGGTGATTCACAAAAGAAATCTCAGCCTTTTTATAGCAAATATGGGAGATTCTCCCGAAGAACTTGCAGCCAGTTTCTATGATGGAGAGCACTTCTCTATCTTGACTGATATTTCTGCCAGGCTCAGGGAGATGATCAACAAACATAACCAGAATCACTATGCCCACCCGGCTGTGCATTATTTTTACAGTACTGCCAGGGATGAATCACTATCCATAAATCTAGTAAATGTAGATGAAGCATTAACTATTCTGACCCATCACGTTGAATCAAAAACATGGCGAGTACAGGATATTAGGCCGCTCAGGGATGCTATTACAAAGTTTCTTGATACAGCCAGTCATCATTATCAGCAAAAAAATTTTGAAATTACTCACAGTACACCGCATCTTCAGTATCTGAAATCCAACAAGATTCCATTGGTACAGAAATCTGCAATTTCTTCCTGCCAGAAAGAAATTCACGAACGCAGGTGTTCATTGAATGGACTGTTGCAAAGCAATGGCTGGAGTTGGAATGATATTTATCCCAAACAACAAATTACCAACTCAGATTAACCGTCATTATGCGTTTAAATATTTTCTCCTTAAGCATTATCCTTTTGGCGGTTTTGCTTCCGGCTCATCTCCTCCATGCCCAACAATCTGAAGAAATGCTGCTCTTTGAGATCGACGACAACGAGTACAAAAAGTGCAATTATAACAAAGAGGGAGAGCTGGAATCCTTTCAAAAGCTCCTAGTCGGTTCTATCGAGGAGAACGACGAAACCTACCGCCTTCCGGTAGAGCTGTATTCGTATAACGCAGAAGGAGAACTTCAGGACAGCACCAAAACCCTTTATACCTGCAGGCCGGATGAACAACAGGTATTGTTAAATGTTTTCCCGTTTACCGACTATGACAAGGGCAGTGAAATTAAAGTCAATTTGTTAGATTCGAAAACATTCTACCCGATTTCTCCCGAGCCCGGCTGGGAGATGAAACCTATTGAATTTGCTTTGAATATCGACAAGGGTTTGGTTGGATTTTTGGGCGGAAAAAGCAAAATTACCATCTACGAACGCCGCGTGGTATCCAACGATACGCTGCAAACCGGGCAGTATCAAATTAACTCGGAAGTAGATCTCGGTGTCTATGTGCTGGGCATCAAAATGAAAGGATTTGGGTACAGTGTAATTGAAATCATTGACAAGGACCGGGGAATTATCTGGCAAAAATTTACCAGTGAAGACGATGACAGCTATTTTGTGATCCGGTTGATTTGAACGCTTCTTTTATAACGAATAATAGTATCAAAGTTACCATTTTTTCTAGCCAGAACTACCGATAAAAATCAGTTAGCCTTCTAATTTCATTTTACACTATCAAATCAAATAAAATTTTAAGCTTGTTTGATTTAAGCTTGTTTTAAGGATAATGGTATTAATATTGAGTGGAAACTTGATTTTCAATTGTCATTCGAGACCATACTTGGAATTAGAATACAGGAAAGATCAGGAAATTAAAAAAATTCTAATACTCAACATCAAATAATTAATGGACACCACTATGAAACTCACCATCAAACTAGTCACTTTTGTGATTTTCGCATTTTTTTAAGTGCGGGAACCGTTTTCGGGCAATTTACCAATGACCTGCAATATTTCAAATATCAGGATCAGCGGGGTGTCAATCAGTTCGAATCGCCATTCAAGACAACTGTAAAATTTGAGGGTATTGAAGTACGAATTGGCGCGGCAAATACCCTTCAGTTTCAAGGGCTTCGGCACGATAATGCAGCAGGTTCCCTCTCCGATTTGGAATCAAACTTTAATCTGGCTACTTCCAACTTGGATCTTGATGTAGCTCTGGCTAATGGTGTGCGTATGCACTTACGCACCTACCTTTCATCGCAAAATCATAATGAAGCATATGTAAAAGGTGGTTATCTACAAGTCGATCGACTTGATTTTATTCAAGAAGATTTTCTGGGCGGATTGATGGATAAGCTGCGCTTTAAGGTAGGACATATGGAGCTAAACTACGGGGATAACCATTTTAGAAGAACTGACAACGCTCAGGCTATTTTTAACCCGTTCGTCGGAAATTACATAATGGATTCGTTTACAACCGAAGTGGCCGGTGAGGTATATTACTACAGTGGGCCAATGTTCGCTATGATTGGCCTTAGCAACGGAAAATTGAACCAAAGTGTTACCGATGCCACTGGAAATGTTTTAATACTAAACCCTCAATGTACGGTAAACTTGGGTTTGAAAGGCAAATCAATGACGATCTGCGTCTGCGCCTGACCGGCTCTATCCTCAATATAACACAGTCGCCTTCTATTTATCTATACTCTGGCGACCGGGCTGGTACCCGTTACTACAGTGTAATAGACGAAGGTTTCCGCGCAGGTCGTATTGCCCCCAGCTTCACCCCAGGCTTTGGCCAGCCTTCCGCTCCCGGTGAAATGACTGCTTTAATGATCAACCCATTCATCAAATACCAGGGCCTGGAGTTTTACGGAGTATTTGAAAATACCTCAGGAAAATTGAAAGCAGCTCCCAATCGCCGAACTTTTAATCAGTATGGAGCAGAACTACTCTACCGGTTTGGTGCCGGGGAAGATTTCTATATCGGTGGCCGATACAATCTTGTTGACGGTGAAACGGCTAACGGAAATATCGAAATCGACCGCATTAACATTGGCGGTGGCTGGTTCCTTACCAAAAACGTGCTGGCAAAGCTGGAGTATATCACTCAGAACTTTGACGGTGAAGGATACTCCGGTACCAAATATGAAAATGGAAAGTTTAAAGGGATAATGGTCGAGGCCGTTATCAGTTTTTAAAAATAGTTTCAAGTCCCAACCAATTATGGCGCAGTGATAAACTGCGCCATATCTTTACATAAACTACGAAAGCTGTCTGAATCCAACCTACTGCTTTATTTTAATCATGAAAGCATTATCAGTCCCGGTAACTTCTTTAATACCTCAACCGACAAGATGTGCTCGAAAACTTTCCCACTAATACAAATTAAGCCAGTAGTGGGTTTGCCGCTTTATATTTTGAATTAGCTGGTCAATATGGAACTTCACGATTTTAGTATGAAAAAAATTTCCCAACAAACCGAACATACCCGAAAACGCTATAACGTCAGTTCGGTGGTGTATGACCTTATGGAATGGCCGGTTGAGTGGATATGGTATAACAAATGGCGCAAACTGCTTTGGAAAAAGGTAGAAGGCCCAAATGTGCTTGAAATAGGCATAGGTACGGGAAAGAACATATCTTTCTACCCAAAAAATATTCGTGTCAATGGTATTGATCTCTCTCCCAAAATGCTGGAGCGGGCAAAGACGGTGCTTTCCAATTATCCAAATGAACGTGTCAGGCTTCAAGTAATGGATGTCCAAAATTTGGACTTTCCTGACAATTATTTTGACGAAGTGGTGGCCACTTTTGTTTTTTGCTCAGTGCCCGATCCCATATTGGGTTTGAAAGAAGCCCTACGAGTCACAAAACCGGGAGGTAAACTCCACGTGCTGGAACATATGCGCTCTCGGAATCCGTTATTTAGTTCAATGATGGTTAAGCTGGATGGCCCTATTCATTATCTGAGTGGTGTTCATATCGCCCGCCAAACGGTGGAAAATGTGGAAGCTGCGGGATGGAAAATAGAACAAGTAAAGGATTTGACTATGGGAGGAATTTTTAAACGGATTAAAGCTACCAAATCCCACTAAGTTTTTTGTTCTTTTACTAATGGAAGTTCCACCACAAAGGTGCTCCCTTTACCGGGGCCATCGCTGTATGCCTTTATTTTGCCACCGTACAATTCTATGATTGCTTTAACCAGTGGAAGGCCCAAGCCGCTTCCGGGCTGATCCTGTACTTTCTGCTGAGCATCACGGTAAAATCGCTCAAACAGGCGGTCCTTGGTATCACCTTCAAACCCGACACCAGTATCGCTGAGATGAAGTACGGCTTTACTGCTGGATCGTTTAAGCTCCAGATTAATGGTGCCTCCCTCTGGTGTATATTTCAAGGCATTTTCCAGCAGGTTGTTGATGACCTCCTCGATATAAGCTCCATGTGCCCGGACGTCCAGATTAAGATCAATCTGCGAGTGAACATCTATTTTCTTCTCTTGGGCATCTTTCCGGTATTTTCCTAACATCACTTCCGTAATGCGACTAAAATTAACGGTATCCGGCTTTGCTCGGTGGACCGACTCCACCCTCGAAAGTTGAAGGAGCAAGTGTACCATTTCACTCATTCGTCTCACTTCCACCAGCATTCGCTCAATCGTTTCCCGGTACTCTTCGATTGATCTGGGTTTTCTAAGCATGATTTCGGCCTCACTTTGCAGGGAGGAGAGGGGGGTCATAAGTTCGTGAGAGGCATCAGAAGAAAATCTTTTTTCTCGTTCAAAACCTTGCTGAAGTCGATTGAGCATTATATTAAAGGTTTCTGCCAGGTCAGTAAGCTCGTCTCGGACCTGATAATTTACAGGTATTCGCATATCCAGATCAGTGGCTGTAATGGATTTTGCTGCGTCGATGATAGCTGCTACCGGGGACAACGCTTTTTTTGACAGCCAGTATCCCCCGAGTATAGAAAAAGCAACACTTATCGCTATGAGAAAAAACAAATACTGCCTGAACCTGGTTAATTCTTCATGGAGGGTCCATTCAAAACCAGTGAGTTCCAGCCAGCCGCTCAGACTTCCGTTGTTGTCTTTTATTGGATAGTAAAGTGTACGAGCAGGTAATGACTGCCACTCACTGCTGAAAGAATTTCCCTGTGTTTCTTTAGGTATCTGGCGTTTAAGTGGTTCTTCTACTTCAGAAAAGTTTGGGCTTTTATAAACAAGGTTGCCCTTTTGATCGTATAATCGAACATACGTACCATACTCCACACCGCCTCTAAGTGCTTCATTCCTGCTGTACTCTGTCAAATCAATGGAAAGGGAATCTTCAGCTTGGATATATGGTAGCAGCTGTTCAGCCTCAAACAGCAGGTGGCGATCATAATTATGGTGGATCGATTGATGAAACGTTTCATATAAAAAATATCCAAACAAACTAAGCATCAAGAATAAACTTAATCCATACCATAATGCCAACTTCTTTGATATTGAAAGCTCATTATAAAAAGTAAAAGCTGGTTTCATGAATCCTTGTGATCTTTAAATAAGTCGATGTTAAATCGGTAGCCTGCTCCCCGTATGGTTTCTATAATCTGATCATTTTTTCCAAGCTTAAAGTCTTCAAGATCCTCAAAAGTATCGCTCAGTTTTTGGCGCAGGGTTGATATAGTAGCCTCTATTGTGTTATCGGATACATAGTAGGCCGATCCCCACACCCTCTCTGCAATCTGGTTTTTTGAAAATACGGTTCCCAAATGGGTCATTAATAACTCAAGCAAAACAAACTCTTTTTGTCTTAAAGTTAGAGACATTCCTCCAATCGTTACAGTATGTTTTCGGGCGTCAATTTCGATAGGGCCTATTTTTACAACTTCGGTATTTGAAATATCCACAGAGCGCCGGGATAATGCTCTAATTCGCGCCAGAAGTTCATCAAAAGAAAAGGGCTTGCCCATATAATCATCGGCTCCGGCATCCAAGCCAGATACTTTATGATCAAGATCCCCAAGCGCTGTGAGCATTAATACAGGGAAATTCCGGTCTTCTTTGCGCCAACGTTCCAAGATCTCTTTTCCGTCTCGATGGGGCAGTCTCCAGTCTAAAACCACCATATCGTAATCATTCACCAACCCTTGCAGTTCTGCCTCCTCGCCGTCGTGCTGTACTTCTACTACGTATCCTTCTTCCTCCAAGCCTCTTTTTAGTGAGTTTGCAAGCTGCTTTTCGTCTTCAACTAATAGTATCCACATAAATAATAAAAGTTTTTTCTTTGATAAGTAAGATAGGCATTAAATATTGAGAACCATTAATAAGTAATTTCCATAAATCTCAACTTAAAAGTATTTATGACTTTTTCTTGATTAATGTTTTTAAAATTAAACGTTTTAAAACACCAAATTCTGATCAATTGCTGTTATTATGAGTCGCCAGATTTAAGGTTCATTTAAGGTGTGCATGATTATACTTGTTCAATGGTAATTTATTTTCATATAAACTGTCTAACATACAAGGACAAATTATATGCTTACAAAATTGTCTATAAATTACCCCCCCCTACTTTCCTACAGCAAAGAAATTAATTACAAAAACCAATTTTATAACAATGGCAAAAGCAAGATTGATATCATTAATTCTAATGTCACTATTTCTGTATCAAGGATGTATAACGACCGCAGAATCCGACGAAGATCCTGAAAGTGTATATCCAATGTTCGTAGACAAAAACTCAAATAATATCAATGATTATGTGGAGCAAACAACTCACGAACCCGGGGCGAAAGAGAATAACGGAAGTAATCAAACTGGTGATTCTGGACACGCTTTTTTAGACAATAATGATGACGGAGTTTGCGACTATGCTCAAGATGGAAGTCCAACTTGGCATGGGCCTGGTTTCATTGATGATAATGAAAACAGTATCTGCGATTACTGGGATGAATCCCACCCCATGCACCATCAACACGAGGGAATGCAATACCATGATGAAAATGACAATCATATTAATGATTATATGGAGGAAGAAACCCATTTGGGAGAACATGCCTTTGTTGATGAAAACCAAGATGGAATTTGTGATTTGGCCCAAGACGGCAGCCCAACCTGGCATGGGCCAGGTTTTACAGACAATGACAATAATGGAATAAGCGACCACTGGGAACAGGGTGGACGTGGTCACGGTGGCATGATGGGTAGCAATTAGAAATTATAGATAGGAATCCATTGAATAATAAAATCATAATCCTACTTTCAGCTGTATTAATTCTGTTGTTCTTCAGCGGATGTATGACTATGGGCTGGGGCGGCCATTACAATAATGGCAGCAGTCAGCCGGCGGATCAACAGGCAAATCTGATCAAGGAGCAGCAAGTAGCAAATCAGACGGTTCGGGCAACATTCCCTTCTACTGAAGCAGGTCAACAAGTTCATTTTGAACTGGAAACAATCTCTCAGGATACTACCAATACATCTATTGAATCAGTAGTCCTGGAAATACAAAATCCAGGAAACTCCGGCTTGCCTCTCGCCACCACCACGGTTAAACCCGATCCTACCTTAAGCCGTCAAGGATACTGGATCATTCCTTATAGATTTGCAGAATCGGGAACTTATCAAATAACTTTTATAGTAAATTTGAACACAAAAAAATCTTCATCACCTCATTCTATTTCTTCACACTTGATGGTTTCAGAACCAGTTGCCAAATATAATAGGTATAACCCCTTCCCATGGGTCGCTAGTAGTGCAATAATGGTTGGATTTATGGTGTGGATGATGGCCAATTAATCATTCTCCCTACGCCACCAATCAAACGCATTTTGTCTTTAAGCTTAATTTAAGGTTCACCATTTATATTACAAATTAGCTTAAAAGCCTATGAGTTAACTGTCAACTTCCTACATGTTAAAGCACAGAATCGAAGAGTATATTTAAAAAACTTATTATAAGTTCAACTTATGCGTTTGTTCTTCTTAACAAAAAAGTTTCAATTTAATGAGTAAAGATTCGAAAACTATATCCCGCCGAAAATTCCTTCGCTATACTGCTTCTTTGGGGGCAGTAGCAGGTATTAGTTCTATTCTTCCTGCATATGCCTTCAAGAATTTTAATATTGAAAAAGAAGTACTGACTCCTTCAGGCCCTAAAAATACACTTGATTTAACTATTGAATCTATCCCTATTGAAATAGAAGGTAAAAAATCAAAAGCAATAGGGATTAATGGTAAAGTTCCAGGCCCGCTAATCCGCTTAAAAGAAGGAGAAGATGTTCTCTTGCGTGTTACAAATAATTTGGATGAAGACACTTCCATTCACTGGCATGGCATTATTTTACCGTTTCAGATGGATGGCGTTCCCGGAGTAAGTTTTGATGGAATTAAACCCGGGGAGACTTTTGAATACAAATATCCTGTTAAACAGAATGGAACGTATTGGTATCACAGCCATTCAAAATTACAGGAACAACTGGGGCATTATGGACCCATGATTATTGACCCGGCTAATGAAGACCCGGTTGAATTTGACCGTGAATACCCCGTTATACTTTCTGACTGGACGTTTGAAAGTCCTTATAAAGTGCTAAGTAAGCTTAAAAAAGCTGAGGGTTACTATAACTACCAACAACGGGATTTAGGCGAATTCTTCCAAGATGTGAAAAAAGATGGTTTTGGCGATGCAATGAGGAATTACCTTTCATTCGCTAAAATGAGAATGAGTGCTACCGACCTCGCTGATATTACCGGGGCTACCTATACTTACCTAATGAACGGGATGGGGCCGGATTCAAATTGGAATGCCTTGTTCAACAAAAATGAAAAAGTTCGATTACGTTTTATAAATGCTTCAGCCGGCTCCATGTTTGATGTACGCATTCCCGGACTTAAGATGACTGTTGTGCAAGCTGATGGCCAAAATGTTGAGCCCACCCCCGTGGATGAATTCCGTATCGGCATCGCTGAAACTTATGATGTGATCGTCGAACCCAATGAAGAAAAACCATTTACTATATTTGCTGAATCGTTGGATCGAAGTGGCTATGCACGTGGTACTCTGGCGCCCCGCGAAGGGATGGAAGCCCCTGTGCCCGAGCTACGGCCACGTCCTGAACGCAGCATGAAAGACATGGGAATGAAAATGGATATGGCCGGCATGGATATGGATGGTAGCATGAACATGGAAGGCATGGGCCATGATGGACACGGGGATATGAAGATGGATCACAGTGGCATGTCGATGACCAACAAAGCAGCTGAACCTGTTAAACACGGCCCGGACCACCATGGTATTGGTGCCGCGGCTATCGCCAACTACCAGTTTGACCGACTGGATGAACCTGGCATCGGGCTTGGTAAGGATGGGCGAAAAGTGCTGGTATATAGGGATCTTAAAAGTCTTGAACCAAATATAGATAAGCGTCAGCCTGAACGGGAAGTAGAATTGCATCTGACCGGAAACATGGAGCGCTACATGTGGTCGTTTGATGGAAAAGAATTCCATGAAGTTGATGGGCCTATTGAATTCCGACACAATGAACGACTCCGTTTAACATTAGTGAATGATACGATGATGGAACATCCAATTCACTTACATGGAATGTGGATGGAACTGGAAAATGGAAATGGAAACTATAATCCGAGAAAACACACGCTATTAGTACAACCAGCTCAAAGGATTTCAGCCTTGGTAACACCACGCGATAAAGGGCGTTGGGCCTTCCACTGCCATATTCTGTATCACATGGAAATGGGAATGTTTAGGGTGGTTCAAGTAAGCGATGAAGATGGAGGTATTTACGAATGAATATTGTAACAAGAATAAAAATAAAAGTTGAATTACTATTAACTCTGATGAATTTAACTATTAAAAAAATTCGACCAACATTAGCATTAGCTCTTTTTATGTGTTCATTATTATTGGGGACAAATTCGGTAATTGCCCAAAAAGCCCCTCCATTTAGTAATGATATCATGCCGGATAATAAAACCTACTTCTTTTTCCAAGCTGATCGCTTTGAATATTATTCATTTGGGGATCCAAGTCCGATTGTGTGGGATGTCCAGGGTTATCTCGGCACAGACATCAACAAATTTTGGTATAAGGCTGAAGGTGAGGCGCTGACCACTGAACAAGAAGGAGAAATAGAATTCCAAGGTTTATATAGCCGTGCCATAACCTCCTATTTTGACATTCAGGCCGGTTTAAGATATGATCTTGCCTATAACTCTATCGAAAATAATACCCGTGGTTTTGCAGTTATTGGAGTTCAGGGTCTTGCTCCCTACTTATTCGAAGTGGATGGAAGTCTTCAACTTAGTGAAGATGGAGATGTATCTGCAACTTTTGAAGGAGAAATAGACTTGCTTATTACACAAAGATTGATTGCACAACCTCGTTTCGCTACTAATTTGGCCTTGCAGGAAGTTGAAGAATGGGGAGTCGGTTCTGGTATTAATAATGTTCAGCTTGGTTTTAGACTCAGGTATGAGATCCGACGTGAGTTTGCTCCTTATGTGGGTATATCGTGGAACCAAAAACTTGGTAGCACCGCTGACTTTGCCCGTCTGGAAGATGGTGAGGTCAGCACCTTGGGCGTTGTGGGAGGCGTAAGGATGTGGTTTTAATACATTACATTCGATAGATAAAACTGGGTTTCAAATCGTTTAGGAAATATCGATGGGAATTAATCCCAATCCCTAACATTCTTTCAGATTCCCCTACATGCGTCAATTTTTAAAAAGATATTTATTAGAAGTAATCTTACTTAATCACGAGAATGATAAAATTAAATGATTGATATGAATTTAATACCCGAATGGGCACTCAATATCCACCCATTGGTGGTGCATTTTCCTGTTGCGCTGCTTGTTGTGGCGGCAGGACTGAATTTGCTTACTTTCATTATTCCGGAAAAATGGTGGGATGAATGGAAAAATACTATTCTATATGGATTAGGAGCGGTTGCGGCTATCGCTGCTTATTATACAGGCCAATCAGCCGCCGATACCGTGTTTCTGCCCTCTCAAGCGCAGTCGGTATTAAACAATCATGCCGACTGGGCATTTTGGACTGTCTGGTATTTTGGACTTTATGCAGCGGCACGCATCGCGCTTCACTGGTATAAAATGATGGACAAATTTAGTCTCAGAATCCTTGCATTTGTCATAGCTTTGCCCGGAGTGTTTCTTCTTTTTCAAACCGGAGATCACGGTGCCAAGTTGGTATTTGGTTATGGAGCCGGTACAGGGCAGTTGTTAGAGCAACAAAGTTCTGCGAATGCTTCTGCGACAACTGACAGCTTGCTTCAGTCAAATTCAACCTTCAAAGTTAATGATAATGGGGATTGGTCATGGGAGATCGGCCCCAATGGTGTTAGTACGCTGCTATCAAAGTTCCAGTGGCTTGAAGGAGCTCCTCAGAATCTTCAGCCCTCAGTTGTTAAAAGTGGAGATAACTACTTAATACAATTGACCCCCGAATCATCTCCCAACTTTTTTACTGTACGAAATGCTTTACTAAATGTGCAGGTCGATTATTACCTGGATCTGTCGAATTTTGATGGCGAGGTGGAGCTGGTCAACCATGTGCAAGATGCTCAAAATTACGATTTCGTCACCCTTAGTTCCGAAGGAACCATCACACAGGGACGGGTAATCGGGGGAGAAACTAACATTTTTGGTGAGGAAAGCTATTCGGCTTCCGGCATACTGTTTGTTCGTACAGTGGTTAACGGCACTCATTTCAGAGCGTATATTAACAGGGAGATGGCCGTTCACGGGCATGGAGATGCCCCGGAAACCGGGAAAGTTGGACTCCGGCTAAATGGAAGCGGTACTGTAATCATCGACAGCATTTCTTTAACACAACTCAATTAAATGACTATGTCTCGTAAATTATTTATGAAATGTTAAGGATTGATTTCCTACTGCTTTTGATGCCTTTATTTATTCTTATCGGGTGTGGAAACTCTGAGAATGAAAGATCCAAACCCGAAATAGTGGATGACTCCTTTAAGAATAACAGGTGGTACACAGAGTCACAATATAAAATGGGTAGGGTCGTATTTTCAGAAAACTGTGCCCGTTGTCACGGGACAAAAGGCCAGGGATTGGTAGAGAATTGGAAGAAGCCAAACCCTGATGGATCCTTCCCGCCACCTCCTTTAAATGGTACGGCACATACCTGGCATCATCCGATGGAAATATTAGTACAAACTATTAATAATGGCGGAGCACCATATGGTGGCAATATGCCAGCTTTCAGGGAAGTACTTTCTGAAGAGGAAAAAATAGCTGTTATTGCCTATATACAAAATTTATGGGACCAGAAAACCTACGATCGGTGGACTAATATGAACGCAAAATTTTGATCTTAAATTTTACAATTAAAACCAAATATGGTAAACCTTATGAATAAAATATTTACTCTTACATTAGTGCTAATTAGCATTTCCATGACAGCCCTGGCTCAACAGTCAGAAGAACAATCTGTTAGTAAAATACTGGGCGACTTCGAAAACGCCATTGTTGAAAATAACTCGGAAGTTGCTTCCAAATTACTTCATGATGATGTAGTCATTCTGGAAGGAAACAACAGTGAAACAAAAGAACAGTACCTTTCTCACCACTTTCATTCAGATGGCAGGTTTCTAAGTGCGATAAATCGTGAATTAATTTCTGAACAAATAACCATCGAAGGTAATGTAGCCTGGGTATCGTCCCAAACAAAAATGATCGGGACCTATAATGAACGAGAAATTGACCGAACCAGTCTCGAGTTAGCAGTTCTGAAGAAAGAAAAGGGTGAATGGAAAATTATTGCTTTGCATTGGTCCTGATTTAGGAGCAATTTTTATTCAATTCATTTGAACTGGAGGGCATGGAGTATCACCAAAAGAACAAAATACACAACAGTCATTTCTTTTCGGTTTTATAATCTCACTACAATTCGGGCACTGCCAAAAGAATTGGCAGGCATCCTCAGGCATTTGTTCTTCCGTATGTGTTCCACATTCCGGGCAGGTAATAATAGAGCTTAAAATTATATCTTCCATATCGGGATTCATCTTAGTTTTTCCCCAGCTACGCTTTCGCCATCCAGGGCCTCAAGAATAGGGCACTCGCTTTTGGTCACATCGCCAGTGCAGGAGTCAATGAGATTAAGCATCGTCCCTTTTATCCGCTGCAAGTCTTCAATTTTGTGAATCACATCCCGGTACTTCTTTTCGGCCTCCACTTAGTTCGTATTTTCAACCATCCTGAGCTCCAAAAATCGAATTAATTAGCCTTAATATTCTTCTCTTTTTTCTGTTTCACCATCTTGGTATAGCCACCTAACCTATAGAAATAAAAACTTCTTATGATTTAAGCTTCATTTAAGCATTCCCCTCGTAGTTTGGGTTAAATACAACATATCAAACTACGGGCTTTGTGCCTTTTAAACCAAGGATTTAGGAATGAAAAAAATAATGATAAAGGGATTTTTCTTCGGAATATCACTGTTCCTTGTTTCATCTAATTTAAGTTTTTCTCAAACACCAGACTCCACATTATTACTGGATGAGCTTATACAAAAAGTATTAGAACAAAATCCAGAATTAATGGCTTCAAATAAAGACTGGGATGCCAGCAAAACTAAGATATCACAGGTAAAAGCATTACCCGATCCTACGTTAGGTTTAAATATCATGAACCTGCCGGTCAACAGCTTTGCACTTGATCAGGAGCCTATGACAGGCAAGCAGGTATCCCTGATGCAACCGTTCCCTTTCCCCGGTAAACTTAGTCTGAAGGGCGATATTGCAAAAAGTGAGTCGGAGATAGCTTTACATCGGTATAGAGAACTTAAGAATCAGCTTATAAAAAACACCTCTCAGGCTTATTTCGACCTCTATTACATAGATCAGGCTCTTGCAACAGTTGCAAATAACCAGGAGTTGCTCAAGGAATTCGTTGAAATAGCTGAGACAAGGTATGGCGTGGGTAAAGGTACGCAACCGGATGTATTACGGGCACAAGTAGCTCTTTCAAAAATGATTGATCAGGAACTCAAGCTACTCCAACAGCGTGAAGCTGTGCAGGCCCGCATTAATACCCTATTAAACGACCCCGCTGATTCGCCGCTTGGCAAGGCTGTTGTTATGGAACCGGAACCCTGGACGGGCAAACTACAAACGCTCATTCAGCGAGCCGACAGTAGCAGCCCGGTACTTGCAGCATGGAAAACGGCCGTTAAGCAAAGCGGGCAAAAGGTAGATTTAGCACTGAAAGACCGATATCCTGATTTTTCAGTTGGTGTTGCTTATACCCAACGGAATGAACTGCAAAACGGGATGCAGGGCTATGATTTTGTCTCGGCTATGTTCAATGTTAAAATTCCTCTCTTTATAAATAAAAAGCAGAATAAAAAGGTACAAGAGACCCAAATTAGACAGTCGTCTATAGAGTATCGCTATCAAAATGTAGCAAATTCCATTGAACAAAAACTTCAACAATCACTTACTGACCTTGAAAAAAACCAGAGACTCTTGGAACTGTACAGAACAGGGATTATTCCTCAGGCCGAAGAATCCCTGGAGTCATCAATAGCCGGGTATCAGAATGACAAGGTGGACTTCTTGTCTCTACTTGATAGTGAATTAACGCTTTTTCAGTTTCGCCTGGATTACCATCGCTTTTTAGCCGACTACCATAAAGCTATAGCAGATATAGAAGCACTAACCGGCACAGAGTTTTAAACCTTTTTCAAAATTTAAACAATGAGTACAACCATTATGAATACCAAATCAATATTACTATCCCTCGGAGCAGTTGTCGCCTTTTCACTAGGTGGTTACTGGCTGGGAACACAACAAACTACTGACAGTTCAGCATCTTCTACAGAAACCGCGGAAGAGATGCAGAATATGCCGAAGGCTGAATCAGATACCAGGCAAAAGGAAGATCGCGAAGTACTGTACTGGCAAGCTCCGATGAATCCAAGTGAAATTTATGATGAACCCGGTAAATCTAGTATGGGTATGGACCTGGTTCCGGTATATGCCGATGGAGCAAGCAGCTCGGAAGGGATGATATCAATAAATCCCGTGGTGGTACAAAATATGAATGTTCGAACGGCCAAAGTTCAGCAAAAAGATTTATCAACAGTCGTCCGTGCCGTTGGGAAAGTCGATTACGATGAACAAAAACTTTTTACTGTAAGTCCAAAAATTTCAGGTTGGGTTGAGCAGCTTTACGTGGATTATACAGGTAAAATGGTGCACCGGGGGCAGCCACTGTTCAGTATCTATTCTCCTGAGTTGGTGACCACTCAGAGAGAATACCTGTTGGCTCTAAAAACCCAGAAAAAGGTAGCCTCCAGCAGTTTTGAAACCATCCGTTCTGGAGGAAGTAGCCTACTTGATGCTACACGCCAACGGCTAGAATATTGGGACATTCCTGATTCAGAAATAAAACAACTGGAACAAAGTGGGGAAGTCAAGAAAGCTATTACGCTAAAATCGCCTGCCTCTGGAATAGTGCTTCATAAAAATGCCATAGAAGGCGAGTATATAAAAGCGAGTACACCTGCGTATAAAATAGCAGATCTTTCAACCATTTGGGTGCAAACAAGCGTGTACGACTACGAGGTACCCTGGATTGAAGAGGGACAACCTGCACAAATGGAACTTTCCTATCAACCGGGTAAAACCTATGAAGGAATCGTTGCCTATGTATACCCCACCCTGGACCAGAAAACCCGAACCGTTCAGGTGCGGCTGGAATTTTCCAACCCTAATCTTGAACTAAAGCCGGGGATGTTTGCCAATGTCCGTATCCAAACGCGCCCTAAGAAAAACGTAACAGTTATTCCTAATGAAGCTATCATCAGAACCGGGGAACGTAATATCGTTTTTGTTGCCAAAGGAGACGGGGCGTTTGAGCCTCGCGAAGTAACCTTGGGTATGGAAGGCGGTGAACGAAACAATGAAATTGAAATATTGGAAGGCGTCAAACCGGGTGAAGAAATTGTTACTTCTGCTCAGTTCCTTTTCGATAGTGAAAGCAGGTTGCAGGAAGCGATTCAAAAAATGCTACAGCAAAAGCAAGATACCTCTGATATGGAGAATATGGACATGACCGGTGGCGAAATGAACCACGATGAGACACAAGTCGACACTATTGATCATTCAGATATGGATATGACCGGCGGGGAAATGAATCATGATGAAATGCCAGCCGACACTACCGACCATTCAACTATGAATATGTGAATCGATGGGCAAAGTTAAAGCACAAACCTTTTTAAACATTTTGGAGAATTAAGAAATGCTACAGAAAATAATTGAACTATCTGTAAATAACCGCTTTATGGTGATTATTGCCAGTATCCTGATACTGGCGGGTGGTACCTACGTGATGTATCAAACACCCGTGGACGCCATTCCCGATCTCAGTGATGTACAGGTCATTGTTTTCACCAAATATCCCGGTCAGGCTCCTCAGGTTGTTGAGGATCAGGTCACCTATCCGCTAACCACTACTATGATGTCGGTACCCAAATCTAAAGTGGTCCGTGGCTATTCATTTTTTGGACTTTCATTTATCTATATCATTTTTGAAGATGATACTGACATGTATTGGGCCCGAAGCCGGGTTCTGGAATACCTTAATACTGCAGGTAGTAGCCTGCCGGAAGGGGTTACGCCCACCCTTGGACCGGATGCAACTGGCGTAGGGTGGGTTTACGAATATGTCTTAGATGGCGGTGATCAGTATGATCTCCAACAACTGCGTTCCATTCAGGATTGGTTCCTGAAGTACGAACTACTCAGTGTGGACGGGGTAGCCGAAGTAGCCAGTGTGGGAGGCCATGTCAAACAGTACCAGGTAGAAGTGGACCCGGATAAACTGTTGGCCTATGACATTCCCCTCTCGAAAGTTAAAATGGCCATCAAGCGCAGTAACAATGACGTAGGCGGCCGCTTGGTAGAAATGAGTGAAACCGAGTTTATGGTTCGGGGAAAAGGATATATTCAATCTGTAGCAGATGTGGAGAATGTACCCATAGGAACCGATGGTAATGGCACCCCTATTCTCGTTAGAAACGTTGCCAACGTACATCTCGGGCCGGATCTGCGCCGCGGTGTAGCCGAGTGGAATGGTGAGGGAGAAGCAGTAGGCGGTGTGGTCATCATGCGGTTTGGGGAAAATGCACTGCAAACTATTGAAAACGTAAAAGCTAAGTTGAAGGAACTTGAAAGCGGTCTGCCGGAAGGGGTAACTATCAAAACGGCCTATGATCGTTCCAACCTGATTAAGCGGGCTATTGAATTCCTGCAGGATAAACTGCTGGAGGAAAGTATATTTGTAGCAATAATAGTAATAATATTCCTATTACATTTCCGAAGTTCACTGGTAATTATTATTAGTCTGCCAATGGGTATTTTGGCAGCCTTCCTGGTAATGTATTTCCAGGGTATAAATGCCAATATTATGTCGCTGGGAGGAATTGCTATTGCCATTGGTGTGATGGTTGATGCTGCCATCGTTATGGTTGAAAATGTCCATAAACACCTCGAACAGGATAGGGGCAAAAAGGATCACTGGAGAATTGTTATTGATGCGTCCAAAGAGGTGGGACCGGCCCTATTTTTCTCTTTGTTGATTATAACGGTGTCGTTTTTCCCGATCTTTGCTTTAGAGGGACAAGAGGGACGTCTTTTCAAACCCTTGGCATTTACCAAAACATATGCCATGGCTGCCGCAGCGCTGCTCTCTGTTACACTGGTACCGGTATTAATGGGCTACTTGATTCGTGGAAAAATTCAACCGGAGCATAAGAATCCAATTACCCGGTTTCTTATCTGGATTTATCGTCCAGTGATCAATTTTGTCCTACGTTTCAAGTGGACTACTGTTTTTGCCTCTGTTGTCATTCTTGGGCTCACGATAATTCCTCTGAATCGTCTTGGCTCTGAGTTTATGCCTCCCATCGAGGAAGGTGACCTTCTCTACATGCCTACAACAGATCCCGGAATCAGTATTACCAAAGCCAAGGAGCTGTTACAACAGACCGATAAAATTATAGCCACCTTTCCTGAAGTAGAATCGGTGTTTGGCAAAGCAGGACGAGCACAAACTTCAACCGATCCGGCACCACTGTCGATGTTTGAAACCATTATCCAGTTAAAACCTGAGGATGAGTGGCGTGAGGGTATGACTATCGACAAGTTAAAGCAAGAGATGGATGCAGCTATCAAAATACCGGGACTTACTAATGCTTGGACCATGCCGATCAAGACACGAATAGATATGTTGTCTACAGGAATAAAAACACCGATTGGCATAAAAGTAACCGGGCCAGATCTTCAAACGCTATCCGATCTCAGTTCGGACATAGCCTCGGTAGTACGAGATGTCCCAGGAACCTTGAGTGTCTTCGCTGACAAGACCACGGGTGGTAATTACCTGGACTTCAATATCGACCGTAAAGAAGCTGCCCGGTATGGACTTACGACCGGTGATGTACAAGATGTAATCCAATCTGCCATCGGTGGTATGAACGTAACAGAAACTGTGGAAGGACTCGAACGCTATCCGGTCAACGTACGGTATGCCCGGGAGACCCGTGAAAACCTGACGGATCTTGGACGGGTGTTAATCCCCACTCCTTCCGGTGCTCAAATACCCATTGAATACGTAGCCGACCTGCAGATCCGCAAAGACGCACCTGTGATTAAAACCGAGAATGCCCGCTATTCCAGCTGGATTTATGTGGACTTAACTACTTCTGATCTCGGAAACTATGTAAACCAAGCCCGACAAACCGTGGAAGAACGACTGGACATGCCTTCCGGGTATAGCCTAACCTGGAGTGGGCAATATGAATACATGGAGAGGGCCAAAAAGCGCCTTCAGGTGGTAGTACCAATCACCTTGCTGATTATTTTTCTGCTGTTATACTTCAACTTTAAAAATCTACAGGAGAGTATAATTGTGCTGCTGACATTACCCTTCTCGCTGGTAGGTTCGTTCTGGCTCATGTATATCCTGGGGTATAACCTGAGTGTGGCTGTGGGTGTTGGTGCCATTGCATTGGCAGGAGTAGCTGCTGAACTTGGCGTGGTTATGCTTACCTATCTCGACAATGCTTACAACGAACGCAAATATAATGACAAAATGAACAACCTTGAAGACCTTAAGCATGCTGTTATGGAAGGCTCAGCCCAACGTATACGGCCGATATTTATGACCGTCTTTTCTACCACCGGCGGGCTGCTACCTATAATGTGGGGTATAGGAACTGGTGCAGCTGTAATGAAGCGTATTGCTGCACCTATGGTTGGAGGTATGGTTACTGCAACCATACTCAGCTTAGTTGTACTCCCAGTGGTGTACTACCTCTGGAAGAGTCGAGAAGTGAAACAACTGACAAAAACAACGGGCGAAGATCAACAATTAACTAATTGACAAACAGAAATAAGATCTGGCAGGTTTTTCAAACTTGCCAGACCTAACAAAAAAGGTAATAAGTATGAATGAAGTCAAAGCATTTATTCGCAAACGAAAAGCAGAACAAGTCATTGACGGGCTGGAAGCGCAAGGTTTCTGCTGCATGACACTAATCGATGTAATGGGACTGGGTCGAATGTCGGACCCGGAAAAAGCCCAGCTTTCAGTCAGCATTGCTGAACGATTTACTAACATTGTTAAACTCGTGGTGGTGTGTAGTGAAAAAGATACCGAGCGGATAGTCGAAATCATTCGAAACAAGGGTCGCAGTGGACAGCCCGGGGATGGAATTATATATGTGACTCCGGTTAGTAAATCTGTTCATATTAGATCAGGAGACTCGGGTAGTGACTTCTTACAACATGAACGACGTAACCCTACCTCTTAACAAAGATTTAAAGACTCATGAAGAAGTATAAAAAACCAATTCTTTATCTAAGTATTATCATCATTTCAGGTATTACAATATGGGCTTTCGCTAAAAAGTATAATCGGATTTCTGAGTCTATTAATTCGGATCTACCTGAAGTAGTCATGTACAAGAACCCACAATGTACTTGTTGTGATAGATGGGCCAGTTATCTTAGAAAACAGGGCTATCCTGTATCAGTGAACATTTCAAGCGAAATGATATCGATTAAAGAAACTAATAATATGCCTTTAAATCTGGCATCCTGCCATACTGCTTTTGTCGATGACTATATTGTGGAAGGTCATGTTCCTGTGGAGGACATCAATAGAATGCTTGAAGAACGACCTGACGCTGTAGGTATCGCTGCACCTGGTATGCCTGCTGCCTCTCCCGGGATGGATATAGATACAGATGATTCATACGAGGTCAGGCTTTTTGATCAAGAAGGCAACTCAATTTTATATGCAACTCATTAATTAATTATAAACGTATTTACCGGTTATAAATAAGGAGACTATCAGTGCAGCCTTCTTGACCGGTAAATACTTAATGATGTGAGTTTTAGATAGACAAACTATCTCTTTGATAATTTAAGTTTGATTTAAGCTCCTGGTATTATATTCATTTAAGCGATGAAACAATGGTTAAATCATGGATAAAACGGACACAATTATTTATATAAAAAACATGGTTTGCCCGAATTGCTTATTAATAATTAGAAATATTTTTAAGCAGGAAGATATATCAATAGAAAGTATTGACTGGGATAAAGCTGCGATCAAGGTTGATAAATTCCCCCAGCCATACCCTGAGAAAGTAGAAAAAGCTATTGAACCTTACGGATTCAAAATTATCTCTTCATACAACGAAAAGGTGTCAGAGCAAATAAAAATCACTCTAATCAAATGGATTTATTTTAGTGAAGAAATCGTGGACAATGCACGTCTCAAAGAACTATTGGAGTCAAAATTCCAAACTAAATATTTAGTTTTAGACCCGCTCTTTAAAAAAATAAATGGGTATAACATACAAGATTATTTCGATCTATTAAGACTAGAGCGTTTTAAAGAATTACTTAGCTATAATAAAAACTCATTTGCAGAGATTTCTTTGACCCTAGGTTTCAACAATCATAAAGAAATCAAGCATTTGATATTCGATAATTTGAATTGTTCAATTAATGAGTTTATTCAAAATAGCAGGAATCTTCGAAAATCAATAGATCATCTTTAGAGTGTCACCACTTAATAGTACATTTTTGGGGCTTTAAATAGATTGAAATTAAAGTGACCTACATATTATATCTTTTTTTAAGCTAATCTAATTTAGTAGTCTTGCCTATTTAGGATAACACCTCAGATAATTAGCTAAAATATAAATTTAATCATTTGCTTAAATGTTTATTCAAATTTACATTTAAGCAGTCACTTAAATTAAATTACTATGAGCAAACAATCCTGTATTCGTGATGTAGCAGATCTGAACCAGATCAACCGCTGCATTGACTCAATTAGTGCGGTAGAGTCATCCATCCTAAAACTATCTGACATATTGAAACTGGCCGGAAATGATGTTCGTCTGAAAATTCTTTTTTTACTGAGCACCGAAGAAGATTTATGCCCGTGCGATTTGAGCGATATTTTAGATATGACCGTACCGGCGGTATCGCAACACCTGCGAAAATTGAAAGACACCGGGCTTTTAGACTCAAGAAGAGAGGGAAAACTCATCTTCTATTCCCTTCAGAAGCCCTATGACGATCTTTTGAAACCACTTTTCAACCAAATTGAAAACAATACCATTATGGAGGTATTAGCCGCATGAACAAGCAACAAAACAATAACTCTGATACCAAATGGCTGGGCGCTGGACTCGGAGTTGCATTTATTGCGTCCCTTTGCTGCATCACTCCGGTGCTGGCTATTCTGGCAGGCACAAGTAGTATCGCCTCTACGTTTTCATTCATGGATCCATTTCGACCTTATTTAATTGGGCTGACTGTTCTTTTACTTGGGTTTGCATGGTACCAAAAACTGAAGCCCTCAAAAGAGATCGACTGTGAATGTGATCCTGAAGAAGCCCGTTTCACCCAGTCTAAATCGTTTCTTGGCATCGTAACCGTTGTGGCGGCACTTTTGTTGGCTTTTCCAAATTACTCTCATTGGTTTTTCTCTGATTCTCAACCCACTCAAGTACAATATGTTTCCGAGGCAGATGTAGAACATGTAACCTTTAATGTGGAGGGCATGACCTGCGCTGGGTGTGAAGCCAGTGTAAAAAATGAGTTGGGTAAACTGGATGGAATTGTTGAGTCCGAGGTATCCTACGACAGCGGAACGGCTACTATTTCGTATTTGAAAACGAAGCTCACGGAAAAAGAACTTCAGGATGCGATCAATAAGACCGGATTTACAGCCAACCTTCAACAAGAGCAAGAAAACGAATAATAGGATGAAAGAACTGGAACTGGACATAGCGGGCATGACGTGTGATCATTGCGCCGTGTCTATTGAAAATAATCTATCCAAACTAAACGGAATACAGAAGGCGGATGTAAGCTACCCCAACGGAACGGCTACGGTATCATTTGATGAATCCACCCTTGATAAAGCTTCAGTGATTGAAGCCGTAAATGAGACGGGTAAGTATCAGGTAGTTGGCGAAACCGGAAAAGAGCAGTCTGGTGAACACCGTTACTCGTTGATTATTATCGGGGGCGGTTCGGCTGCTTTTGCTGCGGCTATCCGAACCAGTGAATTGGGAGGAACCGCACTGATTATCAATAAAGGTCTGCCAACCGGTGGAACCTGTGTAAATGTGGGGTGCGTGCCTTCCAAAACACTGATCCGAACAGCAGAAGCCTTTCACAATGCTTCCCATCCAAGATTTGAAGGGATTGAAACCACGGCAACCATTAGTGATTTCAAAAAAGTGATTGAGCAAAAACGGGAGATGGTTCGTGATCTTCGCCAGGAAAAATATGTGAATGTGATAAAGGATGATCCAAGCATCACCCTTATTGAGGGGTACGGAAAGTTAATTCAAACAAATCAGGTTCAGGTAAATAATTCAACCTATACCGCCGAAAACATTTTGATTGCCACAGGAGCTTCCCCGTTTATTCCTGAAATACCAGGACTGAAAGGAGCGGGATATCTGACCAATGAGTCGGCCTATGAACTTGAGGAACTTCCGGAAGAGCTCGTCATACTTGGCGGCGGATATATTGCTCTTGAAAATGCTCAACTCTTTAGTCGGCTTGGAAGCAAGGTGACTGTATTACAGCGATCAGAACATGTATTAAGTGATCAACCCAAAGAGCTTGCAACAGCCTTAACGGGATATTTGGAAGAGGAAGGATTAACCATTTTGACGAATACAGACATTCTGGAAGTAACGAAAACAGATAAAAATAGAAGCATCCGTTTTACGGTAAATGGAGAGGAAAAAAAACTTGAAGCTGATCAGATATTGGTCGCTACCGGCAGGCAGGGAAATACAGGGAACCTGAATCTTGAATCCGCAGGGATTGACACCGAAGGTCGCGGCTATATTCCAGTGGATGAAACCATGCGAACCAATACATCCAACATCTTTGCCGCCGGCGATGTACTTGGCGAACGGCAGTTTGTATATACGGCTGCTTATGAAGGAAAAATCGCTGCTGAAAATGCGATGAGAGATAGTCACGGAAAAGCCGATTTTTCAGTCTTACCATGGGTTATTTTCACTGATCCACAGGTGGCCGGAGTGGGTATGGACGAACAGCAAGCGGAAGAAGCGGGACTTAACTATCAAGCAACTAAACTTACGCTGGATAATGTACCCCGATCCATTGCTGCGAGAGATACACGTGGTTTTATCAAGTTAATCCGAAACAAAGATAATGACCACTTGATTGGAGCTCGCATTTTGGCACCGGAGGGCTCGGAACTATTGATGGAACTGGCTCTGGCTATGAGGCATGGGGTAACCATTCAGTCGCTCAAGTCAGAATTTCATCCCTATCTGACCCTTTCTGAAGGAATTAAACTTGCGGCTCTCACTTTCGACAAAGACGTGAAGAAATTGAGCTGCTGTGCGGTTTAAAAGAGTATCAATAACCGTTTCACTCAATCAAAGATGAAGTTCCCTCATCCAGCTCCACTTCAATCGTGCTGTGGCTGAAGTTGTAAGGTTTAAGAATATCACGAATTTTCTTTTTGGCTTCCAGAATGTCTGAATAGCTTTCTACATTTTTAAGAATGAGGTGAGCAGTAAACACATGCTTTTCTCCATCCAGCGACCATAAGTGCAGGTGATTGGTATCGGCCACTATATCTTGCTCGAGGAATTTTTCTCGCAGTTCATCAATGCTTATATCATCCGGAGTTCCCTGTAAGAAAATGTGTAGGGTTTCCTTCAATCGTTTTACCACATTCCAAAGTACATAGGCAGTAATAAAGAGAGACAGTGCAGGATCTAAATAATGAATGTCTTTGAAAAGTAATACAATAGACACTACAAGAACGGCGGCCCAACCCAATACATCTTCCAACAGGTGCCAGGAAATAACTCGTTCATTAAGGGTTTTGCCATGACTCACCTTCCATGCAGCGTACCCATTCACTGCCACCCCCACGATGGCAAAAAGAAGCATTCCCTGAGCATCGGTATGTTCCGGCGATAAAATTCTGGCAACCGCTTCATTGATCACAAAGACAGATCCAGCGATCAGTACCAAGCTGTTAATCAAAGCACCAAGCAGCGAGAACCGGGTATAACCAAAGGTGAAGGATGAATTTGCTCCTTCTTTAGATTTATGATCCAAAAACCAGGAGAGTCCTAAGGATAGACTATCTCCCAAATCGTGCAGGGCATCGGAGATAATGGCCACACTGTTTACATACATACCTCCAAAAAATTCAAGAATGGTGAATCCAAAATTGAGAAAAAAGGCGAGTTTGATGTTTCCATGCTCGTGTTCGTGTGAATGATCGTGTGACATGTTGATTGGGGTTTATTTTTTGTCAATAAGAATTTTTCATGATTTTGTGATTTCCGAAACTCTGCTATCTCTGATTTTCAGTAATAATTGAGATATCAAAGCCAGCACCGGTAATTCTATCAAAGGCCCAACGATTAAAGCCAGAGCTACCAGCGGACTGTTGGGGAAAGCCGTAAGAGCTATCGCTAATGCAATGGGTGAATTTTTTGCAAGTGTGGTAAGGTTCAAGCTGACTGAATCTTCATAATCAAAATGGAGCAGATAACTTGTAAAGCGACTCACCAGGAAATTTATGGCGAAAAATATCATTAGGGGGATCAGCAGAATAAGAACAGTTTCGATGTTTTGAAGAAGGTAATCACCCTGAGATGCAAACATAGCCATGATCGCTAACCCAAGAAATAGTACCTGAGATAGCTAAAAAAAGGCAGCAGCTTGGTTTCAAGAAATACGGATTGCTTGAACCTGTGGAGCAGATATTTTGTGACTTGCGCTGCAACAAAGGGTACGATCAACACAAGGCCGATACTTTCAAACAGAAATGCCGGGTTCACCGAACCGGATGCACCAAAAAAGAGTAGTAAAAACACGGGTAATAAAATCACCTGTAAAATCAGGTTCAGAGGAAGCACAGAGGCACTAAGCGTCGTATTTCCTTTTGCAATACCGGTAAAAATCAGGTACCAATCCGTACAGGGGGGTTATCATCAACATGACAAAACCTATCCAAAGGCTTAGGTGATCCTGAAGAAACAGGTAGCCCAGTACCCAGGCAAAAAAGGGTGTCCAGAGAAAATTGATGGCCAGGTTTGCTGAAAAGAATTTTAAATTGGAAAAGCTCTTCAGCAGATCGTTGATCGGGATGTTAAGAAATAGCCCAAATAGCATGAGCATTAAAAAAGGGACGATCACATATCCGGCAACCGATGCCACTGTTTCCACCTGCCCAGCCAGCAAACCTGCAATGACTGCCAGCGCTATAATAAGTGACTGATATCTGTTAATCGAATTCATACTAATATACTCCGCTCATTTCCAGAAGTCCTGTCGTGAGAACGCCGAAATTGATCGAAAAGATAAAAGATGGTTTTTCATCGTCTTTTGTCGTTAATTTAGTCTCATAATCTTTTATTTCGAGAGTTTCAAAATTCTTACTGCTCCTCTCATGACAAAACTAAACACAATAGCTCCGATGAGCAGATCCGGCCACCTGCTATCCAGTGCATAAACAAGAATTCCGGCCAAAATTACACCACCATTTACAATAATATCATTGGAGGTAAAAATTGTGCTTGCCTGCATGTGTGCTTCTTTGCTTTTCGCTTTATTGATAAGCCATAAGGTAAAAACATTTGCAACAAGAGCCGTTGAAGCAATAATGATCATCCAATGAAAGTCGGGCATTTCACCCACTCCAAGAAACCTCCGCAGTACTTCAAGAAATCCCAGTGATGCCAGACCCATCTGAAGATAGCCGCTAATTTTTGCTACTTTCTTTTTTCTTGCTACCGCTGCTCCAACAGCAAAAAGGCTGAGCGCATATACGGATGAATCTGCCAGCATATCTAGTGAGTCTGCAATCAGCCCCATAGAATTGATAATCCATCCGGCTGTCATTTCAATGGTAAAGAAGAGAAAGTTGATCGCTAAAACCCACCATAGAATGTTCTTTTGTTGCTGCTCATCAGAAGCGAAAGGCGACATTTGAGCCTCTTTTGTTGAATTCAATTTAGAACCCAAACTCAGGGAGTCAAGGGCTTTCTCAATCTCATTAAGCCTATTTTCGTGATACACTTCTAATGTACGATTCGGGATATCAAAGTTTAGAGATTTAATATCTTCAAACTCTTCCAACCTCATTCGAATCATTTGCTCTTCGGCTGAGCAGTCCATTTGTGGAATATTAAATGTGGATTTTTTCATGGTTGAATATATGGGATTATTTTCATCTTCAACTTAACTGTGACAAAGAATCACCTGTTCCTTACCCCTCAAAAGGCTCACAGGTTTTAATCCTAAACGCTTTTTGAATATCTGTAACGTAAATGATGCCGTCACCGCGTTCCGGTGTTTTGGCATTGGCGCAGATAAGTTGAACAACGTTATCGGATTCTTTGCATTGACATACCAGCTCTAATTTTACGACTGGACTGTCCGTAAAGTGAAAATCTAGCGATGGGGACGCATCTTTCTGTTTGTATGCTCCGGTACCTTCTCCTTTGGAAAGCGTAACACTTTCATGTCCTGCTTCTTGGAGTGCTGCAACTACATTTTCTACTCTGTTTGGTTTTATAAAGGCTTTTATTTCTTTCATAATATTATGTGTTATGCATTAACCCCGGCAAAGCCATAAAAACATGAATATGGCTTTGCCGGAAAGTTTTTGTTAATCATCGTCGGAAGTCTGGCTTTTCTTCATTTCAGAGATCAGGTAATAGGCATTGTTCCAAGCTACTCGTGCTCCATCCGGCAATGGTTCTAACAACTTCACTTCAACCCAACCATCTTCCTCAATGCCGGTCATAATTTCTACCGGAGTGAAAGACCATTCGGTATTTCCGTTTTCCTCTTGTTGTTCTGCGGTGAATAGGTAGGTTTTACCCTCGTCCTCAACAATGGCATTCTCAGGCAAAGCAAAGGCTTTAGTCTCTGAAGTGTGAATCGTGCCGTTGATATACATCCCGGGAATCAGGAAACTTGCCTTCTGATCAATTTCGGCGTGCACATGCACTGCCCTAGGATTTTGTTCGAATTGTTTGCCTACAGAGTAAATGGTAGCTGTAAGTATTTGATCCGGTACTGACTGTACAGTAAAAGAGATGGATTGGCCCCTTTTAACTTTGTGCACATCTTTTTCAAAGACCATCAAATCGGCATGGACGTGCTCATTATCCACAATTTCGAACATGGTTGTTTGGGGATCTACATACTGACCGATTTGAACCAGAACCTTTTCAATGTAACCATCAATAGGGCTTACTACCGGCACCGACGAATAAATATCTCCGTCTTGTATTTGTTCAACGTCCAGGTTAAGCTGATTCAGTTGAGCCTCATATCCCTTGACCTCCGCCTTAACCGATTCGTATTCGGCTTTTGTCTGTTGGTAGGTTTGGCCGGAGCCTACCTCTTCATCATATAACCTTGTCTGCCGCTGGAATTCCTGATCTAAAAACAGCATCCGCTGGTATAACCGCACATATTCAGTTTGGACTTTGGTTAAATTAGGATGGGAAAGGAAGGCAATAGTCTGATTTTTTGACACCTGATCTCCCTCAATAACTTCTATGGAACCAATATTACCTCCCAAAACCGCAGTTACGCTTGCCTCATGCTGCGGGGGAACTTCCAGCTGACCATTTGCTTCTACGCTCTCTGAGAGAAAGCGCAGGGACAAAGTATCCAGTTTCATTCCAAGGCTGTTGAACTTCAGTTCCGACAGATGAACCATGTTTTCTTCTGCCTCAGCCACACCGGCAAGTTCTGTTGCTTCTTGTTCTTTTTCATCGGTATTGATCTCGCCGCAGGCTGTAAAAACAGATGCAAGGACAGCCAATAAAATTATATATAAATAAGATTTATTCATTTTTTTGTTGATTTAAAATCTGTTATTGAGTTTTGTTGAGGTAGTATTCTAATTGGAAATGGCTATTCAGATAATTGCCAAATGCATTCCATGAGTCGATTTCAATGCGAATGGCATCTCTGATGCTTTGAAAGAAAGCCACATAGTCTATGGCTCCTTCTTCATAAGAGGTGATGGCACCTTGCTGTTGTTCTTTGGCAAGAGGGAGTGCTTCCTGTCGATAATATTCCCACGAGCGCAACCATTTCTGATAATTTTCCCGGATACTGTTATAGGTACTGTTGAATTCTCTCTGAGCCTGGTCCAGGTTTTGACGGGCAATATTTCGTTCAATCCGGGCGGATTGAGTTTTCCCGGCCTTAGACCAGAAGAATACCGGAAGTCTGATCCCGATCTCATAGGAATTAAAGCCACCTTGTCCGGCTATTTCCTGCCAGCCATAACTGGCTTGAAAACTTGGTAAAAACTGACTTCTTTGTTCTTTAATCGATGCTTCCGCCACATCAATTTTTTGTTGATGTATAGCGATCAGAGGATGGACGAATGTAGAACCTGCCTGTAAAGGTTGTATAAGCTGTTCAGTTGAAGCACTTTGAACCGTGTACAATGTGTCACCCTTAAACCACTTATTAAAAGCTTGAACAGCAGCTCCGTAATCGCGGTAAGCCTGTTCTGTTTGTAGGGCAAATTGGTTGGCCTGATTCATGATATTAAGATATTCCAGCCGTGAAATTTCCTCCGTTTCAAGTTTTAATTCCGCAGCTCTGGCAATATCCCTGAATTGCTGGTTCAGGCGATTATAGATCTCATATTGTTTTTTAGCGATGAAAACCATTGACCAGTCCTGCTTCACCCGTAGCCTGAGCTCTAACTCAGACAATTCATAATTCAGCCTGGCAAGTTCTGTTTGTTCATTCCGATGATTTATCCTTGGTAAAACACCGAACAGATCAAACTGCTGCTGAATGCCAAATTTTGTGGTAACACCATCCGAACCGTTGCCGAACTCTTCACCTCCGGTAAAGAGGTTCGTATCTCCAAAGTCCCAGGCTGTTTTTTGAAGAGCCTGCCTGTTGTCAATTTCAAGTCTGGCTGCCTGAAGAGAGGGATAATTTGCTATCGCTTTTTGAACGGCCTGATCCAGCGCAATTTGCGGGAGGGTATCATTCAGCACCTGTTCCTGAGCCTGTACAGAATCGGGAGAAAGCAGCAGGCTTCCACCAATAATCAGCAACACAACGGAGGCCATAGAAGTACTACCCGGCTTGTGTTTTCTCATTTTACGCTTTTCTATGTACGCATAAAGGATGGGCAGCACGACCAACGTAAGCAGCGTGACGCTAATCAACCCGCCGATTACAACAGTGGCCAGCGGCCGCTGTACTTCAGCACCGGCTGTTGTTGAAAACGCCATCGGAAGAAAACCCATAATAGCCGCCGTAGCGGTCAATAAAATGGGGCGAAGTCGCTCTTTGGTACCTGTCAAAATTCGTTCTTGTAAATCCATAACACCTTCGATTTTTAATGAATTAAACCGGCTGACGAGCACAAGGCCGTTTAGCACAGCCACTCCGAACAATACAATGAAACCAACTCCGGCAGAAATACTGAAGTCCATTCCACGTAAAGCCAGGAAGAAGACACCTCCAATAGAAGCCAGGGGAATAGCCAGATAGATCATTACCGACTGTGAGAACGATTCTAGTGCGAAGTACAGTAGCACAAAGATAAGAAACAGGGCTATAGGCACTACAATAGCCAATCGGTTCTTGGCCCGTTGCAGATTCTCAAATTCACCCCCATAAGTAATGTAATAACCCGGCGGCAGATTCAATTCGGCCTCCAGTTTTTCTTGAATATCCAAAACCACCGATTCCACATCCCGCCCGCGTGTATTCACACCAACATAGCTCCTGCGAAAGGTGTTATCTCGCGAGATCTGCATAGGCCCCGGCTGATAACTGATATCCGCCACTTCTTTAACCGGCACCTGTGCACCGTTTTCCAGATCTACATACAGATTGCGAATATCCTCAATGCCAGTACGATGAGCTTCATCAAAGCGGATCACAAGATCAAATCGTCTTTCGCCTTCGAATACAACTCCAGCAACACCTCCGGCAAAAGCTGAACTTACGTATTGATTGAGCTTCGTGATATCCAGTCCATATTGAGCCACTTTTTGCCGGTCATACCTAACGGTCATTTGAGGTAGTCCAGCCGTACGTTCGGGACTCACATCACCCACCCCTGGAATAGTTTGAATAATTTGAGCCATTTCCTGAACTTTCTCCGCCAATACATCTATGTCGTCTCCGTATAGCTTTACGGCGATATCTTCTCGTACACCTTCCAAAAGTTCGTTAAACCTAAGCTCTACCGGCTGGGTAAAAACGAAATTCACACCTATCATGGTCTGATCGAGTTTACTCTTTATTTTTTCTATCAGCTCCTCTTTAGATTCGGCAGAGATCCAGTTTTCTTTATTCTTGTCCAGAATGATGTACATGTCGGCAATGTCCATGGGCATAGGATCAGTGGGAATATCAGCTACCCCAATTCGAGCTGTTACTGTTTCTATCTCTGGAAATTCTTCCAGCAGTGTCGTCTCAATTTTCTTGGATTGATCGATCGCCTCTGATAATCCACTGCCCGGACGGAATAGGGCTTGCATGACAATATCTCCCTCATCCAGTTGTGGAATAAATTCACCTCCCATTCTCGAAAAGGTGAACATCGCACCGCCAAAAAGCAGTATGGCAGCTACAATCACAACAGGTTTTCGCTTTAACGACCATTGGATAACCGGATCGTAGCCCTTCTGAATAAAGGATATAAGTTTGTTGCTGATCCGATCGAGGCCTCGCTCGAACCGGGCAAACCATCCCTTTCTATTTTGTGAGGGTTTCATAAACAGTGCCGAGACCATTGGTACATAGGTAAGACATAAAATAATAGCACCTAATACAGCAAACCCAAAGGTGAATGCCATAGGACGGAACATCTTACCTTCTACTCCTTCCAGAAACAGGATAGGGGCAAATACAATAAGGATGATCAACTGTCCAAAGAAGGCAGCATTCATCATGGTGCTGCTTGCCTTGTAGGCAATTTCATTCATCTGTGTTTTACTAAAAGCACGTTTTCCGGATTTCACCCTTTTTTCAATTTCATGAACCGTGCCTTCCACTATAATTACGGCTCCATCAACAATAATACCGAAGTCGATGGCTCCAAGGCTCATTAGATTGGCCCACACCCCGGTGGCCTTCATCATTATAAAAGCAAAAAGAAGGGAAAGCGGAATAAGTGAGGCGGTTATTAACCCTCCGCGTAAACTTCCTAAGAGTATTACCAAAACGAAAACTACAATCAATGCACCTTCCACCAGGTTTGTGGTAACTGTACTGGTGGTTCGTTCAATAAGAGCACTTCGATCAAGGAAAGGCTCAATCTTTAAACCTTCAGGCAGTGACTTTTGAATTTCAGCAATTCTATCCTGAACGTTTTGAATGGTTGCATTCGGGTTTGAGCCTTTCAGCATCATAATAATGCCACCTACTGCTTCCTCACCATCCTGAGTAAAAGCTCCATAACGAATTTGAGTTCCAAAGGTAACCTCTTCTGCTACATCTCTGATTAGGATGGGTAGTCCGTTTTCGTTCTTGACTACAATGTTTTCTATATCTTCAAGGCTGCGTATCAATCCTTCGCCACGAATAAAATTAGCCATCTTGTTTTTCTCGATATAGGCCCCGCCGGTATTTACATTATTCCTGGACATTGCCTCATATACTTCTGAAATACTAACTCCCATTGCATTTAGTTTATCAGGACTTATGGCTACTTCATATTGTTTGATGCCTCCACCGAAGGAGTTGACCTCTATAACCCCCTCCAGGAGCACCATTTGGCGCTTAATAATCCAATCTTGTATTGTGCGCAATTCATCAGGCGTATATTCATCTTCATATGCAGGGTCCACCTGAATGGAGTACTCGTAAATTTGGCCTAATCCACTTGAAATGGGACCCATGGATGGACTTCCAAAATTCTCGGGGATCGTTTCGCCCAGTTCACTGAGTTTTTCCTGTACCAGTTGCCGGGGTAAATAGGTACCCATATCATCTTCGAAAACGATGGTAACCACGGATAACCCGAATCGGGATACCGAACGGATTTCAGTTACTCCTGGCAGGTTACCCATGGCAAGCTCCACGGGATACGTTACAAATTGTTCAATGTCTTCGGTAGATAGATTTTCCGATACCGTAATCACCTGTACCTGATTATTTGTAATATCAGGAACCGAACCTAGATTAATGGTCATCATAGAATATAATCCTACTCCTATTAGAGACAGGATAAACAAGCCGATGATAAACTTGTTCTTAATCGAAAAGGCAATAATTTTGTTGATCATGTTGACAGCTGTGTGAATATAGATTAGTCTTTGATGCCGATCTTTTTCAAATACTTTGGCTGAAACCACAGAATGACCAGAGGTTAAACAGCTCGTTGAAAAAAATGGATGGGGCAGAATTTGTTTCTGCTAAATAGAGAAAGGCAGGTATTAAATCAGAAGTTGCGTGACTTTAATAACCTTAAGAGTTATTGGAGGGGATAAATTGTCTTTTAGATATACAGGTAACGTAATTTGAACAACAGGGTCACCATAGTTCCCAAACAAATAAGGAATGATTGGAAACATAAACTTACAGTCCGGGCACTCATTTCTTAACAGTGCATCATCATAGCAGCACTGATTTTGAAATTGATGGTGCTTTTTTTCAACTGTTTTGTACTCAGAATTAGTCTCTTCTGAATGTTGTAATACCATATCAAAACAGCCTTTATCTAAGTTGTAGGTAGAGGAAACATCATGAGTACTTGCTAATACAGAAACACTTAAGGGTAGAAAAAAGAAAAACCCTGCCCATGAAAAAAGAAAAGATGCGATTGTCGCAATATTCAATCTCCGTATGTGTGTCCTGAAAAAGTGCAATTTTTTTTAGGGAAATTATTGTGATTAAAAAGAATACAGATGATAAGGATTATATGTTATGCAACTCAATTGCAAAGATCAGGAAGAACAGGAAGGGCAGCTCCCGGTAATTACAAAACTCCCATGAGATGGGATAAAATTTTCAGGTAGATCATAATGAGGAATACCCAGATGTGGAAAGCAAAACGTTTGTTCACAAGAGGTGCAATAGAAATGAACGTGTACATCATCTGGATATGAACAGGTGCAGTTTTCAGAACAAAGCGCATATTTTGTTATTCCACTTGCATCGTTGATTTGATGCACCAAACCATGTTCCAGAAATGTTTTTAAAGTACGATAAAGCGTTGTCCGGTCTGCATGGGTAAACGTTTCTTCAAGATCTGGCAGGCCTAAAGCCGACTTATTTTCAACCATAAAGCTAAGAATTCGTATACGCATAGCAGTCGGCTGTATATTTCTGCTCAGTAATCGTTGCTCATGATTAGTCATATTCATTGAAATAAATATTCGTTGATTAATGTGTACAAATAAAATTCATACATAGGGCTGCATGTATAAATTCTCTCAATGCAATTCTAAATTACCACTAAAATCTTTGAGACTCATATTTATTGATCTTGATAAAAATATATGGGTTCAGAGCAGTTATCTTGACGTTTCCAAAATTCTAAATAAGTGAAAGATTGGCAAGCTATAACACATTGACCCTTTCCTGATTTACTGATTCGGATTGCTTTTTGATACTCCGAAATCCCAACAAAAAAAGAAGAGGCAAAATTGCAGAGGGAATCTGTTGAGGAATAAATGACCAGCTTAGGAGAAAGAACAGAAGGATAGCTGCATATAGTACCAAAAACACTTTATAATTTTCTGAAAGTCGTTTACTGCCTGTAAAAGAAAATATAAAGGCCGGCAAGGCCGGGGCAGACCACACTATATTCCAATTCCATTTGGTTGAGGGATACGAAGAAAGAAGCCATAAGGTAAAGATCAACACACCAATCAACCCAATTATCCCGAATAACAGACGGTCGAACCAAAACCAGAATGTGTGATTAGTTCTATAGAAAAACCCGGCAAGCAGGCTTGTAATCAGCAAAAACCAAAAGCTTAAAGTGGGGCTTACTCTCGCAGGACTAATGACAGACCGTTTCTGAGGAGCATAAAATCTCTGCTCTGAAACCAAGGCAAGACTTGTATCAGCTTGCTGTATCCGAGCGTGTGAAAATCCCTCTTTTAACAGGTCGGGTAAGAACAGCGTTTCCGACTCGGGTGGGTTGCGGTCGGCGGGAGCACCCAACAGCAAGTTAATCCCAAATTTTACCCAGGAAACGGATTTCACGTAGGGATTAATAAACTGCCGAAAACTATTCTTTGCCGAATTTTGCGGCTCTTGAAAATGGATTGAATCCCCAGCTACTGCCTTGACAGCCTCATAGATCCGGGTGGTACAGTTATCATAGAAGAACTCATAGGAATAATATCGATTTTCGGGCCGGGCGTTATTCTCCAAAAAATCATACAAGCGTTTGGTTTGATTCTCTGTTAGATTTAATCGCTGTTCAGTAATAATGCGGCCGTCATTCAAATATGCTTTTTTTGCATTCTCAAACTTGTTCACCGAAAGAAAATATCGCAGATCGCCGAGGGCAAATTTCCAATAAAACCCTGGAGCGTTGAAATCAAAAGTACCATAATTATATGCGCGATCTACACCTGCTTCCGGGTCGTAAATGCGCAAGGCAGTATGGCCAAACAAAGTGTACAATTCAGCACCGGAAGAAGTCGTAAGGAGACTGACCTGAGCTTCCGGCGAAAGTTTAGGTTGCCCGGCGTCTACAGAAGAAGTTGCTGCAATAAATAGTATCAGGAAAAAGCTTACTGCTTTAGTTATAGTGTGCAACATATTGGCCGAGCTAATTTATCTTTGAATAGGTTAGGATTTGTAAGCTAACAACCTCAACGCATTAAATACCACAACTACTGTTGACCCTTCGTGGCCGATGACTGCCCAACCCATGCTCAGGCCAAAAATCGTAGCTGGCACAAGCAGAGCCACCATACCCAGGCTGATCCACAGGTTCTGCTTGATGATCGATTTGGTTTTGCGGCTCAGTCCGATAGCAAACGGAAGAACGGAAATCTTGTCGGCCATTAAAGCTACATCGGCTGTTTCAAGGGCCACATCTGATCCGGCTGCTCCCATAGCAATGCCCACTGTGCTGTTGGCCATGGCCGGAGCATCGTTGACGCCATCGCCTACCATCGCTACGTCGCCTTCCTCTTCACGAAGCTTTTTGACAGCTTCCACCTTGTCTTCAGGCAGTAAATTACCTTTTGGGTCGTCGATACCGATCTCTTTAGCAACAGCATCGGCCACCCGCTGATTGTCGCCCGTAAGCATGATCAGGTGTGTCAAGCCCATGTCCCGCAGTTTTTGAATAACCTCCTTGGCATCCTCTCGTGGGGTATCCATCAGCCCAAGCATACCAAGATATCGATCACCATGACGAACAATCATAGTCGTTTTCCCTTCTCCTTCCAATTCTTCTACACTTCGTTTAAGGTCTTCAGAGAGTTTAATGCCATCGGCCTCTTCAAATAGCTCCGCATTCCCGATATACACTGTTATATCTTTAATCGTTGCTTTTACTCCCCGCCCTGTAATGGATTCAAGATCTTCGGCTTCGGGAAAATCAGTTTCCCCTAACTTCTCTTTTCCATCACGCACCACGGCATCAGCGAGGGGGTGATCACTTAAACTTTCTACAGCTACAGCTACTTTTAACAACTCGTTTTCCTCCGTATCACCAAAGGTGATCACATCAGTAAGTCTGGGCTCGCCTTCTGTGAGGGTTCCGGTTTTATCAAAAGCTAACCCCTTTAATATTCCAAGGTTTTCAAGGGGGCGACCGCCTTTTATCAGAACTCCACCTCTTGCGGCTCGTCCTACACCGCTAAGCACTGCGCTGGGCGTAGAAATAGCCAGTGCACAGGGACTTGCTGCCACAAGAACCGCCATGGCCCGATAAAAACTTGCTGAAAAAGATTCATCTATAACCAGAAAAGCAAAATTCAATATCACCACTAATACTAACACGGACGGTACAAAATACTTTTCAAATTTGTCGGTGAACTGCTGGGTGGGGGACTTCTGGGCTTCGGCTTCGTTAACCAGCTTGATCAGGCGAGAAAGTGTGGAATCTTTGGAAAGTTTTGTCACCTTTACCTCCAGACTTCCATTTCCATTGATGGTGCCGGCAAACACGCGGTGCTTATCGTCAATAGAATCTGCTTCATCGTCGATGGATTCAGGATCGTCATATTCCATCTTGTCTACCGGTACGCTTTCTCCTGTGATGGGTGCCTGGTTTACACTGCTTTCTCCATTGATAATCACCCCGTCGGCAGAAATTTTACTGTTCGGTTTGATGACAATTACATCTCCAACCTGCAACTCCTCAACAGGTACCTCTTCGGTGGTTCCATCTTTTTTTCGCAGAGCGGTTTTTGGCGCAAGGTCAGCAAGCCCTTTGATGGCATCTCGTGCTCTGCCCATGGCGTAGTGTTCCAGCGAATGTCCAAGGCTGAACAGAAACAGCAGTAGCGCCCCCTCAGCCCACTCCCCAAGGATTGCAGCTCCAATCGCGGCAACCAGCATCAGGAAATCGATCTGAAAGTTGCCTGCCCTTATCTCGGTCCAGGCTTCCTGAACGATGTAGTATCCGCCAAAGAAGTAAGCTCCCACATACAGTACCAGCGATACCCAGCCGGGAATAGCGCTCACATAAGAGAGGCCGAAACCTGTGGCAAGCAGCCCACCGCATGTCAGCGAAAAGATCAGCTCGGTTTTTTCGCCGAAGATGCCGCCGTGGGCGTGGGTATGATCGTGCGACTCTTCGTCTTCATAATCCGAATCGTGATCATGCTCATGGCTATCATCTTCATGTTTAGCCTCACTTTCCTCATGATTCTCTTCATTTTTGGCAGGTGGTTTTTCTATATCATTGTTCATTTTTTGGCTTCTATCCAATGACTTAGATTCCTTCTTAAGAAGAGTTTCACCCTCTTCATTTCGGTGTTTGAGTGATGCGGGCTTAATGCTGAGCCCCATATCTTGAAGAGCAATCATCAAATCTTTAATTGTAGTCTTGCTTTTGTCGAATTCCATTCGAATCCATCCGCTGGACCCGGCAAAGGCATCAACTACACCCTCCAATTCATTTAGCATACGGGTAATGCTTCGGGCATGACGGGCATGTCTGTTTCCAACTACTTCAACCAACAAGTGACCGAATTTATCGTGCAGTTGAGCCCCGGTCTGTTCGGCAATACTTTTTATTCGATGCAGTGTAATGACATCAGGATCAAAATGAATGCAAAGCTGGGGCGGATTTTCTTCGCTTTTGACATGCACCCGAAAAATCCCTTCCCGCCCCTCTAAGGTTCCGGTTAACCTGGACACACATTGATCTTTTAAATCAGGTATTTCAGGCAATAAAACAGGTAAATCAAGTTTAAGTTTTTCCATAATGTCCTAATTTGAGTTAAAAAAGCTGAACCAGGATTCAACCTAATCCAGCTTGTGAATAGCTGTAACGGTGCATTCTTATGTACTATTCACATAATTTTGTACAGGTACTTTATTCGTGTGTATTGTTAATCCACTACCATCCCTTGTCGGCTTCTTCTGTATAAAAGTATTTAAGTTCTTCTTTGCTTATTGCATCGACCAATTGTGTTCCCCATTCCTGCCATTTCTTTTCACCAACAATAGCAATTCGGTCGAAATATCCAATGTAGTCCGCATCAAGATTTAAATCTTTCCAGGCTGCGGCTACACTTTCCCACCCTTTAAAGCCCTGCATACTAATATAAAGGTGAGGATCGTCAGATTGAGAAATATGATTTTTTAACATGGGAATAAGTTCATCAAGATCCTGCTTTGTCAATTTTCCTGAAATATTCAAAACCAAAACTGACGAATCACTAAGTTCACTAACTTCGATCATAATCGTTTTCGATCATTCCTGTACTGTTGCTAATTATTTACCATAATGTACAATACTACCTCTGTTGAGTCTTGCAGATTTATGTGGTACTTGTGCAGGATTTTGCTGTTAAGCTGACTTCACGAAACTTAAAGAGACTACCACAGGTTTAAGATTTACAAGAAAAAGTTAACAGTAAAGACTTCAACTTTGAATTATCAAAACGATCAATATCAACCAAACTCACAATTTTCTGTATTCCCAACCGCGGTTAAAAACTTACTTATCATAAACGCGTTGGTTTTCATAGGGTTGAATATTCCGGGTTTAGGTAACTTTCTATACCAATTGGGGGCACTTTGGCCTCTCGATTCCGGAAAGTTTGAAATATGGCAGCCGGTGAGCTATCTCTTCCTGCACGCAGGGTTTGCGCACATCTTTTTTAATCTCTTCGCATTATGGATGTTTGGCCAAGCCATTGAAAACTATTGGGGTTCTAAACGATTTACTATCTATTATTTTATAACAGGAATTGGGGCTGCAATTATTCAATTGATATTTGTAAATGCCAACGTTCCTACCGTTGGCGCATCAGGGGCGGTTTATGGAATTTTGCTTGCCTTTGGTATGATGTTTCCAAATCGTTATATCGTGCTTCTTATCCCTCCAATACCCATTAAAGCTAAATATTTTGTAGCCATATTTGGAGGCATTGAGCTAATGAACGGAGTATTAGGCACACAGGCCGGAGTAGCCAATTTTGCACATCTGGGTGGAATGCTATTTGGGTACGCCTTAATTAAATTTTGGAGACTAAAGAAGCGAGGGTAATAGATAAAGCTTTTTATATTCAAGCTGTTCCGGAACAAATATAGACAGCTCCGAAGTAATACTCCTTCATTTCTGATTGCTGAAAATGGTGTTCCATAGATTTCCATGGAGTTCTTTTCGTGTGAGCCTTTCGTACTCCATAGGTCTTGAGTAATGAAAGAGTGACATCTACTAACCATTCAGGCCACTTTTCCGGCTTCTTGAATTCAAAGATAGACATTCGTTTTCCCGCCTCAAGAGTATTCGCAACGTACTGTATGATTTGATCATATTCTGGCGACATAGTTAATGCAGCAGTAGAAAGCACAGCATCCGTATGTTCTGGAATAGCAAAATCAGCCATATCTGACTCGACCAGTTGCACATTTTTCCAACCGTGTCGTCGTACCCGTGTCTGTGCTTTATCTAACATTGATTTCGATATATCAACGCCAATGATTGTGCCTTTATAACCGACCATTCGCTGGAGTATGGAAAAATTTATTCCTGTACCACATCCCAAGTCAATAACAGTATCTCCCAGTTTTAGCGATAATCCTTTAATAGCCTCTCTTCTGTAAAACTGATACTGAAACCCAATCAGGTTAAACAACCAAAGTGAAAGGTCGTATCGGTCCGCCCAATCACTGTAAATTTCTTTGATTTGTTTTTTTGAAAGTATTTCTTGATCCATGATAATTGTGTCTTTTGTTCACAAAAGCACCCACTTGTTAAAATTAGCTTAGTACATTTAGGTTCTTAATTACCTCATTTAGAATGGACTCTTGAGTAATGTATTTATTGAATTCAATAAACAAGCTACCCGTTGGTACGATCAAAACATTCATAACTCCTTTCATATTTTTCAGAACAGCAGAAGCGGCCTTAAGCTTTCCGTAATCTTTGAATTCATTTAATCTAATTTGAAAATGGCCAAAGGTTTGATTGAGTGAATTGGCAGTTTCCTGGACCATCCTTTTTACTTGATATTCACTAATAATTTCTGGATCAAAAGAAATGGTGAGTTGAGGCTTATCTGTAACTAAGTTACTTTTTTTTATGTCTAAAATTCCTTCCCGGTTTATTAGGCTGCTTATCAACCTATCAATGCAAAAATCTCTTGATTCAGAAACACTTTTCAATAATTTGCCAAGTTCAATTTTAATTATTTCCATGGAATTTATTGCTCCCTTTTTAATTAGTAATGATATTTTCTTATATCAAGATTCGACCCATATACTATCTATTTCCCCCAAATAAATCTTGCAGATGTATGATATCTATATGCAATTTTATGTTACAAACGATCAATGGAAGTTCTTTTTTGTTCTTTAATTTCTTTGAAGTGAGATGGTGATAGTCCTGTTTCCTTTTTGAATTGACGGGAGAAGTGCTGTTGACTGCTATAACCAAGCTCGAAAGCAATCTCACTTAAATTTTGCTCTCCATAAACAATCAATTCTTTAGATCGCTCAATCTTCTGTAAAATAAAGTATCGTTCTATAGATTTTCCCTCTACACTGGAAAACAGTCTGCTAAGATGTTGATAGTCTTTGTGAATGTTCTCCACTATATACTCCGACAGATTACCCTCCAGTTTATTCCGGCCATAAATGATCTCAAGAATCAGATGTTTGATTTGTTCCACCAACTGACTGCTTTTATCACTTATAATTTCAAATCCATTTTGATGAACAATATTTGTTAGTTTGATAAACTGTTGCCGGTTCACCGGTTCTTGGAGCTTTATAGCACCCAATCTCATTGATTCTACTACAAAACCAGCTTCGTTTAATTTACTCTCCAGTACTTCTCCGCAATGTTCACACACCATATTTTTTATACGAAAAATTTGTTCTTCCATGGTCATAGTTATGTTTAAAAAGTTGCTGTTTCAACAACTACAAAGCTGTGCGTTTCAGTTGTAATTCATTGTTATCACGGATATAAGTTCAGATGACTACTGCCACGGTCAAATGGCAGCAATCTCGGGGTATAAAGTGATGTAACCTTAGCCTATCGAATCACTTCATCGTCGATTTCCCCAGTTCGAATTCTTACCGCTTTTTCTACTTCAGATACGAAGATTTTTCCATCACCTGAATTCCCCGTTTTTCCTTTTTGGATGATCGTATCAATAATTTCAGCAACCCGTTCATCGGGAACAACGGTTTCCAATTTTATACGGTTGGTGAGCCGTGCTTCATCTTCGGCTGCTACGTGCCCCCAACCCCGTACATCCGACAAGGTGATTCCGGGCGGTTCGGGTAAACCTTCAAGGCCATCAATGACGTAATCAATCATGTTCGAGCGAATAAATGCTTTAATCTCTTTCATAGTAAATTGGTTTTAATGAAACCTCCAAGGTATTTGAAACCTTGGAGGTTTGTATCTATTTAAAATTACAGTTCAACGTGTTCTACCGGTTCAGCGAACCACTTGTAGATGGTTGGTAATACTACCAGTGTAAGCAAGGTTGAGGTTACCAGACCACCAACTACCACGGCTGCCAACGGTCGCTGCACATTCGAGCCGATATCGTTGGCCAGTAGCAGCGGAATAAGTCCAAGCCCGGTGGTTAAGGCCGTCATGAGTACAGGGCGCAATCGTAATAACGCTGCCTTAACAACTGCCTTATGGGTTTCAAGTCCTTCCTCCCTGAGTTGGTTGATGTATGAAACCAGCACCACGCCATTGAGTACCGCAATACCAAAGATGGCGATAAAGCCTACGGCGGCCGGTACGGACAAATAGAGGCCGGACACCCAAAGCGCAACGATACCCCCGATGGTAGCAAAGGGAATATTCAGGAAGATGAGTACGGCATATTTCCAGCTGCTAAAAGTGGAAAACAACATGAAGAAGATGAGTCCCAGCGTAATGGGAACCACTACATACAACCGCGCCATCGCCCGCTGTTGATTTTCAAACTGTCCGCCGTATTCGGTGAAATATCCTGCCGGTAGTTCGACCTGCTCAGCCACCTTTTGCTGAATTTCACTGACTACGCTTCCCATGTCTCGTCCTCGCACGTTAAGCTGTACATAGGTTCGGCGACTGGCTTTATTTCGGGAGATCTGCTTTGGTCCGGTAAAGACTTCCACATCGGCTATTTGTGACAGCGGAACCAATGCTCCTTTAGCCGTACGGATGGGTAGATCGCGAACCTGGTCAATGTGGGTTCGCTGAGATTCCTGTAGGCGAACAAAGATATCGAAGCGGCGGATGCCTTCGAACACTTGCCCGGCTACCGATCCACCGATCCCGGTTTCTACGGTGTTAAGGAAATCATCCATGCTGATTCCCAGCCGGGCCAACTGCTCACGATCCGGACGAACCAGGATTTGCGGCTTGCCGCCTTGTTGCTGGGCGCGGACATCTACAGCTCCTTCCACACCTTCAGCAATGGCCTGGATTTCACCGGCTTTTTCAGCCAGCACATCCAGGTCATCGCCATATAAACTCACAACCACTTGGGCCCGAACGCCGCTTAGCAGCTCATCAGTACGAAGCTGAATAGGTTGGGAGAAATTGGAAGAAACGCCGGGTAGATCCTTGGATAGTTTTTCTGCCATCGCGGTCTGAAGTTCTTCGTAATCACGTCCCCATTCCCAGGCATCCAGGGGTTTAAGGTTTACTACGTTGAAGACGACGTTCACCGGCTCGGGGTCGCCACCCACTTCAGCACGACCCACACGCGAATACACACTCTCTACTTCAGGGAAGGTTAACATCGATTCCTGAAGCCGCTTGGAGTATTCGGTGGTTGTTGGAAGATTAGCACCCGGTGGTAATACCGAACGAACGGCAAAGGTGCCCTCCCGTAAAGTGGGCTGAAATTCGGTTCCCAAAAACGGAAAGATGGCCATACTTCCGGCAAAGAGAACAAGAGCAGCGCCAAATACCATTTTTGGATATTTCGAGGTCTTCTCGATCAGCGGTTCACTCCATTTTTTGAGATTGCGAACCAACCAGGGTTCCTTATCCATTCCTTTTTCCGGGAGGATGAAGCTGGAGATAATGGGGATGTAAGTCAGTGCTAAAAAGATAGCTCCGAATAGTGCGAAGGTTATAGTATAAGCCAACGGCTTGAACATTTTTCCTTCCACTCCTTCCAGCGAGAAGAGCGGCAGAAATACAATAATGATGATACTGGTGGCAAAAAATACCGGTCGTATTACTTCCCGCGCTGCCTCACTCACAATCCGTGTCAGCGATACATTCCCTTCTTTCCGCTCCTCAAGAAGCCTGTACGTATTTTCTACAATAACGGTAGCGCTGTCGCCGATCATACCGATACTGATCGCCAGTCCGCCAAGACTCATCAAATTGGCCGATATACCCAGCCAATTCATCCCAATGAAAGCGATCAAAAAAGCAATGGGGACTGTGGAAATAATGATCAGCGTGGACCGGATATCGCCCATAAAAAAGTACAGCACGATGAGCACCAGAATGGCCCCGATGTACAAGGCATTCGTAACCGTGCCCACGGCTTTTTCTACCAGTTCGCCCTGGGAATAAAAGGTTTCCATGATCATCCCTTCGGGGAGGGCGCTATTAATGGCATCCACTTTATTATCCATTTCGGCCAGCAAGTCCTGTGTGTTGGTTCCAATCAGTTTCAACACAAAACCGCCTACCGATTCTTCTCCATTAGCAACCAGGGTTCCCCGCTTGATCTCGGAGCCAAATGCCACTTCAGCTACATCTTTCACATACACGGGAGTGCCGCTTTCATTGGATACAATCACATTCTTGATGTCGTTGATCCCGGCAGAATCGGGTTGAATCCAGCCATAACCACGCACCAGGTATTCTTCTCCTCCGCGTTCAAGAAAAGAAGCGCCAACCGTACGATTGTTCTTGTTGAGGGCACCTTCGAGGTCTTCAAGGGTAAGTCCTCGGGAAACCAAAGCATTCATATCGGCTTTGACCTGGAACTGTCGAACATCCCCGCCAATCGACAGCACGCCGGTTACGCCCGGCACTGTTCGTAGCTGCGGTTTTACGATCCAGTCCTGAGCGGTACGTATATCCATCAGGGAATGATCGTAGCCTTCTTTGTTCTTGACCTCATACATCAATACCGTTCCAAGTCCGGTAGTGATGGGGCCAAGCTGAGGTTCACCAAGCCCGTCCGGTATCTCGTTTTTGGCCTGCGACAGTCGTTCGTTGACCAGTCGCCGGGCAAAGTAGATATCGGTTCCTTCCTCAAAGTAAATATTCACCCTGGAAAGGCCGAAAATGGAGGTGCTTTGCACCCGGTCCAGCTTCGGCAATCCATACATGGAGATCTCAATGGGATAACTTATTTGAGTTTCCACATCTACCGGAGAAAGCCCCGGACTGGAAGTAAACACCTGCACGAGTGTGGGTGATACGTCGGGAAAGGAGTCAATGGGTACATCCCGAAAGGAAAAGTAGCCATAGAGCGCTACCGCGGCTACCAAAATAAAGATGGTTAGCCGGTTCTTTAATACTTTATCAATTATTTGTTCAAGCATAGGTCAAATATTCAGGGTGATAATTTTGTTGAGCCGATCTGCATTAGTGGCCATGATCTGCACTCCGGGTTGCGGCGGTTAAGGCTGATTTCAGGTCAAAAGCCCCGGAAACAACAGCTGTTTGTCCCGGATCTAAGCCAGAGATCACCTCAACAAAACCGTCTCGTTCATTTCCAAGTGTAACGACAACCGGACGGAAACTTCCGGGCTCTTCACCAGGCACAAATACACGGTCAGTGCCTTCGATTTGCTGAACGGCGTCCACAGGAATGAGGGCAGCGGTTTCCTTTGAATTGGTGTAAATGCGAGCGGTGCCAAACATACCGGCACGTAGTTGTCCATCAGGATTATCAAAAAGCGCACGTACAGGCATGGTTCGAGTTTCTTTTTCCAGCTCGTACGAGATCCAGTCGGTCGTTCCTTCAAAGATAATTCCGGGAATGCTTCGTACCGAAAGTTCCACCGCCTGTCCGGTATCCAGATAGCGAATGTCTTGCTCATATCCGTCTATCATTACCCAGACCTTCGACAGGTCCGCAACGTGAACCGGTGTTTGGCTGGGACTGATGGTTTGTCCGGGAGAAAGATTCCGCTCCTGAATGGTTCCACTTAGCGGACTACTCAGGTAGAAATAGGAAAGCGGAGTTTCACTCCCGGCCTCAATATTTTGGATGTCATTTTGCGACAAGCCGTACAAACGCAACGCTTCAGAGGTTGCATCAAGCTCTGCTTTTGCCTGCTCATATTCCAATTCGGCCTGTAACAGCTCAGCCTGACTGGAGATATCCTGTTCATACAAATTTTGCTCACGCTTAAAGTGGGCTTCCTCTTTCTTCATGGCCGCTCTGAGGCGAATGTAATCGGCTTTGATCTTGCCAAGTCCAACGCTGCTCATTTGTGTAATGGGCTCGCCTTCTTCCACGTAATCCCCCAAATCTTTAAGCACTTTAACCACTTTGGCCTCAATACGCGGACCCACTTTTGCAATGCGATCCATATCGTACATCACACTGGCAGGCCGTTGAATTACGGAGCTTGCACTTCCGGCTTTCAGGGTATCTACATTTATATTGAGGGAAGCCATTTGCTCTTCAGAAAGGTGAACTTCACCGGGTCCTTCACTCTCTTCCTCCGAATGTTCACCTTCTTCCTCTGTATGTTGTGTTTCTTCACTACCGTGTTCATCAGCAGTGGCATGGTTTTCTGTTTGAGGAGTGGATTCATTTTGAGAACTACAGCCGCTTATAACGACTCCACTCAAAAGCAACATCCACACCGGAAGTAATACGTTAATGATCTTCATTGTTTTTAGTCTCTGTTTCATGGGGTTCAAATAATTAGTTGGTAGAAATTTCATTCAAAGGCGTGCCGATTAGTCGCTCAACTTGTGCGATGGCACGGTTCAGTTCAGCCAGCGCTTGTACGTAGCGGGTCCGGCTGGTAAATAAAGTTCGCTGGGCATCCAGTACTTCCAGAAAATCAAACTTGCCCTGCCGGTAGCCGGCTTGGGCAGCTTTATAAGCCGTTTGGGCTCCGGGCAAGACTTCAGCTTGAAGTTGTTCGGCCTCATATAAAGCAGCTTGTAACTTGTTATAGCTATTTTGAAGGGCTTTTTGCACCTCAATCCTGGCAGACTCCCGCACCGTTTCCGCACGGTTGAGCTCATAGCGAGCTGCCTTTACATTCCCCTGGTTCCGGTCAAAAAATGGAAGAGGTATGGAGACACCTACTAAAGCAGCTTCGGCTCCAAGATCTTCCATCCAGCGATCCCCGCCGCTGATTTTTATATCAGGAATGGCTTTGGATCGCTCATACGAAAGGGAAGCTTCCCGTTGCTGAATCTCGGTAGTCCAGCGAGCTACATCCGGGTTCCGCTCTATAAATTCGGCCACGTATTGGTAGTCTGGAATAGAATCCGGCATCTCTAATTCGCCTGACAGTGCCATAAACGAAACCTGATCACTTCCCCAAAATGAGGCCAGTGTGGTAAAAGCGGATTGCATCGCATTGCGCCTGTTTTCCAGATCTATGCGTGCACGAGAGAGTTCTACCTGTGCTTTGGTCTGCTCCAGTTTTGAAACTTTCCCGGCTTCGACTTGCGCCGACACGCTTTCATAAAATTGTCGGGCAACATCTAATAACTCTTTCTGTTGCTCCCATTGCAGTTGGGCTTCCAAAGCGGACGTATAAGCTTGTGTGAGTCCGGTGAGCGTATTTAAACGCTGGGTTTCGTAATCCCACCCGGCGAGCTCAGTGGTTAAACCGGCCAGTCGTTTCCGTTTCATCCGATCAGCCCCTAAGAGAACTTTTTGGCTGAGCCTTATCGTGGTTTCCCTGGAATCATAGCCTTCAAAAGGACCGGTTCCTCCAAAGTTTTCCATTTCGGCTTCCAGTTCCGGATTGGGCAACAAAGCAGCTTGAATGCGCTCGGCTTCCTTAACCCGAACTTGCCAGGCATAACTTTGCAGACCGGGGTTTTCGAGGAGCGTTTTAGCCAGTGCCGTTCGATAGCTCAGCGTGTCGCCAATGGCAATCGAATTGGCCGAAGAGTTTAAATTTCTGTTTAGAATCTGAGAAGAATAGTCCTCGGATTCATGTTCTATAAGCGTGCTTTCAGATGGTGCTTGAAGTACCGTTCGTTCGCTGGCGCAACCGGCAGCAAGCACGAGCGTGCCGATGAGCAGCATCGTTTTGATATATTTTGACATGTAGTATTCAGCTTTTTAGCTGTTGTAGATTTATGAGAAATGCGCACGGGATACTATGATCCTGTGAACTGTAGGGAGCATTCTCAATTTTGAATTAGGTATAAGGAGGGCTGTATGGCCTAATTCAGAAGTACTACGGTCTGTAGATTGGTGGTGATAGAGTTTTCTATAACCGGCGGTAAGAAAATGGTTTGCTGAAGGGAACGGGAGGCCGGAGTGATTTCGCTTTTTTGAAAAACTGCTCGTTTAAGATCAGCGACTGTTTTTTGCTGGTCAAAGCGATTTAGCTTGTCTTCCTTGGCACAGAGTAAAGAAATAGGAACATCTCTGTGGTGATCACTGTCTTGGTGAAAAACGGTTTCCTGTTCGTGATCATGACCATCATTTTCGTGGACTTCGGCTTCACTACTAAAGAAAATTCCAAGCTCTGCCTTTGATTCAACATTTACATCGCCATTATCTTCAAAACAATACACCAATGACTCTGCCAGACTATGCACACTTAACACATGCATAGCAAATAAGATCAGCAGAAGTCGTGCTGAGATTTTATAAATCTTTGTTTTGTGGATTTTTTTAAGCAAAGCTAAAATTTTGTGAATACTAATAATAGACTATCAGCTACAAAACATCTTACATAATTATGTTTTAAAGATATCAAATATTGCTATCAATTGTGAAGCTTATCCATTTTGTCTTTTAGACGCTTAACAGTCAAGTGGGTATATTTTTCCGTTACTTTCTGGCTCGAATGTCCAGCCATGTAACTTGCTTCAGCCGTATGAAACCCTTTCTCAATCCAGGTAGTAACGGCTTGGTGGCGCATTCCATGTAAAGTACGAGAGGTAGGAATACCTGCTTCTTTGCAGTAACGCTTAAATTCCCGATACACTCTCATACCACGAACCGGTTGGCCTTTTGTATTTCCACCGGTATAAATAAACACATAATCACTGGGGATTATCTTACCACGAATCTTTAAGTACCCATTCAGTTCATTTTTTAATTCATTAATGATGGGGATCAGCCGTTCTTTTCGGCCTTTGGTGGGTGGTAGGGAAATGTAGCTTAATTCTCCATCTTCATAGATCAGGTTTTCACCTTTCAGTCCGGAGTAGGAAAGTTCAGGATCATAAGCCGCTTCATGTTTTCGGAGTCCACCATAGAAGTACAATGCCACAATAGGTTTGAACCAATGCTGAACCAAATTAGGGTCAAATTCGGGTAAGTCTTTCTTTCTGGCCAACTCTTCATCGAATTTCTTAAAAAGAATTCCAAGTTCTTCCTCAGAAATCATTTTAGGCCGGGTATTTTCCCGAATTCTCGGTAAATCCTGTTTAAGTGCAGGAAAGTAGTCCTTCTCCACAATGTTTTTTTTCAGCAGAAACTTCCACCATGATCGGAAGTGCCGGAAATAATAATGCCTTGTAGCCGAGGTAATACCCTTTTTGAATATCACATTCTCAAAATGGTAGCTTAAAACATTGGTTGGATGCACATCCGATAACTCATTTAATTCCACAAAATGATCTAAAGCTCGCTGGTAGGCTCCAATAGTTGCCGGAGAGAGGTGGTTTTTTGATTTGTAGAATAGCTTGATAGATTCGCTAACCGTGTTGCAAAGAACGGTTTCTTTTTGCGTATTTCTTTGCAATTCTTTTTTGGGATCGAAACCATTAGCAAAGGGATTGATCCTGCCCAATGATTCCAGCTTTTCCAGTTCTTTAAGCATTTTCTCGGCCACGTCTTTATGACGGGTGCCCAATGCTTTTCGGGTAGATTTCACTTTTCCGTCAACAGAAGTTCTCCAGTTGATTGAATAATACTTGCCGCGTTTTGTTAGAAATGCCATAGTAGTTTCCTCATTATTTAGTTGAGAGTTAGAAGCGACTCTCATCTCAAAAAGCCTGAACTACTTTCCTTTTTCATGTACACCAAGATGTACACCAAGAATGGGAAATTTAGGGAATGAATTGTTCACTTTTGTTCCCTTCCATTCGCTTACAAAAGTAAGTAAATAGGCTTTTTTTTTGACTATGGTGGGCAAATATTGGGTTTTTGAAGCCCTAATATCGTTAATTAAAAAAACGGGATTTGCAGGTAATTGGATTGCGTTTTCTCGATTATGAGTCGACTGCTCTAACCAACTGAGCTATGGGCCCCAATTGCGAAAGGCATCAAATTTACGAGCTTTACCTCCTTTTTGAAAACCTTTTTTTCATCTTATTTCCTCTTCTTTGATCCTGCATCATCGTGGTTGCGTATATACGTTTCTTTTATCACCTTTGGCCAAACAATGGGTTTCAATAGATGTTCATGGATTTAAGCAAGGTGTTATGGCTGGTTATTGCATTATGTCCGGCTTTGGGGTTTTCACAATCACTCGTTACTTATAATTCGTACTGGGATCAGTATGTGGTCCGGAATGTAGATCGTGACGACGGATTATACCGGGATGAGGTCTACGAAACCTTTCAGGACAGCAGTGGATTTATCTGGGTGGCTAATTATGCCTATATGTTCAGATACGATGGCCTATCAATGGAACCGAACAGCATGGGTATTGGCCGTACCGGCGTATTCGATGAATTTAAAGTGGATAGCGACGGCCATCTCTGGATCCCCGGCACCGGTATCGGTCTGCACCGGATCATGGGAGACTCTATCCGCACGTTCACCAGCGCCGATGGTATTCAGGGCAGTTCCATCCGCACGCTTTCTTTTACTAAAGGGGACTCCGTTTTTGTGGGCGATTATCTGCATGGAGTGAGCGTGATCTATCAGGATTCGGTCATCTTCACCATTGATGAAGCAAGCGGGCTGGCCGGAGACCGGGTATTCCGCATTTTTACAGATTCCCGCAATAATGTGTGGATCGGCACTACAAACGGACTCAGCATCTACAGGAATGGTTCGCTGACGACTTTCTCGACCGAAAACGGATTGCCTGAGAATTCCATCAAAGTGATAAAGGAGTTAAAGAACGGAGAGATATGGGTAGCTACAGAAAAGTCGGGGATCGTCATTTTCAGGGATACAAAACCGGTGAGATATCTTACTCAAAAAGAAGGTCTGAGCGGTGAACTGGTGAGCGAGATCGAAGAACATCCTGTCGATGGTTCCATCTGGTTATCCTATTACGGAAGTGGCGTTGACCGCCTTTTTGAAGGCCATATTGAGAATCTGAATAGCACAGATGGGTTGATCTCTGATTTCACGAATTCGATCATGTTCGACGACCGGAACCGGGCATATATCGGAACCAATATCGGAATGACCATCCTGATCCCCCGAAAAGTTGATGTGATCGACGCAGATACACCTGGATTTGGTGATGCCTCCTTGAATGGTGTTGCGGAGGGAAAAGACGGCACCGTGTGGGTGTCAACCAGTGGAAACGGATTCCGGTATTTTAAGAACGGGAGCTGGAACAGTCCGGGTTCTGATATGCTGAAAACAGAAAGCGGATTGGCCATACTCGCTCTGAATAATGGTGATATGGTGTTAAGCACCCGCAGTTCAGGGATCTATATGGTTCGAAATTTTGAGGTGACCGATCACCTTGATACGGATTCCGGTCTCTCGGGAGATGAGATCACCTGTCTGGCACAGGATCATATGGACAGGATCTGGGTTGGTTCTTTTAATGGAATTGATGTGCTGGATACCGATTTCAATATTCTATATACCCTTACCACCGATGATGGGATTCCGAGTCACGCCTGCCTTCAGATGATCACAGATCATGAGCAAAATATCTGGATAGGTTCATTATACGGAGGGGCTTTTAACATGAAGGATCGTGAAGTTCTTGCCACATACGATACTTCCGACGGTTTAAGTACGGAAAAGGTATTTGGCCTTTTTGAAAGTTCTGATCAGACTCTGTGGCTCCTTACCACCGATTACGGATTTCATGGAGTGAAGGATGGAGCTTTCACCCGTTATTACGGAACTCCGGATACTTTTGTAGGGATGACGGAAGATCATAACGGCAATTACTGGTTTGCTTCTAATGGCTATGTCGTTTTTCTGGATACCACTGATTTTAAAAAACTGGCTGATAATGAATTAGAACAACTTCGCTTTCAGCGGTTCAATGCTGATGACGGGGTTCCTGCAGCAAGATTTTCGTATGGCAACAGTTCGGTTATAACGACTCTTTCTACCGGAGAGGTCCTCATCCCTTCCTTAAAAGGATTACTCGTTATCGACCCGGAAAAGGTGGTTCATGATGAGATCAATTTTTTCCCATACATCAACAAATTACAGATCAATGGTGAAGAGCAAACCACGACAGGTTCGGTGACTCTTGACCCCGGAAATAATCGTATTGAGATCTCTTATTCGGCCTTAAATCTGGAATCTCCATCCAAAACAAAATTCAGGATACGGCTTCAGGGAATGGATGATGAATGGGTGAATGTGGGGGATCGAAGGACGGCATTTTACGACTATCTGCCGGATGGTAATTATACATTTCAGGTTTCGGCGACGGGCCCTGATGGGATTTGGAATCAACATCTGGCGAGTTTAGCTATCACCGTAAATCCTCCGTTCTATAAAATGTGGTGGTTCCGCCTTCTCGCTTTGCTCAGTTTCGGTCTTTTGATCGCAGCGGCTGTTCGCATTCAGTCGAATATCAAAGTGCAAAAACTAAACCGGGAACTCGCCCTTCAGCAAAAAATTCAGCATGAACGGGAGCGAATTTCCAGAGACCTGCACGACAACGTGGGTTCGCAGATCACCAATCTGATCACCGGGATCGAGATCAGTAATCTGCACATCAAAAAAGATCAGGGCGACAAAGCAATCGATCTTTTGCAACAATTAGATATGGATGCCCGGGGAGCCATGACGGAACTGCGGGAGACTATCTGGCTGCTCGATCGAGACACCATCACCATAAAAGAGTTTGAGTCACACCTCCGCAATTACATTAAGCGTAACGAATATGCCTTGAAGGGACTATCGGTGACAATCAATAATTCGGTGGATACAGAGACCTGGCTGAATCCGACTCAGTCTTTGCATTTATTGAGAATCACACAGGAAACGCTGAATAATTGCAATAAATATGCACAGGCGGATACTTTTACCATCAACATTGCACAACGGGATAACATCATTGATCTCGAATTTATTGATGATGGCACTGGCTTTGAAATGAATGGCCATGCTGAGGCCGGGAATGGACTCAAAAATATGCAGGAACGTGCCGGCGAGTTAAACGGTGTACTTAAGATCGAAAGTACCGGCGGAAAAGGAACGTCCATTACATTAAGTTTTCCGATTATACCCTAATCAGGGTATGGTCAAAGCGCATGAATTTGAGTTTATTAATTCTATGAGTATACGAATAGGCATAGTAGATGATCAGAAGAAGATCAGAGACAATCTGGAAACCCGTTTTTCATTTTTTGATGGAATTGATGTGGTTATGCTGGCTCAAAATGGCAAGGATGCTATCAAACAGCTAAAAAGCATGAAAAAAGATAGTATCCCGACCGTACTTCTGATGGATATTGAAATGCCGGTCATGGATGGCGTTGAAACTACCCGGATCATAAAAAAAGATTTTCCGGATATTGATATCATGATGCAGACGGTGTTTGAAGATGAAGAGAACATCTTCAAAAGTATTCAGGCCGGTGCCTCCGGATATCTTCTCAAAGATGACCCTATCGATAAATACGTGATTGCTATCGAAGAAATGGTTGATGGCGGCGCACCGATCTCATCGAGTGTTGCTCTGAAATTGCTCCAATACATGCGGGAAACTAACGCCGCAGCTTCTGCCGGCAGTGAGGACTTCTCGCTTACCTCCCGCGAACTGGATATCCTGAAAGGAATCGTCGATGATCTGACGGAGTTTCAGATCGGTGATCAGTTGTTTATCAGTCCGCATACGGTTCGTACACACATCAAGAATATCTACAAGAAACTGCATGTGCATACCCGGGCTTCCGCAGTAAAAATTGCTCTTCAGAACCGTTTGGTTTAATCTCGGTATTACTGCTTGCAATAGCGATCTAAAGCATTTGTTCACAAGCTACATCAGTCCTTCCATTAGACCGGAAATGCTTTTTACGCAGGTATGACTTCTTACTGTTCTTCTTCGCAGTATCTGAGTTATCTGTGTGCTGATTCTCGTTAAGTAACCGGCCGGTCCGTAACTTCCGGCGTCATTACCTTGCATTTCAACCAATAAAAAAAGCTGCATCCGGGGCGGGATGCAGCCTGTATCAGAGGTGCAGGTATCGCAGATATCTACCTATTGCTATCAGAAGGCAAGACCTGCTCTCAGTACAATACCTGTTCCTCCTCCTCCATTTTGAATCGCCAGTCCGCCACTCAGGAACTTGAATTTAGCCCGGGCTCCTAATTCCAGCCAGCTTGGACCTTCTACGGTAGCGGTAGTGTAGGTCTCGTTACCATCCGTTTCTTCATTCGGTTCCACATTTACAAAGCTCAGCAGATTGTAATTATAAGAGACGTAAGGTGATATTTTGATGTCGCTGATCTCCATATTATACCTCGCACGGGCCATCAGCGGTAATCCCCAGCTGCTGAAGTAATAGTCATAGGTTTCCCCGCTAAGCGGAGTCAGATATTCTTCTTTATGAAATACCAGATAAGCTCCGGCTCCGTAATCGAAGGTCAACGGGAGATTTACGGTAGAGCTGAGATCTACATACTTGATCCATTCAATACCTCCACCTAAAGCACCACCCATGAAGTATCCATAGATATTACGCTCGCTCATACCATCCCCGCTGTGGATGAGCACTCCGGCACCGCTCACATTTGAAAAAGCATGCGCTCCGTTTCCGGAATGCGTAAGGAACTGAATGTCTGAACCTCCAAAGGCACTGATGTCATTTCCGTCCGCATCTATGAACCAGGCTGATGACTGCGTTTCTTCTTCGTCCTCGTCATCGTCATCGGTATAAACTACAATATCCTCGTCATCATCGTAGTCAATGTCGTAGCAGGCAGCGCCATCAGGAATTCCTCCATTTAAGGCAGCCTGACGGTACAGCTCATACAAATTCACATCTGTCTCAGTTTCTTCTTCCGTTCCATCTGCCTGAGCCAGCATATCTCCGGTTCCTTCCAGCGTATTACTCAATACTTTCACTTCCACCCGGCGATTTTCCTGTCGCCCTTCCGGGGTTTCATTCGAGGCACGGGGCTCGGTCTCGCCATATCCTTTCGCAGAGATACGATTGGTGGAAATGCCTTTATCTACCACGTATTTAACCACGGCCTCGGCTCGGGCCTGACTAAGTTCCATGTTGCTTTCATCGGAACCCACATTATCGGTATGACCACCGATCTCAACCACCAACGTAGATTTAGCCATGATGTCGTATAGCCTGTCCAGTTCCTGCATACTTTCCGATCTCAGATTATCGCTCCCTGTATCGAAATAGATATTCTCCAGTACGATACGGGCCCCTTCATTGGCCTCTGTGAGCTGAATATCCTTACGTACTTCTTTATACCCGGAATTCCCCTCCAGCCAACTGATCCGTGCTCTTCGTATCGCTGCGTTCAGGTCACCCTGAGCTTCATTCATCTGTTTGGTCAATGCTGTAAGTTGATCAAATTCCTCATCCAGATCGGCTGAATTACTCGCCAGCAGCAGTTCGAACTCATCTTTAGCCTCCTCGATCTCGCCCAGAGCATTTCGCATCCGGTATAGTTCAGATCCCAGTTCCTCACTGAATGCGATGGAGTCGTCCACCATAGTTTTCAGATCCAGCATTTCGGTCTGAAATAAATATCCTTTCTGATTGGCTGTGATCAGATATCGACGACCAAATGGCAGGGTGATCAGATATTCACCCGTCTTTGAATTACTGGTGGCATAACCTAATTGTTCACCGGTATCAAAATCACTCCAGTGCAAGGTGGCTGCGATCAGACTATCATTCTGATCAGTCACTTCACCGAAGATAGTCACCACCGGATCCGGACGCATTTCCGGAGGCAGGATCATTCTGAAAATATCTTCCCCACCAAAACCATCACCTTCACCTGTTGTCTCCCGGGTAAAATAAGCTACACTACCCGAAGCCGGGATGGTGAAGTCTTCATCATCCAGTACCGTATTTATATTCTTTCCAAGATTAACCGGGGTGGTCCAGTTATCCCAGCCATCACCAATTCTCCGGCTGACAAACAGATCCGTGCCTCCAAAACCTGCATGACCGTCGGAGGAGAAATACAATGTTCTGCCATCGGCGTTCAGATAGGGCCATTTTTCCGTACCCGGAGAGTTAATGACCGGTGAGATCGGTACCGGTTTGGTCCATCTTCCGTTCTTCAAATGGGTGATGTAGATGTCGGTTTCGTAATCAGCACCTTTCGCATCGGTCCGGCCTTCATAGGCCACAAAGATGAGAGTTTTGCCATCGGGAGAAAGATTGGCCATCGACTCCCATTCGTCGCTGTTCACGTCCCCTCCAAGATTACAGGGTACCGTCCAGCTGTCGCCGATCTTTGCACTATAAAAGAAATCCCCGCTGCCAAACCGACCTTTGTAATTCCCGAAAACAATGGCTGCATTTCCATCCGACGAAAGTGATAATATACCTTCGTGGGTATCGGTATTAATGATACGCCCCATATTTTCTGGTGCCGACCAAACCCCGTTCTCATCCAGCGTGGAGTACCAGACATCCTCGCCGCCATATCCGCCGGTACGATCACTGGAATTGAAGTACATCTTCTTTCCATCGGTCGATATTCGTGGCAGATATTCGTCGATCTCCGAATTCACATTCGCGCCGATATTATCAATAAATACCTCTTCTTCAGGAGCTTTCAGCAATTCGATCACTTTATTGATCTTTAATTTATCCGCCCCGGAATAATTATCGCGGTATTTCTCATACATCTCTATCGCCTTATCCCAGTTTTTAAGCGCCGTATAACTTTTTGCTGCACCGAGATAATTAGATGAACCGGATGCCGCAGCTCTTACATACGCATTCGCCGCTGATTGATATTTACCGCTTTCAAACAGCTCATCAGCACTTTGTGCCGATATAACCCCGCTAAATCCTGCTGCAAATAATAGCAGGAACACTACCCTTTTTATTGTTTTCATTGTACCCTTTGTTTAATTAACCGGGCAGGAAAAGTACCCCGAATCAGCCCGGCTATTTCTGTTACTAAACAAATGTGACTTTCTGTACCCACATTATAAATACCCTATTTGGGGTATTTTAAACTCATATTTAGCGCGACTTAGCAGAATTCAACTCAATTTCACTCTCTTCCGGTTACATAGATCCTGCCTGACGGGTCCATAAACCCAAGATCACCGCTGCGATACTCCTGATCGGTATATGCTGATTCCGACCTTATATATATGGGCGATTGTTTCTCCGGTTCTCCCTCACATCTCACATTCACTCCGGCAATTGATCTCCCCATACAATGATGTTCATATTTTGCAGGGATGAGGGAGCTTTTTCTTTTATGCGCCGCGATTAACCCTCCGGCTTCGGTCTGTCCATAGCCCTGGATCATCCATCGGCAATGCGGTGATAGTTTTTCAAACTCTCCGGCCTGAATCGGATCTCCGCCAAATACGACTGTGTCGGCAAACCAGTGTTCATCATAAAGTGTCCGCAACACCTGTGGTACCGTGAGCAGGTAATCCGCATTCAGGTCCTGCACCGTCTGCAACCAAAGTTTATGATCTCCTTTAATTGTGGTGATGAACAGGTATTCACATTCCAGATATTCGGCCATCAGTAACCATGTAAACCCGGCTACATGCCAGGGGGCTGCCATCATTAAGAGAAAATGATGCGGCTGTATCTCAAATGCATCAGCAGAATTACGCGCATTCAGCTGTAGTCGTTCGAGCGAATTCCAGATGCATTTGGGGTGATCGGTACTCCCGCTTGAAAACAATCCGATATAGAGCCCGTCATCGGGAGGTTTCGGTATTTGAAGATCATGCCCTTGCAGTTTAGGAGGGATCAAAACCTGTGACCGGGTCGCAGTTAATATGCGATCGATGATCTCTTTGGCAGAACCTTGCAGCGATGTGATCTCATAGTCCATAATGGGAGTTTTCAGACATGGTATTCATCATATTTCAATTTTCTGTGACCGAAGCGTTAAGTTTTGTCTTAAAATGGATCAATTCTTCTTATTTTACGCCTCATTTTTCGATCAGATAACTATGCTTACAAAACGAATCATTCCCTGCCTCGATATTAAAAACGGACGAACTGTAAAAGGTGTGAACTTTTTGGGTCTGCGGGATGCAGGCGATCCTGTAGAGCTAGCCCGCCGATACTCGGAGGAAGGGGCCGATGAGCTAGTTTTTCTCGATATCACTGCTACGCTCGAAAAAAGAAAAACCCTGGTAGATCTGGTAACCCGGGTAGCCCGGGAGATCAACATTCCGTTTACCGTGGGCGGAGGTATCAAAACTGTAGATGAGATCGAAGAATTACTAAAGGCCGGTGCCGACAAAGTATCGTTGAATAGTAGTATTGTAAAAGATCCTGACCTTATTAACCGCGCCAGTGATGCATTCGGGGCACAGGCTGTGGTAGCTGCAGTGGATGCCAAGCGAACCGGAAACAGCTGGCACGTCTTTATTAAAGGCGGAACGGAAGATACAGGCATGGATGCGCTGGAATGGATGAAAGAGACCGAAACCCGTGGCGCCGGTGAGATACTGTTAACCAGCATGGACAGAGACGGTACCAAACAGGGATTTGATCTGGATCTGTTGAAGCTGGTGAACGAACAGGTAACCATTCCGGTAATTGCCAGCGGCGGGGCCGGAACCATTCAGCATTGCATAGATGCAGTAAAAACCGGAAATGCTGACGCCGTACTGGCGGCAAGTATCTTCCATTTTAAAGAGATCGAGATCGCTGATCTTAAGGCGGATATGGCAAATTCGGGTATTCCAGTGCGGAATATGGCTTTGTGAAACCCCTTTTCTTATTTAATTCATATTTTATTTTTTTAATTAAAAACTAATATTAACCTAATATTATTAGTTAAATAGTTTTTGGTTAAAAGCGCTTTTCTAAAATCGTGATTTGCATTCCTTCTCAGAAGGTTTTTCCCTAAATCGCCTCATAAGAGATCTAAACCTTATTTTGTTAGTTTCGGATATTTTTCAAGCACCCTTCCGAAGTTTGACAAACTTTAAATTTTTGTGCTATTTGTGGACTTCCCGCTCGTTAAAAAAAATCAGTACAACCATGACCCATCAAAATAAATTTAAATATACAGGACCCGAGAGTTCCGCTTGTGGTGTTGGCTTTGTGGTTAGCCGAAAGCAAGAATACAGCCACAACCATCTGCAACAAGGCTTACACGCCTTACGATGTGTGGAACACCGGGGCGCTTGTGCCGCTGATGGTTTGACCGGAGACGGTGCCGGAATCATGACTGATATTCCGTTCGATATGCTGGGCTATCAGAAAGATACAGTTGCGGTTGCTACGCTTTTTGTTTCAAAAGATCGTTCTAAGCAACAAAAGGTGCTTAAAATATTCGAGAACACCTTTGCCCTGTTCGGCCTGGATGTTCTCGAATATCGTGACGTACCTGTTAATAAGAACGGGTTAGGTCAGGGTGCTCTTGAAACAATGCCGGTGATTCTGCAGGCCATCATAGCGAGACCGGAACGAGCAAAGACAATGCTGTCGTTTGATAAGCGATTGTACACAGCCAAACAACTCACTAAGTCAAAGCTTTTTAACTCAAAGCTTGAAGACTCCCTTTTCTTCACTTCACTCTCGGCTAAAACAATTGTTTACAAAGCATTGACCCGTTCCTCCGCGCTGGAAGATTTCTATCTGGATCTTAAGAATCCGGATTATGAAACACGGTTCTGCCTGTTTCACCGGCGTTTCAGCACCAATACCACTACTTCGTGGGATAAAGCACAGCCTTTCCGGTTGATCGGTCACAATGGTGAGATCAATACCATTGCGGGTAACCGTTCGTGGGCGAAATCCCGTGAAAAAATGATCGGGGCTGAGCGAAATGAGATCCTCACACGGGACGGCATCAGTGATTCAGGCTCCCTGAATGAGATGGTGGAAGCATTGCGTTACCGAAGCTCCATTCCTAATGTGGAAGATATTCTGGCTATTTGTATGCCACCGGCTACCGAAGGCAACGAATTCTATAAATTCTGGAGTCGTGCCATGGAACCATGGGATGGCCCGGCACTCATCACCTATGCCAATGGTTACACGATCGGAGCCCGGTTAGACAGAAACGGATTCCGTCCGTGCCGGTGGAGCAGAACCGAAGATCACTTTTACCTGTCTTCTGAAGCCGGAACGTTTGATCTGGATCAAAGCATCATTGAAGCAAAAGGTACACTGTATGCCGGTCGTGGAGTTACTGTTGATATGGCTAGTGGCGACGTTCTTTTCCGTGATCCAAGTCATTCCCGGGAAAATTACGATGCTCCGTTTGATGCTCGTGTGGAACTGATCCCCGAAAAAGTAGTAGAAACCGGAAAACGTTTCGGTGACTTGAAGCCCTATTTTACGTACACCGACGAGGAACTTTCTAAGATCATCTACCCGATGGCCGAAACCGGTAAAGAACCGATCGGGTCGATGGGCGACACTGCAAGACTGGCCGTGCTTTCTACTGAGCCGCGTCCATTCTTTGATTTCTTTTTCCAGAATTTCTCTCAGGTTACAAATCCACCACTGGACTATATCCGTGAAAAAGTGGTAACCGACCTAACGGTATATCTTGGCAAAAAACCGAATATCTTTGAACCTAAGGAACTCATTCCACCGGCTCCTTCCTACGAAATTAAAAGTCCCTTCCTGAGTCTGGCTCAGATGGACTTTCTGTATAGCTGCATCACCGAAGCTACCCCGCTCGATCGGGTGATCCCTTATGTGATCGACACTACGTTTAAGCGGGATCATGGAGTTGTGGGTTTTAAATCCAGGTTGGATAAAATCGGTGATGAAGCTATCAAAGCAGTGAAAGACGGCCACACCATTCTGATCCTGAGTGATAAAAAAGCCAGTCTGGAAAATACTCCGCTCCCGAGTTTACTTACCCTTCGTAAAGTGGTGAATTCCCTGAATGATGAAGGACTGAAACTGAATGCAGCGGTAGTGGTTGAGACCGGTGAAGTTAAAAGTACCCATCACGCGGCAAGTCTTATAGGATTTGGTGCTCAGGCTGTTTGCCCGTACGTTGCACTCGATGCCGCCCGTAATGACGACGACCGTTCTTTAAGAAAGCTGGATCCCGATAAAAAGGAACGCAACTTGCTAAAAGCCATGGAAAACGGATTGCTGAAGATCATGGCCAAATCCGGAATATCTGTTGTTCGCAGCTATCAGAGTGCGAAATTATACTCCGCCCTCGGTTTGGGACCGGAACTTATTGAAGAGTTCTTCCCGGGTATTCAAAGTCCGATCGGTGGTCTTGAGATCGACCAAATTGCTGAAATGGTTCTTAACAGAACCCGCGATCTTACCATTGATGATGCTGCTGATTACAAACCAATAAAGAGTTTCCAGTATAAAGAACACGCCCGCGGCAAAATGGGCGAAAAGCACTCCATGACCAATACCCGTTCCAAGATCATTCACGAATTAGTACGTGATACCGGTCTGGAGCTCAATAATATGGAGCTGTATAACGAATATTTGAAAGCCGGACATGCTGACGAACCGGTTGCCCTCCGCCATCTTTTCAATCCAAGAAAAGCGGAAACTCCGGTAGAACTGAATGATGTTAAACCGGTTGATCACATTCTTAAGACCTTCGGTTCCGGTGCTATGTCATTCGGAGCGATCAGTGCAGAATCACAGCGGGATATCTTCCTGGCTATGAAAGAGATCGGGGGACGGTGTAACAGTGGTGAAGGTGGTGAGAATCCTTATTACTTCACAGAAGGAATCGGTGCCAGTGTAAAACAGATCGCCTCAGGCCGGTTTGGTGTTACTGCTGAATATCTGGTCAGCGGAGACGAAATTCAGATCAAAGTGGCACAGGGTGCAAAACCCGGTGAAGGCGGACAGTTAATGGGACTGAAAGTGGACGAACATATCGCCAAAGCCCGTTTTGCAAATCCAGGGTTCGACCTCATCTCCCCTCCGCCATTGCATGATATTTACAGCATCGAGGATCTTAAACAATTGATCAACGATCTGAAACAAATTCACCCGAAAGGGAAAGTAAGTGTGAAGCTTGTTGCTGGAGTAAATATCGGCACCATAGCTGTTGGCGTTGCCAAAGCTGGTGCCGATTCAATTCAGGTTTCGGGCGGTGAAGGAGGAACCGGTGCTGCTTCACTTTCTTCCATGAAACATGCCGGACTCCCCTGGGAGATTGGATTGCTGGAAGTACATCAGGCATTGGTGGAGAATAATCTACGTGATCTGGTGGTACTGAGAACCGATGGAGGACTTTCAACCGGAAAAGATATCGTACTGGGTGCTATTCTTGGTGCCGAAGAGTTCGATTTCGGTAAGTTACTCCTTATTGCCGAAGGCTGTGTGATGGCTCGTATCTGTGAGAAAAATACCTGTCCGACCGGTATTGCCACTCACGATCCCAAATTCAAAAAGAAATACAAAGGGCATAAAGATCATGTGATCAAAACACTGACCTATATTGCAGAGGATGCCCGCAGAATTTTAGCCTCAATGGGTAAAACCTCGCTCGACGAGATCGTTGGTGACACCAGCTTACTGAGCATCAATGGTGAGCATCTGGAGTTGATCAACGAATTGAATCTGGACCTGGGTTTCTTCCTTAATGCACCGGCTTATACTAAAAAGAATGCGGTTAACACCCTTGCGGAGCCGATTTCTGAGCTCAATGAGCGACTGGTTGCCGATCTGAAAGATGCCATTGAATCAGATAAAAGTATCAGCGCATCGTACGAAATCAAAAACACGGATCGTTCTTCCATGGCTACGCTGTTCGGATATCTGGCTACCCGACAGAGTCAGGCACGGATGGCTGAGATCAAAGGAGAGAAAACCGATATCAAACCCTATTCCGGTAAGATTGATCTGACCTTTACCGGAAGTGCCGGTCAGAGTTTTGGAGTATTCCAAACTAAAGATGTGGACATCAAACTGATAGGTGAAGCCAACGACTCGGTGTGTAAATCGATGAGTGGTGGTAAAACCGTGATCGTTCCTAATGAAAAAGTGATGTATAAACCGGAAGACAATGCCATTATTGGAAATTGTGCTCTCTATGGCGCAACCGGTGGCAAACTGTATGTTCATGGTCAGGCCGGTGATCGTTTTGCTGTGCGGAACAGCGGAGCCATTGCAGTGGTTGAAGGTACCGGTTTACATGCCTGTGAATATATGACCAACGGAACGGTAGTAATTCTTGGCGAGACCTCAGATAACGTAGGCGCCGGTATGACCGGAGGCACGTTATTCATGTATGAAAATCCCGGATATAAGATCAATCGGGATTACATCGGGGAAGCGGCTTTCACGGAGGCTGATTATGCTGTTCTGAAAGAGATCCTTGAGGATTACATGAATGAGACAGGCTCTAAAAAAGCAGCGTATCTGGTTTCTGACTGGGAAAATGCGAAAACTCAGTTCAAGAAATTCCTTCCCCTTTCCATGATCCGGATCGGAGAAGCTGAGAATGATAAAAAGGAATCAACCGACGAATCGGGATCAGATACGAACTAACTCACAACCAATTGATAAAGGCGCTTTTGTTAGCGCCTTTTCTTTTTCCGGTAAGATCCATCACCTGTTCAATTCCGGCAATTAACGTAGTTTAAACAAATGTCCGGTGTGTTATTTTTAGCATTTACCATTGAATAGAAAGCATAAATTGAAGACCTTTGACTCCACTTAAGAAAAAGAGATCTAATGAGCCTCGATAAAAAAATCACCAAAAAAGATTACAAGTTCCTGGTAGAACTAGAAGAGCTGTTGTACGAACGAAAAGCTGAAATGCCTAAAGGGTCGTACACTACCTCGATGTACAAAAAGGGAATTGATAAGATCGCACAAAAAGTAGGTGAAGAAGCGGTTGAAACCGTGATCGCCTCAAAAAATGACGATGCAGAAACCATCGCAGAATCTGCCGACCTGCTGTTTCACCTTATGCTGTTACTGGCTGAGAAGAATATCCCGCTACACGCGGTTATTAAAACGCTTAGAAAGCGTCACGACAAAGGAAATCACAAGCACATCGGGGAATAATTGGAATTAATGGATTCCGAAAACCGTCACGCCGTGATCTTTGACATGGATGGCACCCTCATCGACAATATGATGGTGCATCACCGGGCCTGGCAACGCAAGCTGGCTACGCTTGGCTTAGACTGGGATCTGGATAAGATCCATCAGGAAGTACACGGAGTTAATATCGAGATATTGGAACGTATTTTCGGGGATCGATTCACTCCTGAGGAACGGCAGAAGATCTCGGACGAGAAAGAAGCCGAATACCGCAAGATCTTTGAACCCGAGCTGGAACTCATTGCCGGAGCCGGAGATCTGCTGCACGATCTCAAAAAAAGCAATATCCCCTTGGGTATGGGAACCGCTGCACCCCCGCCTAATGTCGATTTTGTGATGAATAATCTGGACCTGTGGCGCTATTTTGATGTAGTATTGCATTCAGAAGATGTTAAGATCGGGAAACCGGATCCGGAGATCTATTTGAAAGTATCCGGTGAACTGGATGTAAGTCCGGAACGATGTATCGTCTTCGAAGATACGCCAACCGGAGCTGAAGCAGCCCGCCGTGCAGGTTGTAAGATCATCGTTGTCACTACCACTCATTCTGCGGATGAATTCAATGACAACGATCATGTGGTTAAATTCATCACTGATTATACAGAAGTCACACCTTCAGAAGTTCTTGGCTATTTGGACTAGTTCAACGCTGTTTTTTAATTACTCATCCCCTACTTTTCAGGGAATTGAACTGTTAATCTGTTACCGAAGTGAGAAGTCAGGACCTTATGGAATCATTTACTAAAACCGTTTATGGGGAAATGCCGGATGGAACTCCGGTTCATCAATTCGTTTTGACCAATAAGAACGGGATGCAACTCAAAGCCATCGAATATGGAGGCATCATCACCCACCTGACTGCTCCCGATAAGCAAAATAATTTTATCGATGTGGTGCTGGGGCATGATTCGCTGGAAGAATATCTACAGTCAGATTTTTATTTCGGCGCCCTGATCGGACGTTATGGCAACAGAATCGCAAATGCAGCATTTGAATTGGATGGCACCACCTACGAACTCGCTGCCAATAATGGTCCTAACAACCTGCACGGCGGACCGGATGGTTTTGATTCCGCAGTGTGGAATGGTGAACGGGCGGAGTCGGAGGATGGCGTTGCTCTCATACTGAGTTATACCAGTAAGGATGGCGAAATGGGATTCCCCGGTACACTTTCTGTGGAAGTGATCTACAATCTCACCAACGATAATGCATTGGAGATCCTGTACCGCGCTACAAGTGATAAGAAGACAGTGGTCAATTTAACACAACACAGCTATTTCAATCTGGCCGGAAAAGGAGATATTCTGGATCATTATCTGGAGATCAATGCCGAACAATTTCTGGCTGTTGATGAGTTTTCTATTCCTGTTGATGATTGTTTCACTGAGGTTGAAGGAACTCCCTTTAACTTTACCATGCCCAAACGTGTAGGTGCTGATATTGAAACCGAAGATGAACAACTCTCTCTTGCCTCCGGATATGATCATACTTTTGTGATTCCTCAGGATGAGAGCGGATTGGCATTTGTAGCCAGCGTATTTGAAGCAGATAGCGGTCGGATCATGAAAGTATTTTCTTCAGAACCGGGAGTACAATTCTACTCCGGTAATTTCATTGAGGAAGGAACCTCCGGAAAAGAGGGGCATACTTACGGCAAACATTCCGGTTTATGCCTGGAGACTCAACACTATCCCGACTCACCGAATCGGCCGGACTTCCCTTCTGTGGTACTCGAAGCAGGGAATGAGTACCGAAGTGTAACCGTATATGAGTTCGGAGCTATAGAAGGGATTTAGTACTTTTCATTTATATCCACTTCACAATTTCGGATTACTATTCCATTGAAATAATTCGGGGCGTGGCGCAGCCCGGTAGCGCGCACCGTTCGGGACGGTGAGGTCGCAGGTTCAAATCCTGTCGCCCCGACTAGTTTCTACTGAATTACTTTTTGATATAAAAAAATCCGGTTCCCACTCAAGAGAACCGGATAACTACTTCTCATTTTCCTTTTATCGGGAAAGGGTGTCTAAAAGGATGGTATTCTCAAATTCAAAATGCTCATTGGTATCGAGTTCGATATCATAGATCGTTGAATCCACATAGACTTCTGTTTGCGAGTCGATGGTTACATCATACGTCCCGGCCTCTAATCCATATAAAGTAAATTCACCGGATTCATTAGGCATGGTACTCACAGTATCCTCACCTGCTACGGTGTATACCCAGGCATCGGCATCTGATTGTCCGATAGTTCCTGAAATACTACCTGCATCATCTACTTCTACTACACGAAGTACCGGTTTCAGGTTAAAATCACCATTTCCACGTACCACTATTGATCTGGCTGCATCAAAGTCGATCACCAGATCGGTTACCTGATCAGGTTCAACCTCCGTGTTCAGTTTGATCTTATACCCGGAAGTCTGTGCACTCGGCACGGTTAGGTTCACTGATGAACCGTTATTTAATACGATGCTGTTATTGTCGCCCAATACCAGTCTCATTTCTTCATAGATCCCGGTCTCCAGTTCAGTTTCCCCTAAGAACAAAGTTGTTCCGTTTTGATAATCCAGCAGATTTACCACCATACTGTCATCGAAGATCACTTTCCAGCTTCCTTCTTCATCTACCATATCAGATTCTGAATCGTCATCACTATCATCGCTGGTTTTTATCAGAATTTGCTTTACCTCAATATTAACCGCTGCATAATCGCCCGGTGCATCGGTCAGGGATACTCTGAATTTTCCTTTATTCCCGTCGTTGTTGTTTACATTACATCCGGTAAATATCAATCCTGTCAAGATCATTATTCCGGTTAATATCTTTGTGAATGATGTTTTTGATACTGCTAAAAACTTCATTATTCCTTTGTTTGGTTAACATTCCCTACCTCAAACCGGTGTTATACTTAAAGGTTTCGAATTCAAATATTCCCGCACTTCTATTCTAAAGCTCTTACCTTCTCCTTCAAAAAGTACCTATGAAGATCGACGTAAAATGGCTGCAGGACGGCTATCACTTTGAAGCAGCAAATGAAGAAGGCGGATTGATCCGTATTGACGGTAATACCGAGATCGGTGGTTTGCAGGGGGGAATCAGTCCCATGCAATTATTACTGGCCGGTATCGGGGGGTGCAGTGCGGTGGATGTGATCTCCATCCTGAAAAAACAGAAACAAGAGTTAAAAAGTCTCACCGTAGAGATCGACGGGGATAAACAACCTACCGGAAATGGATACTCTGAGTTTAAGACCATACACATGCGGTATATTCTTTCCGGAGCCCTGGATGAAAAGAAGGTTCAACGCGCACTTGATCTGTCAATTACCAAATACTGTTCGGTATCCAAGGCATTAGAAAAAGGATCAGAGATCACCTACGATTTCGAAATTATTATTTAAAACACTCTTACCTACTTCGCCAATCACCTAATTTAGAAGTCTGTAATTCTGATCTGATAATTCGCCTATCATTCGGTTTTTCAATCACTTTTGACCTCCCGCCTCATATTTTGTATGTTGTATATGATTAAGATTCATAAAAATAAGGATTTATATATGGCTAAATGCGAATTATACCAGGACGTTAAGGATGAATGGAGATGGAGAAGAGTAACCAAAAGCGGTGACATTGAAGCTCATTCTACCCAGGGATTCGAAACCGAAGAAGATGCAAGAAAAGATGGGAAGGATTGTGGTGAATGCACCAGCTACCTCCGAAAATTTTATTGATCTTTCATTTCATTAACTCAGATCAACCCGTTTACATTCATCATAAATTTCTCTTAATTCTGCAATAATCAAGAATCCAAGAGAATTTTATGATCCGGGTTTCCCTCCTCGCTCTCCTGATCACCCTGTTAACAGGATCAGGGATCTCTGCACAATCTTATCTATTGCAGAGTAATCTTAAAAACATTTACACAAGTGATGAAACTGCCGGGCAATTGAAAGATCCGATTGTAGCTTCTGCACTCTCAGTTGGGGTACCGGCTACGGCTGTTACGCTGGGCTGGATAATGGGAAACAGCGGCCAGCAAACATTCGGTGTGATCATGATAAGTGCGGGAATACTCATCGGTCCTTCGGCTGGTAATATCTATGCCGAAGCCAATGATGAAGTACTCAGGGGTATATTGTATCGGACAGCCGGAGGAGCTTTACTGGTGATCGGGACTGCCCTTTCGATCAATGATATGTGTATCGGAAGTTCATCCTGTGGCGGAGGCAGCATTGAAGGTTCTTTAGGTACATTTACGGCGTTACTCGGAGCAGGTATTATTGGAGTAAGTGCTGTTTATGATTTCTTCAACGCTTCCAAAAATGCCCATGAGTACAATAATAACCGTACCACCCAACTTACATTTGGTCCCACTTACTTTCCCCGGGAGTCTGTTCCCGGAGTTAGTCTGAATCTCAGATTCTAGCGTTTATCAAATTCCAACACAGCGTTCAGGATCACCTGTACACTGCTTTTATAGAATTCCTGCGGGATGGTCTCAAACTCATCCGTAGCTTTGTGATAGTATTCGTGGTCTTCTACTCCGAAATAGATAAACGGAATCCCCATTTCATGAAACGGATAATGATCAGATTGGGACGTCCAGTCCTGATTTCCATCTTCCGGTGTATCATGGCCAAATAGCAGCGAAACATCTCCCGTTATTACATTCTCCAAAACAGGTTTTAACTGTGGATAATGATACGTACCAACGGCATATAATTCGTTCTTATCGTTCTGAGCTATCATATCCATATTGATATTAAGCACTACCTTATCCATCAATACCGAATCCTGCACTAAGGCTCTTGCTCCTCTCAATCCACCTTCTTCACCATCCAGAGCAGCGAATATGAGTGTGTGATTTTGTTCTGTTTTCGAAAAGTAATCCATGATCGCTATTAACCCCGCAGTACCCGATGCATTGTCATCCGCACCGTTATAGATCAGGCTGTCGCGAACTCCCAAATGATCATAATGGGCCGTGATCACGATCACTGAATCAGAAGTTCCCTGATCTATACCGATCACATTCACCCCGGTTCGTTTATCTCCGTTTCGTCGGGTGAATTCAAATGGATGTTCATAGTCATCACCATACGGTTCTATACCGATTTCATTGAATCTGCCAACGATATATTCTCGTGCGTATCGGTTTCCCTCTGTACCTACGAGTCTTCCCTGCGTCATATCTGAGGAGATGAATTGAATATCTTCGATCAATCGTTCTGTGTTTAAAGCCGGGGTGTTAGTTGGTTTCTCAGTCTTTGAACACGCAACGAATGTAATGAGCAGGGACAGGAACAGTGAGAGTTTTTTCATTTCAGGTTAATTAATGAGTGATTTTTATAAGGGTCTTATTTTAGCAAATTTCAAGGCCTTGTTTTTATAAATTAAGTGAATTAATAAAATTATTGGTTGAACTACTTCAAACCCGTACTAACACTTACCGACCAACCCAAAGATCCTCATGCAGAACCGACTTACTTTCTTATTTAGTGTATTGATCATCGCTGCGTTCGGCTATCTGAGCTGTTCATCTAAGCCTGAACCACCTGAAATTGAACAAACTATGCGTTTATGGTACGATGAACCTGCCGACCAATGGGTAGAGGCTTTACCCGTGGGAAATGGTCGGCTTGGTGCTATGATCTACGGAGATCCCGCGCATGAAGAACTTCAGCTGAATGAAGAAACCGTGTGGGCGGGTGAACCGGGTAATAACATCAATCCTGAGATCGCCAATGCTATACCTGTTATCCGTGACTTGTTAAATAAAAAGAACTATCAGGAAGCGCAAAAATATGCGGATGAACATGTCTACTCGTTGAACAACGGAATGCCCTATCAACCGGTGGGTTCATTATTATTACATTTCCCGGGACATGAGAATTACCGTAATTTTTATCGTGATCTTGATATCTCGACCGCTGTAGCAACTACCCGATACACCGTAGGTGATACCACCTTTACACGTGAAGTTTTTTCTTCCTTTGAAGATGAGGTCATTGCAATGAGAATAACTGCAGATAAACCCGGCGCGATCACTGGATCACTCTCATTTACCAGCCCGCAAAAGCATGTCACAACCATTGAAGATAATACACTGATCGTTCATGGAATTTCGGGCGATGAAGAGAATAAACAAGGTAAAGTGGAATTCAGCTCCATCATAAAGATGAAAACGAAGGGTGGCGAACTCTCTGCCAATGAATCTGAACTGACCGTTTCCGGAAGTGATGAAGTAATGATTCTGATATCGGTCGGTACAAATTTTAAGACTTATGATGATATCAGTGGAGACGCTGATCAGGTCGCAAAAACTTATTTAAAGAATGCCTCCGGCAAAGAATTTGATGAAATGAAGCAGGCTCATACTAAATTTTATCAAAAATATTTTAACCGGGTAGACCTCTATCTGGGAGATACGGAGGCAAGCGCCAAACCAACCGATGAACGGATCGCTGATTTTGGTGAGGGAAATGATCCCCAGCTTGCAGCACTTTACTTTCAATTCGGTCGCTATCTTTTGATCTCCAGTTCCCAACCCGGTGGTCAGCCGCCAACGCTGCAGGGAATCTGGAATTATCAGATGATGCCGCCCTGGGATAGCAAATACACCATTAACATAAATGCCGAAATGAATTACTGGCCGGCTGAGGTCACTAATTTGAGTGAATTGCATGAACCGTTATTCTCTATGGTTCGCGATCTCGCTGTTACCGGACGGGAAGATGCGCGGATCACCTATGGGGCACGTGGTTGGGTTACTCATCATAATACCGATATCTGGCGGGTGACCGGTCCTGTGGATGGTGTGGGGTCCTGGGGACTATGGCCCATGGGTGGAGTCTGGCTGAGTCAGCAAATGTACGACCATTACCTCTTTACGGGAGATGAGGAGTTTATCAGGAAACAGTATCCGGTCTTTAAATCGGCTTCCGAGTTTTTCCTGGATGTACTACAACCTTTTCCCGACACAGACTGGATGGTAGTTTCTCCCTCCATTTCCCCCGAGAATACGTATCCTGCCGGAAATGGTGAGGTATCTGTAACGGCAGGTGCAACTATGGATAATCAGTTGATCTTTGATCTGTTCACACGAACCATTGAAATTGCAAAGATGATGGAGGGTGAAGATGAATTCATTGCAGAACTGACAGAAATGAAATCGAAACTTCCGCCCATGCAAATTGGTCAGCATGGACAATTACAGGAATGGATCCATGACTGGGACGACCCCGATGATCACCATCGTCATGTCTCCCATTTATATGGATTACATCCCTCCAATCAAATCTCTCCATACCGAACGCCGGAGTTATTCGGTGCTGCAAATCAAACGTTGTTGTACCGTGGAGATGAGTCTACGGGTTGGTCTATGGGATGGAAAGTAAACTTCTGGGCCCGTTTACTGGACGGAGATCATGCCTACAAACTGATCACGGATCAATTGAGCCCGTCGCAACTTCCTGATGGGTCAGAAAAAGGAGGCACTTATCCTAACTTATTCGATGCGCACCCGCCCTTTCAGATCGATGGAAACTTTGGTTGTACTGCCGGGATTGCTGAGATGTTAGTGCAAAGTCATGACGGAGCTATACATGTATTACCGGCTCTGCCTGCTATCTGGCCGGATGGATACGTTACCGGATTAAAAGCTCGTGGTGGATTTGAGGTAGACCTTGACTGGATAGATGGTAAACTTCGAAAGATCTGGCTTAGTTCAGAACTGGGTGGCATTGCCCGTATCCGTTCCTATGTTCCTCTAACTGGAACCGGGCTGAGCGAAGCAACCGGAGAAAATGCTAATCCACTATTTCCAACCATACATGTAAAAGATCCGATCATACATTCTGAAACTGAACTGTATCGTCCGGAATTACGAAAAATATTTGAATACGATCTCGAGACGGAGGTAGGTGGAGAGTATGTTCTCTCAGCCCGGATCTGATCACAGGCTGAATGTTTTTAAAACAAAAGATCCTGTCCATAAAAAAAGCCCGCTGAGAAACTCAACGGGCTTTTCAATTTCAGATAACTATCTGATCAGATCAAAGGATCTTAGTGATCAGATCAGCAGTTCTTGCAGAATAACCTGCTTCGTTATCGTACCAGCCAATTACTTTAACCAGTTTACCATCCACTTTGGTCAGGTCACTGTCAAAGATATTTGAGTGTGGGTTACCAACGATGTCGGTAGAAACCAATGGATCGGTAGAGAATTGAAGAATACCTTTTAACGGGCCTTCTGCAGCGGCTTTGAATGCTGCATTCACTTCTTCAGCAGTAGTTTCTTTTTCTACTTCACAAACAAAATCGGTTAATGAACCGGTTGGGGTTGGAACGCGAACGGCTCCACCATCCAGTTTACCGTTAAGGTGAGGAAGTACCAGACCAACTGCACGAGCTGCACCAGTAGAAGTAGGTACAATGTTGATGGCAGCTGCACGGGCACGACGAAGATCTTTATGCGGAGCATCAAGAATTCTTTGATCACCGGTATATGCGTGAATAGTGGTCATGAATCCTTTAACGATACCGAAGTTATCGTCAAGAACTTTAGCCATTGGGGCTAAACAGTTGGTTGTACAACTTGCGTTAGAGTAGATAAGAGTTTCGTCGTCGATCTCATTATCGTTCACACCTAATACAACAGTTTTAACACCGCCTTTAGCCGGTGCAGAGATGATCACTTTTTTAGCACCTGCTTCGAGGTGTTTGCCGGCGCTGTCTTTATCAACAAAAAATCCGGTTGACTCTACTACCACGTCTACACCAAGATCTCCCCAGTTCAGATTAGCAGGATCTCTTTCAGCAGTTACTTTGAAGCTCATATCGTCGATTGTGATCGTATCACCATCAACAGAAACGTCTCCTGCAAAAGTACCTTGTGAAGAATCGTGTTTGAATAAATGTGCAAGGGTTTTGGTATCGGTTAGATCGTTAACACCAACGATCTCGATCTGATCCTTATAGTTTGCAAGAATCGCACGGGTAACCATACGGCCAATACGGCCAAACCCATTTATTCCGACTTTAATTTTTGACATATCGAATCCTTATTTAGTATTGAATGATTAATCTCAAAATGATTTGCTGTGAAGCTAGATTAATCGTGTAAAGTTCTTATGAATTGCCTAAAACTACCACTAGTAAGTCCCATTTTCAATGGTTTTACATTAAGTTAAAGACTGGCTCCCTACCTTTTGAAATGGGAGCGCTTTTCTGAGTATATTCAGGGTAGCAAAATTCAATTGAACAAAAAAATAATTTAGAACTGTTTTTTAAAGAGGAAAAAATGCCCGATTTAACATTAGAAAAATTCAAAAACGAAGAATATTTCGACTTTTCTGACCCAACCATCAACGACGCCCAAAAGAAAGTGATCGCTGATGTTCGCAGTAATTTTGGAAAAACCTATGATCTTTACATTAATGGGGAATGGGTTAAAGGTGAAGCCGGAACTTTCGAGAGTCGTAATCCATCTAATGTGGATGAAGTGATCGGAACATTTCAGAAAGCTTCCACCGAACAGGCACTCGGTGCACTCGATAAAGCATGGGAAGCTTTTGAGTCATGGAAACATGTTCCGGCCAAAGAGCGGGCCGACTATCTGTTTAAAGCCGCTGATGTTGTTCGACGCAGACGTATGGAGATCAATGCATGGATGATCAGCGAAGCCGGTAAAAATTATCTGGAAGCTGATGCAGATACCTGCGAGGCCATCGACTTTTTGGAGTATTACGCGTACGAGGCTATCCGTCTTGATGATGGCATGCCCGTTAACGACTCCTGGGGAGATGCCAACAAAACTATCTACACGCCCATGGGCGCCGGTGTTTCAATTTCGCCCTGGAATTTCCCATTCGCCATCTTTGTGGGAATGGCCATGGCGCCGGTTGCAGCCGGAAATACGGTGGTAGCTAAACCTGCACCGGATACACCAAAAATGGCTCAGTTATTTGCAGAGATCGTAGAAGAGGTAGGTTTACCTGCTGGTGTATTTAATTTTGTAACCGGTGGCGATATCGAAGTGGGTGAACAATTGGCAAGAAGCCCGAAAACAAGTTTCATCAGCTTTACCGGTTCTAAAGCCGTAGGACTCCATCTAACCGAGATTTCGGCTAAAGTGGTTGATGGTCAGCATTTCCTTAAACGCATGGTATGTGAGTTAGGTGGAAAGAACGCTACCGTAGTTGATGCCGACGCAGATATTGACCGTGCTGCAGAAGAGATCGTGAAAGGTGCTTTCGGTTTTCAGGGACAGAAATGTTCTGCCGGATCCAGAGTGGTAGCTGTTGAATCAATCTACGACGAACTGGTTGAAAAGGTAGTAGCAAAAACCAAAGAGCTAAAAGTTGGTGATGCTAAAGATAATTTCGCAGCAGGACCGGTTGTGAATCAGAAGGCCGTGGACAAGATCATGAGCTACATCGAGATCGGCAAGAAAGAAGGAAAACTAATGGCCGGTGGAAAGCTTGCTGAAACCGAACATGAAGGATTCTATATCGAGCCAACTGTATTTGCTGATGTAAGTGAAGCTGCTCGTATCGCTCAGGAAGAGATCTTTGGCCCGGTAACCGCATTCATCAAAGCAAAAGACACTACCGATGCACTGCGCATTGCCAATAGTGTGGAATACGGATTGACAGGTGCTTATTTCTCTCAGGATCCGGCCAAGATCGACCGTGCTCTCCGCGAATTCAACGTGGGTAATCTGTACATCAACCGTAAATGTACCGGCGCTCTGGTGGGAGCTCAGCCATTTGGCGGTTTCAATATGAGTGGAACCGATGCAAAAGCCGGCGGGCGTGATTATCTGTTGTACTTCCTGCAACCAAAATCCATGACTGTTCGCCCATCTGAAGGCGTAAGCTACGATGTACACGAATTCAATTATGCAAAGAAGTAATTGAATAATTTTGATTAATCAGAGCCCTTTACTTTGTTGTAAAGGGCTTTTTTTTGATCTTATAAAGAAAAATCAACCCCTGATGACAGATAAGAAATTTAGTGAAGATGCGGTACGTCAGATCATTCGGCTGGCAATGGAAAAAGAAAAAGCGCTGGAGGAATCCGCCAACGACCAGCATGGGCTTACCATCGAAGAATTGATCAGTATCGGGAAAGATGTTGGATTGTCTGAAGAAGAGATCCGGGCAGCGGCAAAAAAATATTCTGCCAACTCAGTGAAAAGTTTTTTTAAAGTCACCAATACTGAGATCATCGAAGAACGAACGTTCACTTCTACCCTGGCAAAAGAAGAGCTCTGGGAACATCTGCAATTCGAACTTGATGATCATTATGGTCAATCTACCATCTTCGGAAATCTGGCATCCGCACCACGGGATTATCAATGGAATCATACCAGCTCATCCGGAGTGATAACAAAAGCTACCTTACGTTCAGAAGGTGAAGGATATCGTTTCAGAATATCTCAACAGGTTGGCATGGCGAACCCATTTTGGGAAGGGATTTCTATAGGAATCCTACCAACAATAGTGATCTTTGCCATTTATGTTGCCGTTACATCAGTAAGTAGCTGGATCTTAAATTCTTTGGTAGCTACTGGCATCTGGGCACTTTCATCATACATTACTTATAAGCTGGACACTAAATGGAGAGCGAAAAAGCTCAGACTGCTAAAAGAATTCGCCAATAACTTAATGCACCGAATCCCACAAGCAGAAGTAAAAGACGGGGTGAAAAATCAGTCGGTTAACTCAGCCGGGGCCGCTATAGAAATAGAAAGTCCGGAAGTGTATCCGGACTCAGAATCAGTGGGTCAAATAAAAGAGAGCAAACGACAGAAAGAATAAGCTTATACTCTAATCGTCAAGATCGATCTCATCCGGGGCGTCTTCATCAGATACCAGATCATCGACATCCGGGGTATCATCCATTGAATCTTCTTCATCCTCATCATCTTCGGTAACCACAGGAGCTGCTTTCTTTTTCTTTGGTTTTACTTCCGTTTTAGCTCCGGCACGTTTAAGGATCATTGCAATATCTTCCTGATCATTTTCCATAGCGATCATCATAGCTGTATCGCCATTCTTATCCCTCAGATACACATTGGCACCTTCAGAAAGCAAGTATTTGATCACTTCACCATGACCATTCTTTGCCGCGACCATTAAAGCAGTATGTCCCCATCGTTGTTGATAATCTACATCTGCACCTTTCTCAACCAGTAATTTTACGGCGTCCAGATTACCGCTGCGGGCAGCCATTATCAAAGCCAGAGAGCCCAACTTAACTCCCTTGTCAAACAGGTATTCCATCATCTCAACATTACCGGTTTCGGCAGCTCTGTTCAGGGCAGTACCACCCATCTTTGTCTCAATGTTAAGATCTGCACCCGATTCGACCAGTGCTTTTACAACCTCAAAATGATTTTTTTCCGCGGCCAGGATCAGTGCACTTGCACCACTTCCGTTCACGGCATTAATATCAGCGCCATCATCTAACAATTGTTTTACCAGATTCAGATCGCCATCTCTTGCGGCTTTAATGATCTCTGCAGTATCCATTTTATTTGTATCGTTAAGTTTGCGGGATGATAAAAAACGAAGTGGCTATCTCAAACTAAAATCTTTTCGATTTACATGAGTTTTCCATCAAAGTCGTACCCTTTCAGATATTCCTCAGCTCTCATCCTTCGTTTGCCGGGAAGCTGCATTTCAAGTATTTCAACAGTTCCGCCTAAACAACCTACTAAGAACTTTCCATCTTTGATAATGATTTCACCCGCTTCGGCAGATAAAACAGGTCCCGGTTTAGAACGGTAGACATTCATTTTCTCTCCATCATATTCAGCCCAGGCTGTAGGAAAAGGACTTAACCCACGAATGTGATCATGAACTTCCTTAGCCGAGCGGTTAAAATCCAAATGGCAATGTTCTTTAAACAGTTTTGGAGCCGGCGTAGCCATTTCGTCATTCTGTGTAACTGCTTTATACGTTCCATGCTCGATCAGGTCTAGCGCTTCTACCAAAGTATAACTGCCCATATACATCAAACGCTCGTATACTTCTCCGGTGGTTTCTAACTCCCCGATCGCAGTTTCCTTTTGCAGAATGATCCGGCCCGTATCTACCTTTTCATCCAGAAAAAATATCGTACATCCGGTTTTCTTCTCACCTTGCATAACCGCCCAGTGGATCGGTGCCGCTCCTCTGAACTTAGGCAGTAGTGAGGCATGTAAATTCACAGAACCGATCCGTGGAATCTCCAGCACTTTTTTGGGTAAGATCCTGAATGCGACAACAACAAACAGATCGGCATCCAGTTCAGCTAATTGAGCAGCAAATTTGTCTGATCTCAGATCTTCAACCTCAATAACAGGTAATCCTAACTCCAGTGCTTTAGCTTTCACCGGTGTTGGCATTTTTCCGGAACCACGTCCACGTCTTTTATCCACATTACTTACCACCGCTTTAATGGTATGAGCAGACTGATGGATCTTCTCCAGACTAGGGATCGCAAAATCAGGCGATCCCATAAATACAATATTCATAAACTTATAATTTTGGGCGGACAGGGTATTTAACTTCCCTTTTTCCCTCTTCGATCTCTTTCAGATCATTTTTATGCATTCTTTTTCGGAACAGGCTGAGGTAGTCAATAAATAAAATTCCTTCTAAATGATCATACTCATGCTGAATCACTCTCGACACCCAGCCGTCGGCATCAATTTCACGATCTTCAAAGTTCTGATCCTTAAAAGTCACCTTAACTCCTTCCGGACGAATTACTTTATCGGTAACCTCGGGGATGCTGAGACATCCTTCATCTAAAGGAATTTTTCTACCGGATTTTTCCACGATTTCCGGGTTTATAAAAGCGAGCGGTCCCGGTTTTTCGTCTTCTTCCTCTAACATGTTATCTGCATCTATCACAAAGATGCGCAAAGAAACACCGATCTGAGGGGCTGCCAGTCCTACCCCATCCGAATTATACATGGTTTCGAACATGTTATCGATCAGTTCTTTGGTCTCTTCGTTGAACTCGGTCACGGGCTTTGCTTTTTCCCGTAATACATCATCGTTGTAAGTTACAATAGGTAAAATCGCCATTCTTAATACTCGTATTCGTCTAAATAGTGCTGTAAGATAACGGCTGCAGCAATTTTATCCACGCGTTGTTTTTCTCTTCTTTTCTTTTTCGGGATCCCGGCTTCGATCATTAGTTGCATCGCTTTAACCGAGGTATGCCGTTCATCTATCCTGGAGATAGGGACATCCGGAATCACCGCTTCTAATTTCTTAATAAATGCGGCAACCATTGCTGTTGATCTTCCCTCTGTTCCATCCGGTTCGAGAGGCCAACCGATCACAAATCGTTCAACTTTATTCTGCTGAACAATGGTTTTTAGATGAGAAATTGCTTCCTCGGGATTCCAGGTTCCCACAGGTGAAGCAATTGTTTTTAACAGATCCGTCTGGGCGATACCAACTCGTTTTTTACCGACATCAATACCAACCAGACGGGAATATTCCTGCAAAGCTATAGCTAATTATTTAACGTCTTCCAGAGGCTGACGTAAGAATTGTTTAAGCAACTTGCTTGGTTTGAAGTGGGTTTTACGGTGCGCAGGCACGTAAATAACTTCGTTGGTTTTTGGGTTACGGGCCTTAGGCTTCGCTTTGGTTTCCTTAACCTCAAATACACCGAAATCTCTGATTTCAATTCTACATTCAGTATTTGCGGACATCATTATCTCGCGAATTGCAACAATAACAGAATCAACCCATGGCTCAACTTTGATCATAGGTTCATTGTTTGCTTCAGCAACACGACGAACGATATCACGTTTAGTATATGTCATCATAACATCTAGTCTTAAATTAAAGGCAATATTATCATTGCCAGTTATATTTGTCCTTCCGTAATTCGCCTTTATTTACTCCTTAAGCTATTATTTTGGGATAAAGCGAATAACTACGTTAATTTAAAGATAGTTAATATCAATAACTAGTAAAAAGCTTCTAACTTTTTTAATACCTGATGATGCTTTTAACACCCTGAACTCTTTCCAGTCTTTTTATGATCCGGTTAAGGTGTTTAATACCATCTACATATAAGGTAATGATCCCTTCAAACATGCCTTCATTACTTGTTACATTGATACTTTTCATATTGGTAGTCAACGACTTTGAAAGGACATCGGTGATATCATTGATCATTCCCACCCTGTCTTCACCAATCACCCGTAAAGCACCCAGGAATTTACCATCAATATTCCGGGCCCATTGAACATCTACAATCCGGTCACTTTCGGTTTTAATAAGATGTTGTGCGTTATTACACATAGCCCGGTGAATTTTGATATCTCCATCCCGGCTTATGAATCCGATCACATTATCGCCCGGAATAGGATTACAACAATTGGCATAAGTATAACGAACATCGGTTATCTCGCCATTCAGGATCACCGCCTTTCCATCGCCTACCGATCGAGCAGCATTGATATAATTTTCCTGTATCTCCTCTTCCGATTTTGAAGAGGTCTCGGTCGAATCATCCTCGATCCGTCCGGTACTTTTAAATTTCTTGGCTTCCCTGAAAATGACATTAGGGTCCAATGAACCTAATCCCACATCATAGAACATACTCTGTGTGGTCTCGTACTTAAACCTCTTGGCGATCTTTGTTAACTCCTGATCCGTGATCTCAAGTTTTCCGCGTTCTGCTCTTTTCAACCACAGATCGCGCCCATCATCTGCAACTTTTCGCTGCTTTTGCTTGATAAACTGTCTGATGCGGGATTTTGCCTTATGGGTTACCACATCATCGATCCAGTCAGGATTCAGATTGATCTGTTTCCCTGTAATGATCTCGACCTGATCGCCATTTCTAAGTTTCTGGCGTAACGGAGCCATTTTCCCATTTACGTTGGCAGCCATCGCACGTTCACCGATCTCACTGTGTATCTCGAAGGCGAAATCGATCGGGGTTGCGTGTTTGGGGAGTGTTTTTAGTTCACCGTTCGGAGTAAAAACATAGATCTCATCCTGATACAGATTAAGCTGAAAATCCTTTACAAAATCAGTCGTGGAATCCGGCCTTGGATTATCCAATACATCCCGAACCCAATTCACAAACCGGTCGAGACTTTCGGATCCTGATTTTTCCCCTTCCTTATACTTCCAGTGTGCAGCCAGTCCTTTTTCTGCAATGTCATCCATTCGCCGGGTGCGAATCTGAATCTCAACCTTCTTACCCCGATTGGTAATTACCGTGGTATGCAGCGATTGATAGCCATTGGTCTTTGGAACGGATATAAAATCCCGGAACCGCTCAGGAATCGGAGTATACCAGTCGGTGAAGATGGAATATACTCTCCAGCAATCTTCCTTTGTATGAGGTTCTTCAAGTATGATCCGTATGGCAAAGAGATCATAAATTTCTTCGAACGGTTTCTGCTGGCGTTGCATCTTCCGGTAAATAGAATAAATATGCTTTGGCCGGCCTTTGATCTCAAAATTAAAGTGCTGCTGACGTAATTGTCTGCCGACGGGCATCATAAACTCATCAATGAAGGTCTCTCGCGCCTCTTTCTTTTCCCGGAGTTTCCGCGCAATAAATTTGAACGAAGTTGGATCGATCGCTTTAAAAGAGAGGTCTTCTAATTCATTTTTGATATTGAATAACCCAAAGCGATGGGCCAGCGGTGCGTAGAGCTCCATCGTCTCCGAAGCGATCTGGATCTGTTTCTCGCGCCGTAAATGCTGAATGGTTCGCATATTGTGCAGACGATCCGCAAATTTGACCAGAATCACACGAATATCTTCTGCCATGTTGAGCAACAGCTTCATAAAAGCTTCTGCCTGCTTACTGTCTCTGCTCTTAAATACTCCGGCGATCTTGGTTACCCCGTCAATGATCACCTTCACCTCTTTACCGAACCAATATTCAATATCTTCCAGTTCTACATCGGTATCTTCAACCGTATCATGCAGAAGGGCTGCGATCACCGACACATCATCAATATTGATCTCCTGTGCCACAATTTTTGCCACCTCAATCGGGTGGTAATAGTAAGGCTCACCGGATGCTCTTGTAATTCCGAGATGAGATAAATAACAGAGCTTAAAGGCTTTGGTTACTAACTCTTCATCCAGCTCGTCCATATTCTGCCGGCAAATTTTCAGCAGCTGCTTCAGGTCCTCTGCCTGAGCTTTTTCCAGCTGATAGCCTTCCAGGTCATATTTTTCGATGGTGGACATGAATTAATTCCTGATATACAAATATTGCCTTTCCATATAACATACAGGCAGCTGTACACGTGGTAGAGCTGCCCTGATCTAATACTGTAATGTGTATAATTTAGAAACTTAAAGAAACACCAAAAATTATTCTTCCGGTTTGATCTTTGAACTGATCCATACTGGGTTCACCGATCGATGTATCTGAATAACGATACTCAATAAATGGTTTAAGAATGGGGATAATAGTTACCTTTGCTCCTATCAATCCATTCCAATAAATGGAAGAATCATTTTCATCTTCAACACTCACACCTTCAAAATCTTTGGGTTGCAGATCAATGGTTTCAGACCCGAGACCGATACCGACATAGGGCTCAACCAGTCCCACATTCAATCCACCGATCAGGGCAAGACCAAAATCATAATTAGTGATATCGGCTGAATAAGTGATCCCCGATTCGGATACTTTATTTTCATCACTGAAATAACTGAAGTGGGCTCGAAGGCCAAGATTTACTACCGGAATTTTATCCAGAAATCCTTTCTCTACCCGAACTCCGAATCCACTGTTTGGATCTTCATTTCTCAGTTCGTAGGAGGCTCCCAATTCCAGTTGAGCAAATGCAGGAATGCTGGTAAGGACAGATAAAACGATGATAAGGGGTAGATGCTTTCTCATAACTCTTGCTACTTTTTAAATGATTATTGGGAAAGGTACAAAACGGTAACAGTAAACCAATAACTTTTGTTAAAAATGGATTGAAGTAGTACCGAATTAAATCGTATATTTGACGCCTTTCCACGCCGCGGTGGTGGAATTGGTAGACACGTTGGACTTAAAATCCAATGGGAATTTAATCTCCCGTGCCGGTTCGAGTCCGGCCCGCGGTACCGAAGCCTGAATTCAGTTATGGATTCAGGCTTTTTTTTGACCCATACTCAAATTTACTCCATTTCCGGTCTAAGTTTCCTGAATCCTGACTGAGTACAGATCATAACTTAAATTTTTAAGTCACTTAGAGTAATAGTTTTCGTGTGTAAATATCATAAAGTTTTTGGCCATTCTGCCGATAATGATTCTAAAGAGAAAGATTAAATAGTAGTTCAACACAGATTTGAGTTTGTACTACCTATTCATTCAGGCAATAACAAGAGAAACGATGACTTTAATCATGATCGCTATTACGAGCAAATCAGGTCATCTATTTAATGAACTAACCGAGCTATATTCTTCCTATCATGCAAAAGGACGACGTTGAGAATTATTTCAGAATTATTGAGGAAATCGGCGAATACGGTTCACACATCCCGGACCGGTTAAAATCTTTTTCGACCACCAGTAACCGGGAAGAAGGCACTTTGCCTAAGGAAACTAAGCATCTGATCGCACTGGCTATCGCCATCAACATTCAAGGTTCAGGCTGTTCTGCTGTTCATGTTAACGATGCGATCAAATCCGGTTGCGACAAACATGCTGTTCTCGAGACTATAGGTGTTGCTGCTCTAATGGGTGGTTCAAGAACTATCAAAAACAGTAAAGAAGCTGTTGAACAACTTGCCCGGATCACCCGCCATCAACCTGCCTGGTAAAAATACCACTACCCTTTATAGACGTTATCTTTTCTTACCTCTTACATTCTACACATCGTAGAGCCGGATCTTACTCTACCTGCAATATACAATCAGAATTAATTATTGAGCTATCGTCTGAATGTGATCATAGAACAAAAAAAAGGCGCGAGGGGTAACCACGCGCCTTCAAATGCAGCCTAACTCAATGAAGTTATGCTTGTTTGTTTTGGAGTTTCTTACTCCGTCCGGAAGTTCATTTATCGTAGGTACAGATCCGGACTGACATGACGTTAACCTAGGAATCCAAGTACAGACTGTGGGCCCATATTAGCCTGAGCTAATGATGAGGTTGCGGTCTGCTGAAGGATCTGCAGTTTTATGGAATTACTTTGCTCCTTGGCAAAGTCGGTATCCATGATTCTTGATTTTGCAGATTCGTTCGCACTGATGGATTCAGAAAGTGTTTCTTCACGCACCGTTAATGATGATTGTGTTACGCCAATGTCGCTTACACGATCGCTCATATTATCAATGGCTGAATCTACAGCACTGATAAAGGCACGGAAGTCTGCCGCGTTAGGTGTGGAACCGCCTGTGGAGAAGGTAAATGTACCTTGTGATCCAGCAGTTGCTCCGGTTACTGAAATCGCACCACCACCAGCAGTTGCACCACCGTTTGTACCGGTTGCGCCAAGGTTGGCAGATGCAGTTCCAGATGCGAATAATTCACCAACATTCACTGCTTCAATGGTTGTAGAAACAGTATCTGAAGCACGTTCGCCAACCTGGAATGTCAAAGACAGACTTCCTGAATTATCGGTTCCGTTAAGGAGCTCGTAATCCTGGAATACGGTTTGGTTCGCAACTTCGTTGATGTCGTCGCCTAAGGCTTTGATCTGGTCACCAATGTAACCACGTTCAGTATCGCCTAAGGTATCGTTAGCGGCCTGAGTTGCCAGGCTCTTCATTTCGACCAAGCTATCCATAATGGTATCGAAGCTTGATTCTGCAATGTCTAGTACTGATTTGGCATCACCCACATTAGAGAGGGCTTGCTCCAAACCGGCAGTTCGACTTCTTAGCTTTGTGGCAATAGAGTATCCTGCCGCATCATCTTCTGCCTTATTGATCTTAAGACCAGTAGACATTCTCATTCTGCTATCGGCTAAATCGCGGTTAACGCGGTTCAATGAAAGCTGAGAATCTAAAGATTGTACGTTGGTATTGACTCTATTTAGATCTCCAAAAGCAGCCATATATATTCACCTTATATTTATTTTAGTATTCTAGCTGTTTTGCTTTGGTACAGCTATTATCGTGGGTGAATGAACCTTCTTAACTCAACTTAAGTCGGGGCTAATTTTTTTTGACCTTTAGTACAACTCAGTTTTTAACCAACTGATATTATTTTACTAATCACTTGTTCAAAATTTCAAAAAACATACTTTTTCCTGCCTTCAGAAAAAAAACTTTTTCGTTCGGCTCATTTTCTGTGCGTGAAACCGGTGTTTGATCAGATATTCTGCTTAACCGGGGGACTGAACTGTCACACTTTGTTGGTCAGGATACTAAGTACCGTACCACCCCGGAAGGCGGTACGGACTTAGTTGGGTAACCGTGTGTATTATTGTCCTAAGAAACCAAGTACTGATTGTGGGCCCATGTTGGCCTGAGACAGTGCTGAAGTAGCTGTTTGTTGCAGGATCTGTAGTTTCACAGATTCACTCTGTTCTTTTGCGAAGTCGGTATCAAGTATTCGGCTCTTCGCAGAGGAGTTCGCACTGATGGATTCAGATAATGTTTCTTCTCTCACCGTGAGTGATGATTGTGCAATACCAATGTTATTTACGTGAGATGACATGGTATCGATCGCGCTGTCGATGTTGTCGATAAATGCGCGGTAATCGGAAGCCGTTGCTGTTGATGAGAAACTGAACGCGCCCTGAGTACCAGCAGTTGCACCTGTTACGGTGATTGCGGCTCCGGCTGCGGTTCCACCACCTGCAGTAGAAGTTGCGCCAAGATTTACGGTTCCTGTTGTGTTACCGGCAAATAATTCGCCAACATTCACTGCACTTACATCTACTGAAATTACATCTTGTGCACGTTCACCAACCTGGAAGGTAAGAGTAAGACTGCCTGAATTATCTGCTCCGTTCAGCAGTTCGTAATCCATATATACAGTCTGGTTTGCAATCTGATTGATATTATCGCCCATGGATTCGATCTGAGCAGAAATATATCCTCTTTCTGTATCTCCAAGGGTATCGTTCGCAGCCTGTGTGGCAAGTCCTTTAATTTCGATCAGGCTATCCATGATAGTATCGAAACTTGATTCAGTAATATCCAAAACTGATTTAGCATCACCCACATTTGAGAGTGCTTGTTCCAGTCCTACAACACGACTGTTTAATTTAGTGGCAATTGAGTAGCCCGCTGCATTGTCTTCAGCCTTATTAATTTTAAGACCGGTTGACATTCTCATTCTGCTGTCTGCTAAGTCACGGTTTACGCGATTTAATGAAAGCTGTGCATCCAGCGATTGTACGTTTGTGTTTACTCGGTTTAGATCTCCAAAAGAAGCCATAATGTTTCACCTTTAAGTGTTGTTGTTAGTTGCATTTGTAATGGTTACAAGAGTTATCGCTACCGAATACCGGTTCTTAAATTTTGACCTTAAATTTTTTTCTAAAATTTTTTTACCGCCCGTTTATTGATGTATACCATTGTTTTTATTGACTTATTCTTAGCAATTATTTTCACATAAATTTTTCCCCCGAAACTTTTTTTAAGTTTTTTTGGTGATTTCACCCTCTTTCTGTGCGCGTTCTTAAATTGTATTACGATGAATGACTAAGACGGTCCTACCTATTTTTGACTCCTGGGTACACCACAGTTATTGAAAAGGAAATAGAACTGTTTTCTAAGAATTAGTTGAGATAACAAAATGAACTATTGAACTATGGCTCTGTACGGGACTAAGCTAGTTTAAGATCTGCAAATGGTCTGGCCGGATTTTACAGGTATACCCTGATCCGGGGGCAACTTTCACTGATCGGTTTAACATGAACTTCAAATTTGAGTTCTAAGCCACAAAAACCTTATGGTTTATATTAAATAAGGGCCGGAAAAGCAGTATGTGCTTTTATATGGGGGTATAAAAAGCAAAAAGGACGAGAGGTTTCGCCTCACGCCCTTTTTTAAATGCATGTCTTGTCCTGAAATAGGTTGACACAATTTAGACTTAAAAATGTCAACACAAAAAGAAACAAAGACTAAGCGCAGCCAGCGCGATTACAACATGGGCT